>LSQX01385041.1_pt1 | contig 88153 bp, 67 predicted proteins | sample 654561 | NCBI WGS metagenome assembly LSQX01 (sample SAMN04489861, study PRJNA283612) | anaerobic digester metagenome | isolation source: 4 biogas reactors fed with cattle manure at either 37C or 55C with and... | place: Denmark: Kongens Lyngby | collected 2014 | reverse complement strand
AAAACGACAGCGTCGGCGGTCTCGTCGTATTTATCGACATCTGATATAAGCGCCACTTCCTCAAGGAAGCCTTCGAGAGACGCATCCTCGTTTTTATCGTAGTCAACAGCCATTGATATGAGCGCATCAATATTCTCAAGCCTGTCGGCTTCCGCCTCCCCTGCAGCTAAAAGCATATCGCGATAGCCCGATAACTCAACTGTTCTGTCGATAAGCTCGGCAACAGTTGATGTGCGTGCAAACTCGCGCAGCGTTTCGATAAGCGTTACAAAATCCTTGAGCGCAGGCACCGCGCGCAGAAGAGCTGGGTATTTCTTAGCACTTGATATTATGTTATAGATGCTCGTCCCTTCTGCTGCCGCTATTAGCTCCGCAGTCTCTATTGTCATCGCGCCAATCTTGCGCTTCGGCTCATTAATGATGCGCTTCAGACGCAGATTGTCGTGTGGGTTTTGTGCAAGGCTTATATAGGCTAAGATATCGCGGACTTCCTTTCGCTCAAAGAAGCGAAGCGCCCCGAGCAAGCGGTGCGGGATCTTATTTCTTGAAAACGCCATCTCAAGCGGCGCTGACTGCGCATTGACGCGATAAAGGACAGCGATATCGCGGTAGCTAAATCCGCTCTCAACAAGCTCCGATATCTTTCGGCAGATGAAATCCGCCTCGCTGTTTTGGTCAAAGAACGCACGTGCTTTGATTTTTTCACCATTCTCTCCCGCTGTCCACAGTCTTTTCCCTTTGCGTCCGGTGTTGTTTGCGATAACACTATTAGCAGCTTCAAGAATGGTCAATGTTGAACGGTAATTCTGCTCAAGGCGTACTATCCGCGCATCCTCATAACATGAGTCAAAGGTAAGAATATTTTCTATTGTCGCTCCGCGGAATTTATATATGCTCTGGTCATCATCTCCGACCACCATGAGATTGCGATGCTCTCCTGTCAGAAGATTGACAAGCACGAACTGTGCGTGGTTTGTGTCCTGATACTCATCGACAGATATATATCTGAAGCGACGGCGGTAGTAGTCACGTATATCATCGTGCTCAGATAAAAGCGTCACTGTTTTGAGAATAATATCGTCGAAATCAACAGCATTTGACGCTGCTAAGCGCTCCTCATACATCTTATATACCTGAGCTATGCGCGAAAGGCGAAAGTCTGCACCTACATTGGCTGCGTATTCTTCTGCAGTTTCAAGCCTATCCTTCGCGCGGGAAATTTCGTTCATCACCGTTTTAATCGGTAGCGTTCTTTCATCAAAATGCAGCGCCTTCATACACTCGGAAATGACTTTTTTCGAGTCATCGGTATCGTATATAGTAAAGCCACTCCGGCATCCGACATGTTCGCCGTATTTGCGAAGAATTCGCACGCATATCGAGTGAAAAGTGCCTGCCCATATACCGGTATCATCTAAAGAATCGCCGATGCTTTGTCCATTCTCACCCTTTTTCTCAAGTGCTGCCGCAAGGCGGTTTTTTATCTCGCCTGCCGCTTTATTTGTAAACGTTATCGCAAGCATTGCCCACGGCGGGCAAGGTGATGATGCAAACTCCGGCAAGACTTGCTCTTCAATTTCCTCGGGTGTTAACTCCGAGAGCGCATACTCGTATCGAAGAAGCGTGTTTTCGTCGATGTCATCAGGCACGAAATCGGACTCATATGCGTCGCCGAACTTGATTATATGGACGATTCTTTTGATTAAAACGGTAGTTTTTCCGCTTCCGGCACCCGCAAGCACAAGAAGCGGCCCCCTTACGCTAAAAACAGCACGGCGCTGCTCAACATTTAAGCTGCTGTAAGCGCGATCAAACAGCGCCCGCTTTAGTTTAAGATATTTTGATTTAACATCGCTGTTTTCTGATTGTTTGCTGTTTTGTTTTTGCATTCTTATCGTAATACCCCATATTGCTATCTGCCATCAAGGCTCAAAGACAGGTGTGCCGTCGTCAGTAAAGCGCACCTCCAGCACGCGTGTGTGCCTATTGGGATCGTAAAGCGGGTCGCCAACTATTTTCTCATAGGGGCGCGCGTGATAAATGCAAAGCGTCGTCACGCCGTCCTCAGCAACGGTAAAGCTGTTGTGGCCGGGTCCATATATGTTTTTCTCGGGAATCGATTTTAGTACGGGATAGCGCGATTTGCGCCAGCTATTTCGGTCAAGAAGGTCTGCATCCTCCGATGCTTCAAGCATTCCCATGCAATAGCAGGCGCCGGTTGCCGACGCGGAGAAGGTGACAAATATCCTGCCGCCATGCTTGAGCACAGCCGGGCCCTCATCAACCCAGAAACCGACGCGCTCCCAATCGTAGTCAGGCGTCGAAAGCTGAATTGCGTCAGTCTTTAGTTTTGTCGGCGACTCCATCTTTGCTATGTAAAGATTCGACGCCAAAAGTCCGGAGCCGAAGCTCGTTTTCTCCGCCCAAATGAAATAACGCTCACCACGATGCTCAAATGTCGTCGCATCAAGCGAAAATCCGGAAAATGACGTTATGTCAGTGTCAGCACGACGCATCATGCCGCGCTCAACCCAGGGGCTGACGAGCGGATCGTCGTCTTTACATTCGAGCACATAAGGACGTATGTCCCAAATATTTTCCGCACGCCCGGCAGCGAAATATATATACCATGTGCCATCAATAAAATGAAGTTCCGGCGCCCATATATGCTTGCTCATGGGGCCGCTCTCATGCTTTTTCCATATAGCAACGGGCTCAGCGTCAGAAAGACCGTTAATAGTGCGGCTACGGCGCAGCTCTATTACGTCATAAGTAGGCACACTGCCCGTAAAATAATAATATCCGTCTGTGTGACGGTAAACATATGGATCAGCGCGTTGTGGTATAAGCGGTTCTTTATACTTCATTAGAGTTTGTCTCCTTCATATATTTGTATTTGCCTTGTTTTTCATACTCAGGTTGTTTTTTATTATACCACATGCAGGCAGCCTGCGTCGAGTGAAAAGTAGATATGTGTGTAGCGAAAATTTCACAGAGCCATTTTTCTAATTCTTCCATAGATGGTTTTATGTGATTTTGTCATTTTTTAGCATACTTGCGCGGAAAGTGCGATGAAATATATGTTTTAAAATCCACTTAATAATTTATTATTATTTACTAATTGTTTTTTGTAAGCTATAATAAATGTACCGGCAGTAGAATAACTTAAGAAACACGGAAAAGTAAAATGAATAGACACAAAAAAATAAGAAGGACACTTTTAATGTTCCTACCTTTTATTGTCTTCGACGCGATCAGTGCGTTTTTTATATGTATTGCTTCGCTTTGGATACGTTTTGACTTCAGTATAACAAACTATTAGAAAATGTGGCATATCTTGATAAAGCAATTAAGTTCTCTCCTGTTTACGTGATATCTCTTTTACTTATTTGCTTCATTTTCAAGCTTTATCAAAGTATTTGGGAATACGCTGGATTTTTAGAATTTTCTCGAATAATAGCAACGTCTCTTTTTATGGCAGGCATCCATGCGGCCGGAACATATTTCCTGTCACTTATGATACCGCGTTCGTGCTACTTTATCGCAGCTTTCCTTCTCCTCTTTTATCTCTGTTTGACACGCTTCGGCTATAAAGCTATTCGGTCGTTGAACAGTTATATGACATACAGAATAAATTCGGGCACGAAGAATGTCATGATAATTGGCGCGGGAGCAGCCGGCCGGATAATAATCCGTGAGATGATGACGAGTTCCCACCTCAATGAACAAATACGCTGTATTATTGACGATGACGAATCAAAGGTTGGGCGGTTTATTAACGGCATTCCAATCGTTGGAGGTAGAGATCGGATACAAGATGCAGTTGCTAAATATAAGATAGATAAAATAATTATTGCTATCCCGTCGGCATCATACAAGACAAAGCGAGAGCTGCTTGAGATTTGCAAAAAAACGGACTGCGACCTTAAGATGCTGCCGGGGCTTTATCAGCTCATCGACGGTGAAATATCAATAAAAAGCCTTCGCAACGTCAATATTGAGGATCTTCTTGGACGTGAGCCGGTAAAAGTAAACTTGGATGAAATATCAAGCGAAGTTCGCGGGCGAGTCATCCTCGTGACAGGCGGCGGCGGTTCCATTGGAAGCGAGCTTTGCCGTCAGATAGCATATTGGAAGCCGCGACAGCTCATCATCCTTGATATATATGAAAACGGCGCCTACGAGATTCAAAATGAGCTTAAGTATAAGTATCCCGATTTGAATCTTGTTGTTGTCATTGCGTCGGTCCGCGATGAAGCCCGAATGGACATGGTATTTAATGAGTATCGCCCCGACATTGTTTATCACGCAGCAGCTCATAAGCATGTTCCTCTGATGGAAGAAAATCCAAACGAAGCTATTAAGAATAACGTGCTTGGAACGCTTAATACTGTGCGCGCTGCCGATAAATATAAAACTAAGAAATTTGTCCTCATATCGACTGACAAAGCCGTTAATCCTACAAATATTATGGGCGCATCAAAGTGTATTTGCGAGATGATTATACAAGAATACAATCGCAAGAGCAGCACCGTTTATGTTGCTGTACGCTTCGGGAACGTCCTTGACAGTAATGGAAGCGTCGTACCGCTCTTTAAAAAGCAAATAGAAGCCGGCGGCCCAGTAACCGTTACACATCCTGAGATAAAACGGTTTTTTATGACAATACCAGAGGCCGTGTCGCTTGTTTTACAAGCCGGTTGTTACGCCCGTAGAGGTGAAATTTTTATCTTAGATATGGGCGAGCTTATTAAAATTGATGATCTTGCAAGAAATATGATACGCTTATACAACATGCGGCCTGATGTTGACATAAAAATCGTATATACGGGTCTTCGCCCCGGCGAGAAGCTTTACGAAGAAATTTTCATGATGGAGGAAAGCCTTCGTGAAACGGCCAATTCGCTGATACATATATGTCAGCCAATTGAATTTGACACCGATACATTCCACGATCAGTTGAGCGCATTAATAAAAGCAGCCGAGAACAACGACCCAAATATCAAAGAGCTTACTGCGGCTATTGTTAAGCCGTACTCACCTCAAAACGACACCCATATAGAATCTGACAAAGAAGAAATGAAACACAGCCTTTTAGCGCAGTCTACAAGTCTATCAGTATAACGGTTACCGCCCGGTGATGCTTCATCGGGCGCGTACTATTTATCTGCTCTGTCTTGGACATCCATTAATCTGCCTTTGGACAGTTTTGTATTGACAACGACTAAACAAAGTTTAATAAAACTCATCCTCGCTTGACTTTCAGATGTGATTGTATTAACATAAATAGGCTGGATTTAAAAAAGAAAAACGGCGGCATAAGCCGGAGGCACTACACAGAAATGAAGTATTACGATATTACAATTTGCGGTATTAAGCGCAGTCTTCCTCTTTGCCAGATTACGGACGATTTATACATTGCTGCGTATGTCATGATTGGCGATCCGGAGCTGACGACAGCATGTGCAAAAGCGCTCCTTGAACGTGCGCCGGAGTATGATTATATTATAACAGCCGAAACGAAGGGCTTGCCGGTAACCCATGAAATGGCGCGCCTTGCTGGCAATCAACGCTATATCCTTGCCAGAAAGATGCCGAAACTCTATATGACAAGCGTATTTGAAGTTGAGGTTCGTTCGATAACAACAGCAAAGGAGCAGCGCCTTTATCTTGACAAGCTTGATGCAGACGCCATGCGGGGCAAGAAAATACTTATTGTCGACGACGTTGTATCAACCGGTGAATCTCTCTTTGCTCTTGAAAAGCTTGTCAATGCAGCAGGGGGCGAGGTCTGTGGACGCATGTGTGTGCTCGCCGAAGGTAATGCTATGAAGCGCGATGATCTTATCTACCTTGAGCGTCTACCTCTTTTTAACGCAAAGGGCGAACCGATCGAGTAAAAGATTATCACTTTACGAATGATTTTTACTTATCTACATATTAATAAATTAATAAAATCCGGACTTTTGTGAAAAGTCCGGATTTTATTATGCTGTGATTATTTGACGCTTCACTGTTCTTTTGCTTGTGACGCGGCTTTTTTATTCTTTTTGCGTGAGCAGTAAATGATGATAACAATTATGACTGCTAACGCCGGTATCACAAGGAAGGGTATAGCTGCCGTAATGCCGACTGCAATATCAGCGCATAAATCAATGAAAGCTTTAATTGATTTGGAAAAAGCATTGCTTATGCGTTCGGCAAAGCTTGGGTCGCGAAGCGGCTGTTCGGTGTATTCGATAACTTCATAAAGATTGATCGTTATCGTAGAATATGCAACCAAAGAATCATACCTTTTAAGCGTGCCTGTATGTGACTCAATTTGATAAAGGACGTCTGTCAGCGCATTAGTTAAAACAACGATGCTTTCCATGTCTTCTGCGCGTTCGAGCAACTCAAGATAACGCTCTTTTTGAATTTCAAGCGACGCAAGGCGAGCTTCAATGTCAAAGTAGCTGTCAGTTACGTCCTTTGTGTCTGTTTTGCTTGACAATACGTTGCTAAGTGATTTCGCGTAATTTTCAAAATCGCCCATAACATCAGCAGGTATGCGAAACACCAGCGTTGCAAATCGCTCTCCGCTTTTTCTGTCGCTTTTATTGATAGCAACACCCGTTTCATTTGCGCTTTCGATATACCCGCCGGACGCTGCACATTTGCTTTTAAGTGCTTCAATCACCTTATCGTATTCAAGCGTTTCAAGCGTCAGCGTCACATATTTTATAACCTTGCGTGTTGCTTCCTTCGGCAAAGAGGCGTCTGCTTTTCCGTCTTCACCTTGAGGTTCAGGTTCCTTTTCGTCGTAAATCTCATCGTAATCATATCTTTTTGACAGATTCGTTGTTTCTTTCGTAGAATCAAAGCCTTCGGACTTTGACGAATTGGAGCTTTTAGCGCATGATGCCGAAAAAAGTATGGAAGTTATAAGGATAGCTGCGGTAATAAGCGCCAATATAAGCTTTTTCATAAATTGTACTCCCTCGTTTTAATTATTAGAGATCTCATATAAAAATAGACGATGTGCGGCTTTATTATGTTCCGCGAATTTTCAATGATGTTATTATATTTTATATTTTACAAAGACGTTTTATGCCGTCCTTAAGTGCCGATATGAACTCGTCCGCTTCCGCTGTTGTATTCTCACCCGAAAAGCTGAGGCGGATTGTTGTATCGGCGTCAGCGGCAGATAGCCCAAAGGCGGCGAGCGCACGGCTTTGCAGCTTGCCATGTGATGAACAGGCGGAGCCGCTTGACACGCATATGCCACAGGAAGAAAGATAATTGAGCATTGTTTCGCTTTTAATGCCGGGGACGGTAAGGCTCAATATATGCGGCGCGGCAACGGGAGGAATATTTATTTTTACATCCCGACACTGAATTTTAAGAGTGTTTATTATATGCTCCCGCACATCAGAGCAGCGCTTTGTCAAAGCGGCAAAGTTTTCGCTTAATGCTTTAATAGCAGCCGCGAAGCCTAATATAGCAGGCACATTTTCTGTGCCTGACCGCAGTCCCCCTTCATGTCCGCCACCATAAATAATAGGAGATGTCTTTTTCGCACGGATAATATCGTCTTTGATATAAAGAGCGCCTACTCCTTTGGGACCGTGTGTCTTATGGGCGCTGATCGTTATCATATCAGCGCCGAGCGATGCGGCTGTAAACGGTATTTTCATGTAGCCTTGCACGGCATCACAATGGAGAACAGCGCCCGGCACGGTTTCTTTTGCTGTTTTAAACGCCCCTTCAACGTCATAACGGGCGCCGGTTTCGTTGTTGACGAGCATTAGGCTGATAAGGACAGTATTGGGCGTCAGCGCGTCGGTTAAAGCATCCATGTCAAGCTTGCCGCCGCGCGTGGGTATGCGAATGACCTCGTGCCCTTCTTCTTCGGCACGTCGCGCAGCATTCTCAACGGAAGAATGCTCGCCCTCCGTTATTATGACGCGACCACGGCGGGCTTTTGCGCGGCATGTGCCAAGAATCGCAAGATTATTTGCCTCGGTGCCGCTGCCGGTGAAAATTAGCGTCGAACGGCTGCCAAAACGAACGCCGAGCGAAGATAGAATGGTGCGGCGAGCCTCCTCAACGGCGCGGCGAGCCTCAATCCCCGCTGAGTGGAGAGACGATGGATTTGCCCATACATCCGTCAGAAAATGATTAACCGCGGCGACGGCCTCTGGGCAGGGCTTAGTCGTCGCGGCATTGTCGAAATAAATCATTTTTCGTTTCCGCTTTATATTAAATTAGTTCTATTTTAAGTTAGAAATCAAAGTGGGCGAGCATGTTGTCAACTTCCTCAAGGTGGGACTCATATTTATCAGGCGTTGATGTGAATGTAAAAACACAAACCATGCCTGAGCGTATGCACGCCGCTTGAATATAGACATACTCAAAATCACCAAGCTTTGCCGTGTAGGTGTATTTTACGCCGGCAACGCCTCCCATTGTGATGTTTGTCTCGTCGGTTACTTTAAAATCGCTGAAAACACCCTCAAATTCGGTCTTATACTGTTCCCACCATTCGGCGACTGTCATCGCACTTGGCAGATTCCATGCCATTACACTTACATTTGATGGATCAGATGCCGAACAATAAGCACCGACAGCTCCTGTCGACATTGAAGGCGTCCAGTCTTCAGGAACGTAAAACTTAAATCCGACGACATCATTTGAGCAGAGCTTCATGCCCTTCGGGACGTCGGGTTCTTTCTTTGAACATGAAGCAGTGAAAATCACTGCCACAAGCACAAAAATGAAAGCAATAATAATAGCTGTTGTTTTTTTAATCATCGGCGTATCCTTCATAGCGCCATCGCGCCTGTTTGCGAAAAATATTAATTATAATTATAACTTTATAATACGAGATTGTCAATGAACGGCATTTTGCGGTAAGGTGCCTGCATTTAATATAACCTCCTCCGCCGCCGACAATACGCCAAGTCTTCCGGATTCGTATGTTAGAGCGCCCTGCAAGAAAGCCGTGTACGGCGGGCGAAGCGGCCCGTCCGCTGAAAGCTCGATTGATGCGCCGGAAACGAACGTTCCCGCCGCCATTATAACCTTATCGGAATAACCGGGCATTTCCCACGGCTCCGGTGTTACAAATCCGTCAACGGGAGAGGCTTGCTGTATCCCACGGCAGAAAGCGCATAGCGCTTCAGGTGAGCCAAGGCGTACGGTTGTGATAATATCGGAACGCCGCTCACCCCATCTCGGACTTACGTCAAAACCAAGAGCATCAAAAACATAAGCGGCAAAGTGAGCAGTTTTAAGAGCTTGAGCTACCGTATGCGGCGCCACGAAAAAGCCTTGCAGTATGTGCCTGTTTTGCCCGAGCGTCGCGCCGACCTCGGCGCCTATACCGGGGGAGGTGAGCCTGTATGACGCAAGCTCAACAGCGCGGGCCGTTCCGGCAAGGTAGCCGCCGCTCATGGCAAGGCCGCCGCCGGGATTTTTAATGAGCGAGCCGATTATAAGATCCGCTGTCGGTTCCTTGTCCTCCGTGAACTCGCCATAGCAGTTGTCGATAACAACATAAGCGCTGCTGCGGGCGCGCACAAATTCCGTCAGCGCCGACAGCTCCGCTGCCGTGAGCGATGAGCGGCTGCAGTAACCGCGGCTGCGCTGCGCAAACACAACCTTTATGCGGTGAGCGACGTCCCCCGACAGCTTTGCGGCGAGTGAATTATAGTCGATGCCGCCGAATCCGTCGCCCAAAAGCGGGATTTCGTCGTAGTCAACGCCAAAATCGCGAAGAGAGCCACCTCCAGCGTCGCCTCGGGTGCCGATTACCTCGCCAAGCGTGTCATAGGGGGCGCCTGTGACGGACAGGAGAATGTCGCCCGGACGCAGAAGGCCGAAAAGCCCGATTGTTAGCGCGTGTGTTCCGCTGACAATATTGTGTCGGACGACGGCAGCTTCACATCCGAAAACATCGGCGTACACAGCGTCAATAGCCTCGCGCCCGCGGTCGCCGTATCCGTATCCGCTTGTCGGGTAAAAAGATGATTCCGACACGCGCGCACGGGCAAAAGCACGGCAAACATCTTCCGTTCGCTTCATTGCAACCCTGTCAATATCGGCGAAGATGTCGCGCAGAGAAATATCAGCCTCGGCTGCTATTTTACCAAGCTTTTCTTTTATAATTTTTCTGTCTACATTTTTATTTGCTGTTGCGTTTGCTTTTTCTATCATTTATTTATCCGTTTCTTATATGTTTGTAAAAGTAAAAGCACTATGCTGTAAGGTAAAGAGACAACAGTAATTATACATAATATTATCTCCGCCTGCAATGCCTTAACAGGCGGGCACAAGTTTATTTTCCCTCAACTCACCTAAAACATTGTGATGTCGTGTGCGTCATGGTATAATTTATAAAGTGACAATCGTTGTCTTTGAGGAGTGAAGAGATAGAGGTGGCAAATGTAAAGTCAAAATATAGGCTCGGATGCTGCATACCCGGCGGCTCATTTATGCCCGAGGGCGTGCGTGAAGTAGCGCCAACAGCATTTAATATTCTGCGCGAGGGCGCCGGTATAATCCTGAAAAACGGGTTTGACTTTTGCGAATGCTCCGTCGGTATGATAATGAAGCTGACGGAGGTGGAGCTTTCGCTGCTTGCTGCAGCCGGGCTTCCGATTGAGGTTTGCAATAGCTTTATTCCTTTTGATCCGGAGTACAGGATATGCTCCGACGGCTCGCTTGAGTCAGGGTCGCCGCTGCGCCGCTATGTGTGTGAAGCAATGCGCCGTATGTCACGCCTTGGCATAAAAATCGTCGTTTTCGGCAGCGGCGGGGCTCGCCGCATACCCGACGGCATGAGCCGAAAGGACGGCCTTTCACGCATAAGCGATTTTCTTGCATTCTGTGCTGAGGTCGGTGAAAAATACGGTATAACAACGGCGATTGAGCCGCTTCGCGCACTTGAATGCAACGCCATCAACACGACAGCAACTGCAGCGGCTATGATGCGCACACTATCACATCCGAGGATAGCGTATCTTGCCGACGCTTTTCATATGGCATGCGAAGGTGAGGCGCCCGGCGCTATTATTGAAAATGGCGTGTTACCTGTTCACATCCACGTATCGGAGGCACCTGACAGAACATATCCCGGAAGTCACGGCGGGGAGTATTTGAAGGCTTTCGCCACAGGGCTTAAGAAAACGGATTATGCAGGTCGCATATCGGTTGAGTGCGGATTCTCAGATTTTGAAAAAGAGGTCGCACTCGCTTATGAGTTCGTATCAAAGACATTTTAATTTAATATAAAAGGAACTACAAAAAATGAGTAATATTTTGAATACTATAAAAATAAAAACATCGCGTGATCTTATTGAAGAGCCAATCTTTTTACGCTGTGACAGCGTTCGCGACGGCGCCGTTGAGCTTTCGCTTGACGCACAAAATGCAGATTATAATACTACTCCCATTCCGGCAGATGCTGAGGGCGGCATCATTACAGCCATAGTAACGCTTCCGGCGGGCAAGCATATGCTCACGGTGCGCGAAGGCGGTAGTTTCAATCCCGGTGTCACGATAACGGAAGTGGCAGGTGAGGAAAGGCTTGACGTCAAGTATGGCGATGCCCTTTTCACATCATATGTATATACAAAATCCCTGCCGAAGCCATATCTTGGGCCTATACTGACGCCTGATGGCACGTCTTACACAAGGCTTGATTTTACGACAACCGAGCATCCGCACCACCGTTCCGTTTTCTTCGGTGTCGGTGATGTTACGCTTGAAGGAACAGACATAAAAAACATCGATTTCTGGAACGAGCCGAAGATGCGCGGCATACAAACGCATGAGAGCACTGTGGCAATCGTCTGTGGCGCTGTGAAGTCGTCATTTACTGTGGCATCAATGTGGCGTACAAGCGAGGGTCGCCCCGTTATGGATGCGGAGTGCACATACACATTTTACAATCAACAGGCAGACTGCAGATATGTCGATATATCACTGACATTTAAAGCTTCATATGGCAGCGTCATATTCGAAAAAACAAAAGAAGCGGGGCCTCTTGGCGTCCGTCTTGCCGATCAGCTTCGCGGTGACAGAGGTGGCTATATCGAAAACTCATACGGTGCCCGCGGCGAGGCTGAATGCTGGGGAAGAAGCGCTAACTTTTGCGTATGCGGCGGCGAAGCCAACGGCCACATGCTTGGAGTAGCTATTTTTGATAATGAGAAAAACGAACGCTATCCGACGTCGTGGCATGTGCGTGATTACGGGCTTTTTGCCGCAAACAATCTATATTTTAAGGGCGGGCTTAGAATTGACGAGGGGCAAAGCCTTACATACCAGTACAGAATAGTCTTCTTTGAAGGCAAACCGGACGATAAAAACATTCGTATAAGGGATCGCTTCCTTGCGTATGTAAGCCCGCCGCGCATATTTCGGTAAACAATAAAAATAATAAGCGCTTATAGCACCATGTTAGGACTGTAAGCGCTTTTCTGTTTTGTTTTATTGTTCTTTCTCCCCTGCGTGTGCGACGATGATTTCACCGGAGTCGTCGGCATAAACAAGAACGCCTACATCAAAATTCTGCGTTATGTAAACATCGCCGTAAGCGGAGAGGGCGTTGCGAACACGGTATGAAGCGGACGTTGGCTTATCCCCAATTCCCGCAGGGATAACAGAAACCTTTGGTGCGGCAGCATTCATGAATTTATCAGAGGAAGCGTCTTGGTTCCCGTGGTTTGGAACCTTCAGCACGTCACACGAAAAGACAACGCCAGCGTCAAAAAGCGTATTCTCCTCGGCAAACTGCATATCACCTGTAAAAAGATATACAACGCCCTCAATGACGGCTCGCATAACAAGGGAGTTGTCGTTGTCGTCGGTATAATTATATTTAAGCGGGCCAAGAACCTCGAAGATGACACCGTTACAATCGACAGTATCGCCAGCAGCAAGAAACTGATACGGTATGCTGTATTTAACAGCCTTGTTCACAAGCTTATGCTCGCCTTTTTTATTTCGCTCCGATATTTCAGAAAAGTAAAGTTTTTTTATGTTGTATGATTTCGCAAGCTTTTTAAGCCCGCCTGTGTGGTCGCTGTGCGTATGTGTGAGGAAAACACCATCTAAACTATCAGCTTCCAACCAATTAAGAGCGGCGAAAAGAGACGATGAAGCGGACGATTTTCCGGTATCGATAAGATAATATTTGTCGGATATTTTTATAATTGTGGCATCACCATAGCCGACGTTGACGAAGAGCACGCAGTTTTCAGGAACGCTGTCTGTTTTTATGGCAGAGGGTTTTTTTACATCACCGCAGCCGGTGAAGATGAGAACAGATGACAGCAGCAGAATGAGTGCTAAAAGGAAAGAAGGCGTGAAAAAAGCAGGGAAAGGACGTTTTGTGCACATATTTTTCATATGTTTATCGATTGTCAAAAGAACACCCCTCCCTTCAAGTGAAAATGACGCGCCGTAAGACGCGCTTTTCATTAAAAACGACCCTTATGTTTTGACTTTTTGGCAAGATAAATAGCCTTACCAAGTATATAAAAAATAGTTATTACAACGGAGGCGATAATGGTACTGATAAAAAAACTGCTTGTTGCAAATTCTTTTATCTTCTCAAGCGTGTAGAGGAATTCGCTTCTTGCGACTGTTACTGTCGTTACAAGATCGATGTTGCCGACAATTTCGTCACGGTACATAACTGTCAACACACCTGCTCGCTGCCCCTCGGCAACGGGAGCTGTCAGGTAGTTGGATAGCGTTTTATAGCTGTAAAGCACCTCTTTTTCAATGTCGATGCTGGTTGGCAGATACATAACGAGAGAATCTGCCGTTACAAGGGTAACATAATCGGTAGTTCCCGACAGCTCAACCGGTATTTCACATATCATCTCGCCAGCTACTACAAGCTCAATATTAGCATACGAAGCAAAAGCATAGTCGAGTAGCTTTGTCACCTCCGTGTAGGAGTAAATGATATCAGCTTCCTCATCGCTTGATGCGCCCATAACTATGGCAAGGTACGTCAAGCCGTCGCGCGACGCAGTTGTGACGATGCTATAACCGCCTTGCATTGTATACCCGGAGTTGATGCCGGCGGCGTCTTTATAGTAATATTTTAAAACGCTGCTTGTTGATATTAAATAGTTTTTACTGTAAACATTTCTGTAAATATCTTTGTTTATAATATGAACGACGTATTTTGACGCCGACGTTATCTCCATGAACAGGGGAATATCATATGCAGCAAGCGCAATTTTCGCCGTGTCGGCAACTGTTGTTACCATGGCGTCATCATGTACTCCGGAAGGGTTAGTATAATATGTGTTCTCAGCGCCAAGCTCACGCGCGCGCTCGTTCATGCGGGTGACAAAGGCTTCGATTGAACCGTCGACGAGGATTGCGAGCGCTTGTGCCGCATCGTTCGCTCCGCCGACAAGAAGAGCATAGAGAAGCGATTCTATCGTTAAAACGTCGCCAGCTTTAAGTTCTATGTTATTTCCGCCGACGCCGGCTACCATTTCTTCCGTAATTTCCACCTCTCGGCTCAACTGATTCGAAAAGGCTTCAATTGCGAGAGTTCCGGTCATAATTTTTACGGTAGATGTCGGGTATATAACTTCGTTTTCGTTTAGTGAATAAATAAGTTTATCATTTTCGATATTATAAAGATAAGCGCTGGCAATTTTATCCGTCAGAAGTCCTATGTCCTCAGCTGTCGCTTCTCCCGCCTCTGTTATATTTGCCTCAACCGGCACTGTCATAATAAAAACCGGGAGTGCTGCCGTTAAAATTGAAAAAAAGGCGAGTAAAAATGCCGCGAGCTTCCGCACGCGGGGTTTTACTTTGTTTTTCATTAAATTGTGATAACAATTTTGTGTGAAGTTTGCCTTTTTTAAATTTCCTTTGATAACGCTATTCTTATTCATGGAGCAAAGCGGCTTGCGCCGCAGTCATTCTATATATTTTGTATGTTGCTTTTCTGTGATGTGGCAAAAAACTCTTTTGCCGCTGCTATATCAGCTTCAATTACCGCTCGAAGCTCATCAAGAGTAGCAAACTTTTTTTCGCTGCGGCAGTAGTAAAGAATCTCAGTTTTAGCTTTGATACCATAAAAATCGCACGAGCAGTCAAAAAGATGTGTCTCGCAGATAACATCGTCCGCATCGCTTGATACCGTCGGTTTTACACCAAGGTTGCAGACGCCGTTATACGTCGCATCACATATATTGACGCGCACGAAATAAACGCCTTTTTTCGGACAGAATTTCTCCTTCGGAATACGTTGATTGATTGTCGGCACACCAATCCGGTGTCCGATGCGAGCGCCATGCAGAATCTCCGCTTCAAATGAATAATTAGCGCCGAGCAGACGGGCCGCGCTCTTTGTGTTGCCCTCAGAAAGCAGCTTTTTTATGAGCTCACCGGAGACGATATTACCATTTTCATCGCGCACAAGAGGTATGGTATAAGCGGCGGGATTTTGCGCAAAAGGACTCCCCTCACCACACACAATAGCAGCCGCGTCAAGGCACATCTCACCTGTGATAATGATAGACGCTCCCTCTTGGCGAAGAGTAAAAAAACGCTCAGCGTCTGTCATAAGCCGATGGGATGGCGCCGTTCTTAGGCTTTCGCCTGTGTCTGCGCTTACGATACCATCTTTGTAGTTATCAGGTGGTATAATAGCAGCTATCGGCAGAGAAAGGCGCGCCGATAACTCCCGCGCAGCCGCCATAATGCGCCTATGCCCTACGTGCATTCCATCAAATCGTCCCGGAACACAAATATAACTGCAAAGGCACGGCGCTTTCCTAATGCTTGAGCGCGTGCTGACTTCTCTCAAACGTTGAGATAGCATCTGACGAGGGCATTGAGCAGTTCGTCGCGGTCGATCTTACGTATGAGCGCGCGGGCATTATTATGGTTTGTTATATATGTCGGATCTTCTGAGAGGATATAACCGACTATCTGGTTGATAGGATTATACCCTTTTTCAACGAGCGCGTCATAAACAGACCGGAGAATAGCATGCATCTCCTTTTCTCTAACATCGCGCAAGTTAAAAGTTATTGTCTCTTCGTTTTTATACTTTGCCATTTTTCGCTTCTGTTCCTTTCGCAGGTAAGCCGCCACTGGCGGTAGCCGTGCCGGTTTCACCGGTAACATACCTTTTTGTGACGTCTTACACGCTTCCCGCATTCTAAGGCGTTATTATGTTCTTTTTGTTATGTATTATTATATAATAAAACATTCGTCATATCAATAGAACATAAAGACGTTTTAAATTCAATAAACATTATTTAAGATAAGCTTAAAAAATAATGATATAATCTTAATAAAGAGAGGTAATCATATCTATTAGAGAGAAATATGGATAAAATTAAGTTTGCAATCACACGCTTTTTTTATGGAAGAAACGGCTTTGATGCGCTTTCATATTCACTTCTTGGAGCAGCGCTCGTACTAAATGGAATCAACAGCTTTTTTAAGTCCATTATTGTATATATCATTACAGCGGCTTTGATATATTTTGGCTTTTTCCGCGTATTGTCGCGAAATCTTGTCGCCCGGCGCCGTGAAAATACTGTTTTTCTTAACTTCATCCGCCATGTGCGCAACTTTGTTGTATTGACATATAGGCGAATAGCAGGATTTCGAACGACAATTTACGTAAAATGCCATACATGCGGGGCTGTGCTTCGGTTGCCCCGGCGCCGCGGGAAGCATACAAGCATTTGTCCTGGGTGTGGGACGCGCGTCGTTGTCCGGTGCATATTTTAGTTTTGCTCTGCCGCCCTACCGGCCGGTAATATTATTTTTGTTGTAATTTATGTTTTGATATGTTATCATATATTTAGAGCGCCTCCAAAAAAGAAAACGGGGTGTTTAAAATGAAAGAAAAGCGGGATATTACGGATTGTTATAATTACCGTTGTCGTTACCGTAACTGTCGTCGCCATGCTTACGCTGCTTAAAAAGCTGAAAGAGCTTATTGCCGCGTGCTCAGCTATTGACCTTGATAGATGTGTGGAACCTGACGACATTTTTGCTGGCATAGACGATGATGCTGCCGTTATACTGGATGAGGATAGCGACGGCGAGGAGGATGTAGCCACCGTTGCCGATATATAAAGCTAATTTGGTGCGCAAAAGCAAAATGAAAAATCATAAATGGTAAAACAATAGGTAAAACATCATATACTCCGCTCATCCGCAGCTTCAGCAATTATTATTTGACTAAATTGACTATATGACATATGGCAATCAACGCGGACGGGATGCGGACGGGAGACGTGGGAACGTTGTGACGTAAAACGATAAGTCGTAGGGCGTGAAAACGTAAAACGTAAACCGGGCGGCGCACTTGTCGCCCGGCTTTGTATTTGGTAACTTTTATTGTTGATGGGAAAGGGTAGATAATAAAGAACATGGGTAAACGCTTGGCGCAGATTGAGAGAAAGTTAAGTAAATATGCCATACAGAACCTGATGACGATTATTGTCGGTGCCATGGCAATTGTTTATATAGCCGATTTTCTTGTTTATACGGGAACAGGAAAATCTCTTATATCGATGCTTTACTTTAACCGTGCCGCTATTGCCGCAGGTCAGTGGTGGCGAGTTATAACATTCGTTTTCTGCCCGCCGAACACGAGGCTGATTTTTATAATTTTTGCATTTTACTTTTATTGGCTGATCGGTTCTGCTCTTGAGCGCTCATGGGGTACATTCCGCTTTAACCTTTATTACTTATGCGGAATAATAGGCGCTATTATTTCAGGTCTTATCACCGGTTATGCAACAAACGACTACCTCAACATGTCACTTTTTTTAGCGTTCGCCTTCTTTTATCCGGAGTTTGAGGTGCTGTTATTCTTTATTTTACCCGTAAAAATTAAGTGGCTTGCATATATCGACGCAGCTCTCATTGCTTTTTCGTTTATAATGAGCGGGTGGAGCGTACGTTTAGCTATACTCTTCTCTCTTTCAAACCTCGTTGTTTTCTTTTATCACGACATAAAACTTTCAGTTTTACGCATAAAGAGGAATATTTCATACCGGATTTCCGTATGGCGCTCGCGGAGACGGTAACACAGCGTAAAAGTCCCGCGCATATGATATACGCTAAACAAAAGCTACTATAATGAAACGAAAATTGCTACAATAGTAAACTTTACATCGGTTTTAGTAAAAAAACGGCACCGAAGCCGTTATTTTGTTTACGTTGTGCAGCAGTGGTGCGTAAACTGATAATGACACTGTTTTACGTAACGAAAACAGAAGAATTAAAAAATATTGAAAGGAAGGATGCCAATGACATATGGAAGACCGCTGTTTGGCTTCAGCCTTAAACGGCGGCAAGTGAAACCAACCGCTGCTATGTTCGTTGATTTTGAGCACTGGTGTTATTCCCTTGACAGGATCTACGGGATGCGCCCTAAAGTTAAAGAACAATATGACGAGATTGCTGAGCGATTTGATATAAAAAAAATTTTTTTCTTCGGTGATTTTTCAAATCCGAAGCTTCAAAGTGAAATCAGCGGAATACGTGAGATAACAGATTCTATTATCGACACTCAGAACCCGTCTCCTGTGATAAAAAAGGATTTTACTGATTTTATTATGCTTGATTATATTTATCAGGAAGTGGATGACAATCCGAATATAAGCACATACATATTGTTTACAGGTGACGGTCATTTTAGCTCGGTTGTGCGTTATTTGCAGCTCAAGAAAAAGAAAAAGGTCGTCGTTTATGGTATAAGAGGAGCCGTCAGCAACAAGTTTCGGGCAGTTGCCAGCGAATGTATTGAAATCCCTCGCGAAGATCAGGAGCGCGAATATTTTTATAAGCTTATTTTGGAAAATTTCAATCATATCAGCAGTAAAAACGACAAAAAAATTTTTCCAACGTTCAATTCTACCGTGAAAGCTGTATCTTCGTATTTTAGTGTTGCTGAAAATAATGTTCGTACGGCTCTACAGGAGCTTATGGATAAGGGCATTATTTATAAAGCCTCTGATCGCGCTGATACTGGAAATTTGGTGCGCGTTTTGCGTGTTGACTGGAATAAAGCAGAAGAGAGCGGCCTTATGTCAACAAAAAATAGAGCATAACAAAAGACAGAACAACAAAATTATTAAATTAATTATATTCTGTATGCTGCTATCGCTTTTATTTTTATATTAACCGGCATGAAATTGGATATTGATTTTTATTCTAATAACTTATTTGACAAACAGCACAAGACAATCGATTATAAGCAATATAAAATTATAAATATCAGATTTGTTTTATAAGATTGTCTAGCGGATGAAAACGCGGGGTTTGATTTTTACGATAAGAGAGCGCTAAAAAAGAGGCGCCGTGAAACGGTTAAAACCGTTTCACGGCGTGTTTTTTTACATATAAGACAGAGAGACACTAATTTTAGCCTTATCAGTTTTATCAGTTACCCATCTCTGGTATCTTAACAGGGTCATCCCAATACGGATATATACATACAGGAACGTCAAACACGGAGAGGCCGACATGAATGCGGTTTCTATAAGTGAATCCGGTGCCACCTGAAAGCCCGACCTCGTCACACTTTTCGACGACATCGCCAACTTTTACTGTATTTTTGCTTAGGTGCGCATACCAGCTCTTAAGTCCCCAGCCGTGGTCTACAACGACCAGCCATCCCGCGACTTCATTATAATCTGAGAAAATAACTACACCTTTATTGACAGCGCAAACAGGGGTGTCGACAGGGACATTGTAGTCGCAGCCCGTGTGACGGAACTTCGTACCGGACGATGTGACCGTTATCATTCGCCCAAATCCCGGACCAAGCTTGTCGGTTGAACCTTTACCTACAACATCCTCAAGGAATGTTCCATCGAACATGCGCTCAGTTGCAGCATTTGTATATGCTATTTCACGGAACAGCGCCTCAGCCTCTGCGCGAAGCTCTTCTGTGTAGGTTGCTTTTTCAATGGCTGATGAAATATTGAGCGTGCTTGTTTTGTAAACATACGGTGTTACTATAAGGTTTATAGTTTGTGACACACCCTCATATGTAATTGTAAATTCATATGTAATGTCTTTATCCTCAGCAAGCTCATAGCTTATTGGGACGAGAGCGTAAACGTAGTCTCCCTCAGCAAAAAATGTAGGTGTATAATTAATTGATGGGTTGGACTCAAACTTTATCTGCGATGGGTCAGCGACATTTTTACCTGAGATAACAACGAACTTACCGTTCTCAACTGATGTTTGTCCTATGTAGAATGAAGCAGGTTCGACTATTTCGGCGATGAATTTATATGTAGCACTGCAGTTGTAGTCTGTATCCTCGGCGTACCACGTCGCCTGCGTCGTTACGTTATATTTCCCGGCTCCATTTAGTGACGGCGTGTTTTCGTCGTCATATATGTTGTTATAAACCTCTGTATCACCATCTGTTATCGTCAGCCACAAATAGTCCGGCTCGTCGGTAAACGTTATCGATAATCCACCTCTGACACTACATGTCGGCACTGTGTTTGTAATGAGCTGCGTTGTGTCAAGCTTCATATAAGAACCGTCATATATTGTGTAATACCATATGGCCTCGGCAGGTGCAACATTAATACCTGAAATAACGAGGTCGGGAATATTGTCAGCGTTATAAACACTCACCGCATATTCTGTTGAGAGAAAAGCAGCTGCGTCATCGCTCTTTACTTTAAAGATGTAACCTGACAAATCTTCGATATATGCTTCGTTTGGGTCAGATGTAAAATAATATTTGTAAACCGATTCCGTCTCGTAGCTATTTAGTGTAACGCGGAAAAAATCACTGCTCTCAAGAGAACTGGGAAGAGCGGCGACGGACTCCGCGTTTTTTTTCATCGCTACAAACAAATCTATTATATTCTTTGATGACTCTTTTTCGTCGTCGGAGGAAAATTCCCATACAGAGCCATGTGGATCCTCAATTTTAAGTCTACTGACAGCCTTTGCGTTGACAGGCTCTTTTTTTGATGAAGAATAATAGCCGACGGCAATAAATGACGGCACGAAAAGTAGTACTATTAATATTACATATAGTGTTTTTCTACCCATAGTTTAACTCTCAGCAATATATTAGCTGCGTTCACCTCCATGTTTTATTGAAATAAGCCGCAACGCGGTCGACAAAGCAAAAGGCCCGACAACTTTGCGGCAAAGGCGAACAGTAATGTGACAAGCAATAAGCATATCAATTTACTATTAATTCATGTAAATTATACATAGTTATCAATAAAAGGTCAATAGCTACTTTTTTATTGTGCGTTAAGCGAACGCAGGGCTTAAAATCTAAAATACAATAAATGTTAATTCTTTAACTTGACTTTTCCTCGCAGGCCGATTATAATTCTTATGTATCAAGTATAATGCAATTTTTACACTATTTCAATAGAGGGAGATGCTGTCGTGAGAAAAATACTTACCTGCTTACTTACCGCGGTGCTGATATTAGCGCTTGCAATCAGCGCGTTTGCTCTGAAAAGTCCGGAAAAGGAAAGTAAAGTCACAGGAATTGTTATAAGGGATTCTGCTGGAAATGAAATTGTTATCACAGCTGAAGAAATTGCTGAGTATCTCTTAATAAACAATTATTCGGATGCCGGGGAAGGCTCTGATCTTTATGAGGTCGCTAAGCGTCTTTCTTCTGAGGGTGCTCTTGAGATTGAAGTTAGCGGCGAACTAAAGGATTATACATTGCTTGATCTTATCATGATTACTCTCACTGGGGGAAATAGCTTCGCCTCAAATGCTTCCGCTTTGAAGGCGAGTTCATTTTCTGTAATGTCGCTTGGAACTACTGTTTCTTTTGCGGCTGCAGAACAAACATACGGATATGCATCCGGAGGATTTAAATTCGTTGACACCGTTACAGCCAATAATATAACCATAGAGAGCATTGAGCTTACGGTTTCTGTCCCCGGTATCAAGGCCAATGACACAGTAAAGGTTATTCATCTCAATGGCGATAATTGGGAAATCATTGATGCTGAAGTTATAGGCGACGAAACTGTTGTTTTCACCGCCAAGAGCGAAGGCATATATGGCTTTGCTGTTAAGGAAGAGCCAAAATCACCGCAGACAGGCGATTACTTCATAGAAACAATGTTCGTTATTACATCTGGTGCCGTTGTAATGCTGTCGTTTGCGGGATACTTCTATATGCGTTACAAAAAAGAAGTAAAAGCAAAATAACAGCAAAAGCATAACAGCATAGAAATATTGACAACTGAAGTGAAAATTCCTCATGAAGCTTCATGAGGAATTTTCACATTGAACACAAAGCTGTAAAATTATTGAAATTGTACTGACTACTTTTTAAAAGATCTCTCTTTTATTAAAATCAAATGATATGTTTTTTCCATCAATGTAATAACTTGTTTTGCCAAAAGATTTATATGACAGTGCTTACTGGATGGATATGGACTATAACATAAGTCTAAAATATAAGTAATACATATGAAAAAAAAGCTGTGGCTATTGTCAGCAATTATTGCTATACTTGTTTTTGCTGCATTAGCTGTATATATATCTATTCTCATTATTGACCGGTATAATTTAATAGAGCCGGATACTGAGCCAAGCGACACGGAGCCGGCTGATTCAAGTGTGAATAATACGAATACAGACGATGTGTCGGACGATGTCTCTTCTACTTTACCGGATGATGAGACGTCGGTTGATGTGACACATGAAACAGAGGCGCCCTGGGAACCAGTTGAAGTCCCCGTTGACTTTCAGGCTCTTTTTGATGTTAACCCCGATGTCTATGCGTGGATAAAAATACCGGGGACAAACATTGATTACCCTGTTCTTCAACGGGAGGGAGATAACGCTTATTACCTAAATCACGATTGGGAGGGTAAAAAAAGCACGGGGGGCGCTATTTTTTCCGAAGATTACAACACGAAATCATTCACCGACGCAAATATCGTGCTCTACGGTCATAAAACCTCAAAGAAAACAATGTTTTACGCGCTTCAGGATCTTGCAAGCGATGTTATCTTTGAGGATGTTAGGCATATATACATATACATGCCGACACGTATATTGAAATACGGGATATTTGCTGCGTTCCCATTTAGAGATTCGCATATTCTTTTAACTGTTAACTTTAGGTTCGAGCATGATTTTAATAAGTTTTTTGACGATGTATTATCTATTGTTGATACTCGTGCCAACTACAGAGAGGAGTATTTCCCTCGTTTCGGTGAGGATAAAATACTTACGCTCTCAACATGCCTACGTGAAAACAGGCTAAAACGTTATATTGTTATGGCTGTGCTGCTTTCTGTTGAGGGCGAGCCGTTAGAGGACGGAACAGTCGGGGTAATTGACAGAAGCAATAAATAATAACAGTAATTGATTTCGTCAGCTTCGATAATATTTTACACATTAAATATTTATTGCTGTAAACTAATGCAAAGCGTTAAATGCATTTGTGTAAGGCAAAAAACATAATATACACTTAATGCAATTCGTGATGCAGGGTTAAGCCCGGTGTCTTGCCACGCCGGTTTTTTTATGATAAAATATATAAGTTATTATGACAGTTAAATTAAAAGCCTGTGAGGGTTTTTATTTAATTTATTTCCTTTAATTTTTTTATATTTTTTATTCGAATATCAGGATATGTTTAAATTATGAGTAGATTTGCGGTGACTGTCACAATCGTTGCGCTCGTTTTATCAATAAGTGCTTTCGGTGCTTACTTGTTCTTCGATGCACATTTAAAGAGTGCTGATGAATATCCAGTAATAACTCTAAAAAATGATGTTCTCAGCCTAAGTGTAACCTCAACGGAAAAGGATTTTCTTGAAAACGTCAAAGCACATGATGCGGAGGACGGTGATATAACAAAAAACGTTATAGTTGAGTCAATTTCTCCTTTTGATGAAAATGGGGTGCGGACAGTGACGTATGTTGCATGTGACAGTGCTAATCATGTGGTAAAAAAAACATGCTCACTTCATTATACAGATTACACGCCGCCTACTATTAAGCAAACTCAACCGCTGAGATTTCAAAAAGGCGGAAAGACGGATGGGATACTTAAAGCATTTACCGCAACCGATGTTATCGATGGCGACCTAACAGGTAAAATAAAGATTGAGTCAATGCCATCGACTGATGAGGAGGGCGTTTTCCCAGCTTTCATCAGTGTTACAAACAGCGCAGGTGACACATCCACCGTTACTGTAATGTATGAAGTCTTATCCGAGCCGAAAAAAGCTCCGACTGTTTACTTAACGGACTATATTACATACACAAAAAACGAATCGTTCGACCCGATGAGCTATGTTGACAGAGTATCATCCTCTGTCATAAAAACCATTGATGGTCGCTTGACGGAGGAGACGATAGATATTAGTGACGTGTACTGGGAATGCGACACTGATATAACGACAGCAGTCCCCGGGTCGTATATTGTTACCTTCTGGACTGAAAACAGCGCCGGTATCATCGGATATACATATATGACTGTTATAAAAAAATAAAATTGCCCACGGAGTGTGAGAGCCGCTTTGAACGAGATAGATTTGAAAAACTTTAAAATGACATATTTGCTGCAGGATATAAGGAAACGGCTTTTTCTAATTATCTCTGTGGCTCTTATGGCAGCAATGGCCACATTCGTTTTAAGAAACGAAACATATGTGGCTACTTATACATCTGAAATAACCTTTTCTGTTTCAACGCAGGGAAGCATCAACGACGCTTACAGCAATATGTCGACGACAACGAAGATGACGGAAATGATAACTCAGCTGCTTGACAGCAACGCTTTTGAAAGTCTTGTCTGCGAGGAGCTGGGGCTGAAGGAAATTCCAGGTGGTGTTGCAGCGTCGCAAATTACAAATACAAACTTTATTACCATATCAGTTACGTCCGATTCGCCTATAATGGCGTTTCGTACAGTTAAAACAATAATGAAAAAGCTCGGGGAGATATCGGATCTTCTCGTGCTTAATGCTATAATTGATATTTTTACCGATGCTGTCGTTCCCGAGACGGCTGATGAGTCATCAAAATATATATTTATTGTATCATTGGCTTTATATTGGGCGCTGCCATTGTGATAGCATGGATAACATATAAATCGTTGACGACCGATGCCATAAGATCGATTGAAGCGCTCCAGGCAAATGTGGACGGCTCAATTTTATGCACAATCCCGTATGAGAAAAACTCTATATATAAGCGTAGGAAAAATAAAAAAGAAAAAGGGCTTCTTATATCAGATTTGAGACGCAGTTTCGTATATGTCGAGTCATTTAAACGTCTGCGCGCAAAAGTAGAGCAGTACGCATCGTCAAAGGGACATAAGGTTTTTCTTGTAACAAGCTTGCTTATGAATGAGGGGAAGACGACAGTCGCTGCAAATCTTGCAATTTCGCTTGCAAAAAATCAGCATGATGTCCTTTTTATCGATGCTGACATGCGTAAACCATATGTTTATAAGCTGTTTGATAAAAAACCTGAAAGTAATGCAGAGGTTACCGACATACTACTTGGACGGACAAAGCGGTTATATGTCCACCGCGACGCGCTGACTGGCGTAAACCTTATACTTGGCTCAAAATCATACGAAAAGTCGGACGAGCTCTTGGGCAGTACACAAATGGCAACACTTATAGCGCAGGCAAAGCAAAAATATGACTTCATCATAATTGATACGCCGCCTGTCGGTATGCTATCGGATGCTGAGGTTGCAGCGGAAGCTTTCGCCGACGCATCAATAATGATTGTTCGCGAAAACTATGCATCATATCCTGCTATAAACCGTGCCATAGCCTCCCTTAGCGACTGTAAAGCTGAGTATTTGGGTTGTGTGTATAATATGTACATCAATCAGAACACACAACAAACTGCAGATTCATATGGTATCGCAAATCATTATGATAGAGAATACGCCGCAGTCTCTTCTATACCGCACGCGGCTAATACGGGGATAAATAAATGATTTATTATTTAATAGGTAAATGCGGCTATACAGCCGTCCGCTGGAGGCGTGATATTAAATGATGGACTATCAGAACGCCAAAGCTGGCGATACAGTCGAGACTGTCGATGTTAATTTAGCGGAAATAATATATCGCTCATCGAAATGGGCGACAAAATATATATGGCTTTTAATTTTTTTAATTGTTGCCGGCATTGTCGCAGGCATATATGGTACTACCATTACATATAAACCGCTCTATACATCATCAGCGTTCTTTTCAGTCACCGTTGAAATAAACAGGGGGACTGATTATGATTACAACGCCACAGCCGCCGCATCAATAGCAAACACCTTACCGTATATTCTTACAAGCGAACCGCTGAGAGATATAGTTGTTGCGGAACTTGGGGAGACAAAGTCGGGGGTTGGGATAGATGATGTAGTGATAGAGGCAGAATCCCTCGGAAAAACTCCTCTTTTAACGATACGTGTCACATCCCCAGATGCTGAATATTCGTATAAAGCATTAGTTTTAATGCTTGAGCATTATCCGAGTCTTGCTGAGTATGTTCTCGGAAAAACTCAGCTTAAAATGATAATTGAGCCTTCGGTCGCAAGGTCTCCTGATGCAGAGCCGCACTATTCTCTTGGCATATTGCTCGGTGCTTTAGCCGGCGTTGCTATATTCGCTGTAGTAATAGCACTGTTTGTCACATCTGACACAACAGTTATTGCCGCTTCTGAAATAGAAGAGGGGCTTGGCATGCGATGCCTTGGCGTTATACCTTACGTTAAGCGCGAGAATAAAAACAATCTGGCGCACGTCGTTATGCTTCGAAGGATATCGCAGAACGGCTTTAGCGACAGTATATCAAAGCTGCGCAACGATGTCATAAAATATACATCTCGTTCAAACTATAAGACTATCCTCATAGCGAGCACAACAGAAAAAGAGGGTAAATCAACAGTTGCCGCAAACCTTGCTGTTGCGCTTGCCCGACGCGGTTACAAAACTGTCATTGTCGATTGTGACATGAGAAATCCCGCTGTCATGCGTTATCTGCGCCTATCCAAAAAGGATGGAATTAACTTTGACCTTGAAGATGTATTAATCGGCAAAGTATCTTTGGACAATGCGATTTTTAAGCACCCAGATCTTAGGCTTTGGATTGTGCCGTCGCTGCAACCGGCAAGCGAACCGGCTGAGCTTGCAGCTTCGCAGCAAATAGGGGAGCTTATCCGTGAGCTTCGCGTTCATTTTGACTATATCATTATTGACACACCCCCGGCTGAAACGGTAGCAGATGCTTCTGTTATAGCTAAAAACTGCGATGCCCTTCTTTATGTGATACGGCAGGACACTGTCGGCAGAAAACGCATAATAGACACAATAGCTACATTTTCCGAGAGCGGCATAAACCTTATTGGCTGTGCTCTTTCGATGACTGGTAGCCGCTTTATAATCGGATACAACCGAAGCTATGGATATGGTTATGGATACGGCTACGGTTATGGTTATGGCTATGGATATGGTTATAGAAAAGGCGGCTACGTTTATGGCAGCAAAGAATATGCACGGCAAGAGAGCGTTGACCCATCCGGCACAAATAGCACCAACAATATAAAGGTACAAAAAACGCAGCAGACACTTGAGGCATAAAAAATCAAATAGCATATCAAATGCAAAGGCTATAAAAGTACCGGAGAAAAATGAAACATTTATTTCAATATTAAAATAAAAATGATAGACATACATTCTCATTTTTTGCCCGATGTTGATGACGGCGCCGCAAATCTCACCGAAGCTGTTGCTATGGTACGGATGGCGGTCGCAAACGGAACGAAGCGTATAATTACTACGCCGCACTTCAACGTAAACTCACCCGGAACGAAAGCAGGACTTGACTTTCGGCGCGATGTATATCAACGCTTCCGTGAGGCTGTCACCTCGGAGAAATTGCTGGTTGATGTGTACTTTGGGTGTGAGTTATACGCGGCGTCAAACACAGATTTTCTTCTCGAGCATGGCATTTATGCGACGCTTGCCGGGAGCCGTTATCTTCTTGTGGAGTTTGACTTTTCTTCCCGCCCCGAGTACATACGCGATGTGCTTGCCTCGGTGGCGGCACGTGGACTGATCCCTGTGCTCGCACATCCCGAACGATACATCCGAATACAGGCAGATCAGCGCCCCATATATGACTGGGTATTGTCAGGTTGCGTAATTCAGGTTAATAATGGCAGCTTAGTGGGCGAGTTTGGCCGCGATTCATTTTTATGTGCTAATTCTCTTATGCGTCACGGTTTAGTTCACGTTGTTGCAAGCGATGCCCATTCGGCAAGAGAACGCACGCCGGATTTATCTCGCGTTTACTCATTCATCGCTGAAAATTATTCTCGTGAGATGGCTGACATGCTTCTCAGTATAAATCCAGGGCTTATTATTGATGATAAACATATAAAAAAAGCTGCGCCAAGACCCTATTGAGGTCACGGCGCAGTTTTTATGTCTATGTATTGTGATGCGGTCACAAACAAAAAAGAAAGTGTCCAATAAAATATTTAAAAACAAAATAAATCATAGAAAAAATTAGCATAAAACCGTGTAAACATAAGGATAAAAGTAAAATTATAATTTTACGTGCTGTCGCCACTCAAAGATTAACAGACGCGATAGCAGCTATAACACGATAAATAAAAACGCATGGACTGAACATTATTAATAATAAGCGTAGAAAAAAAGTTAAATTGGGTAAAATGGTTAATAATATCGACTGTAAAGGGGAGGTTGATGTTATGAAGAAGTATGATGTTATAATACTTGGCAGTGGCTCAGGGCTCGTTGTTCTTGAGGAAGCAGTTGCAAGCGGGAAAAAGTGCGCAATCGTTGAAAAATCAAAGTTTGGTGGGACATGCCTTACAAGAGGGTGCATCCCTTCAAAAATGCTTGTTTATCCGGCTGATTTGATACGTGAAGCCGAGACTGCATCGCGTATAGGGTTAGAGTTCTCGCCGCCGCGGCTTAATTTTAAGCGCGTTGGTGAGCGGATGTGGTGCCAAATTAATGTAAGCTCGAGTATTGAAGCAAGCCTGAAAAGGCAGCCGGGGGTTGATGTTTATAAAGGAACAGCGGAGTTTACAGGTCCCCGGTCGATTGTCGTTAAAACCGATGACGGCGGCACATCTGATGAGCTTACGGCTGACATTATCGTAGTTGCCGTGGGAGTCCGCTCCTTTATTCCGCCAATCAGCGGGCTTGAGGCGGCGGGATATATCACATATGAGTCGTTTTTCGGACCTGCTTTCCCGGATGAGCCGTGGGAGAGCTTAATAATCGTCGGCGGCGGTGCTATTGGCGCGGAGTTTGCACATATATTCTCCGCATTTGGCACGAAAGTGACAATTGTTGAGATGAAAGAGCACATAATACCGACAGAAGATGAGGAGATCAGCTCATTTGTTGAGCGTCAGTTTGCAATGGCGGGCATAAGTGTGCTCACAGGCGTTCGCGCAGTGTCGGCGGGATTAAATGATACGGGTAAAAAGACGCTTAAAGTTGAAAAAATAAAAACCGGTGAAGCTGTGACGCTTGAAGCAAGTGAAATATTTATTGCGTCAGGTGTACGCCCGAACACAGACCAGCTCCGCCTTGATCTTGCCGGGGTAAAAACCGACTCCCGCGGTTTTATCATTACGGACGAGTATCTCGAAACATCACAGCCGGGTACATACGCAACAGGGGACGCAAACGGCAAGTATTTATTTAGGCACACGGCAAACTATGAAGCGTCCGTTTTATGCGAAAACCTCTTTTATGGCGGCAACAGACGCGTTTCATACGACGCCGTTCCGTGGGCGATATTTACACACCCGCAAGTAGGGCATGTGGGCTTGACGGAGCGCGAGGCGCGCGAGCGCGGCTTATCAATTGGCATTGCTCGCAACAGATATTCGGAGATTGCATCAGGTATTGCGATGGGATATAAAAGCGGTGCGCCTGATGACGGGTTCGCTAAAATAATCCTTGACCGCGACATGAGAGTGCTTGGCGCTCATGTTGTTGGACCTAATGCCGCAACCCTTGTGCAGCCGTTTGTATTTATGATGAATTCGGGTGTCTCGTACAACGAATTGAAGTCTGCGTGTATAGCGTCCGGCGGCGATACGGAGTCTTGCAGCAAGTTATTATCCCTCTGCCCTGAAGCTGGAACTGTAAGACCTGCACTTAAATCAATGGTAATACATCCGTCGATGAGTGAGCTTACTGTTTGGGCGCTTGGTTCTGTCGAGTGGGATAATAGTTAAGAATATGCTGAAAATATTTATTGAGTGCAAATCATTACTTGCAGCTTTTTGAAAAAATGTATAACAAATAAGGTGAAGACTAAAATTAATTAGGTGACTGTTCGTTTATATTATAAAAAATAAAAGGGGTATTTATATGCCAAACTTTCCGAATCCTTTTCAGGGGAATGAAAACCGCAAAATGTCAAAAGCAGAGCTTATCCAAGCGCTTCGCATTGACATAGCAGGTGAGCATAGCAGGTGAGCTTGAAGCTATATTTCTTTACGACGCTCATGTGCTTGCAACAGACGATCCGGTAGCAACGAAAGTGCTTGCAGATATTCGCGACGAGGAAAAAGCGCACGTTGGTGAGCTTATGTCGTTACTTCGTTACCTTGACCCGAATGAAGCTGAGCTCTTTGCATCCGACGAGGGCGAGGTTAAAGAAATGCTTGAGGAGCTGGGAATCACCTAACCGATGTTATCTGGCTCAAGCGCTTGCAGCCCGGCATAGTCAGGCTCAAATCCGGGCGTGCAGCTGATATTGTATGCGGACGCTATACACAGCGGTTGTGTTAGGTCGTCTTTGTGCTCGTCGTATCGCAGCAGCACACAATGGATCTTTCTTTAGGTGTTGATTTTGCTGTTGTTATTTTCAAAAGAAGCGTTGAGAAGTATTTTGTTTTATCAGGCACGCCGAAAGAGGAAAATAGCGCTTAAGTAAAAAATAATAAAGCACAGGTTTTTCTGCAAAAAAATTATAAACGCAGTAAAACCGGTGCTTTTTTCTATAAAATTCAGCCTGCTGTGATATTATTCACACTCACATTTACTAAGCAGCTTTAGCATAAATGATATGCTTTCCTCAAATTTTACACCATACCAATGAACTTTCTTATCGTCCATCGTGCGGCGTATGCAGTCGACGGTATAATCAACGGCTACCTCAAGCGCGCGCTGCATTCCAAGCCCAAGCGTAAGCGCGCCGGCAAGAGCAGAAGTGAAGATATCGCCCGTCCCGTGGAATGCAACGTCGATATTCTCATTGAAATGCTCGAAATATTCACCTGTTTTAGAGTCGTAAGCAACGGCACCCTGATGCTCCCCGTCATAAATGATACCAGTGACGACGGCTGTGGGACAGCCAAGGGCTGTGAGACGACGTAAAAGGGCGTGTATGTATTCTTCATCATAGCCAGCGGCTATGTATGGTTCGTTAAGCATAAAAGCAGCCTCTGTCAGGTTTGGAACGATGACATCAGCTTTACCGCAGAGCTTTGTCATTTCGGCGGCATACTCAAGCGTGAAGCCTGTGTAGAGTTTTCCGTGGTCGGCCATTACGGGGTCAACGACGCGAAGCATCCCCGGGAATGTATCAAAAAAGTCGGATACCATTCCTATATGCGAAACGGAGCCAAGATAGCCGGTACTTACGGCATCAAAGGTAAGGCCTTCTTTTTTCCAATGCTCAATAATTTTCGGTATATCCTCCGAAAGGTCGCGGAACGTCCAACCTGAAAATCCGCTGGTGTGTGTCGACAGTATAGCTGTCGGTATTGGGCATACCTCAAGCCCCATTGCCGATATAAGCGGCACAGCGACAGTCAGTGAGCATTTTCCAAAGCAGGAGAGATCCTGTATCGTTGCGATTCGATGTTGTTTCATGATTCTTTTCCGCTTCTTCCATCAAAACATTAGTAGTTATGAGGCGTTTGGCGCCAAGTTATGAGATGTGAACAATTATACCACAAAACTTTATAAAAATACACATAAAATTAGAAACTTAAGTTATTTTATTGAAACTTCATATATATTAGCATTTGCTCGGGAGTTTTTTTTGTGTTATACTAATAAAGACTTTTGTAGTGTAAGATCGCACATAGATGCGGTTAATTTTTTGCAATAATATTCATATCATTAGTGCTCATACATTATGCAGCGGAGCGCGACATATTGCGGCTTGATAAATATATCTCTGTATCTGCTGCTCTGACCCGCAGCGAAGCACAGCGCGCCATTAGGGGCGGGCGCGTCGCTGTTAATAACACCTCTGTTCGCGACCCTGCAGTACACGTAAGCGGGGACGAATGCGTGACGCTTGACGGCGCTGTGCTCACTTACAGTGAGTTTATATATATAATGCTTAACAAACCCGCCAGATACATCAGCGCGACGGAAGATGAGCGCCCCGGCGAGCACGTCGTCACCGATCTTTTACCGCCGGAACTATTACAACGAAAGCCTTTCCCTGTGGGAAGGCTTGACCGCGACACTACAGGCCTTATTATCATGACAAACGACGGTGTTTCAGCTCACCGTGCGCTCTCGCCTAACAACCACGTCGAAAAAACTTACCGTTTTACATGCACACCGCCGCTTACACAAAAGTCAAGGGCGATGCTTGAGAGCGGCGTTGACATAGGTGAAGTTGATTCGCTTGGGCGAAGGCTTTTAACGGCGCCTGCCATAGTTTCAACTGACTTTTCTGGCAGCGAAGGGGAGATAACCATAACAGAGGCAAATTTCATCAGATAAAGCGTATGTTTGCCGCAGTCGGCAGCAAGATAACGTCACTTTCACGTGTGAGCTTTGCCGGCATTACGCTTGATGAGTCGCTGCCAGTCGGCGGATGGCGTTATCTTACGCCTGAGGAAATAGCAAAATTCACATCAGCCGGCAAAAGTAAGGCGGGCAAGTAAACATTTCTTGATAAAATTGAATAAATGCTATACAAATATTAATGGAGTCAGATACTATCAATGGACATTGTAAAAACCGCAGCAGAAGAGTTAAAGATTAAGGAATCGCAGATTGCAGCAGCGCTTGAGCTGCTTGACGCGGGCAATACAATCCCGTTTGTCGCCCGTTACCGCAAGGAGGTTACAGGAGGTCTTGACGACACACAGCTACGTGATTTGTGGGAGCGCGTTTCTTACCTTCGTTCGCTTGAAGAAAGGCGCCGTGAGGTAAGAGACCTCATTGAAGCACAGGGTAAGCTGACGCCTGAGATAGTAGCAGCGCTGGAGCGTGCTACAATTTTAGCCGAAATTGAAGATATATATCGTCCGTTCCGGCCGAAGCGCAAGACAAGGGCATCTGTTGCACGCGAACGCGGGCTTGAGCCGCTTGCCGCTCTTCTTATGGAGCAGAGAGCATCATATGATATACCAATTGAGGAGATAGCGGCGCAGTATATCGACGCCGAGAAGGGTGTTTCTGACGCGGAAGCGGCGCTTGCTGGTGCGTGCGATATTATAGCTGAGGATATATCGGATAACGCCGAATATCGACGCGTGCTGCGCGATATGACACGCGAGCGTGGCATTGTAACCGTAAAGAAAAACGAGACTAAGAGCAAAAAAGAAAAAGATAAAGAAAACGCAAGCGCGGACGCAATGACAAGCGATATCGGCATCAAAGAGAAGAACACGTCTGATGTTTATGAGATGTATTACGATTACAGCGAAAGTGTGGCTCGCATAGCATCTCACAGGGTTCTTGCCATTAACCGCGGCGAGCGTGAGGGAGCTTTGAAAGTTTCTTTGTCAGTTGACAAAGAGGCTGTACTTTCGTTTTTATACTCACAAATTATATCTAAAAACGACAGCCCTGCCCGCAAGTACATCACTGCCGCCATTGACGATAGTTATTCGCGTCTTATATCACCATCCATTGAGCGCGAGATACGCGCGGAGCTTACCGAAGCTGCCGAAGAGGGCGCCATAAAGGTGTTCGCTGAAAATCTGCGCCATTTACTTATGCAACCGCCGATCAAGGGCAAGGTTGTGATGGGGTACGACCCCGGTTACCGCACGGGATGCAAGCTTGCTGTCGTCGATGAAGTAGGGCGCGTTCTCGATACTGCTGTTATTTACCCGACAAAGCCGTATGAACGAATCGAAGATGCCAAGAAGATAGTAATATCTTTAATAAAAAAGTACAATATAAACATCGTTGCTATCGGAAACGGCACGGCATCGCGCGAAAGCGAACGCTTTATCGCCGGAGTTTTGCGCGAGATTCCCGAGTCCGGTTGTAAATATATAATTGTATCGGAAGCGGGCGCATCTGTTTATTCGGCATCAAAAGCCGGCGCCGAAGAGTTCCCCGATTTTGATGTTACGCAGAGATCAGCCGTATCGATTGCAAGACGACTGCAGGATCCGCTTGCGGAGCTTGTCAAAATAGAGCCGCGTTCGATTGGCGTCGGTCAGTATCAGCATGACATGAAACCGGCGCGCCTTAACGCTGCTCTTAGCGGTGTCGTCGAGGCGTGCGTCAATGCTGTTGGTGTTGATGTCAACACAGCATCTAAGCAGCTGCTTTCGTATGTTGCAGGCTTAAATGGAACAGCGGCAAAAAATATTGTCAAATACCGCGAGGAGCATGGAGCATTTCCGTCAAGGGCCGCTCTGCTTTCCGTACCTCACGTCGGCGAGAAGACTTTTGTTCAGTGTGCGGGCTTTTTGCGAGTGCTGGACGGCAGCGAACCTCTTGACGCGACAGGCGTACACCCCGAATCATACGAAGTCGCGCGGCTTCTTCTTAAGAGGTACGGCTATACGGAGAATGACATAAGAAGCGGGGGTGCCGTCGGTCTTCGTCAAAAAATTGAAGCGGAAGGAGCGGCAAGTGTATGTACTGAGCTTGGTGTTGGCGCACCGACGCTAAATGACATAGTAACGGAGCTTGAGAAACCCGGGCGCGACGTGCGTGATGCTGTTCCGCCGCCGATTCTGCGTGAGGATGTGCTTGAGATAACGGATCTTCAACCTGGCATGTCTCTTATGGGAACCGTAAGAAACGTCACAGACTTCGGTGCTTTCGTTGACATAGGCGTTCATCAGGATGGACTTTTACACATCTCTGAGATATCGGATAAATTCATCCGCCATCCCTCCGAGGTGCTTGCTGTTGGAGATATTATAACTGTTATGGTGAAAAATGTTGATGAAAAAAGAGGTAGAATATCTCTTACATGCAAGGGAATAAAAACATAATTTTTAATATATTAAATTGTTCATACAGTGTTAATAAACAATTTGTAAATGATTTTTTGTTCATTATGCAAAATATACAAAGGCAATTCTAAAATTTTGGGAAAAAACTCTCTTTCAAATATGAGAACTATTTGATAGAATTAACACTGTTAAAAATGCTATGCAGCGAATGTCGTTCCGCCATTAAAACCGATGGAAAAAGCCACCGCGGATACGATTTCATAAATTCTTAGGAGGATTATACCACATGGCAAGCTTATCCATGAAGCATCTTTATAAAAAATACCCAGGCGGAACTTTGGCAGTATCTGACTTTACGTTGGAAATTAAGGACAAAGAATTCCTCGTTCTCGTTGGACCGTCCGGTTGCGGTAAGACTACTACTCTTCGTATGATAGCTGGTCTTGAGGAAATTACTGAAGGCGAGCTTTTCATTGGTGACCGGCTTGTTAACGACGTAGCACCGAAAGACAGAGACGTTGCGATGGTGTTCCAGAACTACGCTCTTTACCCGCACATGTCCGTCTTCGACAACATGGCGTTTGGACTAAAGCTTCGCAAGACGCCGAAGGAAGAAATCAAGCGCAGAGTCGAAGAAGCTGCTCGCATACTCGATATTACGCACCTTCTCGACAGAAAGCCAAAGGCTCTCTCCGGCGGTCAGAAGCAACGTGTTGCTCTTGGACGTGCTATCGTTCGTAACCCGAAGGTCTTCTTACTTGACGAGCCGCTCTCCAACCTTGATGCAAAGCTCCGTGCGGCGATGAGAACAGAGCTTACAAAGATACATCAGAGAGTTGGAACAACGTTTGTATACGTTACGCACGACCAGATCGAAGCTATGACGATGGCTACACGCATCGTCGTTATGAAGGACGGCCTTATCCAGCAGGTTGATACGCCTCAGTCTCTCTATGATAACCCCTGCAACAAATTCGTTGCTGAGTTCATAGGCACGCCGCAGATGAACTTTATTGATTGCACCCTCGTTCGCAAGGGTGAGGACGGACACCTTGTATTCGGTTCAAATTCCATAAAGCTTCCACCCGAAAAGGCGAACAATCCCGCGCTCAAAGATTACTACGGCAAGGAAATCATCGCCGGTATACGTCCTGAAGCTATCCACGACGAGCCTATGTATATCCAGCAGTGGAGTGATAGCGTTATTAACGCTGACGTTGAAGTTACAGAGCTTATGGGTGCTGAGATTTACCTCTACCTCGTGTCAGAGGAACAGAAGCTTACAGCTCGTGTTTCTCCACGTTCAACGGCAAGAGCTGGTGACGTTATCAAGATTGCTCTCGACTCATCAAGAATACATGTCTTCGATAAGGACACAGAGCGTTGCATAGCTCACTAATTAAAGCGAAGTAGTAGTTATTAATTGTGCGATATTAAAAAAGGGGACAGGGTATTTAAGGCCTGTCCTCTTTTAATTAATTTAATAGTTTTCATAAATTTAAGCGATTAAAAGCAACGACAAGCGGGAGAACGGCTTAACACCGTTCTCCCGCTTATTAGTTTAACATTTTTTTAGTTGACTTTCGCCACATATTCGATTGCTGTGACGACACCATTTTCAATTATCACGTTTAAGATGGAATTGCCACGGATGAATCTATATGAACCGTTGTCAAGTCTGCCATCCTCGCCATAGATTGAAGAAACTTCAGATTCTGTGGCACCGATAAAAAGCCCTTCCGGTGTTTCAACAAGATCGTCAATTAAGTAGACGGAGTAAATACAGCGCTCAGCACCATCCTCATAAGCGGAAACCTCAAAGCTGCCGTAATTATAGTAATAATCGTTGCCCTGAAAAGCGCACGACGGTTTCTCATACGTCGAAGACGGCTCGCCAAGGGCAGCTATAATAGGATCGGCCGGCGCGTGCATAGCGATCGTGACGCCGTTATAAACGAAAACGAACTCTTCGTCGTTGTTATTTGCGGTATCGTTGCCAGTACCATTCTCTTTAGTATCGGATGATATGATGGGAGTAGTTGTTGTTGTATCAGTGTCATCACCGCCGCCGCATGATGCAAGCGCTAGGGGAAATGATGCTGCAAGTGTAAAAACAAGCAAAAGCGATGCTATCTTATAACAAAGCATCTTTTTTGAAAGTAATTTCATTATTTTTTAACTCCTTATTAGGTGTTGCGTAATAAAACATACGAATACATCTTACTTTGCTTTATCATTCTTCTTTTGCAGCGGCTCCAAAGTGAATAAGACGTCCATATTCAGCAAGCTCAGCTTTCTGAGCCTCTATCATGTCATAATAAAATTTGACCTTATCAGCCCACACGCTCTCGTATTTAGCATCTCCTCTGTGGTCGGTGAGCGAATACTTTTCAGTAAGAATGCCGCCGATGTATTCGGTAACTTTCTCAGCGCCCGTAAGGTTCATGTGCATTCCGGCGTCAAATGTATCAAGCTTATAATCGATGTCGATTTCATCAGCTGCAGCTAAGACATTGATGTAAAGCAGCCCGTTTTTTTCAGCGTAATCGACGACTTGAGCGTCCCATTCATCATACCAGTGAGGTACAAGTGACGGCGCCTTCATAAGAACAAGTTCTATCCCTTTTTTACGGCAGAGTGCTAAAATCTTGTCGAGATACTCCATCGCTCTTGACCCGAAGGTGTAGTCTGAAAGCTTACGTACGGTCGGCAGAGATTCGACGGGTTTTATATCGACACGCATGTAATAGCCGTTATGCGTAACCTTATCTTTTTTGTATAGGTATTTGAAATCATCGGGCTCAAGGCTTGACCAGCGGGAATGGAAGCGAAGAAAAGGAAGGAAGTATTCAATAGCGGACTCGCCCTCTGTCATCGATGAGAAGACAGCTCCGATTTTATCAAAAGAAAATCTCATTCCGTCAAGAGTTATACGGTTGTATGCTTCGTTTTGCGGCTCATTATACATGAGTGAGAGGACATTGAAAACAACAATGTCAGGCGTCTCATAACGAAGCGTGTCGCGAAGAAGGTAATAAGACTGCCATATAAGCTGCTGAGCGCTTCCACGCACAAAGCTTGTCACGCCGTAGTTTTCCCATAGGTAAACGGGCGAAATATTTGAAAACACTTCACAGTCACCGAGAAAAACAGCGTCGTGATCAGTCGTTTCTTTATAATACTCGGCGATGAAAGCGCCATCAAGCGGGCCCGACATATATTTCGGCGTAAGTAAGCGATTCAAAAAGTCTATGATAAAGATTAGTACTGCCACAGCTAAAACTATGGCAGATATGCGTTTTATAATTAAACTTTTGTTTTTCATCATAGTTAGTACTGCGTATATATGAACTGCGACGAATCGTAGCCTATGCCATAAACGCCAAAGACGGCGGTGACAAGGGCAAGCGACGCGAAGGTGGCAAAGGCAGCGACGGGATGGGCGGCAAGGCGTTCGCGTACGCTCTTTTTAATCCCGGCGACGCTTACAGCGAACATGAGAAGAGCTGCGGCAGCAACTATAATGTAGTCGGCTGCTGAAAGGCCAAGCTTCAGCATTGACCCATCGACAAGAACACCCCAGTTGCCCTCGGTGAACATTGACACAAGAGCTCTTATGGTTGTGCCAACGCCTACATAGCAGTCGAACATTCGTATCATCCCCATGAGGAAAAATGTACGCAGCATCATAAAAGCATGGTACGGGCGTTTATTTATTAAATGAGTTTTTTTGTGAAATTTATCGTAAAGCGGTGTAAGCTCAGATGAAATTAAAATGACAATGCAGTTCGCCATACCCCACGCAATAAAGTTCCAGCTTGCACCATGCCAAATCCCTGTGACAAACCAAACTGATACCGTCGAGACATATACGGGGAAGCGCCGTGCAAAGCCCGCGCCGAAAACAGGACGGGTTTTTTTTGTAAGGCGAGTGAGCGGCCCCCATATGCTCATCGGATAAAACACATATTCACGGAACCAGTCGCCAAGGGTTATATGCCAGCGGCGCCAGTATTCAGCAACTGATTTAGAAAAGTAAGGGCGTATGAAGTTTTCCTTCAAGCGGATACCAAGCGCCTCTGATATGCCCATTGTGATGTCGATGCCGCCGGTGAAGTCGGCATATATGCGAGCAGCATAGAGGATCATGGCGGCAAAAACGTATGTGCCGGGGTACTTGTCAGGTGATGCGATAAGGACCTTCAGCGGAATAAGGACGCGGTCAGCAACAACGAGCTTTTTAAAAAAGCCCCATATTATGCGCTCGATACCAAAGGCAAAAGCTCGCCCACTGAATTTAGTCGGGACAAAAAGCGTGTCCTTGACATCGTCATACCGGCTGAACGGGCCAAGCAAAAGTTGCGGAAAATATGCGATAAAAAGGGCAATATGAAAGAAATTTTTATCCGCCTGGTATTTACCGCGGTAAACGTCAATGACATATCCCATCGACATAAAGATGTAAAATGATATGCCTATCGGCAGTGTGAGCGATAAAAATGTAATCTCCCCCCTGCCGCCGAAAAGCGAAACTATACTGTTTATATTGTGGATTGTAAAGTTTGCATATTTGAGAAACGCGAGAATGCCGAAGTTTGCTATTAAGCAAAGCGACATTATAAGGTACGTTTTCTTCTTAACTGCCTCACGCCGCGCTTTTTTCTCATCTCGCGAAAGCTCTTTTTTGTGCGCTTCAATATATGCGGTGTTTGCTTCTTTGCGTGCAGAAATTAAGCGTGCTGATATGTAAGTTGTCAGAGCGGTAAATGTAATATAAACGATTTGAAGCACACCGTATGAAGCGTAGAAAAAAAGAGAAAACAGAAGCAATACGGGCTTTTGCACCCGCCTCGGCACTACATAATACGCTGTGAACAACGCGGCAAGAAAGGCTATGAAACCATACGAGGTGTAGAGCATGTCCATCTCCGTTTCGGGGAGTTGTGACCCTGTAGGACGGTTTGTTTCCGCCCGCTCGTAAAGTATTATATACGGGCAGGCGGGCACCTCTTTGAATGTACCGCCTCAAAAATCGATTATTCGTCAAGAAGCTCGCTTACGAGCGCCCAGATGGCTTCAGCCGAATTAAAATTTTCGGGTGTGATGCGGTCGGCTGTTATCTGGACGTCGAATTCCTCATTAATCCGTGCTATTATCGACACAATGTCAAAGGAGTCGAGGATGCCGTCGTCGATCAGTGTATCGCACATATCAAAATTGACGTCGGGATGAAGCTCTGTTAGAATGTCGATTATGGTGTCCATTTAGATTCCCCTGCTATGTTGATGTAATTTATATAATAATGCTTTTTGTGAACAACTATACCTTACCGCTCTCATAAAGTTGAAGAAGAGCCACACGGTCGCGTTTTCCGCCCGGAGTAAGCGGCATCTCATCAAGCTTTATTATAGTATTCGGCATCATGTAGCGCGGCAACCGTTCCTTAAGAAAAGTTGTGACATCAGATCGCTCCGGTGCGCCTGTATAGAATAAAACAATGCGGTTGTTCTCATTATCATATGTGGCGCATGCGCTTGTAACACCATTCATTGGCGAAATCGCCATTTCAATCTCGCCAAGTTCAATTCTGTGGCCCATATGCTTGATCTGGTGGTCACGGCGCGACAGGAAAACAAGGTCTCCGTCCTCGTTATATTTACCTATGTCGCCGGTTTTATATATCAGCTCGCGAAAATGCGGCTGGAATGGATTTTGAACGAAAGCTTTGTCCGTTTGCTCCGGATTGTCGTAATAACCAAGCGTAAGCGGCGTTCCCCTGATACATATTTCGCCCTCTTCTCCCGGTGCTGCAAGACGTCCGTCCTCCGTTATAAGAAGAATTCCTGTGTTTTTAAACGGGCGCCCGATCGGTATCATTTCATCATCCCCAAAATCGCGCGTGACACGGTACCAGCAGCTCATACCGGTCGCTTCCGTCGGACCGTAAAGGTTGAAGAAATCAGCATTCGGCAGAGCGGCGCGCCATATGCGAAGCTGCGCCGGCGGGAAAACTTCGCTCCCAAACGCTATCGTATGAAGGGAAGACGGTACTTCGCTCGCCAAAGCCCCGGTTGATGAAATCATCGTCAGGGCCGAAGCGACCCAGCAGATTGTATTGATGTTGTGATCATTTATAAACTTTATGAGCCGGAGCGGAAACATAAAGTTTGATTTTGGTATGAGGTATGTCGTCGCACCAAACTTAACCGTCGGATAAAGTTCTTTCAGGCAGGCGTCAAAGTAAAGCGGCGACTGGTTGCCAAATATGGTATCCTCGGAAAACCGGAGTGCCTCTGAAAGGTTTTCAATATAATCAATGACGGAACGGTGACAAGCGACAACGCCTTTCGGGATACCGGTCGAACCGGATGTGAAAACTATATAAATCGGGTCCACATCAATCGCGCGGCGCCTAATATCATTAAGGGCGGCATCATCAACAGGCGTTGATGATGCCTCGCTATATAAAACGACGTTTGTATCTACGCCGCACACGGCTCGAGCCGCGCTCTCAGTCCTTTCATCGCATATTATAACACGTGGACGCACAGTTTGCAGTATGAGAGAAAGACGAATGGGCGGCATTTCCGTGTCAAGCATAACGTAATAACAACCGCCGAAAACGGCGCCGAAAAAGGCGGCTACAGCGCGCGGATGCTTGTTCATTAAAACAGCGACAGGCTCACCGTATATGCCACAAGCGGCAAGGTATGAGCCTACGGCACGTGCTTCAGAATAAAGTTCGCCGAATGTTAAGCCGTCGACGCCGTCAGAAAAAGCAAGCTTATTAGGAACGCGCCGGCATGTTACATCAAGATATTCAAGAATGTTAGTTTGCATTTTTTACTCCGTTTCGCAAATGGAATATCTCCACTAATCATCACGGCAAATGACAGCTAAAAGTCAATCAGTTGTAGTATGAAACCTCCGAGCGTGCTGGATATTTTGAGTGGTCAAAGCGGTAGTAATATTCGATATCATATTTCTGGCAGAAAGCTTCAAGCTCTGCATCAGTCCGCATAAAGCTGTCAAATGGGGTGTTTCTTGAGTGCCAGCAGGCGTCAAAATGGTAATAACCACCGCCTATGTCGACAAGGTTCCAGAAGTGCATAGCCTCGTTTGAGTAGCGAAGCCGCTCTATCATCATATTTTTTATTCCGGCAATATTCAATAGCGCCTGAGATATAGATGCGTATGTTAAGCAGTCTCCATTGCGAAGCATAAAGCCGTCATAGGCTGCTTGCACCCAATCATCGGTGTCAACAGAGTCGGAATAAGTGATATTGTCATGAGTCCAATCAAAAATTGCACGTGCAAGCTCCCACAGCGTCATTGATTCATCATAAATAGAATTGTAAACTTCTTCAGCAAGGGCGTACATCTCCTCCTCAGTCGCGCTTGGTTTTTCAACGACACGTACGATGGCTCGCACGATTGTCGTGTTACCCGCTGAGTCAGTAGCGCTGTAAGTTATTTCATATTCGCCTACTTTTGACAGGTCGACACGGCTGTTGTCAACTTTAAGGGATATTTTTTCGCCGGAATTGTCGGTTACCGTGACTCCTTTTTTATAAGAAACTGTGCCCCCTACAACAACCTCTATATCTTTGACTCCGCTGATTACGGGAGGTTCGTTGTCGATATTGCAGGTGGCAAGCGATTCAATCTCGGTGACATTACCGCCCTCATCAGTGAGGATAATGACAACAGGTATTTCGCTTGTTGTGTCAAAGTCATAATTCTCTTTGAACGCACATATCACTGTCGTGGCATCGACGACGTTTTTAACGAAGTCTTCTGGCTTCGGTTTTTTAGATTTGTCTGTGATATAGACTGTTGAGGGTTCTGCTACAGGCGGTATCGTATCGCGAATAATAAGAGTTGTGTAATAAGGTGTTCCGTTTACATTTACACCGACGCGATATGAGCCTATGCCAAGGGTATAAAGCGTGTCGACATCCTCTATGAAAGCGGTGACATTGCCAACAGCACTTACTACGCGCTCGTCAAGAAATTGGTTGACAGCAATATTTGTAAAGCCGGCCTCAAGCCGCACAACATCGCGGACGAACGAGCGAACTGTATATTTACACTCATATGTTTTTTCGATCTCATTACCCTTGACAGTCACATGGACGGTGTAAGTGCCAGGGGTTGAAGTGTCGATCTCGTCATCAATTGTCGCCGTGTATTTCCCTTTTGCAGAAGCGGCGACCAATATAAAGTCTTCACCGGTCAGTGTGTCGCCTGGGTTTACAGATGGCGTAATGATTGTATATTCACTGGGGGCTGCAGAAGATGAGCAGCTATAAAGAGAGCCCGCAGCAATAAGCAAAAGTAATATTAATACTGTTGAAGTAATTGACGAAAAGGTAACGGAAAAACGATTTTTTCGCACTTTATTATCCTCTCGTTTATCGCGTTTATGTATGGATGTTTGTGATGTTTATGTATTGTATAAAGTCAATTATAACCATTATATTTATTATATTATGTCATATTTTTAAACTTTCCCGCATCATCATACGGACATAACATTATAACACGAAGGCGCGACGTTGTCACTACTATTACATCATGATATAGTTTCCTTCTCTTATACCTTAATGTTTTGGCTGCTTTTAATAGTTAATATATTATTATATAATTGTTATACAGCTGTGAATTATATATTCATTTATGTTTAGACGGTGTATGCGTTGAAAGTGTTTCAATTATGGGATATAATATATTGAAAAATATAATTTTTAAAATAAGTAAATAAGTTGATACAAGCGCGGGGAGTTGTGCCGCGGGCGCTTTTTATGCGCTATTTTGTATTAAAGCAGTAAAAATAATATACCAGTATATTAAATTATAATAAGATGGTGCATTAAATTGGGTAAATTCAGACAGGATAGAATAAACGACGCTGTTGCAAACGCGATGGCGGAAATACTGCGCGGAGTAAAGGATCCGCGCGTCGCGGGCAGTTTTATCACCGTGACGGGAGCACGTGTTTCACCCGACCTAAAACACGCAAAAATTTACTTCTCGTCACTTTCCGGTGACCCGGTGGAGATAAAACGTGGCCTTAAATCAGCCTCGGGCTATATCAGGGTGAAACTGGCAGAAGAACTTAATTTGCGCATGACACCGGAGCTTACCTTTGAGGAGGATGACTCGGTAAAGCGCGGCGCAAGAATCGCCTCAATTTTGCGCGAAATTGAGTATACATCATCCGATGAGGCACAAAGTGACGACGTTGAAAACGAATCTGATAAGGATTAAAGTGGTAAGTAAAGTATATGAATATTGAAAATCAAACTGCTCATGATATGTACCGGCAGCTCACCGTAGGCGATGTATGCGACATCCTCACGGGTGTTAAGATAGCTGATATATTAATACATGTAAGTCCCGATCCCGATGCTGTCGGCAGTGCGTTTGCCCTTCGCGGTATAATGGAGAAGCTCGGCTGTGACGCGCGAGTCATATGCGCCGATGAAGCGTCGGAGATGCTTAATTTTCTCACGCAAGGCATAAAAATATCAGCGGAACCGCGCGAGGGAGCGTCACTTATAACAGTGGACGTTGCCTCGCCGGATCAGCTCGGACACCTGTGGGGGATGGCATCGGGGCGCATTTTACTTATGCTTGATCATCACGGAACGGGACAGCCGTTTGCCGACGGCATAATTGAGCCGAATGTATCAGCAACAGGTGAAATTATATTCAAGATTGCACGCGAATTTTTGCGCCGCGGGGCATTTGAATCGCTGCCGAAGCATATCTATACAGCTATATATGCCTCAATAAGTGGTGATACGGGCAGTTTCCGTCATTCATCAACGACAGCCGAAACACATAAAATTGCGGCAGAGCTCCTTGAGCTTGGGGCAGATGCGCGCCTTTGCGCGCGAAAGATACACGAAGAAAAGCCGCTTAGCATGATAAAGGCGCAAAAGGTAGCGATAGACAATATTATGTTGACGGAGGACGGTAAATTTGCCGCCGCTGTTGTTTCGCGCGACAAACGCGAGGCTGCCGGTCTCGCATATGCCGATTTTTCCGAAATCTCTGACCTTATGCGCTCCATTAGCGGCGTTCTTGTCGGCGCGTCGATAAGAGAGGTCGATACTGAGGGTGAATGGCGCGTTTCAATGCGGTCCGTTGAGCCCTTCGACTGCTCCAGAATATGCGCACGTTTTGGCGGCGGCGGTCATAAGCAGGCAGCAGGATGTATGATTGTAGCTGATAGCGCTGCCAGTGCTTTTGAGTTGATTCGCTCATCTGTCATGGATGAAATTAAAAACTGCGAAGGCTACGCTGCTACCGGCGGCGAAATTCAAGGAATGTAAAATGAAAGAACCAACTGTCAGTGTCAGCGAACCTTGCGGTATTGTCGTTGTCGACAAACCGGCGGGAGTGACGTCTCACGACGTAGTCAATATAATGCGCCGCACATACGGCACGCGCCGCGTCGGACATGCGGGAACGCTTGACCCGATGGCGACAGGCGTTCTTATTGTGCTTGTCGGACGTGCGGTAAAAGTTTCGGAACACATCATGTCGGGAAAAAAAAGATACTCGGCGACGCTGCGCCTTGGTGTTGAAACCGACACAGAAGATATAACGGGCACCGTTGTTGCAGAATACAAGGAAAAGCTGCCCTCTTTTGATGAAGTACAAGATGCCTGTCGCGCTTTTTTAGGCGAATATATGCAGACGCCGCCTATGTACAGCGCGCTAAAACGCGGCGGGCAAAAGCTTGTTGATCTTGCGCGCCGCGGCGTTGAAGTTGAACGCACCCCGCGCCCTGTTTACATTTACTCTATTAGTGCGGAATGCACAGAAAGGCCGGACGAGTATAAAATCGATGTTTTTTGCTCCTCCGGTACATATGTGCGCACACTTTGCGCGGATATCGGCCGCCGTCTCGGCTGCGGTGGCTGCATGAGCTCTCTCCGCCGCACGGGAGTCGGGAGCTTTGATGTTTCTGATGCAAAAACACTTGATGAGATAGCGAGCGATCCTGCAGCGGCCCTTTTGCCAACAGAGGCGGCGTTTACTTCGCTGCCGCGCGTGAGTGTTTCGCCGGATGCCGAGCGTAAAATAAGAAACGGTGTTGCCGTTTGGGTTGAGTCGAGCGAGGTTAGTATTGATAGGAGCAACACTACATTGAGTAACAATGATAACAACGGTGGCAGCGGTGAGCTTGTCTGTCTTTATAATGAAGCCGGCGCATTTTTTGCGCTCGGGGAAATTAAAAGGGACAAAATTAAGCTGAAAAAACTTATTATATTATAAACAGTCGAGCATGAAAAGCTACATTAAGCTGCAAATTTTAATGCTAAAGATAGGAGACACTGTCCTGTGTCTCCTATCTTAATTTTTTGCTGAAAAACGGCGTTATATTACTTTTTGTCGACGCCTGCGATTTCGCGGAACTGCTTAATAGCGGCTTCAAAGTCGTCGATAGCGTCTTTTATTACATTGGGCTTTGTCAGGTCGATTCCCGCGACTGCAAGGCTGTCAAGTGGGCTCATCGAACCGCCAAGCGACAGGAACCGCAGATACTTTGCTATATATTCATCACCACGCTCCTCAATTTTCTTGACGATACTAGATGCGGCGGATATGCATGTCGCGTACTTATAGACGTAGAAGTTCATATAGAAGTGCGGAGTGCGCATCCACTCAAAGGCGATTTCACGATCACAGACGACACGCTTGCCGAAATATCTCTTTACAATTTCATAGTATTTGTTTCACAAAAGCTCTTTTGTCAGCGGGTGGCCACTGGCGGACATTTCGTGCATATCGCGCTCAAACTCGGCAAACATCGTCTGCCTGTAAAGAGTGCCTTTGTATGTCTCCATCACCTGATTGAGAATATAAAGCTTTTCATCATTGCTCTGTACCTCGCGCAGCATCTTGCGTGCAAGGAGCAGTTCGTTTACAGTTGACGCTACCTCAGCGACGAAAATTGTATATTCAGAGTTTTGCGGCTCGTTATTTTTGCGTGAGTTATACGAATGCATGGAGTGGCCAGCTTCATGGGCAAGAGTAAACACATCGTCAAGCTGGCTTGTATAGTTGAGCAGGATATAAGGCTTTGTTCCATAACAGCCGGAGCTGTAAGCGCCGCCGCGCTTGCCGCGGTTCGGGTAAACGTCAACCCAGCCGCCGTTTTTGATTCCGTCTTCAAGTGTTGCGGCATAATCGTCGCCGAGAATACGAAGCGCGTTTATTGTAATATCCGTAGCTTCTTCAAAGGTGTACTCCTTGTCGATGGAGCCGACGAGAGGCGCGTAAATATCATATAAGTGAAGAGCGGAGAGGCCGAGCATCTCGCGCTTCAAGTCATAATAACTATATAGAACATCAAGGTTTTCGTTTACAGTCTTAATAAGGTTATTATAAATTTCCGGCGTTACCTCGTCCTCGAAAACGGATGCCTGAAGGCTGCTTTCAAATCCGCGGACTTTTGCAATGGACACTTTCTCCCTTACATATGCGTCCATTAGTGATGCAAACGTGTTGCCGAACTGATCGTATGTCTCGTACAGTTTTTTGAATGCCGCACGCCTTATGCGGCGGTTTTTGCTCATCAGGTATACGATATATGTCGCATCCGTCAGGCGGACTTTTTTGCCGTCCTCATCGATAATAGTACCGAAGCGCAAATCGGCATCTTCAAAGATAGACTGTATGCGGCTGTGCGACCCAAGACTACCTCCGATATCGGCAAGAAGTTTTTTCGCACTCGTCGGAGAGCGTGTAAGGATGGCGGCGGCGTGCAAGCTCTATCATGCGTGCAAAGGAGCAAAGGCGCGTCTCTTCTTTGTACCAGCCGCTCAGAACATCGTCGTCAATTTTTATAATCGACGGGGTGATGAAAAACGTCGCAGCACGAACTTCGTTAAGTAGGTTGACTGCACGTCCGTACAGCGTCAAGTATTTGTTATCTGATTTGTCCGTGTCGGAATTAAGGTGCGCGTAAACGTAAAGGCGGCCGACTAAAAGCATGATTTTTATATAGTCGCTAAGGGCTGCATAAAGGCCAGCAGCGCTTTTTGCTATTGTAGCTTCATGTTTTGGATAATCAGCGATAGCAGCCTTTGCGCGCGAAAAATCGGCTTCAAATTGCGCCGCATCCGCGTAAATCTCCGTTAAGTCCCATTTATATTTCGCCGGTATATCGGCTCGCACGTCTGTCATTTTCACTTTTTTATATCGCACTCCATTTAAACAAAATAGTATTTATTTTTGATAACGATTATATAGCCATAATGCTAATGTGTCAACACACCTTCCTTGACTATAATCGCAGATTATAAAAATATCAAAGCAGGATGAACAGAACCAGTGCAAACAAACAATGGTTTTTATGATTATCTTAATCGGATGGATAAATTTACAAAGGATCTGCTCCTCGCCGGAAGAATACGGGGGTGCCAAGAAAGCTGCGGTATGACTTATGGCTACATACAATAACCAAAAACAATTCTTCGTGTTATGTGAATATACAATTTTTTATTGCAGCTAAAAACAAAACTGACTCCGCATAAAATGCGAAGCCAGTATGTCGCTTAATAATTTAATCTTGTCCACAATAGTGTGCTTTTTTATAATGTCCGCACAAACTAAAGCTGTTCAATGGAAACTTAGCTTTTTGTTTATATCTATTTATAAAACCGTATTCTCTACACCCGTGGAAAAATCAGAGCCATCAGCTTAAAGCTCACCGCCTCCTGAAATATCACATGGGCGCAGGGTTCCACAACCTTCTGTTTATTTTTTCGGTTTTGCGCGGAAGAACAGCGCGGCTATATAGCCGAAGCAGAGAGCGGCAGCAATACCGGCTGAGGTGGCCGAAATGCCGCCGGTCAGAGCACCGAGCAGGCCTATTCTGTCAACGGCATCGCGGACGCCGGCAGCGATATTATAGCCGAATCCTGTGAGAGGTGTTGTCGCACCGTTGCCTGCAAGCTCAACGAGAGGGCGGTAGACGCCGACGGCATAGAGCACGACACCGGCAACGACATATGAAACAAGTATGCGGGCGGGGGTAAGCCTTGTTTTATCTATCAATATCTGGGCGATGACGCAAAGAAGACCTCCGACAACAAAAGCCCATACATAATCCATAAGTGTATCCATCTTCAGTATCCTTCTAAAACAACCTTTAAGCGACGATATGGACTAAATGTCCGATACCCGGTATTGTATTACCCTGTTGAACGCTTGATGGGCTCATAAGAGCACCTGTCGACATAACCAATACATCACGCAGCTCACCGGCTTGCATTCGAGGCAAAATGTAAGCGGCAAGAACAACGGCGCTACATCCGCATCCCGAGCCGCCAGCATGCTTGTCCTGCCCCGTGCGGTCGTATATAAGAAGCCCGCAGTCCTGATGAACAGTGCCAATACTATACCCTTCCGCTTCCATAAGTTTTCGCAAAATACCCGTTCCTTCGTATCCGAGGTCACCGGTAACAATCATATCGAAGCTCCCCGGGTAACGCCCTGACTCTTTGAAATAGCGTATAAGCGTATCGGCAGCGGCGGGCGCCATCGCAGCGCCCATGTTGGAAATGTCATCAATGCCCTTGTCAACTGTTCTGCCGGGGAGCACGTCGGTGATGTATGGAACACCGTTTATTTGGTCAGAACCGATTATAAAAGCGCCGGCGCCCGTCACCGTCCACTGTGCTGTGGGCGCTCGTTGCCCTCCATATTCGACGGGGCTTCGGAACTGGCGTTCAGCGGCGCTGTTGTGTGAGCTGGAGACGGCGGCCGCGCGCCGCGAAAAGCCTCCAGCGCAGAAAATTGATGCAAGAATCAGCGATTCGGTACACGTAGAGCATGCGCCGTAAAGACCGAAATACGGTATATCGAAAGAAGCAAGGCCATAGTTTGACGCGACGCACTGGTTTTGTAAATCACCAGCGAAAACAGCATCGATGTCATGCTCATCAAGTCCGGCTTTTCTCAACGCAGTAGAAAAAGCAAGGCGCTGCATTTCGGCTTCGGCCTCTTCCCATGTCTTTTTGCCGAATTCATCATTCTCATCGACAACATCGAAACGGTCGGCAAGCGGCCCGTTTGCCTCGTGGCCTCCGGCGACGGTCGCATAGCCTGCAAAATACACAGGCGTTGGCAGTGTTATAATACCCTTTTGTCCTTTTGCATTAATCATAATAAAACCTCCCCGGTCACCGGATGAAAACAGCATAAATAACGCCGTAAATTGCACCGGCGAGTGTGCCGTAAAGGATAACAGGGCCGGCTACCGTGAATATTTTTGCACCGACGCCCATCACCCAGCCTTCAGCCTTATTATCGAGGGCCGGGGATACGACGGAGTTGGCAAAACCTGTTATAGGTACGAGCGTGCCGGCACCTGCCCATTTTGCGATGTTATCGAACACACCGAGCCCTGTAAGAAGAGCAGTAATAAAAATCAGCGTTACGGAAGTTATAGACGTAGCCAAACTTTCAGTGACGCCTGAGCTTTTGTAAAGCTGTGTCAGCCCCTGTGCGGCGCAGCATATAGCCCCACCCGACAAAAATGCATGGACGCAGTTTTTGACGCACGGCGATTTTTGCGCGTGCGCTTCCACGTATTTTTTATATTCCTTATTCCCTATGTTCATATCTGATTAAGCGACAAAACCACAAAGCCTTTTTAAAAAAGCATCGACGCTGCTGTCAAAAAGCCCGTGTGGCTTTTCCCTTTTTTTTAATTCATTATAAAGTATTATGCTCCGCTGCCGGATTCCTTATTCCAACAGCGGAACATTCGATATGTAATATAAAATTAATTTATTTTATTAAAAACATAACCTTTTTTCTGCTGTTTTTGCGAAACAATAAATTTTCGGATCAAATCAAACGGCACTACGGTAAAGGCAATGAGCGCTGCTGAAGAAAGGTCGCGGGGTGAGAGCGGCGTTGTTCTGAAAACATCTCCGCCAAAGTATATGATTAAAAGCTGCGTCGCGCATGTGAGTAGAATAATTATAATAAAAGCAGGGTTTTTCGAGAGATGAGCCGCTAAATTAATACGTGGCGTTCTTGCGTTGAAGCAGTTGCATATGCCACAGAATATAAAAATTGCGAAAAACACTGTCATAAAGCGCAGGTAATCTGTCTCATAGCCGAACCGCTCCCTGAAAAATGGCAGTTTGAGATAGAGAAGGCAAATAGCAGTTGAAAACGAGCCTGTTGTAAGCACACGCAAAAGAAGAGGCGTCGGCAGTATCTTTTCGTCGCGGCTTTTTGAGCGCTCGCGCATATACTCAGCCCGCGGAGCCTCGCCAGCGAAAGCAAGCCCGCCGAGCGTATCCATAATGATGTTGACCCACAACATTTGGATGACGGTAACGGGTTTTTCAATGTCGATGAAGGGGCCTATCAGCGAAACGCCGACGGCGCACAGGTTCATTGTCAGCTGAAAAACAATAAATTTGCGTATGGAATCAAATATTGTCCGCCCGTATAGTATTGCACGGCCGATACTTTTTATGTTGTTGTCGAGTATGACAATGTCTCCTGCCTCTCTGGCAACTTCCGTGCCGCTGCCCATAGCGAAACCGACGTCAGCAGCTTTCAGAGCCGGCGCGTCGTTTACTCCGTCACCCGTCATGCCGACGACAAGCCCCAGCTCTTGTGATATTCGTATCAGACGCTCCTTATCGCTTGGAAGCGCTCGAGCTATGACGCGAATGCGTGGCAGAGCAGCCTTAAGAGCAGTATCCGTCATTGTTGCAAGACGATCACCTGTGACTACAAGGTCGTTATGTCCCTTTAAAATACCAATGCGTTTAGCAATAGAGGTCGCTGTACTCTCACCGTCGCCCGTTATCATGACAAGCTGTATCCCGGCGCCTGTTATTTCGGCAACGGCAGATTTCGCTTCAGCTCGCGGCTCGTCGCTGATGACGACAAGAGCGGCGAAGTCAAGCGAATCGGGCATCGCAAGATACATTCCTGCGGCTGATGCTACAAGGATGACGCGCATACCCTGCGATGCAAGCTCTTCATAGCGCCTTAAGATGACATCGCGCCCGTAAAACGGGCGACGCGAGCCATCGGACGTTATGCAGTGCGTACACCTTGGCATAAGTAGCTCCGGCGCGCCTTTGACAAGCGTGAGCATCCCGCTGCCACGGCGTTCAATGCAGGCAAGCGAATATTTACGCGAACTGTCAAAAGGTATGCGTGAATATATGCTTGACTGATCCGGTGTGGCTCCGTCGGCTATTAGGGCGTCAAGCAGCGCGCGGTCGGTAGCGTTTCCACCGAGGGCGCACGAACGCCCGCCCCTTGTGCCGCGGACGCTATCGGTGTTGTGGTAAGCGGACAATAGCATAATGTCATATATGGCAGGCGCGCGACGCAAAGCGCGAATTCCAGAATATTCAGAGTCGGCAGCGACAATTCTCGTCACCGTAAAGTCGCCGCGCGTCAGCGTGCCGGTTTTATCGCAGAAAAGAACATTCATACTGCCCGCCGTTTCTATGCCGACAAGCTTTCTGACGAGCACATTGTCGCGGAGCATGCGCTTCATGTTCGACGAAAGCACGACAGTTATCATCATCGGCAGCCCCTCCGGCACAGCGACGACAATAACGGATATTGACATGGCAAGCGCGTTTGTCAGCTCAACAAGAGATTTGCGGTAATCCTTAATTTGCGCAAGCGCGATGCCGATATTCATATCATTTTGTATGAAAAAAACGTTGAATAAATAAGCAATACCGATCAGTGCTGCCGCTACATATCCAAGGAAGCTGACATTGTTCGCAAGTTCCGTAAGCCTGTGTTTTAAGGGGCTCGGGCGCTTTTCATTTTGAAGCGACTGCGCTATTTCCCCGTAAAGAGTGGAAGCACCGACGCGGGTTACTACCATCTCACCGCCCCCCGAAACAATTGTTGTGCCGCGTAAAACACAAGCACGGTCGTCAGGCGAAAGCTCACCTTCAGGCGTGCCATCGGGATTTGGTGTTTTTGTCATATCACGGCTCTCGCCATTAAGTGCCGACTGGTCGGCGCTTAGTTTTCCCAATACCAAAAAGCCATCGGCCGGTACGCCGTCACCGGCCGATAAAATTACAGTGTCTCCGACAACAACATCGGAGACCGGAATTTCCATCACCCTGCCGTCGCGCCGGACACGGCAAAAAGTTGACTCCGAACGGCGTTGCAGCTTGTCGAAAGCACGCTCACTACCGCGCTCCGATAACGCCGAGACAAGCGTCGCTATTATGACAGCACACGCTATGCCTGCAGTCTCGTACCAGTCGACATCGCCTAATGAAACTAAAATATTTGCAATGAGGGCTCCGATGAGTATTCTTATTATAGGATCGGTAAAACCTCGTAAATACAGCGAAAGAAACCCGTGGCGCTTCGCCCGCACTATCTCGTTTGAACCGTATTTTGCCCTTGAGAGTTCAACTTCAGCACTTGTTAAACCGCTTCTGCGGCGCGCCTTCGTATAGCGGGAAGCAACCGTCGGTGTGTCGGCAGCCAACATAGAGGTTGATCTTGTGTATGCACCGGCAGCATTATCATCAATTGTTTGTGTTGCCCTCCCCGGCTCTCCGTATAAGCGCATCAACTTTTTGCCCCCAAAGTACGGTATTTTTCCATACTATGATATGTCGCCTTTTGCTTTAGTATGAAAAGAGGGGGTATACGAAAAGATTTTGCCGACGAACCTTGTTATTTTATCTCAAGAAAAAGATGTGATTATGGGGGCGCTGCCCCCATAATCCCCACCAAAGGGGCCATACCCCTTTGGAATCCCAATAAAAATGGTATCGCAAAACAAAAGCCAAGCTATTTGTAAGCTTGGCTTTTTTGCTATATTAAATCATTTAGCAACGACACAGATTTTTCCGCAGGACGTATCTATGATGTTTTCACCTAAAGGTTCGCACAGCGTTTAGTCAATATCGCAGCGGACAACTTCCGGTGGTGTATCAAGCTTCCATGGGTCACGTAAGAAGCGTTTCATATATTTTAATGAAGAAGCGAAGTAATAACCGTCGCAGATACGCTCATCAAGGACGAATGTTACGTCGATATACGAATGTTCCTCGACGCTCCCGTCGCGGTTTAACTCAAACTTGCGCTGTTTTATACCGAAGGCGCAGAAAATCGGCACATTTCCGAAGTTATAGAGATGATGGTAGACAGGCGGGATGCCGAGGCTTCCCATAGAAGTAATGAAAAACGAGCCATGGAAGGGGCTGATTCTTGTAAGGAAACGGGGAAGAAGACCAAAATAATCGAGGAACTTGAAAAAACCAATCGTAAATCTTTTCAAAAGACCGGGAATGTAATTGATAATCTTTGCAGTTCTATCGAAACTGCTGTCTTTAACCTGCCGGTACCCTTCGATAATGCGTGTAAACTCGTCATATATATCGATTGGTATTGCATCGGGGCGGAAAGTGGCTTTAACAACCGTATCAGGGGAATCGAGAACCATTTCTTTTTTGATGGTTAAGATTACTTCAACATAGCCATCGCGAGTATAGACTTTTTGCCCCGAAATGAAGCGGTTGAGAGCGGGATATTCTGCGACGCAGCGCAAATAGAGGGCAATCATGACGTGCATGAATCCAAACCCGACGTATCCCTCCCTGCGCTTTTTATTGATATACTCAAGCACAGTGTCTACGCAGAACGTTTCTCTAATAAAGTTCTGTGAGTCGGAGCGTTCTTTCATTATGTAAGGAACAATTTTTGCCATAGGGGAAAGCGAGCGGACGACACGCCCGTCGTTTCTGTCGCCCCAACGGCGTCTTTTCATCTTATCGGGGACGCGCTCTCGCACCTCCGTTTTCTTTTCTTCCATTAAATCACCCTTAAATCTTAATTTTTTATTACTTGCCATACGTTACGTTAATTATATCAAAAGATGAAAATGAATACAACATTACCGTTGTGGTGGCTACAAAAACACATGAAAATACATATACAAAAAGATCTGTCGTGCCTATTTTACCGCGTCGTTGTTTTTCCCAATACTGTTTGGTATAATCAAAAATATACAAGCGGCGACCTTTGCCCAAAAGGAGTATTTTTTATGAACCTGTACCAAGATTATGGTATAAAATACGCCTCCGCTATCCCGCTATCAGATTGCGTTATAACCCGCCCATATTTACTGCACCGGGCAGGGCTGATGTATGACAGCAACAGCAACAGCAATAGCGGAAGCGTTCTTATAATGCTCGTTCCATATTACGACGGCTCGCCACCCGGGAATATATCCGTTTGCTCAGCGCCGCGCGATTATCACCTTTATTTTAATGAACTTTTTGCATCAATTTTGCCAGAGCTGCAAAGATTGATGCCGGGGGCAATTTTTTGCGGCTTTTCAGACCATTCGCCGATTGACGAGCGAGACACCGCGGCAAAGGGTGGTCTTGGAGTAATCGGACGCAACAGACTTTTAATCAATGAAGAGTATTCATCGTTTTGCTTTATTGGTGAAATAATCTCCGATATACCTGCTTCTGATTGGCCGAGGCTGATAACAGGGCTTCATTCTGTGACGGCGCAAGAAGTAAAAAGATGCACGGGATGCGGCGCGTGTGAGCGGGCGTGTCCCGTTGGCGGCGGGCGGACAGCGGATGTGTCAAAGTGTCTTTCTGAGCTGACGCAGAAGAAAAAACTTACGCCTGATGAAGAAAAAATCGTTGCTGCAAACGGTTCTGTTTGGGGATGCGACGCCTGTCAGTTTGCCTGCCCGATGACGAAGAGGGCCATTATATCAGGAAGCATTAAAACACCGATAAAATTTTTCCGTGAAAATATTATACCCACGATTACAAATGAAATCCTTGACGACTTAATTAAGGCTGAAGAATATTCTCGCCGCGCGTATTCATGGCGCGAACCGGATGTGATAAGAAGAAATATATTGCTTACCTCCCGCAGTAAAGGTGACGAGGATTATAATAAATACAGCAAATACTGAAAGCTAAACAAATTGGAGAACACAAAAAAATAATGGAACTGACAAAAGCACAAGAAAACCAAATAATAGCTGCCGTAAAAGAAGCCGGAAGATACATACTAACAGCTCATGATATTAGAAGGGGCATTATCGCAAAGCCGGGTGATGATAATTTCGTCACAGAATATGACATCGGAGCACAAAGAATGCTTATGAAGCGCTTATCTGATGTTGTGTCCGGCGCTCGTTTCCTTGCAGAAGAAGCAGATGTATCTGCTGATACATCTGCAGATAATACTGCCGACAACACCAACAACGGCGCTATCTTTATTATCGATCCTATTGACGGGACGACGAATTTCATATACGGCTATCGTAAAAGCGCAATTTCCGTCGCTTATGTCTTCGGTGGCACTGTTGTCTTTGGCTGTGTATATGACCCCTACCTTGATGAGCTTTTTTATGCGCGCCGCGGTGTCGGCGCTTTTTTGCTTGCGGGTGATGCAAACCCGTACCCTATCCACGTGTCTGAGCGACCGCTTTATGATTCGCTCGTTTCCTTTGGTACCTCCCCTTACGAAAAACACCTTGCCGAGCCTACTTTCCACTTGGCAGAAGCTCTTTTCCACCGCTCGCGAGATGTCAGACGCTCGGGTTCGGCAGCGCTTGACATATGTTACGTCGCCGCCGGCAGATGCGGGCTTTTCTTTGAGTTTTCGCTCTCAACATGGGATTTTGCCGCAGCTGCCCTTATTCTCACAGAAGCGGGCGGCAAAATTACTGCCATAGACGGCAAACAGCTGCCTTCGTCTGACGGCAGAAAATCATCTGTGCTTGCCGGCGGCGAGCGTGCTCTGGCAGATTTTGCGTCAGCAGGGCTTGCCGATATTATCAAAGACACATTTAGCGATAGTTGTAAAAATTAATATGACCATTGAAGCAAAAGCAACCGTAGAAAGGAAGGAAGTGAGCGCACATTGAAGATCATATATTCGCCGAGCGCGAGGGTGGCTTTCAACTACATAGCGGACGCCGCAGGCGCCGACGCTAAAAATGGCATATATGCGTCTATAATCGTCCCCGACAGGATGTCGGTTACGGGAGAGGATTTGCTTGCGCGCCGCCTTAAGCCAACAGCGCAGCTATACTGTGAAGCTGTCTCCTTCCGTCAGTTTGCAAACAGCGTTTTTCGCCGTTACGGCGGGCTATCGTATCGTTACGCAGATAAAACAGTGCGCACGCTGCTTATGTGGCGGGCCATTCGCGAGTGCTCACCTCTTCTAAAAATATACGGCTCATTGGCAAGCGACCCCGCGTCAGCGGCGCCAATTCTTGCTGCAATATCGGAGCTGAAGCGCAGCAGAATCACGCCGGACGCGCTTGCCATTGCCGCTATGAATTTTGTCGGGAGAGGAAGCGATGATAATGATAACAGTTTCCCTGCCGATAAATATGCTGATATAGCTAATATTTATGCTGCATACGACAACATTTTGTCAAAAAGCTTCGATGACCCCGAAACAGAACTGACAAAGGCAGCAGAACTTTTATCAAAACACGGCGCTGAATTTTTTGCCGAAAGACGCCTTTACGTTTACGGACATTCTTCGTTTTCACATCAGCAGCTTGACGTGCTCCGATATGCTGAAATGTACTCACATAACATAACTATTGCTTTTCTTGCGCCGTCCGAGGCTGCAATGGCACGTGGGGCTCATATCGAATATGAAGCGATAGCCGACACAGCCCGCCGTTTACGCCGCATTGCAAATGAGGCAGGGAGCGGCATTGAAATAATAGAGCTGCCGGGTGAGGACAGCGTGCCGGCAGCGCTTGCGAGAAAGCTTTGGTATATGTCAGAGCCGAGGGCAAGCGCTGTAAATGAAAGCGCTCCTGAAGGCAGCGCTGACAGCGGCATTGTACTGGCAAAAGATGATAAATGTGACGACAAAAATAGTAGCGAGCGCATAAAAATATACGAATGTGCCGACAGGCGGGCGGAAGCTGAAGCTGCCGCAATTGAGATTACCCGCGCTGTCATGGGCGGCATGCGCTACCGCGATATTCTTGTGTGTGCGGCGTCTGTAGAATCATACCGCGGTATAATCGAGGACGTTTTTGACGCCTACGGCATACCGTATCACATAACAGCACGCACACGCCTTGAAACAAAGCCGCAGGTGGCGTTTCTTTTGTCCGCGCTGCGAATTGTAACGGGCGGATGGCGCAGACAAGATATTATTGCTTACATGCGGACAGGCCTCACCGGCCTTACAAACGACGAGGTTGATGAGCTTGAGCTTTATATAACGCAGTGGCGAATTGACGGTTCCCGCTTCTACTCACCTGTTGGCGGTGCGTGGAGCATGAATCCGGACGGTTACACGGCTACATGGACAGAAGAGGGCACGCGGCTGCTCACCTCCGTCAACGCATCGCGCGAAAAAATTGTAGAGCCGCTCTTGCACCTCGCCGACGCAATGTTGGCTGCAAAAACGGCAGAGGAAAAATCAAACGCCCTGCGCTCCTTCCTTGCGGAAACGGAAGTATTGCCCCGAAATATAGGCGGCGCGCGCGAGGGTGCGGTGGCGTCCGAGCAGGAGGATGCTCAGCTTGCAAGGCTCATTGATGCGGCGCTTGCCGCTGTTGATATGTGCGCGCCTGATGGGCCGATAACAGTCGCTGAATATACAGGCTGCCTTTCACTTGCGCTTGGGACGCTTGACATCGGCACGATTCCGACGCGGGCGGATGAGGTTGACATAGGCGACGCCGCCCGTATGCGTTCTATTGGCTGCCGGATGATGATAATGCTCGGCTGCTGTGACGGCGAGTTCCCCGCCCCGGTATTTGACGACGGCTTTTTCACCGACAGCGAAAAGGCAGCGCTTGAAGGCGTGGGCATATCAATATATGGCGACACGCATATCAGGGCGTCAGCTGAGCTTTATAATTTCTCCTTTTGCATTGCGCTTGCAAGCGAGCAGCTAATAATGACTTACCGCAAAAATGGCGCCGACGCAAAGGAGCTTCCGTCCGCAGGAATAGAGCGCACGCTTGCCCTTGTTCCCGACCTAAAGCCAATATGCTTCATGGCTCCGACAGAGGCGGAACATATTTATTCTAAAAAAACGGCTGCCACATACTTCACAAGGATGAGCGGCGACACGCGCCTTGCCGTTGAGAAAATACTATCGGATGACGCGAAGTATAAAGGCATTCTTGACGCGGTGAAGACGCCGATATCGGCGGGCGCGGAGCAGATATCAGACGAAGTTGCAAAAGAGCTATTTGGCGGAAACATTTCGCTTTCACAGTCGCGCCTTGAGAGCTTCGTTATGTGCCATTTCGGCTTTTACTGCACCTATATCCTTGGCTTGCGTAAAAAAAAGCGTGCCGAGCTTAGTTATGCCGATGTCGGCACGTTTGTCCATGCAATTTTAGAGCGCGTTTTCTCCTCAGGCATGCTGAATGAAGAAAATTTATCAGACGATGAAATAGAAAAAGCGGCAGCGGAGCTTGTCGCCGGTTATATCCGTGATGTGTGTCCTAAAGAAGAAGCGGGAAAGCCAAGGCTTCTTCATCTTTTCCGGCGACTTTTGCGCTCGGTTGTACTTTTCATACGCGAGTTTTACGAGGAAGCGCGTCAGAGCCATTTCCGCGCTGTCTTGTGTGAGGCACCGATTGGCATAAAAGGCAGGAGTGATAATGAAAACAGTAGCATTGTCATTGACCCCATTGAAATCTCGCTTGAGGGTGGGGGCGTCGCGAAACTTCGCGGTATAGCGGACAGGATAGATGCTTACAAAGCCGGTGACGGCACTGTTTGGGTTCGCGTCGTCGATTATAAAACCGGTTCGAAAAAGTTCAATCCGGAAGATTTAAAGCTGGGACTCAGCCTTCAGCTTCCGATATACCTTTATTCAATTATAAATACTAAAAACCCCGCCCTTCTCTCGCTTCTTGGCGTAGATGAAAACACATCCGGCGGAGCCGACAGCAAATCAGAGGCTGCAGAAAAAGTAAAACCCGCAGGGTTTCTTTACATTGGCACAGCACCCGCCGATATACAAGCGTCTGATGATAACGCTGAAGCTGGCGAGACAATATCGGCGCCGATGGCAAGAAGCGGGCTTCTTGTCATGAACGAGGAGATACTGCGCGCAATGGACTCCGACCTTAAGGGGCGCTTCATACCTGTAAAATTAAAACAGGACGGCACGCCATACGCACAATCACAGCGCTTCCTTGCCGAGCCGACTGAATTCATGCGCCGCTTTGATGAACTTCGCGGAACCATAGCGCGTATTTCGGCTGAAATGAGGCGTGGTAACGCGAAGGCATATCCGCTTGTAAGGGGCGGGAAGTCGCCTTGTGATTATTGCGAAGCAAAGCCCGTTTGCCGTCGGGCAAATCATGGCACGGGGAGGTGAAGATGATGAGCATGAAAGCTGAAACGGAAGAAAAGCTGACAAAGCTATTCGCAGCTGACAAAAAAGATGTAAAATGGACGAAGGCACAACTTGAAGCAATAACACTAAAAGACACCGACATTCTTGTCGGCGCGGCGGCCGGCTCCGGTAAAACAGCGTCTCTCACAGAGCGCATCGTTTCGTCAATTGTCAGCGGCTGCGCTGATGTTTCACGCATACTTGCTGTCACCTTCACAAAAGCGGCGGCGGTCGAGCTAAAAAGCCGTATATCGGATGCCCTGCGCCGTGCGGCGGCAAAAAACCCAGGAAACCGCCGCATAGCGCGTCAGCTGTCTCTTTTACCGGGCGCATCAATCGGCACTATTCACAGCTTTTGCCTTATGCTGCTTCGCTCTCATTACGGTGAGCTCGGCATCCCGCCGGATATAAGGGTAGCGGATGAAGCGGAAGCGTCGCTGCTTCGCCGCGAGTGCATGGAAGAGACAATAGATGCTTTTTACAACGGCGACCTAACACTGAAGAGCACAAGACTTGATTTTGCCACCGCCGCCGACAACATATCTGTCCCGAAGGGTGACGGAAAGCTTGCCTCAACTCTGCTCTCACTTTATGAAAAGCTCTCCGGCCACCCGGAAAAACAAAATTTTCTCTACACATCGGCAGACAAACTCGAAGCGGGGGCAAATGCAAGCGCAGGATTTTTTGCCACCGCTTACGGCGAGCCGATTAAAATATACCTTGACGGCATATTTGAGCATTATGAAGCAGTGCTCGCGGCAGCGTGCGGCGAGTTTGCGCTTGATGCCGATTATGCGAAAAAATATATTCCCACATTTAAGTATTCGCTTAACTTCGTGCGGCGTGCCCGCTCCTTTATAAAAGATGACGATTACGCGGGCCTGCGCGAACATTTGGCTAAATATGAGCCGCCGAAGCTTGGCGGCATACGCGGGCGCGAGCACACGCCCCGCGTTGAATACTTCCGCGAGGCGCGCACGAAACTGAAAAACATTATAGGTGAGGTTTATACATCGTATCTTTCAGCCGACAAAGAGGCTGTCGCGCAATCTATGCGCCGCACAGCAAAGGTTTTGCGCGCCATAGCTGATGTGCTCACAGAATTTGAGGCGCGTTATTCAAAAGCAAAGCTGTCGCGCTCTCTTTGCGACTTCTCGGATCTTGAGCATATGGCTCTCCGCCTGCTTTACGACGAGAGCGGAGAGAAAAGCCCCGCCGCTTTTGCTATTGCCAGCAGGTATGATGCCATTTACATCGACGAGTACCAGGACGTCAACCTTGTTCAGGAAAAAATTTTCTCCGCTGTCGGCAACGGGCACAACACATTTATGGTCGGGGACGTCAAGCAAAGCATATATGGTTTCCGCGGAGCGGAACCGGGCGTGTTTGATGCCCGTAGGCGCAGATATTTAAAAAGCGGCAGCGGACGATACATTTTCATGTCGGAAAGCTTCCGCTCGGCGCCACCGATAATAGATTTTGTAAACGCTATTTGTGCTCCGCTTTTTAAAACAAGCCGCCTTTACTACGATAAAAGCGATGATCTTGTCGCAGCGAGGAAAACGAATGACGGCTGTACACCGCCCTCCCCGCGCGTCATTATCATCGAAAAGCCGCGTGGCGAAAAAGATAAAGATTATGAGAATGACGGCGAAAGTGAAAACGAAAATACCGCTCCCGGCGATGACTACGACCGTGAGGCAGAGTGGGTAGCCGCTGAGATTGCACGGATAATAAAAACAGAGCGCAAATCTGACGGCTCTCTGTACTCACCGGGCGACTTTGCCATACTTCTCCGGAGCGCAAAGGAGGTGGCGCCGGCCTTTGAGGACGCCCTGCGCCGTCATGGAGTTATGTCAATCAACGACACAGCGGCGAACTTCTTTGAATGCCCCGAAGTTTTACTTATCTTATGCTTTTTAAATGTAATCGACAACCCGCTGCGAGACATATATACATCGGGCGCCCTGCGCTCACCCGTATTCGGCTTCACACTTGACGACCTTGTGAGATTGAAATTAGCTTACGGAACCCCTGTTTACACTGCCCTACGCCGTGCAGCAGCGGACGCTGCCGCGTTTATGAGTGGAAACGGCGATGTTGAAGCAAAATTACCGACCGAGCTTTACTCAAAATGCTCATATGCTGCAGAAACAATCCTCCGCTGGCGTGACTTTGCCCGCAGCGCGCCGGCTGATGAGCTTATCAAACGCATATACGCCGACACGGGAATTCGCGCTCTTGTCTATGCGGATGCAAATGCCACAGGAACGCTCAAAGAATACAGAGACGCAAACCTGACGGCGCTTTACGAGCGCGCACGCGCTTTTGAAGCGGCTCGCTTCCGGGGGCTCCACCGCTTCATCGACTTTATAAACGGCATGATTGAAGAGGAGGCAAATAATCCGGCGCCGCGGGTAGCAAGCAGCGGTGAAAACGCCGTCCATATAATGACAATACACCAGTCAAAGGGGCTTGAGTTCCCTGTCGTTTTCGTTTCCCGCTGCGGGCGGGAGCGCAGCCGCGAGGATGAGAAAAAGCCGGTACTTATCGACAGCAAAATTGGCGCGGCAATGAAACTGCGCGCCGACGACACCGGTAAATCCCCTGTCATAATTGATACACTTCCCCGTAAATCACTTGCCGCAGCGGCGACGATGGCATCGGCAGAGGAGGAAATGCGCGTCCTTTACGTTGCCCTGACGCGCGCGAAGGAGCGCTTATATGTCACGTCTTGTATATCCGACCCTGAAAAAATGGTGCGTTATTATACATCCGGCGCCAAGTTTTTCTCTCGTCACACGGTTATGAGCGAAAAAACGTATATCGGCTGGATTTTAGCATCCCTTGGCTCGGGCGGGGTGGATATAAAGAGCGTAGCGGAGATTGTAAGAGATAGCGATGAGCTGCTCCCCGCGCAAAAGACAAAGCTATATGTAGAAGCAAAAGAGGAGGGTGTAGTTATCACCCCCGCCGAAATAATGCTTGACAACAGTGATAGCGCGAAAGATTCGTCTGGCATGTGTGAAAACGCAGATGAAGAAAGAGCTGCACAAGAGAAGGCAAGCGAATACGAGAAATTATTCAGGGAAAGATTTGATTATCAATATCCATATGCCCGGATTGGGGCTCTTCCCGCGAAAATAACGGTTTCGCATCTTTATCCCGACTCGCTTGACGAGGATTTGGAGCCATCGGCAGATATCGACATTGACACAGATGTGGACAAAAGTGTATTCTCCGACACCACATTCATTCGCCTGCCGCCGTATGCAATCCTTTTAAACAAGGATCGCGACGAAGCAGCCCTTCGCGGCACAGCTACTCACCTATTTTTACAGTTCTGCGATTTTACCTCGGCGGAGAAGCTTGGAGTCGAAGCCGAAGCGGACAGGCTGGCAGCGGCCGGGTTCATAACAAAATTCGATCGTGAGCTTATAAACATACACGAGGTCGAAAACTTCCTCCGCTCCGATATTTACCGCCGGATGAAAGCTGCGCGGCGAGTTTGGCGCGAGCAGCGTTTCCGTCTGCGCTTACCGGCTGCTTTCTTCTCTCGACGCGAAGATAAAGAGAGCATTTTCGGTGATGAAAAAATACTTGTACAAGGCGTTATCGACTGCTTTTTCATTGAGAATGACGGCGGTGTCGTCATCATTGACTATAAAACTGACCGCTTGTCACGCGCCGAACTTGCAAACCCGGCGCTTGCGACAGCAAAGCTGATACCCAGGCATTCACGTCAGCTTGCATATTACCGTGCGGCGGTCTCGCTTCTCCTTGATGTGCCGCAGGCAAGCGTTACCCCGCTCATATACTCCCTTCCTCTCGGCGCGCCGGTATGTCCAACGGAGGAGGATCTTATTGCCGCCGTTGGTGTGCTTGATCTGTGACGCCAGTTTATGTTATCTCTTGTGATATTGTAAAAAAAACAAAATAATGATATGATTTTTTTAAATGAAATAATTTTAAATACGGAACATCTTTATGAAATGTGCGTCTTTATTTATTAAAGGCGTTATAATACGGAAGCAACAAAAACCGGAAGCTATTAAAACAAACTTGGCACGGTGTTGTACTGGGAGGGGATGGTTGCTTTATATATGAATGAAATAGAAATAGACACAGAGAAAAGGGCTGTGATAACTCAAACGACTCCTCGCACATCGCTTATAATACCGTCACTTAATCCCGACGAGAAGCTTGTGCGCACAGTCCGCGGCTGTATAGAAGCCGGGTTTGACGATATTATAATAGTAAACGACGGAAGCCGCCCCGATACACTTGACTTTTTCCCAAAAAAAAGCGAATTTCCACAGGTGACGCTCCTGACGCACGAAAAAAACCTCGGCAAGGGGGCGGCGCTGAAAACAGCGTTTGATTATTTTTTAAAAAACAGGCAAAACGCCATAGGCGTTGTGACGGCGGACGGCGATGGGCAGCATTTGCCGGATGATATAAAAGCCTGCGCTTTAGCTATGTCTGATTCAGTTAAAAATGGGACACCTGCTGTCGTACTCGGCTACCGCGATTTTTCGCAAGACAGTGTGCCACCGCGAAGCCGATTCGGCAACCGTGCTACGTCAGTTGCCCTTCGCCTTTTGTGCGGAATGCGTGTCTTGGACACACAAACAGGACTGCGGGCAATACCAAAAGCTTATATCGCTTCACTCATAAAAGCGGAAGGCTCGCGCTACGAGTATGAAACAAATATGCTTCTCTTAATGCGCGATTTACGCATACCGTATCGTGAAGTGCCGATAAAGACAGTTTATATCGACGATAACAGGACATCACACTTCCACCCGCTGCGAGATTCCTTGCGCGTATGGGGCCTTTTTTTAAAGTACGCTTTAAGCTCCCTGTCGTCATGGTGTGTGGACGAGCTTCTCTTCTTTGTGCTCGGCATAACACTTTTCCGCAGCGGCACTTCGCGTGACATATTTCTCTGCACGGCAGTAGCACGCACAGTGTCATCAATTTATAATTTTACATTCAACAAACGTGTTGTCTTCCGGAGAAAAGGGAATTTATGGAGAACTCTTGTGCGCTATTACTGTCTCGCCATCCCTGTTATGATTTCATCTTATGCGCTTGTTTGCTGTCTAAAAAGCCTTATTAACGTAAAGTATCATTTCATAACGACACTCATAAAAATTGTCGTTGACACCTTTTTATTCTTTATAAGTTTCAGAATTCAACGTAGATGGGTTTTTCGTGAAAAGGACAAATGAGTATGATTGAAAACAACGATTACAATAAAAGAATAAATAGCCCTGATATTGCCGGTCTGAAACTGACCGGTAAGCTCCGCAGGCGCAGAAAAAAAGTTATGACGATAATAAGGCGCACCCTGCTTGTAATTTTTACTATACCGCTTTTGCTCGTCTTTGCCCTTTTCACTCTTTGCCAGACGATAGCGACAGGCCCAAGTGAAACAGTCCGCGACCTTCTCGTTCTCTCTGCTATGCAGGCGAGCGCGACAAAGTGGGTGCCAGGCCTGTTTCTTGACGATGCTGTTGTCGAAGAAATCGTCAATAAAAGTCAGATCATTCAAACGGATGTTGTCCCGCTTGACGAATATGTAAAAAAGACAAGACCTGATGTCACCGACGAAACAGATGATAACAGCGATAACGAGGATGATATCGAGACCGACGAATGGGCGAACGCAATCGACGGCATGCTGTATTATACAGTCAGCGGCCCCACATACAAAGCTTATATACTTATTGTCCGTGACCCGTCGCGCGTATATATAGGAACCTCAAGCGATTATAAGAGCGGCAAGATAGGCGCACGCATATTTGATATAGTCGAGCGCGAGGGAGCCATCGCGGCAATAAACGGTGGCGAATTTGCCGATACAAACGGTCAGGGTACGGGCGACAACCCAATAGGCCTAACGTATTCTCGCGGAAGTTGCGTATGGAATGACGGCGCAAGACGCACGTTTATCGGCTTTGATAAGAACAATAAGCTCATTGTCACCGAGTCAATGACGAAAAATGAAGCTGATGAGCTCGGAATACGCGACAGCGTTTCGTTTCAAAAGGGGAACGTCCTTATCACAAACGACGGTGTTAACATAACGCTTCATTACGCCGAAGGAGATAAAGGAACAGCTCAGCGTACAGCTATCGGCCAGCGGGCGGATGGTTCCGTCGTCATGATAGTGACGGACGGGCGCACTGCAAGCAGCCTTGGCGCAACTCGGAACGACGTAATAGACCTGCTCGTTTCATATGGCGCAATAACGGCTGGTATGCTTGACGGCGGCTCATCTACGATGATGTATTACAGGGATTATTACGATAAATATAACATAGATAAATCTACGCTTGACACATACCAGCTTATGGGATTGACAAACAGGTATAAAGCATTCACAAAACCGCGTCATTTGCCGACTTTCTTCCTTGTGTCACCCGAGACGAATGAAAACGGTTAAGAGGGGCACATAAATAATGAAAATAAGACGCCACAGACGGGAACACGTTTCGCTTTTTTATGTAATATACTTTACATTTATCTTTCTTTTTGTCGCTGCTGTACTGCTGCTGACAGGCATTGTTAAGGACAGGCTTGCCGAATATGAAAGCGTACAGCCGAAGTATAAAGCAGCGGAGATATTCGATAAATATTTTAATCCCGTTGACTTTGGAGCGCTTCTGTCCGATGCAAAGTATGAAGCAGAGGGTGCTACGGCGGATGAAATTGAAGATTATCTTCGCGGGCAAATAGCAGACTCAGAGATAACATACGCCATAGCATCGTCAGATAAAGAAGACGAGGTTAAATATATCGTAAAAGCGGGCGATAAGAAGTTTGCCGCGATAATACTCAAAAAAAGTGATATAAAATCTGAGCACGGTTATGCCACATACGAGCTTGATTCAATTGAACTTTACGTTTCCGTGCGTCATGAGGAGGATAGCCCGACTTATACTATAACTATCAGCGTTCCTGCCGGTTATACGGCTTACATCGACGGTGTAGCTCTTACAGCGAAGTATAAGACGGAAACAGTTATAAACGAGGATGCCTTCAGGTATTATCCTGATGGCGTAAATGGTGTCCTATTTGACGTTTATGTAGTATCGGATCTTGAGTCTCCGCCTGCAAAGGTAACAGCCGCGGACCCCACAGGTAAAGAAGCTGCTGTTTCAGCCATTGACGGGGATGGATATGAGCGTTCGTATATTGCGTCTGTAAACAGCGACGACGCTCTTAGGGCTGAGTACAGCGAATATATTACAGAAGCAATCGAGGGTTATGCCGCATATATGCAGAAGGACAAGCGCTTTTCATCAATTTCTAAGTATTTTGACCCTTCGTCCGAACTTTATAATACAGTTAAAGCGGCAGGAGGCGACCTTTGGATGGTTATCGACCACGACAGTTACGAGTTCAAAGACGTTAATCTTGACGAGTTTTACAACTGGGGTACTATCAGTGACGGTGATGTGATTTCGTGCAGAATATCGTTTTTACACATACTTCACCGTTCGGGTCGTGACGACTTCCTCGACGTCGTCGATATGACGGTATTCCTTCGCAAAACGGATGACGGATATAAAATTTATAAATGGTACAATAACTGATGGAGGCATGTAAACTGATGAGCGGTTTTTTGACTCGCTTAAGTATGCGCGAAATTGAAATTCTTGACAGCATAGCCGAGCATACGCATTGTAGCTTCCTTGATTTTCTTCTTCCGAAAATAACGATGCTCGGCAACGAGGGTATCTTCTTCATTTTATGTGCCTTCGTCATGCTCTTTTTTAAAAAGACACGAAAAACGGGCATTATGATGGGCGTGGCGCTTCTTCTCGGGCTTATTATTTGCAATATTACGATAAAACCACTCGTTGCGCGAACGCGTCCATATGACCTAATAGGTGTAGCTCCATATCTAATAAAGCCAGAGTCGGACTACTCCTTCCCCTCAGGGCATACAACGGCAAGCTTTGAGAGCGCCGTCGTTCTTTTATACATGTACCATGACAGACGGCGGCTTATTATCGGCATATCAGCTTTTGTCCTTGCTTTTATTATTGCTTTTTCACGCCTTTATCTTTATGTACACTACCCGACAGATGTGCTTTTTGGCATGATAATCGGCATTATATGCGGTCTTTTAGCAGTAATAATTGTTGAAAAGGCTACCCCGTACATAAAAAAGAAGCTAAAGGCAAAAGACGAAAAACAAACGATATAACACAAAAACGCCCATCTGGGCGTTTTTTGTTGTCATTATTATATTGCTTTTGGAGTAGAAAATATTACTGCTCAATCTCCACCATAGTGAAGCATTCAAGTATATCGTTTACCTTGATATCGTTGAATTTATCAAGCCCGATTCCGCACTCAAAGCCCTGCGCAATTTCGCGCCTGTCTTCTTTGTAGTGCCGAAGCGATGATATTTTATCCTCTGCAACAACGACACCGTCGCGAATGATGCGTATACGCGCGTTGCGCACTACTTTTCCGTCCTGGACGTAAGAACCGGCAATTATTCCCACATTAGGCACATGTATTTCCTGCCGGACAATGGCGTGACCAAGAATTTCTTCACGGAACTTCGGTGCAAGCATCCCCTTCATAGCTGCCTGCATATCTTCAATGCACTCGTAGATGATGCGATAGGTGCGTATCTCAATGCCCATGCGTTCCGCAGTGTCGCGTGCATTCTTATCAGGTCTTACGTTGAAGCCGATGATGATAGCATTTGATGCAGCTGCAAGCTGTACATCGCTATCAACAATGGCACCAACACCGGAGTGAATTATGTGTATTTTTACTTCATCGTTTGAAAGCTTTTGAAGCGATGATTTAACGGCCTCAGCGCTTCCGTTAACGTCAGCTTTGATAATAATATTGAAATTCTTGACACCGCTCTCAATCTGACTGAATATATCCTCAAGGTTGAGTCTTGAGCTTGCTTTAAGCTGCATCTCGCGGGCTTTTTCACGGCGTTGTTCTGCAAGTTCGCGCGCCATGCGTTCGTCCTCGACGCAGTTGAATTCATCACCAGCGAGCGGAACTTCAGAAAGCCCGATAATCTCAACTGGCGTTGACGGGCCGGCTTCCTTGACAACTTTACCGTTTTCGTCTGTCATCGCACGGACACGGCCGACAGCGGTGCCCGCTATTACGATGTCTCCTGTATGAAGCGAGCCTTTCTGGACAAGAATTGTCGCAACAGGCCCACGGCCGCGGTCAAGCATTGATTCTATAACGACACCCTTTGCACGGCGGCTTGGATTTGCTTTATATTCCTTAATTTCAGCAAGAAGCAGGATGCTTTCAAGAAGATCATTAATTCCTTGCCCAGTGAGGGCTGATACGGGGACGCAAATTACATCGCCGCCCCATTCCTCCGGAACAAGGTCGTATTTTGTCAGGTCTTGCTTTATGATGTCGGGATTCGCCGCAGGCTTATCTATTTTATTTATTGCAACAATAATATCAACACCGGCCGCTTTGGCGTGGTTGATAGCTTCAACCGTTTGCGGCATTATGCCATCGTCAGCGGCGACAACAAGGATAGCTATATCTGTCACCTTTGCACCGCGGGCACGCATTGCTGTGAAGGCTTCGTGACCGGGCGTGTCAAGGAATGTTATAGATTTTCCGCCGACATTTACGCGGTAAGCGCCGATGTGCTGAGTGATGCCTCCGGCTTCTCTCTGTGTCACATTTGTATGGCGTATAGCGTCAAGGAGTGATGTTTTGCCATGGTCAACGTGGCCCATGACGCAAACGACAGGGCTGCGTTCGACGAGATTTTCGTCTGTGTCTTCTGCTTCATCAAAAAGTTTTTCCTCAATCGTAACGACAACTTCGCGCTCTGCCTTGACACCAAGCTCCTCTGTTATAAGGTAAGCAGTATCAAAATCAATAACATCGCTAATCGAGGCCATAATACCGTTGAGCACAAGCTTTTTAATGACCTCGGAAGCGCTAATTTTAAGGCGTGATGCAAGCTCGCCTACGGAGATTGCGTCCGGAATCTGAATCGTAAGCTTGCGGCGGCGTTCTCTTTCTATTTCTTCCTTGCGCAGCTTTTCAAGTGCACGGCGTTCCTTATCGCGTTCCTTGTTGCTGATTCTCCTGTTGTTCTGTTTTTTGAGTTTTTGCTTTACAACAACCGTTTCTTCGCGTTCGGAAACATACTTGTTGAGAGCCTCGTCATACTTCGAAAGATCAACAAAGCTTGAACGGGTATCAACAATGCGCATACCTCCTGTGCGCTGGCGAATAGTAATCGGCTGCTCTTGTTTCTTCGCCTTTTCGGGCTTAGTTGTAGCAGTGGTTGTCGGCTGCCAAGGACCTTTATTTTTCTTCAGAGCCTTGACCTGACCACGTCCAAGCTCAACAGAAGCTGCTTGAGCAGATGCTGCGGCGGCAGATTTTTTGCTGTCTTCGGAGCGCTTTTGCCCCTGCTGCTTTTGCTGTTGTTTCTGCTGGCTTTGTTGCTTCTGTTGCTGTGTCTGCTGCTGGGATTCGCTTTGCGGTTGTGTTTCCTTACGTGACGACAGCTTGGCATCCTTCTTTTTTGATTGTTTCATAGCTGCCGGTGTTAAATTTGCAGTAGAAGCTCTTTCTACGACACTACCATCAGTAATGTCTTTTGCAGGCTCTTTGGCCTGCGTTTCCTGTGATGCAGCTACAGCGTCTTTTTCATGCGAAGGCTGCGGCTCCGTCTTTTTGGGGACAAGGCGTGGTATTATCATCTCGCCCCTAACGTAGCCGTCAATGTTTTTTATTTGATTAGCACCTGTTAAAAGCTCAATGAACAAGTTAAAGGCTTCCGGTTCGAGAACAGCCATGTGAGTCTTGTTTTCAAAACCGTAGTCCTTGAGCAATTCCAGGATGTCCTTGCTTTTTATGTTGAAATCTTTTGCGAGCCGGTTGATTCTGTACGTTGTGGCCTGAGCCATATAATTCCTCCGCACCGCCGGGTGGCGGTAAAACCCCTTTCGGTTTCTGTGTTCTATGTTTTATTTTAAGTAGTTTTGCTTTCTACTATAGTGCTATATTATGTTATTTTATATCTTGCTATGTGTTTGCTTTGCTGTGTTTCTGTCGCCATAAGAAAGATTTTCTATTATCTTATGTGCAAGACCTTCATTTGATATGGCGACGGCAGCAACAGCGCCTGTTTTGCCAATGTCGTGTGCGAGCTCCTCTCTTGTTATTGGGAGCTCATACACTGGTATCTCATAATATGCACATTTATCAAAAACGCGTTTTTTTGTGGCCTCTGAAGCATCAGAGGCGCAAAAAACGTAAACGTGCCGCGAAGCCGATCCTTTTTTCCTTCGGTCGGACTTGCCTGCACGCCTTACGGCGTCGATAACGAGCCCTACACCTACCGACACAGCCCCTGCTGACATCGCAAGGCCAAGAGCCCCGCGAATACGCTTAACTTTATCGACAGGGATCACTTTGTGCTCTCACCTGCGGCAAGGACGTCGGCAATTTCTTCGGAGAGCCTTTTTAGGACCTCCTCCGGGATCCCACAGTTCAAATTGCGCCCGAGCTGCTTCGATTTAAAGGAACGCTTTAAGCATGTGCTTTTACGGCAGATGTATGCTCCGCGGCCGGATTTTTTACCGGTTGGATCTATGAATACTTCCCCATCCGGGGAGCGAACGACGCGGATTAGCTCCGGCTTCGGCTTTGTCTCGCCACAACCGATGCAGCGCCGCTCAGGTACCCTTTTAGTTTTCTTTTTTGGCTGGCTATCCTTCTTTGGAGCTCCAGCGCCACCAGGATTTTTATTCCCTGCATCCAAAGGTTTATCCCTCCGCTTTAGTTATAGCTCTTTATATCAATTTTATAGCCTGTCAGTCGTGCGGCAAGACGAGCATTTTGTCCCTCCTTACCAATTGCAAGCGAAAGCTGATCTGCATCGACATAAACTTTTGCCGAGCGCTCGCCTTCGATGAATACCTCCAAGACATTGGCAGGCGACAAAGCTGAAGCTATATATTCCGCCAGATCATCACTATATTCGATTATGTCTATTTTTTCACCGTTAAGCTCATTGCAAATAGCGGCAATTCGAGCGCCATGATTACCAATACAGGCGCCGACAGGGTCAACATTTTCGTCGCGCGAATAAACGGAAAGCTTTGTGCGTGAACCAGCTTCTCGGCATATGCCCTTGATTATGACAATGCCATCGGCAATCTCCGGTACCTCAAGTTCAAAAAGACGCTTTACAAGGTTCGGATGGGTACGCGAAAGTACGACGATAGGTCCGCGCGAGTCGTTTCTTACCTCGGAAATGTATACTTTTATTCTGTCGCCGACTCTGAGCACCTCGCCCGGGATCTGCTCCGCGCGTGTAAGTATAGCTTCACTTGTACCGGTATCGACGATGGCGGAACCGTCTGTCATGTCAACTCTCGTGACGAGAGCTGTCACAATCTCCTCGCGTTTATTCTCATACTCGGCGCGGATGAGCTTGCGCTCCTCCTCTCGTATGCCCTGGATAATAACCTGCTTTGCGGTCTGTGCCGACAAGCGACGAAAGTTCTTCGGCTTCATCTCAATTTCGCAGATGCCGCCAATGACACTGCGCTTTGAGTGTTTTTTTGCATCCTCAAGGGGAATCTGTGTCATGGGATCTGTAACGACATCCACGATCTCAAGCTGCTGATACATTTTTATTTCTTTTTTCTGTTCATTTATAGCGACACGTACGTTTACTGCGCCACCAAGTTCCCGTTTATACGCAGATATAAGCGCAGCCTCAATGCGCTGAAGCATATAACTTTTTGAAATGCCCTTTTCCTTTTCAAGCGCATCAAGCGCAGCGAAAAGCTCATTGTTCATAGCCATTATTCACCAAAACGTTTTCCTTCCGTTTCTCTTAAGTCAGTAATTTTCTTATATTTTGTTTTTTTATTGTATATGCAAAAGTACCGAAAGCTAACCGTCCTCAATTTTTGACTTGTGACGATTGCCCTCGGGATTGTTTTTATGAAAATTTGTCAAAGTTAAATATTGTTTTCATTTTAACAATGCTACGTCTTGGCAGACGAATATCGCCGTCAGGGTCTACTCTCATTGTAACGACATCTTCTTCCCCGTCAAATTCAGCGAGCGTGCCACGTATAACCTTTTTACCGTTAATGGCAGCGTAAAGCCGGGCTTCAACTTCGGAACCAAGGCAGTATATTATGTGCTCTGGCAGGCGAATATCGCGCTCAATGCCCGGGGACGAGACCTCGATTGTAAAATTGTCTTTATTTTTTATTATATCAGCGCTCTCAATCGCTTCATCAAGAGCGCGGCAAACAACCGAGCAATCTTCGATGCCGACATCGCCCTCAGCGTCCGAATCAATCGTCACGCGTAGGCACCATTCAGCGCCTTCCTTCACATATTCAATATCCCAAAGCTTATAGCCAAGCCCCTCGATTATGGGAAGAGAAATTTCGCGGGCTGCAGCGGCGACACCGCCAAAATTCTTGCTACTTTGATTTTTAGCCATTTAAATAACCCGAATATTTTTTGTAGTTTATATAGAGACTGCTTACATCGTTTTTTGTGCTTTTAAAATGTTTTGTTCTTCAGCGGCGCAATATAGCGTACAAGGAGCTTGCTTCGGAGCCCTTCAGCATATTCAAAAACAAAGAGCGGGTTGCCCCACTCTCATCTCAACATCTATCTTGAGTGAGTATACCACATTTGTATACGATTTGCAACCCCTTTCCAAAAAATCTTTTAAAATAAAGATGATTTTGTTTTGGTGCTTGGCTCCATATGTTATATAATCTTATTGGCTCCTCACATCAAAGTAAACAGCGATATTTTTACTGCCTTTATTGCAGGAGGGCTGCCACAACGGGTATAATTATAAAATACGAGAAATTTCATTGACAAAAAGGCTATACTATGTATATAATGACAATACATATAACATACAATACATATATGTTAAATATATTTATTTAGGAGATAACATTATGGCGCGCATATACAGGAATTTAACAGGGCTTATCGGGAAAACGCCACTTCTTGAACTTTCAAACTATGCAAAAAAACACAAATTAGAAGCAAAGATCATCGGTAAACTCGAATACTTTAATCCCGCGGGTAGTGTTAAGGACAGAATAGCAAAAGCAATGATTGATGAAGCCGAGGCATCGGGTAAAATAGGCCCTGGCTCTGTCATAATTGAGCCTACAAGCGGAAATACCGGTATCGGCCTTGCCTCTGTTGCTGCTGCGCGCGGTTATCGTGTTATTTTAACAATGCCAGAGACGATGAGTGTTGAGCGCCGCAATCTTCTGCGCGCATATGGCGCTGAAATTGTACTCACTGACGGCACAAAGGGAATGCGGGGAGCTATTGAAAAAGCAGAAGAAATCGCACGCGAGACCCCGGGCAGTTTTATACCCGGACAATTTGATAACCCCGCAAACCCCGAAATCCACCGCCGTACGACAGGCCCTGAGATATGGGAGGACACGGATGGAGAAGTTGATATTTTTGTGGCCGGCGTCGGAACCGGCGGAACTTTAACAGGCACCGGTGAATATTTAAAATCTAAAAAACCAGAAATTAAGATAATTGCCGTAGAGCCTGATTCTTCGCCAGTCTTATCGGAGGGAAGAGCCGGTTCGCATAAAATACAAGGTATCGGCGCCGGATTTGTCCCCGCTGTTCTCAACACAAAAATATACGATGAGGTGATACGTGTTAAAAATGAGGACGCGTTTGCAACAGGACGTGAGCTGCCGCTCACCGAAGGCATACTTGTCGGGATATCATCAGGTGCTGCGCTTTATGCAGCAACGCAAGTAGCCCTTCGCCCTGAAAGCAAAGGAAAAACAATCGTCGTCATTCTCCCTGACACAGGCGAGCGTTATCTCTCAACACAGCTTTTCGCCGATTAAGCAAAAAACATAAGAGCCGGCAACATCAATATTACGCAAAAGCGGCAAGCGAGCGACAAGCGCAGTAAAAATATTATACACTATATGCCACCTGCCATTTTATGGGACATGGTGGCATAAATTTGTAAATAAATATTTGAAGCTCTTGATTGATGACTGTTTTTCATATATAATGTGAAGGTAAATAATATTTCTCGGCGGGAGAAAGAAGTGAACGGCGTTTAAAATTTACGCAGAGCAAATTAAAGATTATAAAAAGCAGACGGAAGTTGTTGTGAGGGCAGCGTAAATGTAGAACAAAAACGTAAGTTTTTATCTTTTTATATATTAAAAAATATAAAGTATCGCCGCAGACCCTTCCGCAGCCAAAACGGGAGGACTGCGTTTGTTTTTAATTATAAACGTAAATAAAAGTTAAATCTATTTTTTCGGGAGGTTTCTATTTTGACGGGCACAAAACGAAATTACTCCGAAATTACACCGGAAATAGAAAAACTGGCTCGGCTGTGCGAAAGTGATACGCACATTGAGCCCGAGATGTATATAAAGTACAACGTATATCGCGGGCTCCGTGACTTGAATGGCAAGGGCGTGCTAACCGGGCTGACCGAAATATCCGAAATACATGCAAAGGATATAAAAGACGGGGTTGAAGTCCCGAGCCAAGGGAAACTGTATTGCCGCGGGTATGATATTGAGGACATCGTGCGCGGTTATAATACAAAAAAACGCTTTGGTTTCGAGGAAGTTACTTATTTACTGCTGTTCGGCGAACTTCCGTCACAGGAAGATCTCGACGAGTTTTGTTCTGTGCTTGCAGGATACCGTTCGCTGCCGACGTCGTTCGTTCGCGACCTTATTATGAAAGCGCCAAGCGAAAATGTGATGAATTCAATGGCGCGCAGCGTCCTTACGATGTATTCATATGATAATAACCCCGAGGATACGAGCATACCTAACGTGCTGCGGCAGTGCTTACAGCTGATAGCTGTGTTTCCGCTGTTTGCCGTGTACGGGTACCAAGCGTTTAATTATTATATTGAGGGTAGCTGCAGCTTCTTCATTCATGAACCAGACCCCAGCTTATCAACCGCCAAAAACATCCTGCACATGCTCAGGATAGACAATAAATACACAAAGCTTGAGGCGACGATTCTTGATATTGCTCTCATGCTCCACGCCGAGCATGGCGGTGGCAACAACTCAACGTTTACAACGCGCGTCGTTTCTTCCTCCGGTACAGACACGTACTCTGCCATAGCAGCGGCACTTGGTTCCCTTAAAGGGCCAAAGCACGGCGGTGCAAATATCAAAGTGTGCCAGATGTTCGAGGATATAAAAAAGAATGTCCGCGATTGGTCGGATACTGAGGAAATTGAAGCTTACCTTTTAAAAATACTCCATAAAGAAGCTTTTGACCGAAGCGGGCTTATATATGGCATCGGACACGCTGTCTATTCACTGTCAGATCCGCGAGCACAAATCTTCCGGCGTTACGTAAAACAACTCTCCGTAGAAAAAAATAGAAACGATGAATATGTACTCTACGAGCAAGTTGAGAAAATAGCCCCCCGGCTCATCGCAAGCGAGCGAAAAATGTATAAAGGCGTCAGCGCAAACGTCGACTTTTATAGCGGATTCGTTTATAGTATGCTCGGTTTGCCAATGGAGCTGTTTACGCCCATCTTCGCTATCGCCCGTATAGCCGGATGGAGCGCACATAGGCTCGAGGAGATTATTAATGGCAGCAAAATCATCCGCCCCGCTTATATGAACGTCAGACCTCGCCGCAAGTACATACCTATGTCTGAACGCCAGCGCCATTGAGGAGGAAAGGCGAAAGCGAGCCAAGGGGTTTCACCCCTTGGAACCCCACCAAAGGAACCACGCCCCTTTGGAAACCTAATTATGCAGGCAAAAGTGAACCAAGGGGTTTCACCCCTTGAAAACCCCACCAAAGGGGCCATGCCCCTTTGGAATCCCAAAAATAATAGCCAGACTATCTGTTAGTCTGGTTATATTTTTTTATCTGAGATACATCTTAGGAGGCTTTATTAACGGCTTCGCGTTCATACTGCTGAGTATAGAGACTATAGTAATAGCCGCATGCCCGCATTAACTCACGGTGTGTGCCGCGCTCGACAATGCGGCCTCCGCGAACGACGAGTATGACATCGGCGTCGCGGATAGTGGAAAGCCTGTGTGCAATAACAAACGATGTGCGGCCGCGCGTAACCTCTTTTATAGCGCTTTGGATAAGCTGTTCGGTTACGGTATCGACGCTTGACGTTGCCTCATCAAGAACGAGGATGCGCGGATCAGCAAGAATAGCACGGGCAAAAGAAATAAGCTGTTTTTCGCCGGTTGATAAAAGATCGCCACCCTCGCCGACTTCGCTGTCAAGCCCCTTCTCCATGCGCGCTACAAATTCGTCGGCATGGACGCGGCGCAGAGCAGCATATATTTCTTCTTCGGTTGTACATGGGTTGCCGTATATAAGGTTTTCACGTATCGTACCGGAGAAAAGGTGTGGCGTTTGGAGCACGTAACCGATGTTGCTATGCAGCCATAGCTGTGAGCGCTCGCGAACATCGCGCCCATCTATTTTAACAACTCCCTCCGTTGGTTCAAAAAAGCGGCAGACAAGGTTAACAAGGGTTGATTTGCCGGCGCCGGTTTCACCGACAATAGCTACATTTGTGCCGCGCGGAACGTGAAGGTTGAAATGCTCAAGAACATACTCATCGCCATCCGGATATTTAAAGGAAACATCCTCGAAGTCAACATCACCGTAAAGCGGCTCCCAGTTTTCGCGGATTGGATTAAAAGTGTCGCCATATTTTTCTACGACTTCCAGAGAATCAATTACATCAGACTCTGTCTCAAGGAGTTTCGTTAAGCGCTCGATATTCACCTGCGTTGTGATGAGAAGAGAAAATATCTCAACAATCCATAAAATTGGATCCATCATGCCGAGCGCATACGACATGAATACGGAAAGTGTCCCCAGTTTCATCAGCCCGCTCTCCGTTAAAATGCCACCGCGCCAGAGCACAAGAGCGAGCGCGACAAAGGAGGCAAGCGAGGTCACGCCGCTGAAGATAGCACTGAAACGAGCGGTTGTAACCGCCGTTTTCTTCATTTTGGATGTGATAGCGCGGAATTCGCTCTCCATCTTATCCTCAATGACAAGTGTTTTAATTGTCTTAGCGCCCGTTATGCCTTCGTTGAAGCTGCCTGTAATGCGCGAGTTAATCTCTCGAATGCGTCGATTGAGTTTTACAAGCTTACCCTCGACAATCGCTACCACAAGCGCGGCAAAGGGCACGACAGCCGTAACAAGCAGTGCAAGCTTCCAGTCTATCGATATCATTACAATAATAGCGCCAATAATATAAGAGATGTTCCAAACACCGTCCATCGCACCCCATGAAACAAGCTCGCCTATGCGGCTTGTGTCGCTCATGACACGGGCATGTATGTAACCGACGCTATTGCGGTTAAAGTATGAAAACGAAAGCGTCTGCAGATGATCAAAGCTTGCCTGACGCATGTCGCGTCCGATGGAAAACTCGACATAGTTTGATTTGTTTATAGTAATAATCGTTACAAAAACTTGTACTGTAAGGACAAGAGCATAAAGTGCAACAAACCACGGAAGCCCCTCAAGCGTTTTATTTGCTATGAAGTTATTTATAGCATACCTTTGGAACAGCGGCATAAGAATGTCTACGCCGCTGCCAATAATGCCGAATGTCACCATAATAAAAATGTTCTTGACGTACGGCTTAAGGTAAGGGATAAGACGCCCGATGCCAAACCATGGAAGCGATACAGTATATTCTTTTAATTCTATTTCGTCATGTCCTGTCATATCACCGCCTCCTTTTTCTTCATTTCGTTTTCTTTTTCTTCTTCATCATCGTCGACGTCAATGTTTGCCATCTGAATGTCATTTATGCGCTTATAGAGCCCGCCTTTTGCGATAAGCTCTTCGTGCGTACCCTCTTCACGAACCCTGCCGCGATCAAGAACTATAATTTTATCGGCGGCCATTAAAGTTGATGTTCTATGCGAGATAATTATAACTGTTGATTTACCCATTGCCTCGCTGAGAGCACGGCGTATTTTGGCATCTGTTTCAGCGTCGACAGCGGAAAGCGAGTCGTCAAATATCATAATCGGAGCTTTCTGTGTCAGCATACGGGCAATTGCCGCTCTCTGCTTTTGTCCGCCTGAAAGCGTGACGCCGCGCTCGCCGACAACAGTTGCGTATCCGGAAGAAAATGACTCGATTGTCTCGTCAAGACATGCTATTCGCGCTGCTTCCCTTATCTCTTCCATCGTTATATCCGCACGTGCTATGCCGATGTTCTCCTCAATTGTGCGCGAGAAAAGGAACGGTTCCTGAAGGACAATGCCGATATTGCATCTTACCCATGATGCCTTCATATCAGCGATGTCGACGCCGCCAATTGTAATACGGCCGTTTTCCGGCGGTAAGTCGTAAAGGCGGCAAAGCAGATGCATAAGAGTCGATTTGCCGGAGCCTGTGCCGCCAATTATACCGAGCGTTGTGCCTGCTTTCACAGTGAAACTTACGTTATGTAAAAGCTCTGTTGTGCCATCGTAGGAGAAGGAGACATTTTCGAACTTGATATCGCCTGTCATTGGCGGTTCTATTGCGTCAGGCTTGTCGCATTCCCTTGGCGAATCCATGATGTAGCGTATGCGTTCGATTGAAACGCCCGCTTTACTCATTTCGGATACCATACGCCCCAGCCGGCGGACAGGCCATATCAGCATGGAGTTATACGATACGAATGCCATAAAATCGCCCGTCGACATATCACCGCGAACGGTAAAAATTGTGCCGAGGATGATTATAAGCATGACCTGAAGGCCGGAAATTAAGTCGCCTGTCGCCCAGAAAGCAGCTAAAAGCCTGCATAGCTTTATGAGCAGGGAGCAATATTCATTGTTTTGGCGTTCGAAACGCTCCCTTTCATATCTTTCGCGGCCGAATGCACGGACAACGCGCACGCCTGTGAGGTTTTCCTGTGTAATAGATGACAGTTTGCCCTCACTTTCATCACATTCGCGGAAACGCAGCCCTATTTTGCCGTGGAAGAAAGCAGAATAAGCAACGATTATCGGCAGAGTAGCTGCCGCGACAGAAGCGAGACGCACGTTCATATCAAACATGAAAACCATTGCAACGATAATAAACAAAACTATTCTTACAATGGAGACGAGCTGACGCGACAGGAAGGCGTTGACCATTTCAACGTCTGATGTGCAGCGCTGTATAATGTCTCCCGTCTGGTTTTTCATGTGCCACGAATAGGGAAGATGCTCAATATGCCCGTAAAGGTCATTTCGCATCGTCTCGATGAGCGTCTGCGAGCCACGGCTGTTGAGTACATTCTGCGCGTAACGCAAAATAACAAGCATAACAGAAACGATTAGAACGAAAACAGCAATGACCCAAAGATTCTTTGCAAGGTATTCCTTGCCGCCGATTTTTTCAATCGCATCAATGGCAAACTGCGGCAGGTTAGGCTTCTTGTCGCCGAGCACTGAGTCAACAGTAAAGGAAATAACCTTTGGGCTTATCATTTCAAAGATGGCGGCGACAAGCGAAATTAAAATGCTCGCCACAATAAAGCCCCGCGAGCCGCGAAGGAACCGTATAAGAAGCCGCACACTCGCTGCGCGATTTGCACGGCGAGTGAGGCGGGCGGCTTTTTTTTCCACAATATTTTCTTTTATCTCTTTAGTATCTTTTGATTTTTTCACCATACAATCAATGATAAAATGTTCGTAGTTTATTGTAGTTTGCGGTTTGTTCTTATGTTCGGATGTGCTGGCGCCCCCCCGCAACGTATTGCTCATAAATTGAAATTATTATGGCAATAAAAAAGGCGCGCAGACAAATAGCGCGCGGACGCAAGACACGCACCTAATAGTATAACATTTTACGAGACGAATAGAAGTACTTTTTTTCTTGTAACAAAAATTTTACAAATTGCTTCTGGAAGAGCAGATATTGCTCAGCCGATATTGTTTAAAACAAATTTTGCTCTCAAAAGAACAGTGTTTGAAAAGAAATTGCGGCGGTGATATAATATAAAAAAAGTGAACAATAGTTCCGTCGGCAGGTAATTTACGCGGGTTAATTAAAGAGAGGAGGCGACAAGCGGGATGCTGCCCTTATATATAGTGGCAGGTGTTTTTTTTCTTTTCTTCTGCTTTATATTTGCATCCGCCGCACGTTTTTTCATTGTAGTTTGTCGCCGTGAAAGCAAAAAAGCATCGGAAAAAGCTGACGAGCGCTATTTTGCAGTAATAAAAGAATCAAACTACGCCGCCCGAATTCCGGATATAAAAGCCGGGCGTGCCTGGTTATCAAATACTCCCTATGAAAACATATATGTCAATGCAAGCGACGGGGTAACCCTGCACGCACGCCTTTACGAGAACAAAAGCAGCGGCACAAACGCAACAGCTGCAGCGACAGCTGTTTTGATCCACGGGCACAAAAGCACCGGCGACTGCGATTTTGCTCTCACATCAAAGTTTATATTTAATCTTGGTTATACTCTCCTTGTCATTGATCAACGTGCCCACGGTAAAAGCGGCGGCAAATATATAACCTTCGGTACGCTTGAGGGCGACGATGTGGCTATTTGGGCTCGCTATCTAACTGAAAAATATGGCGCGGAACATAAAATAATTTTATACGGCATTTCTATGGGCGCATCAACGGCTCTACTCACTGCCGCCCGATATGGCGGTGTTGGCAGTTTAACAATAAGCGGCGTCATCGCTGACTGCGGCTATGGATCAGCGTTTGATGAGTTTGCTTACCTTTTGCGCACAAAATATCACCTGCCCGCGCGACCGGTTCTCGCTGTGGCCGGCATGCTTTGCCGTATTGTAGGCGGATTTAACCTTGCCAATATAAACGTAACGGATGCCGTAAGCATTATAAAATGCCCTGTGCTTTTCATACACGGAGACAGCGACAGGTATATACCCGTCGACTATACCCTCGATAACTATGAAGCCTGTGGCTCGCAAAAAGACCTTTTAATTGTAAACGGAGCAGGCCACGCTACCTCTGTCCTCGCAAATACCCCTGTCTATTTTGCTAAACTGAAGGACTTTCTCGCGGGGTTATAAAAGGAGCTTATCTGCGGATGCGCTCTACACCATCGCAGGCGTTTTAAATTATAAAATAAACAGTTTTATGTTTATAATAATTAAAACCGCCGATTAATTACATCGGCGATGCTCTTTTTCGCGGTATATTGTTGTCTCCTCAATAATAAACAAAAACAGGAGAATTATATGTCGGAAGATAGATATGAGGGAAGATCAAGCGGCGCTGAAGTGTTCGAGCTTTTCTCGCCGTTCATACAGGAGTTCATTTACAGCCGGGGCTGGGAACGTCTTCACGAAATGCAGATAGCGGCGGCGGAGATAATATTCCGTACGGATCACAACTTACTGCTCACATCATCAACGGCGTCCGGCAAGACGGAAGCTGCTTTTTTCCCGATTTTATCGCAACTTTACGATGACCCGCCGGCAAGCGTAGGTGCTATTTACATAGCCCCGCTAAAAAGCCTAATAAATGATCAATTTGAGCGAATAAATGAGCTGTTAAAAGAAACCGGCATACCCGTATATCACTGGCATGGCGACGTTGCCGGCTCACACAAAACAAAGCTGCTCAAAAACCCTGCGGGCATATTGCAGATAACGCCTGAATCGCTTGAAGCAATGCTGATGAAGCGGCAGAATAACATCCCCCGTATTTTCGGCGACTTGCGGTATATTGTGATAGATGAAATACACACGCTGACCAATACCGACCGCGGAAATCAGGTCATATGCCAGATCGAGCGCATATCGCGCCTTATAGGTCACAGGCCGCGCCGCATAGGACTGTCGGCGACAATTGGCGACCCAACGCTTGCGGCGGCATGGTTGTCAGGCGGCGACGATCGCCCGTGTGAGATCCCAAAGCCGACGCCTCAGCCAATACGCTGGCGGCTTGGCATTGAGCATTTCTTCATCGAAAGCGCCGAAACTCTTCACATCGGTACTCATGAAATACGCAAAGGGCCTTCTCTCGGCGACCTGACGCCGGAAGAGGACGAGACTATATCGTCAGACCCCGGATATGAGTACATTTACGACTGTGCAAAGGATAGACGCACCATTATTTTCTCAAATTCGCGTGAGGAGACAGAATACGTCTGTGCGACAATGCGGCAGATAGCCGAGCGCCGCGGTGAACCTGACAACTTTCTCATTCACCACGGCAATTTGTCTGCGTCCATTCGCGAGGAAGCGGAAACGCTTATAAAAAGCGAAGAACAAAAAAGAACTGTTTGCGCGACAGTGACGATGGAGCTTGGAATCGATATCGGACGGCTTGAGCGCATAATACACAACGGCGCGCCAAACTCCGTTTCAAGCTTTTTGCAGCGCCTCGGACGCTCCGGACGGCGTGGCAATCCGCCGGAGATGATGCTTGTTTTCCGCGAGGAGCAACAAGCGCCCGACCTGCCGCTGCCACAGCTCATCCCGTGGGATCTTTTGCGCGCAATAGCCATCATTCAATTATATATAGAGGAGCGTTTCATTGAGCCGCCGCTTGTAAAGCGAATGCCATACTCGCTTGTTTTTCAGCAAACGCTGTCAATTTTAGCTTCCGGCGGCGAGAGGACACCCGCCAAGCTTGCCGACCGCGTGCTGCCGCTGCCGCCTTTTACCGGGATGAGCCGCGAAGATTACCGCACGCTTCTTATTTCTATGATTAAGCAGGATTTCATTGAACTTATGGAGGAAGGCGGGCTTATCGTCGGGCTTAAGGGGGAGCGTCTTACAGCAAGTTATAAATTTTATGCTGTGTTCAAGGATTCTGAGGATTTCACCGTCCGCTGTGGGTCAGATGAAATAGGCACAATAGCCGAAGCTCCACCCGTTGGCGACAGGTTTGCGCTTGCTGGGCGCGTTTGGGAGGTTGAAGATGTCGACATACCAAGAAAGCTCATTTACGTAAAGCGCGTCGGCGGTAAAATGGAGATTTCGTGGCCGGGCGAGTTCGGCGAGATTCACACAAGGATACTTGAGCGTATGTACCGCGTGCTGCTGGAGGATACGGTGTATCCATATCTCAAAGCAAACGCCCGGGAGCGTCTTGCCGCCGCACGAGCTGTCGCACGGGAAACAGGAATGCTCAAACGCCCAATAGTTTCGCTTGGAGGGCTGACATGGTGCTTTTTCCCGTGGCTTGGTACACGTTCCTTCCGAACGCTGCGCCGGTATATAGCAAAAAATGCGCCAAAGTATAAGCTTTCGGCGCTCGAGTTTGAGGGCTGTTATTTTATGAAATTCCGCATGGAGGGCGGGGCTGGGGATAAGCTTTTTACCGACATATGCGCTGATTTTGCGCGCGGCGTTGACACGGAGGAGCTTGTGGGCCCGAACGAAACTCCTGCTTTTGATAAATACGATGAATATGTCCCCTCAGAACTTTTGCGACGAGCGTATGTAAAGGAGCGCTTGCGCACGGATGAAATAGCCGAGCGAGCTAAAAACGGCTGGAACATGGAAGAAATATCGCGCCCGCGGATATAAATGGGTGCGTGAAATATAGATTCAATCATCGGAAGGGAGGCCGCGGATGTGAAGCTGATGTATGACGCAAAAGAAAACGCAATTAATATCACCGTACGCGGCCTTGTTGATTTCTTATACCGCGGAGATATTGACCTGCGCTACGGCAGCGAATTTATCACGGCGGAAGAAGGACGCCGCACACATAAAAGCACAGAGGACGACACAAGTGATAATTACATAGCCGAAGTCCCGCTTTCCTGTGTGATTGAGTACGGTGGAATAAAGTATCGCCTCTCCGGTTGTGCCGACGGTATTGAGAGGGGCAATGAGCACACGTACGATACTGTTGAGGAGATAAAAACCGTCGTCCGACCCTTTTTCGGGGGAGCGGAACGGATACCGCCGGCGCACGTAGCACAGGGTGTCATTTACGCTTATATGTGGTGCCTTCAAAGCGGCGGTGAGTCTGCAGCCGTCCGAATAACATATGCACCAAAAAGCGGCGGTCGCCCGCGAAAATTTGTGTGCCTTTTTTCATTTTCGGAGCTTGAAGCGCGCACGCGGGGCGCTGTTGCCCTTTATGCAAGGTTGGCGCAGTATTATATCGCGCGTGAGAAAAGTTTGCCGTCTGAGATAAAGAGCCTTCGCTTCCCGTATGGCACTATCCGAGAGGGGCAGAAAGACTTCATGGCCGCTGTTATGCGTGCCGCACGCCTTAAGCGCCGTGTGCTTATACAAGCGCCAACCGGCACAGGCAAGACAATGGCGTCCCTTTATCCCGCTGTAAAGGCAATCGGCGCCGGTCTTGTAGACAGGATATTTTTCATGACGGCAAAAACGCCTGCCCGACTTGCAGCGGAGGAAGCGTCGGCTGCTTTGCTTTCTAAAACGCCTTACCTTAGCGGAATAACGATAACGGCAAGGGAGAGAATCTGCCCACACGGAGGCTTCGGTACAAGCGGCTTTTTCGGCGTGCGCTGCAACCCGGACGCCTGCCAGTTTGCAAAAGGTCATTATGACCGCGCACACGCAGCCCTTTTTGAGCTGATAGCTAAAACAGGCGCAAGATGTCACTTAACGGCTGCTGTAATCACCGAATGCGCTGCTCGCCATAAGGTTTGTCCGTACGAGCTTTCACTTGACGCCTCGGAGATGTGCGACATCATCGTCTGTGACTATAATTACGTCTTTGATCCGCGCGTTTATATGCGCCGCCACTTCGATAAAACCGAGGAAAACGCTGCTCTGCGCTATATTTTTCTCTGTGACGAAGCACATAACCTGCCCGACCGCGCGCGTGAAATGTATTCAGCGTTGCTTTCGCTCGCCGATGCGGAAACGCTTGTTTCAGCGCTGCCCGCCGATGCCGATGTTGCGCGCGGCGCCGCAGTATCGCTTGTCAATTCCCTTCGCGCTCTTGTTCCGCTGTGCGGTGACAATGTCACACTTGACAGCGAAGGATACAAGAGGGGATATTACATCAGCCCTGAGCCGATACAGGAGCTGTCTCTTGCGGTGCGTGAGGCACACATCACCGCCGAAGCTTATCTGCGCCGCTCGTGGCGCAGCGAGGGAGGCGATCCGGCGAGGATTTTGGCAGCTCTTGAGCCGATAGCGCGGTATGTATCGATTTTGCGCTGCTACGACCGCAGGCATACAACATTTGTCGAACTTTTAGGCGACGATGTCACTTGCCGTCTTATTTGCCTTGACGCTTCGGCACATTTAAATGAGCGCTTCTCCCGCGCGGCGGCAACTGTTCTTTTTTCCGCGACGCTTGAGCCGCCAGATTATTTTCTGCGCGTCCTCGGGTGCGACGGCGCCGACACGCTTGAACTTCCATCGCCTTATGACCCTAAAAATCTATGTATAGTCGCTGCTGATAAGATAAGCACTCGTTTGCCCGACAGAGAAGCGTCGGCTGAGAGCATAGCTGAGATGATATATGCCGTCGCCCGTGCAAAAACAGGCAACTATATCGTGTATACGCCATCTTATAAATACCTCACAACGCTTCTTGAAACGTTTAACTACCGTTATCCGGACATAGAGACGTTTTCTCAAAGCCGGCGAATGACAGAGGTGCAAAAGGAGAGCTTTCTTGCCAATTTTTCGCCAACCCCGACCCGGACGAAAGTCGGTTTCTGCGTGCTTGGCGGTATTTTCTCCGAGGGAGTCGACCTTCCGGGCGACAGACTGTCCGGCGTTGTCATTGTCGGCGTAGGGCTGCAGCAAATAACAGCGGAGGGCAACCTTTTGCGCGATTATTATGAAGGCCTATGCGAGAGGGGGCATGAGTTTGCGTATATGTTCCCCGGGATGAACAATGTTTTACAGGCTGCAGGGCGTGTAATCCGCAGCGAACATGACATAGGGGTAATACTTCTAATCGACGACCGCTTCTCTCAGCCTGAGTATAAAGCCCTTTTCCCCTCACACTGGCGAAATTTGCGCTATGTCGGCGACGCTCGTGCTCTGCGCCTTATACTGCGCGACTTCTGGGCAGGCGTAAAGGATGATTGATAGTCTTAAATTAATAGACATATCAATTTAAATCAGATGGCTGCTCAAAATAATCTTGAGGTTGTTTACAATAACAGTATTAACAGTATTATACTATGATAATTATGTAATATCAGCAGAAGGCAATTAAATGGAGGAAACTTCAATGCTGAAACGCATAGAGAAGAGGCCAGTTGTTTAACTGACTGTTGTATTTATACTTGTTTTAACTGTACTTCTTGTTGTTTATATAATATCGAAAACACGACGGGATCCTTTTATAGATACAGATGCTGCCGAAGAAACGAGTTATAATTCGGAATCAGTTGATGATATTTATAATAATCCGAGATTTTCAGCTGTAAAATCAGGCGCTGCCTATATGGCTAACACAATTATTATTGATTATGTAGAATCCCACGATAATGAACTGCGTTGTCACTTTGCGGGATCATATGTTAATGAAGAACAG
>LSQX01149983.1_pt1 | contig 88178 bp, 73 predicted proteins | sample 654561 | NCBI WGS metagenome assembly LSQX01 (sample SAMN04489861, study PRJNA283612) | anaerobic digester metagenome | isolation source: 4 biogas reactors fed with cattle manure at either 37C or 55C with and... | place: Denmark: Kongens Lyngby | collected 2014 | reverse complement strand
TGGCTGGTGTGCGGGAACATGTCCACGGGCTGGACGTTCAGCACCCTGTAGCCGCTGGCGGCGAGGATCGACAGGTCGCGGGCGAGCGTGGCCGGGTTGCAGCTTACGTACACCACCCTGCCCACGCAGCTCGCCGCCAGGGCCTCCAGCACCTGGGGCTGGCAGCCTGCCCTGGGCGGGTCGAGCACCACTACGTCGAAGGCCAGGCCCTCCGCCACGAGCTGGGGCAGCACCTGCTCGACGCGTCCAACCACGAACTCAACGTTGCCGATGGAGTTGAGCTGGGCGTTGGACCTGGCGTCCTTCACCGCCTCCTCCACCGCCTCGATGCCGTACACCTTCCGCGCCGCCCTGGCCATGAAGAGCGCCATTGTGCCGACGCCGCAGTAGGCGTCGAGGACCAGCTCGTTGCCGGTGAGGCCGGCGGCGGCCACCGCCTGGCGGTAGAGCGCAACGGTCTGTTCGGGGTTGACCTGGTAGAAGGAGGTGGCGGAGATGCGGAAGCGTAGCCCGTCCAGCTCGTCCACGATGTAGGGGGCTCCCCACAGAACCCATTGCAGCTGTGCGAGTACACGGTTGGTGCGAGCAGGGTTCACGTTCTGCACGACGCTGGCGATCTTGGGCACCTTCCGCGCCAGGTCGGCGGCGAACTGGCGCCCTTTGGGGAACTTGCGCTCGGCGGTGACCAGCACCACCATGGCAGCGCCGGTGCCGTGGGCCCTCTTCACCAGGACGTATCGGAGAAGGCCCTTTCCTGTATCCTCATCGTAGACTGTGAGACCGTACCGCCGGGCCGTCTCGATGACGGCGTTCATCACCCTGGTGTTCAGGGGGTGCTGTATCAGACAGCCCTCGGTGCGCACCACCTGGTGGGTGCCGCGCCGGTAGCAGCCGGCGACGATGAGCCCACCCTCAGTGCCCACAGGGTACTGCACCTTGTTGCGGTAGTACCACGGCTCAGCCATGCCGATGGTGGGCCTTACCTCAACTTCAGCGAGGCCACCTATGCGCTGGAGGGCGTCGGCCACCCGCTGGCGCTTCATCTGAAGCTGCGCCCGGTAGTCGACGTGCAGAAGCTGACATCCGCCGCACCTGCCGAAGAGCTGACAGGGGGCGACGACCCTGGCCGCGGATGGCGCAAGGATATCCTTGATCGTTCCGCGGGCGTAGGTGGGCTTCACCTCATCCACGCGCACGCGCACCTCTTCGCCGGCGATGGCGCCGTGGACGAAAAGCGCGAACCCGTCAACGTGGGCCACTCCGTCCCCCTCGGAGCTGTGGTTATCGATGGTGACCACGATCTCGTCTCCCCTGGAGACGGGAGGCCTGGAAAGTGAGTCTGCCAACTACTTCACCTGGCTTTCGAACATCCTGCTGCGATCCAGACGGCTGACTATCAGACGGATCAGGATCCAGTCTACAATGGCGATGATTATCCCTATGAGCGTGAACGAGGCGGTGTCAAGCAACATAACCCCTGTGACCTGGCCTATCATCAGCATCACCAAGGGGATCACCAAGAGCGCCGACATCTGGTACGCTGCCTGGAACGACGAAGTGCGGGCGCTGATGAGAACGGTTATGGCCACGGCCAGAAGCGCCACTGCAGGCATCACCAGGGCCATCAGCGGCAACCAGTTGACGTGCGGGAAGAACGGGCGACCTATCACGGACCAACCTGCGATGTTCGCGGCGATCCCGTACACCACGAACGATGCCAGCGACAGGGTCACAGCAGGTATGAATGCCGCCATCACTTTTCCCATGAACATGGACATGAGGTCGATGGGCGCCAGGAGGAGGCTCTCGAAGGTGCCCCTCTCCTTCTCGCCCACGAAGCTGTCGGTGGCCACGGTGCTGGCGGCCATGATGGGCACGATCAGGAAGAGCGGCGCGAAAAGGTGGTTGAACATCAGGTAAACCATCCGCTGGTTCAGGTCCTCCAGGGAGTCCAGCGCCTGTTTGAGGGATGAATGGGGCATACGCTCTATCAAGGCGAGCATCGGCCCGATGTCGCTGCCGTCGTCTATCCCTCCGGTGCGTATCGCGATGCCGAGAATCACCGGGAGGACCAGGCAGAAGATGGTCGGGACTATCGCCATGGGCAGCCACACCTGTACGTTCGAGGTGATGGCCCTTATGTCTTTGCGTGCGATGGCGGCCACGGCCCGCCTGTCGATTCCCTTACGCCTCACTTGCCCTCGCCTCCATCACCCGAAAGTACACCGACTGCAGGTCCTCGCCCACCCTGACCGCGGAATAAACCCGGCCTGCGCTCGACGCGGCGGCGATTATCTCGGGCACGTCGTCCGGCCGGTCCACCGTGAAGGAGAGCTTGCTGCGGGATGCGCCCGACGGTGCCACCAGCCTCGCGTGGAAGCGCGCGGCGATCTCGTGAGCGCGCTCCAGAGAGAGGTCGGTCTCCAGCTCCACCACGCGCTGTCTGACGTAGTCGCGCACCAGCTCGGCAAGGGTGCCCTGGGCCAGGGACCGTCCTGCGTCCACTATGACGTACGTGTCGCAAACCATCTCCAGCTGGTGCAGGATGTGCGAGCACAGCACCACGGTGACGCCTTCCTCCCGTGAGAGGCGGCGCACCTCTTTGAGCACCATGGTGATGCCCTCGGGGTCCAGGCCAGCGGTGGATTCGTCAAGGAGCAGCACCGGCGGGCGGTGGATCAGGGCTCTGGCCAGGCCCAGCCGCTTCTTCATGCCGGTGGAGTACGTTCCGGCGCGCCGATGCGCGTGCGCCGCCAGGCCCATCGCCCCCAGCAGGGCCTCGGGCCGCCTCGGATCGTCAACGCCGTAAAGCTCGGCGAAGAACCTCAGGTTGTCAAGGCCAGAAAGGTTCGGGTACAGGCCGGCGCCTTCGGTGAGCACCCCGATGCTGGCGCGCACCTGATCGCCGTCGGTACGGACGTCAAACCCGTTCACCTTGATCGAGCCGGCATCGGGCCTCAGCACGGCGCTGATCAGCCTGATGGTGGTAGTCTTTCCGGCGCCGTTGGGGCCGATGAAGCCCACGACTTCGCCCCGGCGCACGCTGAAGCTGAGGTCGCGCACGGCCTGCACCTGTCCGAAGCGCTTGCCCACTCCTTCCACATGTACCATCGCATCCAAGAGCCGACCACTCCTCGCGCCGAGATTCACGATCACTCCTAATCGAGTATACCATGCCCAGGGCCTACTCACAGGCAGGAGATGGCACATGCAGGTAGAAGATGTTCCTGGCTGACCGACCTGTCTGACTTAGCTTGCGTGGGCAAAGCGAGGTGCCAACCGTCAAGATGCACAGCCGTAATGGCTTCTCCGAAAGGGACCAAAGAGAGCTACTTCGGATCCGCCGCCTGCTCCATCGCACTGCGGAGCCGGCCTTCAACGAGCACCGCACCGGCCAGATCGTCGAGGAGACGCTCCGAGGCCTTGGCCTCGAGGTGTCGCGGGCAGCAGGCACTGGGGTGGTGGGCCTGCTTCGGGGCGGGACGGCTGAGGGGCCCACCGTAGCCATACGGGCGGACATGGACGCCTTGCCTGTGGCCGAGCAGACCGGAGTGGAGTGGGCCTCCGAAACGCCTGGGGTGATGCACGCCTGCGGACACGACGCCCACATGGCAATGGTACTTGGGGCCGCCATGGTGCTGGCGCCCATGGCATGCCAGCTTCGCGGGAACGTGAAGTTCATCTTCCAGCCCGCCGAGGAGGTGGCCGGAGGGGCTGAACCCATGCTGAACCAGGGCGTGATGGACGATCCCAGCGTGGACATGGTGTTTGCCATGCACGTGAGCCCGGACTATCCGGTTGGGTCCATAGCGGTGGCCCCCGGCTACGCCACGGCTGCGCAGGACAGGTTCATCCTGGAGATACGCGGCAGGGGCGGGCATGCAGCCTTCCCTCACCTGTGCGTTGACGCGCTTGCGGCGGCCTGCGAGTTCGTCACCGGGCTTCAGCACGTGGTCAGCAGGGGCCTCGACCCGCAGGAGCCGGCCATCGTCCACGTGGGCACGCTTCACGCTGGGGAGGCATTCAACATCGTCGCCGGCTCGGCACGCCTGAGCGCATCGGTCCGCACCCTGTCAGACGCGGCGCGAACCCGTGTCGAACAGCTCATACGCGGCCGGGTGGAGGCGCTGTGCGCGGTCACTGGGATCACCGCCGACCTGGAGTACCTGCACAGCTGCCCGTCCGTGATCAACACCCCTGAGGCGGTGGAGGTGGCCTGCAGCGCCGCTGAGAGAGCGTTGGGGAAGGGGTCGGTGAAAAGGCCCGTCGGCCCTTCGATGGTGGGAGAGGACTTCGCCTATTTCGCCAGGCACGCCCCAGGCGCGCTGATATGGATCGGCGCCCGGCCGGAGCAGGGGGAGGTCTACCCGCTTCACCACCCCAGGTTCCTGGTGCCGGACGCCACCATCCTTGCCGGAGTCGCCGTGTGGCGCCAGATAGCGCTCTCGCTGTGCGGCTCGTCGTAGCTTACCGCAGGCGATGGAGGTCCGTGTCGGAAGAGCTGGCGCCCGCGGTCCTGCCCGGGCCGGCTCCACCTCTGGCGGGAAGCTTGAACCAGAGCAGCGCCGCCATGGCAAAGGAGGTCACAAGGGGCAGGAAGAACGGCGCTCTGGGCCCGAAGCGCTCCCACATGAGCCCTCCCACGTACGGCGCCGGGAGCGACGCGATGCCCAGCGACGTGGAGATAAGGCCGTAGGCAGTGCCCCGCACCTTCGCGGGAACCTCCTTCGACACCAGAGACTGGTACGCCGGCGAGAACAGCGCGCTGCCTGTACCGTACAGGGCCGACACGGCCACGAAGTCCGCGAACTCAGCGCCCAGAAGGAACAGTACGGCGCCGATGCCGCACAATAGATGCCCCAGGCACAGTCCGGCCCTCTCGCCGAGCCTGTCGGCGAAGGCCCCGCCCAGCGGCAGGACAAGCATCCTCACGACGCTGAAGCTTGATATCACCCAGGTGATCTGAAGCGGTCTGAGCCCTATCACGTCCGCCTCGTATATCGGCTCGAAGCGGCTGGTCACGGTGAACGCTATGTCGCTGGCGCAGTCTGACAGGAACAGCCACGTCATGACGCCGCCAGCCAGGAGCATGGAAGCGATGGTGCCGAGGTTGCGCCGCAGTCCTGACAGCTTCACCCCTCCGAGGCCAAAGCGAGGGCGCGACGCGTCTTCCCTGACCCTGGCGGCCATGTTGATCCGCAGCGCGGTGGCGAGAAGGTAGAGGGCTACGGCCACAGCGATCATCGCACGGAAGCCGTACCGCTGCACGAAGAATCCGCCGATGGGTGGGCCTACAATCCCAACCACAGCGTATATCGACTCCGCCATGGCGAATACCCTGGCTCTGGTGTTCTCTGTAGACTGCTCTGCGATGAACGCGTCGAAGCTGGGCGCCACGAAGCACACGGAGAGCGATCCCACCATGTGCCCCACCATCAGCCATCCCCAGGACGGAGCCAGCAAGTAGACGGCGTAACCCATGCACCCCGCCACGCTCCCTATGGCCACAGCCCGGAGCCTTCCGATGGAGTCGGAGACGTAGCCGCCGAGGATCTGGAAGGCCAGGGGCGCCACCGCGCCGAGGCTGAAGAAGAGCCCGATCTGTCTCGCATCCGCCCCCAAGGACTGGACGTACAGCGGAAGCAGGGACTGGTTCATGGCTCCGGCTATGTTCGCCAGCACCATTCCGGCCATGAACGCGGTGAGCGCTGGCGTGAGCAGTCTGAGGGGGTTCTGGATCCGCATTGCCTTCACTCGCCCCGCGTTTCAGCTATCCGCTCTGGCGCCAGCTTGACCCAGAGCAGCGGCGCAACCACCAGCCCAGCCACCAGCGGCACGAAGAACGGTGCGCGCAGCCCCAGGTGCCGCCACATGAGCCCGCCGATGTATGGCGCCGGAAGCGACAACACGCCAAGGCTCGTCGCAACAAGGCCGAACGCGGTGCCTCGCATGCTAAGCGGCACCACCTTTGAGATCAGCGCATTGTACGCAGGGCGCATCACCGCGCTTCCCACGGCGAACACGGCCCACGCCGCGGCGAAGCCGGCGAACCCTGTGGAGAGCAAGAATACGATACGGCCAACTGAGAAGAGCAGGTGCCCCAGGACTATGCCTGTCCTTTCGCCGAACTTGTCTGAAAACCATCCTCCTGCCGGCAGCAGCACCATCAGCACGAAGTGGAATACCGACGACAGCGTTCCGATCTGTGTGGGGCTCAGTCCGAACAGGTTGGTCTGGTAGAGCGGCTCCAGTCGGCTGGCGATACTCCAAGCTACGTCGGCGACCCCGTCCGACAAGAACAGCCACGTCACCGCGCCCCCCGCCACGATGAGGGCGTACATCGCCGTCAGCTTGCTCCAGAGTCCCTTCAGCGTGGGCCTGCTGGCCGACACGTCCCCGGCCTTCCTGTCACGCGCCGCCATCCCGAGGCGTATCGCCGTCGCGGCGACGTAGAGCGCGCCGGCCACCATGAACATTTCGCGGAACCCGTAACGCTCGGCAATGAACCCTCCAAGCGGCGGCCCTACGACGCCCACCACTGTGAACAGGGACTCCACTATCGCGAAGACTCTGCCCCTTGTCTCCTCTGTGGACTGCTCCGCGATGAACGCCTGGAAGCTCGGTCCCACAAAGCACCCGGCCAGGGACGATATGCTCGCCGCCAACATCAGCCAACCCCAGGAGGGAGCCACGATGAATAGAAGATAACCTACGGCTCCGGCTACGCTGCCCATAGCGACAGCCCTCAGCCTCCCGATGGAGTCCGAGACGAAACCTCCGATGATCTGAAACGCCAGCGGCACGATGGACGTGATGGTGAAGAACAGGCCCACCTGCTCCACGCTGGCACCCAGGGACTGCACGTACAGGGGGACCAGCTGATCGTGCATCCGGGAGGCGATGTTAGCCAGTATCATGGCACACAGGAAGACGATGAGCGCGGTGCTGAGCAGCCGGCGCCTTACAGCATTGTTCTGCAAACCAAGGTCCTCCATTCCTGGCCCGAGCTGACCATATCCAGACTACCCCATCCCGCGAGCGCAGGCAATGCCCAACTATCCGGCAGGCTAGCCCTTCTTCCGAACACCCTCTGACCCCATCGACGATGCGCTGGGTGGCGGTGAGTGTCGAGGAAACCCAAGAAAGTGAAGGTGGAAGACGACATTCGGCGAAAGAAGAATTGGGGGGACTAAGGCGGGACGTTGGGCTTGCGAAAGCTTCCTACGTACTTGCAGGAACAGTCTGGTCTTTGGCGAATTTTACCCAGACTGTCTACGCGCACAACGACCGAAGGGTGTCTTAGATGAAGAGGGCTGCAAGCGTATTGCTGTGCATAGCGCTGGTGGCCGCCGCCACGCTTACGATGGAGCGGTCGGCAGCGGGAGGGGAGTTCGTCCAGGTAGTCCGGATCGGCGGCGACAGGGCGTTCCCTCCGTTTGAGTACGTGACCGACACAGGGGCGTACCAAGGCTTCAACGTCGACCTGATGAACGCCGTCGGGATCGAGCTGGGCCTTTCTATAGAGTTCGTCCCCATGCGCAGGCCGGAGGTCCTGGAGGCCTTGGAGGTTGGCGATATCGTCGCCATCCAGGGCATGAGGCAGACGCCTGCGCGCGAGTCGCAGTTCCTGTTCTCCGACCCCTACCTCGTCAACTCCAGCGCCATATTCGTGAGGGCCGGTGAGTACTCCATCTTCTTCCTGGACGACCTTAACCACCGCAGGGTAGCCATCCAGGCGCTGGATGCCGCCTACGAGCTGGTGCGTTCGGTGCCATACGCAGTGCTGGTGGAGGTGGATGACCACCCCTCGGGCATCGAGATGCTGGTGTCTGGCGCCGTCGACGCCTTCGTCGGCAACAAGCTTTCCGGGATCAATATCGTCCAACGACGCGGCCTCACCGAACAGGTGAAGATAGTCGGCGCCGACCTAGCTCCGCAGCCTTACTCCATGGCGTTCCGCCTTGACCGCCAGGACCTGGTGGAGCTGTTCAACCGCGGGTTGGCCAAGGTGAAGCAGTCCGGGGCCTTTGACAAGATCTACGTCAAGTGGTTCGGCACCGCCATCCCCCCGAACCAAACCGGACTACAGCTCAAACGCCTCAGGCTCCTCATGACGGTGCTGGGGCTCATCGTCGGCGGCGCCCTGCTGGTGGTAGCGTGGAACATCTCCCTGCGTCAGCTGGTTGCCCGCAAGACAGCGCAGATCGCCGGAGTGAGCGCCCTCAACAAGCAGATCCTCGACAGTTCTGACGAGGGCATCGCCGCCGTCGACGCCGACTTGCGTTTTATATGGGCGAACCTCACCGCCGCCCGTCTGTTGGGCGTTGACGAGGCGTCCCTGGTGGGCAAGCACGTCTCCGACACGATCCTGGCCCCTGTAGTCTACAGGACAAACATGAGGGACGTGGCCACCGGGTCCGCTATCTCCTTCAGGCACGACGTCCAGATACAGTCGGCTGACGGCACGTCCAGGCTGTTCAGGGTGCGCGCCATGCCGCTGGTGCTCAACGGATCGCCCCAGGGGAACGACGCCGAACCCGAACGCCGCGGCGCCCTGCTGGTATTCTCCGACGTTACGGCCTCCGTGCGCTCGGAAGAGATCGAGGCCACGTCATACATAATGGACGCTCTGGCCATGTCCATCTCCGGCATAGCGTCGGAGATACGAAAGCCTCTACAATCCATCCGCGCGTACCTTCAGGAACTGCCCTGTCGCATCGACCAGAGGGATTTCGTTGAGGAGACGATCAGGTTCGTCCCGGCCCAGATAGACCACGTAAACGACCTCATCGCCGACCTCTTGGTCTTCTCCGACCCGCCGGCGCCGCAGCCGGAGCTGTTCAGCCTGGACGAGGCGGTGGAGGAGGCCATCGAACGGGCGTCCGACGAGGCAACGGCCCGCGGGGTGATAATCGCCCGCGAGATGCGGCCGGTCAAGGCCTTCGCAGACCGCAGCCAGGTGATGGACGCGGTGTACCGGGTGCTCTCGGACGCGGTGTCGTCTTCAAGGTACATGGGAACCGTCGCCGTCGTCGTTAGCGCCACTCCCGACGGGTGGGCTGAGGTTGAGGTGTGTGACCGCAGCCCAGCTCCGACCACGCTGGGGCCCGTGCCACCGGTAAGCCCCATCTTCAGGACCCGTGCCGGCAAGATAGGACTGGGGGCCGCCGTGAGCTACAAGGTGCTGCAGGCCAACGGGGGCCTGCTCACGGCAACGCAGTCCGGAGGGACGGTCTGCATAAAGATGAGAATCCCTAGGCACCCCCGGCATTAAGCCTCTTGACACCCAGACAGCCCCATGCTATGCTCGGGAGCAAGAGCCTTCACAACGCCATACCCAAACGCAGTGATGGGGATGAGTAATCGCCGAGTACGGGCCACAGAGAGCCGGTCGCGGGCTGAGAGCCGGCGCTTCGGAAAAGCGGTGAACATGGCCCCTGAGCGGGCGCTCGAACCTGCCGCACCAGGCACGCGGCATCAGTAGGCGCGCACGGGAGTGCCCGTTACAGCACCGGGGCATCGCGGAGGTTTTCGCCTCTGCCGCGCTCGTCGAGGCACTCGCCTGTGAGGGCAGTGTGAAACCGGGGTGGTACCACGTAAGGTCAGTCCTTTCGTCCCTGGCGTTTTGCCAGGAACGGAAGGGCTTTTCGTTTTGTACGGAGCATGGAGGTGCGCCACGTGATCGTCTTCGATTCAGTGACGAAAACATACAGGGGGATGACGGCCCCTGCCCTTGACCATGTCAGCTTCCACGTCAAGCCAGGCAGCATATGCGGCGTGGTAGGCCTGTCGGGCGCCGGAAAGAGCACGCTCATCCGGTGCATGACCGGACTGGAGCGGGTGGACTCCGGCTCCATCCGCATCGGCAGCATCGACATTACCGCATTGAGCGGGGCTGAGCTTCGCAAGGCCCAGCGCAACTTGGGCGTGGTGTTCCAGCACTTCAACCTGCTGCAACAGCGAACCGCCCTGCAGAACGTCATGTTCCCGCTGCTCGTGGCTGGCGTAGGTAAAGCCGAAGCAGCAAGAAGGGCCAGGGAGCTGTTGCACCTGGTGGGCCTGACCGACAAGCTGAACTCGTATCCCAGCAAGCTGTCAGGCGGCCAGCAGCAGCGGGTGGGGATCGCCAGGGCTTTGGCCACCAACCCCAAGGTGCTGCTGTGTGACGAGTTCACCTCCGCCCTTGACCCGATCAACACCAAGAGCATCCTGGAGCTGGTGAAGAGGCTCAACTCCGAGCTGGGCGTCACGGTTCTCATAGTCACCCACCAGCTCAGCATCGCCCAGCAGGCCTGCGACAGCCTGATAGTGATCGACGAGGGCCACATCGTGGAGGACGGGCCCGCCCAGGCGGTGCTCAAGTCGCCGCGGTCACGGATCCTCAGGGCGATGGTTACTACGCTTGCATGGAGTTGATGAAAGTGCTTACACGGCTTGTCACAAATGGCCTCCTGGAGACACTGCTCATGGTCGGCGCCTCCGGCGCCGTGTCGATAATTCTTGGCACCCTGGTGGGGGCGGGCCTTACGTTCTTCTCCGACCCGGCGCTTGGCCGGGACTGGCCCATCAACAGGCGGCTGCGCCTCGACCAGATACTGTCCCTCATAGTGAACGTTGGCCGGTCGCTTCCTTTCCTGGTGCTCATGGTGGCGATCATCCCGTTCACCCGCATGATAATGGGCACCAGCATTGGCACGCGAGCCGCCATAGTCCCCCTCAGCGTTGGCGCCATCCCCTTCGCGGCGCGGGTGGTGGAGAGCTCCCTGCGGGAGGTGGACAGGGGCGTGGTGGAGGCGGCGCTGGTGATGGGGGCCAGCCCGTCGCAGGTGGTGTTCAGGGTGATGTTCCCCGAGGCCCTTCCATCGCTGGTGATGGGCTTCACTCTGACCCTGGTGAGCCTGGTGAACTTCTCCGCCATGGCGGGCGCCGTGGGCGGCGGAGGCCTCGGGGACCTGGCCATAAGGTACGGATACCAGCGGTTCCGCACAGACGTCATGTTGGCAACCGTGGCCGTGCTCATAGCCCTGGTGCAGCTGATCCAGTGGGCCGGGCACGCGCTGGCGTCGGCGATCGACCGCAGGAGATAGCCCAGAGATCAAGAGCAAAGGAGGCTGTAGGCACATGAGGAAGATGAACAAGGCACTCGCACTCTGCCTGGCGCTGGCGGTGGTGTCGACCATGTGCTCCATGGCTGCGGCTGCGTCGGCGCAGCCACGAACCATCGTGCTGGGCGTCACCCCAGGGGTCCACGAGGAGCTTGCCGAGGTGGTGAAGCCCATATACGAGGCAAAGGGCTACACCCTGAAGATCATCGTCTTCTCCGACTACATCAACCCCAACGTCGCCCTGGCCGAAGGCGAGCTGGACGTCAACAGCTATCAGCACTACCCGTTTCTCGAACAGTTCTGCGCAGACAGAAAGGTGAACCTCGTGAAGATAGGCAACACCTTCATCTTCCCCATGGGCGCCTACTCCAAGCGGATCGCCTCCATCTCCGAGTTGCGCCGAGGCGCAACGGTGGCGATCCCCAACGATCCCTCAAACGGGGGCCGCGCATTAGTGCTACTGGAGACTGCAGGCCTGATCAAGCTGCAGGATGGCGTCGGATGGAAAGCCACAGTCTTCGATATCGTCTCGAACCCCCTGGGGCTGAGGATCGTGGAGTTGGAAGCGGCCCAGATCCCCAGGGCCCTCGACGACGTGGACCTGGCGTTCATCAACACCAACTACGCCATGGAGGCGGGCTACGTGCCCGCCCGCGACGCGGTATTCCTGGAGAGGGCCGACTCCCCCTGGGTCAACATCCTGGCCGTGAAGGCTGGCCGCGAAAACGACCCCGCCCTGCTGGATCTGGTCGAGGCGTATCAGTCCGAGGCCGTGGTGAGGTACGTGGAGAGCAAGTACCCGGGGTCGCTGGTACCCGGCTTCTAGCCTCCTTCAGCGCACGCCGCTGCCGGGCCCACACTCCGTTGTCCGTTGCAGGTGCAAGACGGAGACCCCCTCCACATCGGGAGGGGGTTTCCAATAGTGCGTTGAAGATCCGGTCGCAGGTGGCGGTGAAAGTCTCGTTTCTGAGCACTAGAATTGGTGAGACTGACGCCAATGGGCCGCAATATGCCAACGGACTCACGCAAATGAGCATCGTTGTCGGCACGCCTCCTTGCCGAGACGTGGCAGCGCTAGGGCATCAGGACGCGAGCATGAAAACAGCAGCTAGAGGCCGTGCCATTGGACGGCGCTACGGCCAAGGCGCCAGCTTTATTCTCCCTTGGTGCGACGGAGGCGTGCCGAATCCGCACGAATCTCATTCGTGTAGTCCCGATTCTGTTCGGTACCACACCCGTGTAGGTCTGAGATGAATCAACGCTCAGAAATGAGTATCTTGGACGCCAAACGAAAGGTGCGGGCGGAACCTGAGGGGGTTCCGCCCGCACCAACCGTTAGCTACCACAGCCGCAATGGCTGTGTCACAGGACCTGCGTAATCCGCGCGTGTGCTAGTCCCTGGTGATGAAGCCGAAGCCGACGTCCATCAGCCACTCATCAGGATAGCCCACGGTCTTGAGGTCCACGTAGCCATCCTGGTACTTGACCATCAGGTCATCGGCCAGCTTCCACCAAGCGTCGACTACCTTCTGGGCATGGGCGTTGGTGTAGTTGGTCAGGAACGCCATGGCCAGATCGGGATCGACCTTGTAGAGGTCAAGCGCTGCCTGCTCCACTGCAGGCTGCATCGCCAGAGCCTCGGTCTCGAACTTGGTGTACAGGGCCTTGATGTCCTCGATCATGTAGGAGTACTTCAGGTCAGCGATGTTGCTGACGTAGTTGAACGCCCACCATGCACAGTCGTCAAGCACCGCGCGGCTGCCCCTGGCAAAGGACTCAGGAACGGAATCCTGACCGCAGTAGAACGGCACGTAGCAGGTGCTGTGCGGCGCATCCTCGCCGAACCAGATGACTCCACCGATCTCAGCGGGCATCCAGCCGCGAGCCTGCATGACCACCACGTACGAGCAGCGGAACATGGAGATGGCGCGCTCCCACTCGCCGAGTCTGGCGGGGGTGGCGTACCTGTTGGGGTTGCCGAACGGACCAGCTGCGAGGCCCTTGGTGAGGTCGAACTCGGTGCCCTCATAGTGGTCGCGCTTGATGGCCATGAGGTCCGCAGCGCTGACCTTCTTGTCAGGCTTCACAGAGAACGGGTAATCGACAGCCCAGGGATCCAGCCCGAGGGACGGAGCCAGCAGATCCAGCACGCGCCACTCGCGGCGGGTGTTGTAGACGGAGTCCTTCCAGCCGTAGACCTTCGCGAAGTGCAGCGGGCCCTGGGACTCGTCCCACCAGCCGAAGTCCTTCGCTACCTGGAAGATGTTCTCGGAGTACATGAAGTTGTCGGGATCGTCGGTCCTGATCTCGCCGATCCTGGCGCGGTTCGCGGAAACGCCGATCTCGTCGTCCGGCACGCGCTGGGCGGCCCAGACGGCGCCGATCTCGAACGGGCCTGCGCCGTAGATCTCGAAGAACCAGGCCTCGTTGCCGTCGATGACGGTGAGGCACTCGCCGGAGTCGCCGTATCCGTACTTCTCAGCGATCTCGCCCATGATCTTGATGGCCTCACGGGCAGTGGTGGCGCGCTCGAGACCGATGCGCTGCAGCTCCCAGATCTCGAACATGCCGTCGCCGTTGCGGAGCTCGCGGTTACCGCCGATGGTGGTCTCGCCCATCATCACCTGGTTCTCGTTGGCGAAGGGGTACGCGATGTCCCAGTAAGCATAGGTGTGCGCCACCTGCGGGATCTCGCCCACCTGCTGCTTGTTCTGAACGTGAGCACCGGAGCCTCCGCCCTTGTAGACGGGCCTCATGGCTCCCTCTTCCCAGTCCTGAGCGGGAACTAGAGTGATCCTGAACTCGTAGGTGCCGTCGCAGGTGTGTGTGGTCATTACCGAACCGTCAACCGACGCGTCCTTGCCCACCACGATGGACGTGCACGCGAACGAGGGTGCTGCTATGGCCAGCAGCGCGGTTACGGCAGCGATGATTGCGATCGCCAGACGTGACCTCTTCGTGTTCCGATTCATGCTGTCTTTCCTCCTTGTCTTCTCGTTATTCCTTCGGAATGGTGCTCAGGCCGAAACCTACCGCCTCGAGCCACCACTCCGGATAGCCAACGGTCCTCATCTCGTACTCATCGATTCCGTACACATACCCGTCGCAGTACCTGCCTGCCAGCAGGCTGGCGAGCTTCCAGTATGCGTCAACAACCCGGTTTGCCTGGTTGTTGGTGTAGTTGGTGAGGAACAGCCTTGCCGCCTCGGGGTCCTGTTCGTACAGCATCAGGGCGGCGTTCTCGATCGCCGGCTGCAGCTGGAAGAACTCGGCCTCGAACGGGTCTCTCACTGCTTTGATGTCCTCTATCATGTAGCTGAACTTGAGGTCTGCGAAGTTGGACACGAAGTTGAACGCCCAGTACGCCGACTCCCTGGAGAACACGTCGTAGCTGCCGCCCCTCATGCCCTTGTTGAAGGATTCAGGCAGGTACGACACGCCGCAGTAGATCGGCACGTAGCACGTGGAGTGAGGCGCATCATAGCCGAACCAGGTCATTCCGCCTATCATGTCAGGCATGCCATCCCTGGCAACCACCACGGTGGAGTAGACCGCGCGGAACATGGAGATGGCGCGCTCCCAGCCAGAGCTTCCCGGAGGGTTGGCACTGCCGGAAGTGGGGTAACGGTTCGGGGTGCCGAAAGGCCCTGCCGCCAGGCCCGCAGTGAGGTCGTACGGGGTGCCCTCGTAGACGTCGCGGTTGATCCTCATGAGGTCCTGAGGCGTGACGGGCTTGTCAGGCTTCACCGAGAACGGATACCTCTCAGCCTCCGGATCCAGGTTCAGCGACGGCGCCAGGAGGCTCAGCACTCTCCACTCACGCCTGGAGTTGTAGGCAGAATGGGCCTTGTAGCCGTAGGTTTCGTACACCTTGAACTCCTCGCCCGAATCCGGATCCCACCAGCCGTACTCCTGGGCCAGGGTGTAGATGTTGGACGACGCCATGAAGTGATCGGTGTCATCGAGGTTGATGGCGCCGATGCGGCTCCTGTTGGCCGACACGCCGACCTCGCCCTCGGGTATCCTCTGGGCGACCCACACCGCTCCAGGCTCGCCGCTGTCAGGGGTCCAGAACACGCCGGGGCCCCAGATCTCGAAGAGCCACGCTTCTTTCGGGTCGATCACGGTGAGGCACTCGCCGCCGATGCCGTAGCCGTACTTCTCAGCCAGCGAGCCCATGATCTGGATGGCCTCGCGGGCAGTGGATGCCCTCTCAAGGCCGATCCTCATGAGTTCCACCAGGTCAAACCAGCCGGCGGAGTTGTTCAGCTCGCGCCTGCCGCCGATGGTGGTCTCACCCATTCCCACCTGCTTCTCGTTCTGGAATGGGTAAGAGGAGTTGATGTACGCGTAGGTGTGAGGCACCTGGGGGATCTCGCCCACCACGGTGACGGGGTAACGACGCTGCGCGTATGGATCGTAGTCCGTGTTCCGGCGCACAGGCCTCATCGAGCCCTCCGGCCAGTCTGCCGCCGGCACCACGTAGACGAGCATCGTATCGGTGCCCGAGTCGTCGGTGTGCGTGGTCATGACTGAGCCATCAGCCGACGCGCCGGCCGACACCGGGATCGACGTGCACGCCTGCACAAGCTGCGGCGCCACCAGAAGTGTCGCCAGAAGCGCGATCCCGACAACGCTTGCCAGTCTCTTCTTCACGCGTGAGTCCTCCTTCTTTCGCTGCTTCTTGCGGGCGGCTGGTCCCAGAGGCTGGCGCCCCTAGTCCTGCACCACCCTATTTGCTCCAACCTGAGCCGGGTTGAGCAGGTATCTCCCAACTCCGTAGGCAACGACCTCGTCGCGCGTGGGCAAGCCTTCGAACTGGATCTGCCTGTCGGGATAGAACTCGTTGTACATCTCGACGATCATCTTGATCGTGCTGTTGGTGCGGCCGACTCTCTCATCGATGTGCCAGCCGTTCTCGTCGATCTTCTCGTACAGCAGGCCAGCCTTCCCTGCCCTCATCACGAACTCGTCCTTGCCCTCAAGCAGTAGAGCCTCGTCTGTGATGCCGCGCACCCTGTCGAGGAACGGCTCTGGAACCTCGATCTCCAGGGCGAGGGCGTCTGTATGGTCGCCCACCTCCCGGTGGGACAGGCCGTGCAGCAGAAGCGGCGAGTACTCCATGCCCATGGGGAACTCCATGGCCGACAGCATCATGGAGGCCATGGCCGCTATGTCAGCCGCATCCTGGTGGGCGACTATGGTGCTGATGACCGAGTACTCCAGCTCGGCCTCGTGGTTGTCGATGAATATATCCACGTTCTCGGCGTTGATCAGGTCGATGAACGCCCGCGTCGTCCTCTCGGTCAACATGCCGTCCGGCCTGCCAGGCCAGGTGCGGTTGAGGTTCCGCACGTCCATGTAGGCCAGCATCTGGCCGGAGGGATAGTGCACATATACCTCAGGATCAGGCCAGCTGTCCAGGGGGTTTGACCACCTGTCGCCCATCCTGAACTTCCTGTCGCCGAAATCCGTGGGGATAGTATAGAACTGCGGGTACGCGTCGCCAGGCCTGGTGACGGTGGACGCGCTCTTGTTGGCGCGCACGGCCACCAGTATCTTGCCGACCTTAGGCACCACGTTCTCCACGATGGTGACCGCTGACAACACCCCTGCCGGCTCTTCAGGGTGCGTTCCCCCGATCACCAGCATCGTGCCGCCGGGCACGCCGGAGTCCAGCACGTAGATGTTGCAGTCGTTGGTTGTTCCCTCGATGTAGGGCGCCCAGTCAGAGAGCTTGCGGACTTCAGTGACCCCGGGGCCCAGGACTATAGTCTCCTTGTAGTTCCGGTGTGCGGCTAGCTGAATCCCGCCTGGGATCACCAGGGCGAGCCACAGTGCCACCACAACCAGCCTTATCGTCAGCTGACTGCGTTTCGGTTGTGCCATTTGCTATGCCCCTCCTTCCCGGTTCACTTGATCCGCAGCACGCGCAGCACGAACGGGATGAGCACCACTGCGTAAAGCAGCATCTTCTTCGCGTCGCGCGTGCGCATGAAGTTCGCTATGATCACAAGCCCGATCACAGCGGCGATGACGTAGTAGAGGAATCCGATGACCGTCTGCACCGTCTGCATCGTCACGCCCTCCTCCCTAGCCCCACACCAGGAAACCGAGTTCGCTGGCGAAGATGATGTAGAGAGTGCCCAGCGCCAGGATGAACAGTGCCGGCACTATGAGACGGACGAGGAACTGCTTGTAATCACCTTTGAATCCGGCAGTCATCACCGCCGCGCGGCCCACCGGGGCGGTGGGAGGCAGGCAGTCACCCAGCGGCCATATGGTGGCCATGCCCGAAAGCGCGATGATGGGGTTGATGCCCTTCATGTTGAAGAGGAACACCAGCGGCACTCCAAGGAGGGGCGCCGAGGCGTACTGGAAGATCCCTTCAGAGATCGGCAGCACCGCCCACAGCACCGCGAACAACACGGTGAGGGGGAGGATCACCACCGAAAGGGAGATCAAACCCCTCGCCCCTGACAGGGCCATGATCTGGACGAGAACCCCCACCACAGTGACGGTTCCCACCAGGGGCAGGAGGTCGTCGACGGTGCGAGAGAGGATCTTCATCGCAGGCAGCCTGGTGGGCGACATCACGATCACCGTCAGGGCAGACAGCGTGAACGCCAGAGGAAGTCCCACCACTGGCATGTCGTACGGCCACAGACGTCCGCCAAGCACGATTCCGAAGAAGATGGCGAACGGGACTGCCACGTGCAGCCATGACGTGCCCTTGGGCGGTTCCGGCAGCTCCTTCATGGCCTTGTCCAGGTCGATGTTGCGCTGTGTGCCGCCCCAGCCGAGGTAGAATACGGAGAAGAGCGCGCCCAGTATCGAGATGACCGCAAGCGGAAGCGTGAAGCCCACGTACGGCATGTTTGATCCGGCTGCGGCCATCATCGCCCACAAGTTGATGGGCGGCGCGGCGGCGCTCATGGCAGCCCCCAGGAAGACTATTGCGGCGATCCTATCCGCCGAGATCCCCAGGTACTGCAGCACCGTGGCTACGAAGGAGCCGACCACCAACACAGTTACGGTGCCGGATCCCGTCAGGGCTCCTGGCACCAGCATCACGATGGTGAGGAGGAGAAGGAGCATGAACCTGGACCTGTGGAACCTGCGGATGATGCCCCTTACGATGTAGCTGACCCCACCTGACTCCTTGAGCAAGTTCATGAAGTACGTCGCGGTGATGAATATCAGTACTACGTCGAAGTACGTGAAGGTGCCCTCGACGATGTGCCGCACCGGCACCCCGGCCCCATGGGCCAGGGCCCCAGCCAGCGCGGCGATGAGGATTGACAGCTCTGTGCCCATGCGAAGCAGGATCCCAGCCGCGAAGCCCACGGCCATCACTGCCAGCACAAGCCCTGCATGGTAAAACAACTCCCGCACCACCTTACCGCACTAGCACTAATAAGCAGTAGACTCGGACCTAGTTGACTCCGAACAGGACTCCGAGGGCGTACTTGAAGTCCAGCGCCTCCTTGGTCCTGATGATCGGGATGTTCCTCTGCTTCGCCACGTTGGTGAAGAAGCTGTCATGGTCGATCTCGCTTCGGATCAGCAGTAGGTCGGCTACGGCCGTAACCGCCTTGTTCGACCTCTCGTCGTACTCGTCGGTCCTACGCTTGAGGCCCTCGATCTGGGCCCCGATGATGAACATTCCCTGCTTGCGAGCCTCCGCCACCAGTTGGTCGCACCTGGCGATCTCAGAGTCGAGGTCAACACCGGCGGCGCCCATGCCCTTGAGGCTAGTCCCCATGTTGAGGATGAGCACCTTGTAGCCCTTGCCCACCAGGTCCTTGGCTTCCAGGAAGTCATCAGAGTACACGTCAACCTTCAGCTGCTTCAGCAGTAGCCCCACCTGAACAAGCCCCGGAGCCTGTCCGATGGTGGTGATGGCTACGGGGCCTTCGAGCTTCGGAAGGTTTGCAGGAATATCCATGCCCGCAGGAACCTGCGCCAAGGCGACATGCGACGCTAGCAGCACCAACACCGCCGCGGCCACCAGAGCCGTACCTTTCTTCACAATCGAAAAAATACCGTTCGTTGCCACTAATATGCACCTCCGTGGTATTGAGGGAGTCTATGCCCCGCTTGGGTACTTTCGACCCACGGGCGGAAGTTCCTGCTGGTAATAAGGTCTTTGATCTGTGCCAATTGATAACCTCGAATCGCCAACGGATGCCTTCTCACGAGACAAATGGTTGCATATTCCCATGGAACTCTCAGAGGGTTGAGAGGTGCGTCGCCGAAGTATCCCCACGCCCAGCGAATACCAGGAGGTGCATATGACCATGTGGTGCCGCAGGCACGGTACAGTGCTGTCAATCCTTATGGTCGCATTGCTCGCGGCAGCGATTCCCGCCAACGCTTGCACTTCCGTTCCCGTCTCCAAGGGCGCAAGCGCCGACGGATCAGTCATGACTGCCCACACTTGTGACGGATGGTACGATGCTCGCACGTTCGTGGTCCCCGGACAGACCCACCCGGAGGGAGCGATGTTCACGTGCTACAAGGGCCTGCTCCACTCCGACCGCGCCGAACCCATTAAGATCGGGGAGATCCCCGAGGCCCCTGTTACTTACACTTACTTCTACGCCGGCTATCCGTACATGAACGAGCACGGCGTCATCATGGGAGAGACCACCATCGGCAACCGCCGTGAGCTCTCTACCGACGAGGGCCTGCTCTACATCGAAACGCTACAGATCCTCGGCCTGCAGAGGGCCAAGACCGCCCGCGAGGCCATCCAGATAATGGGCTCCCTGGCGGAGGAGTACGGCTACGTCGACGGAGGTGAGTGCCTCACCGTCGGCGACCAGAACGAGATCTGGCACTTCGAGATCATGCCTCCAGGGGCGTTCCAGAAGGGCGCCATCTGGGCGGCGGTCCGCATCCCCGAGGGCCATGTGGGCGTATCGGCCAACAGGAGCCGCATCGGCAAGATCGACCTCAGCGACCCCGAGAACTACATGGCATCGTCCAACGTCTTCGATGTCGCCATCGAGAACGGTTGGTGGGACCCGGAAAGCGGAGAGCCTTTCCTGTTCTATGAGGCGTACGCCCCCAACAACAGCATGAACATGCGCCGCCGCGAGTGGCGGGTGCTGTCCCTGGTGGCTCCCTCCCTCAGGCTCGACGCCAACGCGTCCCGCTTCCCCTTCACCGTCAAGGCGGAGTACCCCATCACCGTGCAGGACATGATGAGGATCTACCGCGACACCTATGAGGGCACCCCTTACGACAAGGCCAACGTGAACGACTGGTACGTGCCGGACGGAAGGGGCGGCTTCTACAAGAGCCCGTTTGCCACCCCTGACGTGTCAAGCGAGTTCGCAAAGCTGGTGGACGCGCCCAACGAGCGCAACATCTCCATACCGGGCTGCTCGTACTTCACCATCCTGCAGTCCCGCAGCTGGCTGCCGCCTCAGGTGGGCACCCTGGCGTGGTTCGGCCTGAACCAGACTGACACCTCTGTGTACGTGCCGATCTACGCCGGCGTCACCAAACTGCCGGACAGCTACGCCATTAACGACCGCACGAAGTTCGAGTTCGACAACAGGGAGTCGGCGTGGTGGGCCTTCGACCTCGTCGACAACCTGGTGAACCGTAGGTACCAGGATGCCATCAAGGACGTCGCCGCCGTGCGCGACGCCTTCGAGGCGGAGCAGTTCGCGTTGCAGCCGGCCATCGAGAAGACTGCCGTGGAGCTCTTCAACACAAACCCCGAGCTCGCGGTGAAGTTCCTTACCAACTACACCAATAGCCGCTGCAACCTGGCGGTGGATACCTACTGGAAGCTGGCTGAGATGCTGATCGTCAAGTACGACGACAAGGGATTCTAAGACCGCGGCTACGTCAACCGAAAAACGCTGGGCACAACAACGAAGGGCGGGGAACACCCCGCCCTCTTTCCCTATTGTCTGAGCGCGTACTCCTTCGCTGGGCGGCCCCGCCCTCCGTACACCAGCCTCACCCTCACCTTGCCGTCGGCCTCCAGGGAGTCGAGATAGCGCCATACGGTCTGGTAGGCGATTCCCACCTTGTTGGCGATGGCCTCGGCGCCCATCCATCCGGGGCCCGACGACAGCGCGGCCACCACCTTGGCCATGGTCTGCGGCGACAGGCCCTTGGGCATGGCGTTCGAGCTCAGCTGCGTGCGCCCTCGTTCCAGGTGAAGCCTCACCCGGGAGATGAAGTCTGCAGCCTTCACGGGCTTCACGGCGAAGTCGTCCGCCCCGGCCTCGCGGAACCGCTCCGCCAGGCTCATACGCTCGTCTACAGTGAGAACAAGGATTGGAACGCCGGCATCGATGGCCCGGATCTGCCTCACCAGCGCCACCCCGTCCATGCCCGGCATGTGATAGTCTACAACAATTACATCTGGAGACTGCTTCTCCACGATGCTGAGGGCGTTCAGCGGCACGCTGGTGGTGATGACCTCCCAGCCTGCGGTTCTGCCTATGGCCTCCAACGTGAAGAGAATGCCCTCGTCATCATCGACCGCCAGGATCCTCGGGCAAGACGAATCGCGAACGATGTGAATCAACCTCCCGCGCCTCAGGCAGAATGATGGTGCACACAGTCCCCTGCGCCACGCCGCGCCTTCGGCTCTGCTCGTGCGTGGTGCTGGTGATCTCAAGTTCGGCTCCGTGGTCGTCTATCACGGCGCACACGAACGGCAACCCCAAGCCTGTGCTGTTCTTCGTCGAGAACCCGCCCTCACGACACCTGGCCAGCTCCTGTGCGCTCATGCCGGAGCCGTTGTCTGACACCACGATTTTCAGCCCCACCGGTGAACGCGAGAAGTCGACGTTCACCTCGCTGGCCCCGGCGTCGATGGCGTTGTCTATGAGGTTTATGATGGCCCGCGTCAGACGAATGGTGTTGATGGTGATGTCAGGCAGGTCGTCGGCCATGGTGATGGACACCACGCCCCTGGTCTTCTCCTCCGGTAGCTGCGACGCAAGCTTCCGGGCGAACCACTTCGCTGGCACCCTCTGCATGCGGCTGCCGAAGAGCATCTCCCTGATCATGGTGTCCATTCTTTCAGCCGCCTCTGAAATCCTGCCGGCGTAGGCGGCCACATGCTCCGGGTCGATCCCGCCAGAGTACTCCGCAAGCGTGGACGACAGCCCCTGTATGGTGGTGAGGGGCGTGCGCAGGTCATGCATGAGGTGGTTCAGCTCCTGCCACGACCTGGATTGCACTGCCTCAGCCTGAACACGCGCCAGCTCCACCGAGCGCCGCCGGTCCTCCTCGATCAGGCGGATGTGGGTCCGATAGTCCACCATGACCTTGGAAAGGAGCAGTCCCATGGACAGGAGGGTTGCCCACAGCGACACCGTGTATGTGTTGAGAAGGGACGCCGCGCCGAGCACCTCCGCAGCGGCCTTGATGTCCAGGGAGATCTCGCCGTGGCCGAATCCCCACCGCGTCAGGGCGGGCGCCACGTCCAGCCACTGAAAGGCGAACACCAGCACCCCAACTACGCTGGCGGCCTTCCACTTCTCCTGCCGCACGCGTGTTTGGCCCATGCGGAGGACGGCGGCCACCGCCACGATGCTGAGGATGGCAGGCATGCGGAAGTCGTACGTGATGCTGTACACCTGGTTTATCAGGGCGTACTCCAGCGGGACCACCAGCGCCGCCAGGGCCACGCTTCGCAGAAACTGTCGTTGGCCTGACCCACCCTCGCCGATCCCGGCCAGGGCCAGCGCCCCCAGGTAGATAGGAAACGCCCTCAGCGTGTTGAGGATCACCATGCGGATGCAGGCGTCCAGCAGGTGAGTGACCTGCCCCTCCTCAAGCGACGCCCAGAGCAGCCTCATGACGCCGAAGGTGTTCACGTTCAAGAAAGCAGGCGCAGCTATGGCCAGGGCAAACAGAGTCGCGGGATATGCCCACGCGAATCTTGCCGTGTCGCCCTCGCCACCGCGGGCGCCTGCTTCAGTCTGGTCTTTCATCCGGCAGTACCTCCGCCTGGAGTGCCTGCGCCTACTTCACCATGAGCAGGCGCAACAGCAGCGGCACCAGAACCATCCCTCCGATGACCTGCCCGGAGAGCGACCGCTGCTTCAGCACGTTCGTCGCCACCGCGACCGCCGTGACGGCTACCATGAGCAGGTATACTGGAGTCAGCCAGCTCGCCGTGGCCAGTCGCAGGTATACCATTCAATCGCCTCCCTCGAAATCCTTCGTGAACCAGAACTCCCCTGATACGGTCCCCTCTGATACGGCGCACGCGCTGGGAAGATGAGCCGCTGAGCCGTCCAGCCTAGCTCAGGAGCCTGCCGATGGCCGGAGCCCACCTGAGCACGATGTAGGCCCACGCGGCCAGCAACACGCCGGGCACCACGAGCCGCCTCAGGATGTCGCCTCTGGTCTGCGCCCCGCCCTGGGTGGCCTGGGAGATGAGGCTCGGCACGATCGCGATGGGCGGCAGGAGGTCTCCAAGGGCAGCGAGGAGCGACAGGGCCGCCGCTGTCACCACCTCGTTGTTGCCCAGGAGGGCGAGGAGGATGGGCACTCCCATCACTGAAGACGAGGCGTACGCCGATATGGCCCCGAAGGCCGGCAGCGCCAGCACCGCGACGACTATCACCCACGCCATCGGGATGTCAAGCGCAGACACCACCAGAAAACCCCTGACGCCTGTGACCGTCGCCACCTGCACGAACATGCCGGCACCCACCAGAACGCCCATGACCGGCAGCGCAAGGCCAATACCACGCTCGATAGCCTCCCACGGCCTCACCGGCCTGCCGCACAGCATCGCCAGGACCGCGCCGACGGCGAACATCAGGGGTATGCCCGGGTCCGGAACGGAGCCGTTGGACACCCGCACGGCCAGCATCATGGCGAGAAGCACCAGAATTGGGATGTAAACTTTGAAGCCTGGAATCCTTCGCTCATCGTCATGGCTGTCGGTGTCGCGGCTGCTGGCGTCGCGGCCGCCCTCTGTGGCAGAACCGGTGCCGCCAGCCTCTGAGGCGGTAGCCGCGGCGGACCTCCCTCCGAGGCCGGGCCTGCGCACCGACCTTGCGACCCACACGGAAGCGGCGATGGCCGGGGGCAGGGCTATCGCCAGAAGGGGGAGGTCAAAGCCGACATAGGGCATGTCGATGCCGGAACCGATGATCATCACAGGCACGTTCACAGGCGGCGCCACCATGCCCAGGATGGCGCCGAGGGCCACGAAGGCCCCGGCCTTGGCCAGCGGCACACCCGCCTCCATCAACACCGGCAGCACGAACCTACCGGTGGTAAGGGCCGCCGCCGTGGACGAGCCGGTGAGCATGCCGGGGGCCATCACCAGGAGCATCGACGCCAGCGAGAGGAGCATCGGACGCTTGCCCAGCCTGCGGGTGATCCTGGTGGAGATCTCCTCAAGGATGCCTGCCGACTCCAGAGCCGCCATGAATACCATCGCCATCGCTATGATGAGCAGCACGTCGAAGTATCCGAAGGCGCCCTCCACCAGATGGTGCAGCTGGTCTAGCCTGCCTGAGGCCGCAAGGCCCACGAAGGCCGCGCCGGCTGTGGCCAGGGCCGCCGGCTGCCTGAGCCCTGCCGCGATCAGCAGGAAGGCGCCTATCATGGACAGGAACGTTAGGATCTGGGGCCACATGAACATCACTCTTTCGGAATGGGCGCGGCCACCGAATGGCCGGAGGCCGCGCCCAGTTGGCTTACTTAGCTGTCACGCCACTAGATTCGCCGATGAGCCATCAGTAGCCGATGGCGGCGCCTGCGCGCCTGGGATCGGCTGCGCCGATCAGCTCGCCGGTGTCGGGATCCACCATCACGCCCTGAGCTCCGCCGAAGTATAGATCGAACTCAGGGTGCGCCCCTGTCTCGTCTATCGGGTAGCCCATGGCCTTCAGGCCCTCCAGGATCTCCTCCGACATGCGAATCTCGTACTCGAACGAGTCGTTCCCCTCACGCACGAAGAACCTGGGCGCGTTGATGGCGTCCTGCAAGCTCATGTTGAAGTCCATGACGTTGGTCATCAGCTGCACCATCGTGGGCACGATCCTGGTGCCTCCAGGCGTGCCGATGGTGAAGAAAGGCTTACCTTCCTTCAGCACGATGGTGGGCGCTATGGACGTCCTCATGCGCTTGCCGGGCTCGATCCTGTTGCCCGCCGCCAGATTGGACGTGAAGTTGTAAACCTCGTTGTTCAGGATCACACCGGTGCCCTCCACCATGATGCCAGCTCCGAAGAAGGAGCTGATGGTCTGGGTGATGGCCACCATGTTGCGGTCCTTATCAACGACGGAGATGTGAGTGGTTGACGGCGACTCGTAGCTGGTGCCCGTCGGCGCCAGCGACATGGCCTTGGTGAGCTGGCCCGCCTTGATCTCCGCGTGCGGCGTCATCTTCGTGGGATCGATCTCACCCGCGCGCTCCCTGGCGTAGTCCTCGCTGAGCATGTCGTACAGGGGCACCTGACGGAAATCGGGGTCATGCACGTACTCGCGATAGTCCCTGAACGCCCTCTTGATGGCCTCCGACAGGATGTGCACCGAGAACGCGCTGGGCTTGCCGTCGCGAGTGATGTCGAAGTTCTCGACGATGTTCAGAGCCTGGATCATCGTGGCGCCGCCCACAGGCGGAGGCGCGCTTATGATGTCATAGCCGCGGTAGTTGCCGCGTGCGGGCCATCTCTGTACCGCCTTGTAATCAGCCAAGTCCTCCGCTCTGATGTAGCCGCCGTTAGCGCGGCTGGCCGCATCGATGGCCTGGGCGATCTCACCCTTGTAGAAGGCGTCAGGACCCTGCTCGGCGATGAGCTTCAAGGACTTCGCGAGGTCAGGGTTCTTCATTATCCAGCCTGTCTGCGGAGGCAGCCCATCCTCGTCCAGGAACACCTTGGAGAGACCCGGGTCGTTCAGGATCCTCTCGTAGTTGTCCTCGATCTGCTGGGCCAGGACGTCCGAGATGGGGAAGCCTTCCTCCGCGAGGCGGATCGCCGGCTGCATCACCTCTGCCAGCGTCATGGTGCCGTACTTCTCCAGCGCCATGGCTAGGCCGGCCACAAGACCCGGAGTGCCCACGGATCTCCATCCGGTGCTGGGCATGGACTTGCCGGCCAGCTCCTCAGCAGCCAGCTTCGGTGCGGTGGACCTGTAGTCTACCACCGCTGCACGCTGGGCTTCAGGCATGTAGAGCACGAACATGCCCTCGCCGCCTAGCCCAGATGCGTTCGGCTCCACTACTCCGATGGCAAAGGCCGTTGCGACCGCGGCGTCCACCGCGTTGCCGCCAGCCTTCAGAATCTCCACGCCAGCCTCAGACGCCAGAGGATGCGCCGATGCCACCATCCCGGTGGCAGCCCGCACTTCCTCGGGAAGCTGTGCATGCACGGCCGTGCCCAGGACCAGCATCAGCGCCAGGACCAGGGCCGTAACAGACACCGGTCTTCCGAAAACCCGCTTCAACACTGCGTTTCCCTCCCTTTCGATTCTCCTCTTCGGTTTGGTCTGCGGTCCAGTCTGCAATCTACCTCAGATACTCTCCGAGCCCGAACTTGATGAGGTCATCGTAGGACGGCAGGCCCGTGTACTTGGTGCGCTGGCCGTCCACCATCTCGTGAGCCGCCAACACCGCGTCTATGGCTGCCAGGTGCGTGGCGACCCTGCGAGCCAGGGGATTGACGGGGTCGTTGACCACGTCTGGATCCGTAATGCCGGGGGTTTGTCCCGGGTTAGGGGTCTCGATGAGGTACGCTGCTGCCTGCGTGTGGTCGCCCCACTCCCTGTGCGACAGCCCAGGGAACTGGTCGTCAGAGTGCTCGACGTTCATGACGATGCCCTGCAGCTCCAAGTCGACGATGGCGATCACGGCGTAATCCAGGTTCTTGGGGTTGGCTATCACCATGTTGGCAAGGCGCGAGGTCACGCCCGCCTCATGCAGGTCGAAGGCCACGTCCACTTCCTCATCGATGAGCAGCCGGTGATAGGCGTAGGCCAGCTGCTGCGTGAGGGTGCCGTCAGCCTTGCCCGGATGCGCACGGTCGAGGTTCCTCGCCTCGTTGCCGTCAAACGCCACTCCGGTGGGGTAATGGATGTACTGATCCGGGTCCGGCCCCTGGTGTTCAGGGTTGGTGCGGCGGTCGCCATACCTGAAGGTGCGCGGCCCCGACTTGGTGGTGATGGTGTAGAACCCGATCTGCGGATGCAACGTGTCGGGATAGCTGGCGCCTGATGGGTTGGCGTACGGAACCACTATGATCCTGCCGGCCGTAGCCACAGCCCTCTCCACGAACAGGGTGGCAGACATTATCCCCGCGATCTCGTTGGAGTGCGTGCCGCCAAGGATGAAGAGGGTCGGACCAGGCACCTCGCTCTCCAGGTAGTACACCCTGGTGTCAACCGGAGTGGCCTTCAGGGGCGCGTGGTAATCGCTGAGCCACCCGATCCTGGTGACTCCGTATCCCGGCCTGACATCGTGCATCGTGGGCTCTGCAGCCGAGATTTGCAGGCCTATGCACGAGAACGCCAGTGCCACCGCTATCAGGGTGATCAGTGTGAAAGTCCTGCGTATGCTCATTGGTGGTCCTCCATCCGTCGGGCTTCGCCCGCGTTCGCCGGTGAGCCGTTAATTGCCTGCCAGCAGTTCCGTGAGGATCGGGCCCAGTGCCGTCCTGTCGTTGACTTCGGTAACCGGTATACCTCTAGCCTCCGCAAGCTTGTTGAAGAAGCCGTCGTCGTTGCCTGCCTTGACCACGAAGATCTGGTGAGCATACTCGGCAACCATGCTGCTGAACTCGTCCGAGCCGGCGCCGCGACGAGCGGTTCCGCCAATGTGAACCAAGATCACGTACACGTCGTTGGCCTTTGCCGCGTCAAGCAAGTTCGCGACCCTCTCCCTCTCCTGGTCCTGGTTGACGCCTGCAGCGCCAAGGCCCTTGGAGCTGAGGCCAACCGCCACGATGAGGGTTCTCACGCCCTGAAGGTTCTCGGGCGTCGCCAGCTTCTCGAAGGGCACCGACTCGCCGGTGGCCCTGTCAGTCAGGATGGTCCTTAGGATGAGCCCGTCGGTGCTCTGCCCTGCAGACGTGATCAGCGCCGGCTTTCCGGGTGCCGGGGCCGCCGCCACTATGCCCGCCAGCAGCAGCGCCGCCGCGAGCGCCAGCGCGATCGCTACTATAGTCCTATTTCTCATTGCAGTATCCTCCTTCTTCATGAGAATGCGTTCGTCTACCTGCTTGGCTTGAGGTAAGCCCCCACGCCGTTCTCCAACAGTTCGCTGTAAGTTGGAAGCCCCCCGAGCACTATACCTCTGTCAGGCGATAGCATGGTGTGCGACCACGCCAGCGCCTCCACGGAGGCGACGTGCCGCCCCACCCTCATGGCCAGCGGCGCGCCTTCCTCTGTATATGGCACGTACAGCCGCCCTCTCAGCGAGGCCTTCAAGTACATCGGATCGATGCCTTCCACCACCAGCCTCTCGTCGGTGGTCCCGCGCAACCTTCCCTGGGACGGGTTGGGGGACTCCAGGAGCACCGCCAGGGTATCGGTGTTGTCGCCCCATTCCCTGTGCGACAGCCCCCTCAGGTTCACCGGGGACGGCTCGATGTTGATGCTCACCCCGGCGTACTCCAGCTCCACCGCAGCTATGGCCGCAAGGTCCATCGCCCTGTCGTGGGCCACTATGGCGTTGTTCACAGGGTACTCAGGCGATGACTCGTGCAGGTCCACAGCCACGTCCACGCCCTCATCGACTATGAGACGGGTGATGGCGTAGGCCACCTTGGCGGTGAGAGACCCGTTCTCCTCTCCCGGGTACGCCCTGTTCAGGTTGCGCGACTCGGTTCCCGCAAGCTTCTGGCGCTGTACCTTCTCTATGTAGACTGTGGGATCCGGCCATTGATGCACCGGATTGGTCAGGCGGGAGCCGAACGGGATCCTCCTCGGCCCGCCAGGAGTGTCGAGCGTGTAATGAGACGGGTGCCCCTCCTGGGGGAGCGTGTGACTGAACCCCGAGGCGTTGGCGTACGGGATGACGATCAGCCTGCCCTGCTCGGGACTGACGTTCTCCGCGATCACTAAGGCGGCAGCGGCCCCTGCCGGCTCGTCGGCGTGGGTACCGCCCAGCACCAACATGGTGCCGCCAGGGAGCGCTCCTTCGAACACCAGCACAGGGGTGTCGCCGGCGGTGCCTTTGAGGGCAGGATTGTACTGGGATAACCACGTGCGCCGCGTCAGGGACGCCGACGGATACACCTCGAGCCCCGTGGGGCTCTCCGGCGCGAACCTGGCTGCAGATACGCCCACCACAAAGAGCACTAGCGCCAGGATCAGAATCCCTCTAGCACGATGCTTGCCCAAGCGGCCCACCTCCTGGTTTTCCTATTCGCCCTCAGGGTTTGGATGTCCTGTTTTGCCGCATAATTCTCCAGTACATGACCTGATGGTGGGCAGTTCACCAGTTCCTCAAAATACTTCTCAACTCTTGCCTGGATTCTCGGATGGGCCATCCAAGCGGTGTTCCGGGCGGTCCATGGAAGGGTGGCGGGACCTCAGTCTCGCGGCGACCGATCAAAGCGCCAGCCACCACCATGCGGAGGGCTCCGCATGTGAGGTGCACGTCGATCGATACGAGCAGAGGAGCGCAATGAACCGATTCGGCGAGCGGCCGCGGAAACCATGGAATGGGCCACGGAAACGCTCGGGAATGTATGATTCTGAACTTCACAATCCCAGGATGGCGGACGGATAGCCCTTGAGATCTTGTGCGAGTGCGATCGTCAACGAAGCGACTAGGGCCACAGTCGGTTCTCATGACGGCGTTCTATGGTTGCCAAGAAGTAGCGTACATGCTAACATTGCCTCATAGTGTCCATGTACATGGAAGTTAGGGGAAATAACATGAAGATTGTGACAGACCGCGGGGCTGACCTCCTTCCCGAGCACGCAGCCCAGGCCGATGTGCGCTTCGCTCCGCTTGCCATCACCCTAGACGGAAAAACCTACCTAAGCGGGATCGACATCCAGCCGGACGAGTTCTACCGCAAGCTCGACGAGACCGGGGGCTTTCCCACTACATCGCAGCCTTCGCCGGGCGACCTCGCGCAGATGTATCGAGAAGCTGCCGCGACCGACAGGGAGATACTCTCCATACACATATCCTCCGGACTGAGCGGGACCGTGAACGCCGCGCGCGTAGCAGCCCAAGCGGTTCCAGAGGCCGACGTGGCCATTTACGACACCAAGTCGCTCTCAGCTGCCCAGGGGTGGCACGTGGAGATGGCAGCCCTTGCTGCGAAAGCAGGATGGACCAGGGAGCGCATCCTTGCCATGCTGGAGAAGGTGACTGCGGCCACGGAGGTGCTGTTCACGCTGCCCACGCTGAAGTACCTCATTCACGGCGGACGCGTCAGCCACCTGAAAGGGCTGCTGGCGCAGGTACTCAACATTCGGCCCATCATCGGCGTGGAAAAGGAAGGCGGCACGTACTTGACCAAGGGGCAGGCCCGCACCTTCGACAGGGCCCTTGTTGAACTGTCGGAGATCGCGTCCAGAATGGTCCACGCAGGCGAGGCAGTACGGGCACAGATCGTGCATGGGAACAACCCCGCCGGCGTTGCCAGGCTCAAGATGGAGGTCGAGAAGCGCCTGAACGTCAGCTGGCTCCCTGCGATCCAGATCGCCCCGGTTCTGGGGGCACACACCGGTGCCGGAGTAGTCGGGCTGGTGTTCGCTCCAGAAAGGCTTCTGCCGGCCATCGGCTGACGCCGCAGGCCGGACGGCCGGGCCCGGGCGCCTAGAGCCCTTGCTCCGTCATGTATAGCACGGCAGCCTCATACGGGTCCTCCGGCTCATCTTCGTCAAGCCCGGCCCTGCTGCGCTCACCTTCCTGCCCCCAGCACAGCGGTGCGTAGTAACAGGTGTCACAGTGTCGGCTCCGTTTCGGCGACGTGCTCTGCAGCGTACAGGTGGCAGCGAGCTCAACGAGGCGCGCGAGCTCCTGCTCAGCCTTCTCGAACTCCTCGGGGCCGAATTCCATCGGGACGCGCACATCGGGGGCAAGGAAGTGCAGCTCCGCGGTTACGTGGTCGACGCCGAACCCCCTGTGCGCAGCCAGGGCATACGCCTTCATCTGCACACGATAGTCCTCAGCGACCATCTCGGCCTCGCCTTCGGTGATGGCGTTGGTCTTGAGGTCCACCACGACGGCTCCATGATCGTGGTAGGCAACATAGTCCATGATTCCAGCGACGACGGTATGGCCCAGCGCCAGCAGGAAGGGTTGCTCTCGGTAGCCTTCGGCCCGGGCCTCCGGGCTCTTCAGGAACGCCCGCACCAGCGGAAGGAGCTTCTCCTCCATCGCTGCCCTGCTATCGCCGGAAACGCCCAGAGAGTCGAGCTCATGCCGCAATGCCTCTCTGGCCTCCTGCTCGGTGCGGGCTCGCCTGCACACCTCGTGCACGATCTGCCCTCGCAGGCTAGCGCTCATGGTCTCCAGGCCCTCCCCCTCGCCCTCAAACCCCGAGACGCGAGAAAGGCCAAGCACGTACTCGTACACGTACCACCTGGGACACCGGGACAGACACATCAGTGCCGATACCGAGATCGACGGGATCGGCGCCACCTGGTGTATCGGCGCCACAAGCGGTGGCTTCCCATCAGGCGCCGAATCCCTGGCCAGCGCAACCTCCTCGCCCACAGGCGATCCCCCTGCCGCGCAACGCCACATCGCCTCGACGCCGTGTTCGGCCTCCGCCAGGGGCGTCATCGTGACCAGCACGCGCGGAGCTTCGGGGTCCGCGCCCACGACGGCCACACCAGCCCATGGAGCGGCGCCCTGCGGCCGAAGCGCCTCGCGCTCCGGACCGTCCGTCCGGGGTGCGCTTGCGCATAGAGCGTCCTCTCTTTCCTGAAGACAGCACGCCAGGGTTTCAGCGAATGGGACCAGCCATTCTTGGGCGTTTTTCTTCAGGGAGCCCGGACAAGGGTCACCCTTCATGTTTGACGTCAGCACCAGGTAGTCCGAAGCCCGCGTGGCGGCGACATACAGCGTCCGGAGGGCTTCCTCCTTTTCAGTCTGCTTTATGTCGTCCAAGACCAGTTTTCCATAGTCTGTCTCCTGAAGCTTCATGTCAGACGACACCGGGCACGCGATCCCGTACGTCTCCGAAAGCAGGATCTTGGGCCGCTGTTTGGGGCCCTCCCGACACAGCTGAGGCACGAACACCACGGGGAACTCCAGGCCTTTCGACTTGTGCACCGTCATAACGGTGACTACGTCGGCTTCCTCCTCCGCCAGGGCAGCCTCCGGCTCCTTGGCGTTGTCCTCGGCGAAATCCTCCATTTCCTGGGCGAACTCAAGGGGCCCGAGGCCTGCCAGAGCGTGCTTGTGAGCCAGCCGTAGCAGCTTGTCGATGTTCGCCACGGCCTGCTCTCCCATGTTGTCTCCAGCCACGTACGCATCGAACCCGGTTATCTCAATGATCTTTCGCAGGAGCTGGACTGTCCCCAGCCTGCCCGCCATCGCCCTGAGCATTCCGAGGCAGCTCTGGGCCCACGCGAGCTTGTCGGCTTCATCCTCGCCGATTTGCCGTCTCCACGCCTCCGCGTCGGCTTTTTCGAAGCCGGAGGCCACACCACCGCCTTCCAGTGCCAGGCGCAACAACGATTCATCTGACAGACCGAAGACCGGATGCCGGAGCACCGCTGCCAGCGACAGGTCGTCATGGGGATCGCAGACTGCCCTGATCATGCAGACCAGCATCTTGACCTCCGGCCGCGCAAAGAAACCTCTTCCGGCCACCACGTAGTAAGGCACGCCGTGGCGCGAAAGGGCCTTCTCAAACAGCTTGACGTCGGTGGTCTTGCGAAGCAGGACGGCGATGTCGCGGTATCTGGGAGCCCTGGTTCGCACAGATCCGGAAAGATCGACCTCGCAGACTAGCTGTTCACCCCGGAGCACCATGGCCGCAATGCGCGAGGCCACCATCTCCGCCTCCGCCTCCGCGGCGGCATCCGTCTCGCCTCTAGCGTGGGAGACCAAGTGTAATTCCGCATGGTATCTCGCGGATGGCGCTGCCGGCCTGGCCGACGACGCATCTGAAGTCCACAGGCCCTTGAGGGGCGGCCTGAAGACGGCGTTAGCCAGGTCCACCAGTGGGCGCACCGAACGGAAGTTGCAGTCCAACGTGGTAAGGCTCCAGATGGCCACGTCTCGCTCGGCCTCCTCCATCGCGCGCTGGAACACCTTCACCTGGGCGCCGCGGAACCCGTAAATGGACTGCTTCACGTCTCCGACGACGAAAAGCCTATTTGAGGGCGGCGTGCCTGCCAGCAAGGATACGAGCCTGTCCTGCAGCTCGTTGGTGTCCTGGTACTCGTCTACCAAGACAAACTTGATGCTCTGGCGCACCCTGAGGCCCGCCGCGGTCGAGCTCAGCAGCCTGTAAGCGGCCAGTTCCATATCGGTGAAGTCCAAGACCGCTCCGTTGCCCTTTAGTCGCCAGTACACCTTCTCCAGCCGTTCGCAGGCCCTGGCAACCGCCTTGGCCCTGCGGACGTGTTCGTCACCATGTTCATCGTCGCAAGTCTGCACGGCCTTCTCAGTGAGATCAGCGAAGTATGCCGGCGTTCGCCCGGTGGACCGCACCTTGTCGTACACCTTCTCGATGGCCTCGGCAACGGCCCCCACTCCGAAATCCGCAACCAGCTGGGATATGTCTGCGTCGCCTTCCTCCACCATCTTGCTCAGGCACTCCAAAGAAGCGTCGCGCAGCAGCGCCGGCCCTTCCGCCGGGTCCAGGACGGCAAACTCGGGGTCCACCCCCGCCTCCAGAGGGTTCTCCCGCACCAGCCTGGCGCAGAAGGAGTCGATGGTGCTTATCCGAGCATGTGTGCTCAGCCTGCGCGCTAGGTAGTGCCAACGGCGAGCCTGCTCCTCATCACCTGACGCGCGGGCGGCCGCCTCGCGGGCCGCCATCTCCGCCCATACCCTGGCCTTCATCTCCGCGGCGGCCTTATCTGTGAAGGTGATGGCCACAATCTCGTCGACGTCAGCCATACGCGACTCGATCAGGTGCATGTACCTGCCCACCAGGACTCTAGTCTTTCCGGATCCTGCGCCCGCCGACACCACCATGGAACGGTGGGTTTCGAACACCGCTCGTTCCTGAGCTGGAGTCCACTTGCCCACGTAGCCTCACCCCCTATTCCTCTGCCGCGTCGCCGGCATCGAAGTTCGCCCGGCACACGCAGGAGTACTCGCAGCTCCGGCAGGCTTTGTCGGAGGGGGTGGGAGGGAAGTATCCAGCCCGCTCCCCATGCTCGCACTGAGCGATCCGCTCCTCGACACTGGCGAGGAAGTCCGCCCATTCCTCGTCAGCCATGCCGCCACGCGATCGACCTGTGTTCAATCGATCCTTGAAGGACTCTCGGAACACGCCCTTGTCTCTTCCCTTGTCAGGCAGTGCTACATACCACGCACCGGCCACCGGGGCGCCCAGCACCGTCTGCGCCACCAGGGCATACAGCCCCAACTGGATCTCGGACGCGTTGCGGATGTCTTCCAGCTTGGGTACGGAACCTGTCTTGTAATCGTATATCACCAGGGCACCGTCAGGGCCTTTGTCCATCCTGTCAACTATGCCGCTCACGGCCACCTTGTTTGCGCTCACCGCCACCGGGCTGTCCTCCGAGCCGAACTTCCACTCCAGGTAGGCGGGGCGCCACGCCCCGCCGCACGCAGCTGACAGCTTGATCTCTACCTCCAAGTACCGCATCAGCTTCGCCGCCAGCCCGTAGTAGTACGCCTTCGACAGGGCGCTCGGGACTGACGACCGCAATGAGACAGCCTCCCCGACGACCTGCGCTGCAATGGCCGTGATGCGGTCCATGTAATGGTTCAGCTTGGACTGATCCAGTGCCTGCCCAAGGTGTTCCGCGTAGAACCGCCTCATCACCTCGTGCATCATGGTGCCTCTGTCAAGGGGATCGATGTCGTCGCGCACGTCTTCAGCTACCCGAATGCCCAGCACGTATCTGCAGAAGAACCTGAAAGGACAGGACAAGTACATGTTGAGGCTCGTCGCAGACCACGTGCGCCTGCTCCGAACCCAACCGCCACCTACTATCCCGCGAAACCGGCCGGCTTCAGGCGCTTCCGCCAGGCTCGCGGTCGCCCTGCGCGCCCAACGCCGCTGCATAGCCGAAAAGTCGTGATCCGACTGGATCTCCTCTCCCTTCCACATCGCCAGCAGCCTTGCCTCGCGGTGGCTCGATGCGGAGCTCCAGCTTCTCGGCATCACATCGGACGCAGGCACCACGGTGGTCAGCTGCTTTTCGACTTCCGGCGTGATTCCCAGCGCAATCAGGTGCTCATCCACCAGGAAGGACCTCCGCTCGGCTTTCCCCTCGTCATCGCAGGTGGTCCATGTTAGGTAAGTCACTCGTGCACCCGACCTCACTGCGCAGGCGAAGAAGTGCCTGTCGGCTTCAACGCCATTCCCCATGGGTTCGGTGCTGAAACCTGCGGCATCGATCGCGCACGCATCTGACTCATCGAGGAACCACGGTCGGCGCGGCCTGGTCGGCAGCACGTTGTCGCGCACACCCGAGACGAACACCACGTCGTAGTCGATCCCAGACGACGCCCGCTGCAGGCTCATCACTGCCACGCCCCTGCTCGACAGCCGTTGGAGAGGGTACGACCTCCTGCTCGCCACAAAGTCCAGAACAGACCTGAAGCCTTCCCAGTCGCGCCACGATAGCTTCCTGGCAGAAGCCTCGGATGCCGCCGACAGCTGTGCACCGGCCACCTCTCGGAGTGCGCCGTCCAAGGCTGTAAACGCCTGCCATTCCTCCGCCCTGAGGGCCAGGCCGCCCTCCTGCCGCCAGATGCGCTCGGGAAGCCCCAGCGCGCGAAGGGCCTGCCGGAAGCCCTCAACACATCTGGCCAGTGTGGGCCCGCTATGTGAGTCCGCAGCCTCCAATGCAGCTTCTTTGGCCTGCTCCAAGTGGGCCACGCACTTCTCGAATGCCGCCTCCGAGCCGTCTTCTCGCTTCAGCCGCTCGCGCCACTGCTCAAGCGTCATCTTCACGCCCCTCAGCTTGAGTTGCCGCACTATCCCGCCTGCCACTGCCGGCCCTGCACCCAGGTAGGGGCTCGCCACCAGAGGCATGATGTCCACAGGGCGTTCGCCCGTCGCGATCAGCTCTGCAAGCTTCAGGCAGTCCGCCACAAGTGGCGACGCCTTCATCGCCTGCTTGCGCGGCGCCGCCGCGGGCACACCGAACTCGTCCAACGCGTCCAGGAGCAGAGGCACGAATCGCTCACCGTCGGCGGCCGCTACACACACTCGCGATGGGTCCACCCCTTCGCACACGACCAGCCGCTTGATCTCCCTGGCCACCGCCCGCGCCTCACGGGTGGGACCCGCCGCGGCGATCATCCGAGGGTGGCTCTCCGGCTGCGCCAGCGCCACACCCCTCACCTTAGCCGGGCTCACCGCCTGCTCCAGCCACCTTAGCGCGAACGTCTCCACGTATCCCAGGTCCACCTGCACGTCAACGCCACACCGCGCAAGGGCCGCGAGCAGCTTTGCCTCCGTTCCTGAAAGCCACGGGCAGGCCACAACCCTCACTCGCGCAAACCCGTGCCCGCATTCTGCCGCCGCAGCCTGCCAGGACGCGCCGACCGCCCCAGAAGCCATCTCCTCCAGACGGCGCAGCGTGGCAACCAGCTGCTGTCCGGTCTCCACCCTCTTGGCCGCGCCGAGCATCTGGAGGTAGCGCCGCCACACCTTCAACGCCTCTCGGGCCATGGCGCTGGCGTCGCTGCCCAACGCGTTCTCGATGGCGTCGGGAGCAGCCCCCGCCGCATGCCACGACGCGAAGGCCTGCGCCAGTGACCTGGCCACCCCCTGCATGTTTGCCCCGGTGGCCAGCGTGGGTATCTCGCCTCTATCACGCAGCTCCCTCAGGACGTCCGCCACGAGGAGCTCCCTTTGGATCTCCCCGACCTGCCTGTGGGGCCGAAGCCCGAGCCTCTTGGCCAGCTCAACTACGAACTGCCCGAAGGTATAGACGGGCATGGAGAACACAGCCCCATGCGGCACTTTGCGAAGCACCGCCTGTCTCAGTTGACCTGCCTCGTAGGCCGCGCGGCACACTAGCGCGTATCTTTCGGCCGCACCTTCAGCCAGAGCCTTCAGCGTTTCGTCCACGGCGTCGCTGACGTGCGGATGTCTCATTCCTCACGCCCCCTGCAAATTGCCTCTATTCCAAGTATTCGTCTGAGCTTCCGGTTCACCTCTTGCCGACTTGTCTCCAGTCTTCACAAGCAGGATTTTGACAAGCTGACTAGAATAGGTTTACCAAGTATCCACGTTATTGGAAGGAGAGGTGCTAACACCCTCCGCAGAGCACCCGGCGGCACGAACGTGTATGGAGGTGGGCACATGAGGGCCATAGGCGTAGTGAGGCGCGTCGACGAACTAGGGCGGTTCGTCATCCCCAAAGAGCTTCGCCACAGCTTGAGCATTGAGAACGGCGATAGGATGGAGATCTACGTCCAAGGCGAGATGATCGTACTGGAGAAATACCGGCCCTCGTGCATGTTCTGCGGCAGCCATGAGCAGCTCTATCAGTTCAAAGGCAGCCAGATATGCGGCGCGTGCATCGAGGCGGCCAGGCGAATCTGAACGCTCCCCCCGGGATCTTTCGCAAGGGTCGGCAAGAACCGGCCCGACCAGCCAAAGCGCTGGTCGGGCCGGCTTCCTTTCTTGCACGCTCCGTGATGCTTCGTCGTTGCCGTGGACTCTTGGCGCAATGGACGTCGATCACGTGGATGAGGTGGGGATAGTGTGATCCTCTGCTTGTAGGATCTCAATCGGCGAAATCCTCTCATCGGAGGAATTGCGCCACCGGACTCCACCAGTCTGTGGACTTGTGTTCTCAGGCGCCATCCGCCATTCCTATTCCTATCTGGAGGCGAGACCTTCCACAACACCTGGGTCGAAGCTGAGCAGGCCGACGCCCCAGTCTGCGAAGGAGTTCACCATGGCGGCGGCCTCCTCCACTGAAACCGAGCCGTGCACCATCCGGCACACGCCCAGCGCGACGCCGAGAGGATCTGCGTCTCCAGGGTAGAGGACATTCCTGCCGATGAGCGCGCCGCGAACGTTCGAGCCAGCGGCCAGGGCGTCGTGGAAATCGGTCATGAGCCTGCCGGGATCGCCTGTGGCCTCCCCGCCCAGGAGCAGCATGGGCAGGGTGGTGGACCTGCAGACCTTGGGGAAGTCGGGCACAATGGGCACCTTCAGCCACGTCAGGGCGCTGGACACGCCCAAGGCCGAGGCGACGCCTATCACCTGGATGAGGGCGGAGGCGGTCTTGGTGACGCGGTAGCCGGAACCTGTGCGCTCCACGGGGAGCGGCTCTAGGAAGGCGGGGATGCCTCGCCTGGAAAGATCGGTCAGGGCATCGGCGCAGTACTTGATGGCTTTCAGCGAATCGGGGTTGGTCACGTCCAGCCTGAACATGAGCTTCGCACAGTCGAGGCCGGAGTCGGCGATGGATTGGGCGTCGTACGCGGTCATCATGTCGTCCATCTCGAAGACGGCGCCTGCTAGCCCGCCCCTATTCATGCAGCCCATCAGGACCTTTCCGTCAAGGAACGACCGCCCGGTGGCCCGGCGCTGGAGCGCGCTGACGATGAGGAGGTCGTCTATGATGTCGGGGGTCGACATAACGCCGTCGATCTCGTCATGGCTCAGCACCCTCAGCACCCGCGAGAGGTAGTCCCTGCGGTCTCCCATGGCCAAGGGATCTCCAAGCGCCGATGTGACGAGGCGTGCCGGGTGGTCGCACGCCAGAACGCACAGGTGCCCGTCGGGGGCAAGCTCCGGCCGGCGAGCTCGCGCAGCCGCCTCCTCAGCGATGACGTGTGGGGCCTTCACCCTGATATCGGTGATCGCATCGAAGAGGCAATCGGGAATGTAGCGGGTCGCGTCGAACATGAAACTCGCTCCTCCAGAGGTTTTTCATCGCATCGCAGGGGTGAGGTCCTTCACCGAAGCTCGGCTCACCAAGGTGCAGTCCAGCATGATGCGGGGGGTCTCGGGCTGCTCGCCGCGGAGCACCTTGATGAGGAGCTCCATCCCCACCTGACCCATCTCGATATCGGGCAGGTCGATGCAGGTCAGCGCCGGGCTCATCACCTGTGCCCACGTGGGGTTGCCGAAGACTATCACTGAGAGCTGGTCCGGCATGGCGACTCCCATGCGCACGAGCTCCATCACGGCACCCTCTCCCAGATGATGGTGCCCGATGAACAGAGCTGTGATGTCGGCGGTCTCAAGGCACCTGCAGACGAGGTCGGCGCCTGACTCCCTCGACAGCTCCCCCAGCATCACCGGGCAGTCCGCCGGATCGAGGCCGTACTTCGCTACGCCGTCGGCGAACCCCTCCACGCGGGGCCTGACGCTCGGGGAGTCCCAGCCGATGAAACCGATGCGCGTGTGCCCGTGGGCCACCAGGTGCTCGACGCCTCGCTCCGCCGCACCGCGCATATCGTAGGCAACTACAAAGCAGTTGGAGGGGAATCTGAAGGGTCTGTCCAATAATACAAAGGGAATGTCCATGGCGGATATGGCCTGAATGGACCGGATGTCGGAGCTGACAGGCGCGATCAGGCAACCGTCTACCTGCTGGGAAACGAGGCGTTCTAAGTAGTCGTCCTGCCTGCGCTGGTCGCCCTCGGTGCTGCAGATCACAGGCAGGTAGCCGTGCTGCGCCGCCACCCGCTCCGCCCCTGTGACGATCTTTGTGAAGACTGGGTTCCAGAACTCAGGGATCAGGACAGCCACGAGGTTGCGGCTCTTTCCCTTCATCGACCTGGCCACCATGTTGGGCCTGTAGCCTAAGGCTTCAGCGGCCTCCCTCACCCTGGCGGCCAACGCCTCGCTGACGCACTTGTTACGGGAGCTCAGCACGTTGGATGCGGTGGCGACGGACGTACCGGCCAAGGCTGCCACGTCCTTGAGTGTCGGACGGTTCCTGCGCACACGGGGCATCAGGTCTTCCTCCATTGGCAAAGCTTTGTGAAACGTTTATCTAGACAGACTCTACCACCGGCTCTATAATAGTGTCAACCGCATCAGAATTCAGGCAGGTGATGAAATTGCCACTGGGATTCGCAGTCGTGGGGTTAGGGGCCATATCCAGGATGCACCTCGAGAGCGTTGCCACTATCCGCGAAGCCCGGCTAGTGGCTGCTGTCGACTCCGTTCCGGACCGTGTGGAAAGCGTTGTTAAGGAGTTCGGCGGCACGGGATACACTGACTACCGTGAGGCACTGTCAAATCCCGACGTCGACGTGGTCTGCATTCTCACCCCCTCCGGAGCCCGCCGCGACATCGCCATCGATGCCGCCAACGCCGGTAAGCACGTCATCGTTGAAAAGCCCGTCGAGATCACCCTCCAGCGCATCGACGACATGATTGAAGCCTGCAACCGCAACGGAGTCGTTCTGGCAGGCATATTCCAGTTCAGGTTCAAGCCTGCCTGGCGTTTCGTCAAGGACGCCGTGGCCTCCGGCCGGCTGGGCAAGCTCGTGCTGGGTGACGCTTACAACAAGTGGTGGCGCAGCCAGGAGTATTACGACAGCGCAGGCTGGCGTGGCACCTGGGAGCTTGACGGCGGCGGCGCCCTCATGAACCAGGGCATTCACGCCATCGACCTGCTGCAATGGATCATGGGGCCGGTGGCCGAAGTGTCAGCCTACACGGGCACCCTGGCGCATGAGCGCATCGAGGTGGAAGACACGGCCGTGGCCGCGCTGAAGTTCGCATCCGGAGCGCTGGGGACCATCGAGGGCACCACGTCGGTGTACCCTGGATACACCATGCGCCTCGAGCTGCACGGCACCGAGGGTACCGTGATCATTGAGGGAGACTACATCACGGAGTGGTCTGTGCGCGGCACTACAGATGAGGAGATGGAACAGGTCAGGCAGTTCTCGGCTTCGTACTGTGCGCAGTCGACGGCGTCTGACCCTGCGCAGACTGACTGCACCTGGCACCGTCTTCAGATACAGGATGTCGTCGACGCCATACTCCATGGTCGAGAGCCCCTGGTTTCAGGAGCCGAAGGCCGCAAGAGCGTCGAGATAATCCACGCCATCTACACATCGGCGCGCACGGGCGCGCCCGTGAGGTTACGTTAGGGTGCAAAGCCGGTGCATCGTGAGCACCGGCTTTGTGCTGTGCAAGGCCCACGCCTGCACGGCCTAGACCAAGAAACCCCAACACAGGAAAGGAGCCCAGGATCATGAAGAAGCACGTATTCCGCATCGGAATGGCACTCATGTTGTGCATGATGGTCATGTCCATGGGTGTCATGGCCCAGGCCAAGTGGCAGCCCAGGCGCCCCATCAACCTCATCGTACCATGGGGCCCTGGCGGCGCGTCTGACCTCACTGCCAGGATCGTGGCGGCTGAAATGGAGAAGCCTCTCGGCCAGCGCATCATCATCACCAACACCCCTGGCGGATCCGGCGCCATCGGAACCAAGGAAATGTTCGACCTGCCTCACGACGGCTACACCTGGAGCGGCAACGCCAACGGGAGCATCGTCACCTACCAGGTGCTAGAGTTCCTTGACATCAGCCACAGGGATTACGCCAACTTCTTCGCGATGTTCACCCCGAACGTCATCTGCGTGCCCGCCAACTCCCCGTACCAGGATCTGCCTGCACTGATCCAGGCAATGAAGACTGGGCGCGTGACGGTGTCGTCGGCTGGAACCGGTTCCGGAGGCCACCAGGCGGCTGAGTTCTTCAAGAAGTACGCCGGCGTAGACTACGTGCACGTTCCCTACCAGGGCGGCGTGTACGCGGTGACGGCGACCGTGTCAGGCGAGGTCGACTGCGTGATGCAGCTCTCCATGGAGGTCGTGGAGATGCTCCGCGCCAAGCAGCTGAAAGCACTGGCGGTCATGGATAACAAGCCGCTGGAGGTCGAGGGCGTGGGCGCGATTCCTCCCATCACCAACTGGATCGCGGACTTCCCGTCGGTTGGCTCTTACTTCGGCCTGTTCCTGCCCAAGGACATCCCCGCGGACGCCCTGGCGGCCATCACTGCGGCTTTCGAGGTGGCCTGCAACAGCGACACGGTGAAGAACTTCGCCACTGAGAAGGGCTCCGTGGCAGTGTGCATCTACGGCGAGGAGGCCGAGGCCATCAACGAGCAGGCAGCCTCCCTCATCTGCTGGATGCTGTACGACGGCGGCTTCGCTAACATCGAGCCCTCGCAGTTCGGCATCCCGAGGCCGTAACGTCAACGCTGCACGCCCGTACCGCTGATGCACCCATCAGCATCGGCGGGAATCTGATCTGTTAGTTCATGGCGCGGCCTTTGCAGGGTCATCGGCCGCGCCTCTCCTAAAGAGGTGAAGATTATGCGCAGAGCCGACACGATCTCAGGCATCCTAGTGATGGCCGTCGCCGCGTTCTTCGGCATCATGGCTCTGAGGATGCCATGGCGTGCCAGCCAATGGGGAATCACTGCAGCCCCTGGCCTGGTCCCGCTGGTGCTGGCCACAGCACTGCTGCTCTGCGGGCTGGTTCTCGTGACACGCGCCAAGACCGGCGACGCCCACTACAAGCGCATGGAGGCGCTCAACCAACAGGCGCCCACATGCGATGATGAAGCAGGCGACGCCGCCGAACCTGAGAGCACGTCCGAAGGACGGGTGCTTACCGAAACCCAGAGGGTCTTGCTCACGGTAGGCCTGGCAGTGGCCTACATTCTCCTGCTGGGAAGGATCCATTACGCTGTAGCCACCGCCCTGTACATTTTCGCTTCCATCGCGGTCTTTCAGGGCAAGGGCTATGGCAAGGCCGCTATCGTGGCCGTGGTATCGTCAGCTGTGGTGTGGTTCGTATTCACGAAGGTGTTCTTCGTGTTCCTGCCCTAGCCCAGCTGTTAGGAGGGAAATCCCATGTCGCTTTCGGTCTTCTTTAGCGAGTTCTTCAGGCTTCTCACGCCGACGACCCTTTTCAACTCCCTCTGGGCCACGGCGTTCGGAATAATCGTCGGAATGCTGCCAGGCCTGCAGGCAACCATGGGCGTGGCGCTCATCACGGGCCTCACGTTCCGGTTCCCCGCCGAGCAGGTTGTGGTGATACTGATATCCGTGTACGTCGGCGCCATCTACGGCGGCTCACGGTCGGCTATATTGCTTAACATCCCTGGCACCGCCGCCAACGCCGCCACGTGTCTCGATGGCAATCCGCTGGCCAGGAAGGGGCAGGCAGGCTACGCCATAGGCCTCGCCACCACCGCCTCGGCCGTGGGCACCTTCATAGGCCTTCTGACCCTTGGCATAGTGTCGCCGCTTCTGGGCAAGATCGCCTTGAGCTTCAAGTCGTGGGAGTTCTTCACCCTGGCCATCTTCGGTATAGTCATCTGCGGGAATCTCACCGCCCCGAAGGATCCCCTCAAGGGTTGGGTGGCAGGGCTGTTCGGCCTGCTTCTCTCGCAGATAGGGCGGGACCCCATTCACGCCTATCCGCGTTTCACCTTCGGCACGGTGGCCCTATCGGGAGGTCTCTCTCTCATACCGGTGCTGGTGGGCACGTACGGCGTGTCGGAGATAATCGGTGTCATGAAGATGCCCAAGGCTTACACCGTGCGCACCAAGGTAGACCGAGTGCTGCCCCGGATGGCTGATTTCGTGCGCTACTGGAAAACCATCATTCGCTCCGGCATCATCGGCGTTATCGTAGGCGCCATCCCCGGCGTGGGCGAGGACACCGCAGCCTGGATATCCTACGACGTCGCCAAACGCTCCAGCAAGAACCCTGATGAGTTCGGACGCGGGTCGTACGACGGGCTCATCGCTGCCGAAACCGGGAACAACGCGTGCATCGGCGGAGCCATCATACCAGTGCTGACGCTGGCCGTTCCCGGCAGCGCCCCCGCCGCCGTACTGCTGGCTGCCATGTGGCTCCACGGCATACGCCCGGGCCCCCTGCTTCCAATAGAGCAGCCGATGTTCATCGGAACGGTGACCGCCATATTCATGCTGGCCACCATCTTCATGGCCATCCTCGGGCTGTCGTGGGTTCGCCCGCTGGTCAAGGTACTTCAGGTGCCAAGGACGATCCTCATGCCCATCGTGCTGGTTCTCTGCACCGTCGGAGCCTACGCCATCAACGGCCGGCTCTTCGACATCTACCTCACGGTGCTGTTCGGAGTGATTGGGTTCTTCATGCGCAGCAACGACTTCCCCGCTGCTCCGCTGGTGCTCGGCTTCATACTGGGCCCCATGGCAGACGACAACCTTCGCCGCGCACTGGTGATAAGCGGCGGAAGCCTGGCACCCTTCTTCGCCAGGCCCATCTGCCAGGTGCTCTGGGCGCTGACGCTGCTGGTCATCATATCGAGAACGCCGCTTCCCCGGATGATCCGCAACATGTTCAAGCGGCGCGCGGAGGCGTGATATGTTCAGGAGAGCTGTCATAACCGATGAGATCAGCCAGGACCTCGACAGGGCGCTCGTCATCGCCAAGCGCTACGGACTTGAGGGCGCAGAGCTCAGGACGGTGTGGGACAAGCAGCTTTACGAGCTCGCCGACGACCAGCTGGACCAGGTCGAAGCGCTCCTTTCCAAGCACGGGATGCTGATGCCGTGCGTGGCTGCCCCAGTGTTCAAGTGCGACCTAGGCTCCGAGTCGGATTACGCGGCCCACCTCAAGATACTGGAGCGCTGCGCAGAGCTGGGGCGCCGTTTCGGCACGCAGTTGGTGCGCGGGTTCACGTTCTGGGCCCGCGGAGACTTCCAGGCCGACCTGCCCCTCATTGTCGAGAGGCTGCGCGGCGCCGAGGACGTGCTGCGCAAGACCGGCGCCGTGCTCGTGCTGGAGTACGACCCGGCCACCTCCGCCGGCACGTCGCAGAAGCTGGAGCAGGTGCTGGCCCAGGTTGCCTCGGAACACATCCAGGCGCTGTTCGACCCAGGAAACAACCTCTACGACCGCGAGGGCGAGTCGCCGTTCCCCGATGGCTACAACAGACTCAAGCCGTGGATCAACCACGTGCATGTGAAGGACGTGGTGCGCGTTGGGCCCTCCGGCAAGCCCGAATCCGTCGTGATCGGCCAGGGCGAAGTGGGCTTCCCGGCGCTGTTCGCACAGCTAGTTGCCGACGCTTACGACGGCTGGGCCTCGCTGGAGACCCACTACCGCAAGGCCGCGGCGATCCCCGAGGAGCTCCTCCATCGCCCATACGGCTCGGCCTTCTCAGAGGGTGGCGAGGAGGCCTCCATCGAATGCATGGAGGCGTGGAATGGGATCATGCAGGCGCAGGGGCTCTTGCCATGAAGTTCGCGACGTGCAATGAGATGTTCGAGGGCTGGACCTGGGGCGATACGTGTGCCGCCGTGCGGGCAGCGGGGTATGACGGGATAGAGATCGCACCGTTCACCTTCTGCGACGACGTGCGAACCCTGGATGCAGACGCCCGCGCCAACATCTGGCGCACCGCCGCCGATGAGGGGCTGGCGATCTGCGGCGTCCACTGGCTGCTGGTGAAGCCGGAAGGCCTCCAGCTGCTGTCGTTGGATCCCAAGGTGCGGGCGCGCACCGTTGATTACCTGGTGGCCCTAGTGGACATGTGTGCCGACGTGGCCGGGCCGGGCTCCGTGTTGACCTTCGGCTCACCCAATCAGCGCAGCATCCCTCAGGGCATGGACCCTGAGGAAGCCGCGGCGCTGCTTGATGCCAGCCTGAGGCGAGTCGGTGACAGGGCCGTGGAGCGCGGCGTCAAGTTCTGCCTGGAGCCGCTGCCGGCAAGCATGACCAACATCATGAACACTGCGGCAGAGGTGCGGTCTATCGTGCAGCGCGTGAATCATCCCGGAATCGGGATGATGCTGGACGTCAAGAGCATGTGCGCGGAACCCCAGTCTCCAGCGGAGATAATCCGCGATATGGCGGGCTTCTTCAGCCACTTCCACGCCAACGACGCCAACATGCGCGGGCCCGGCACCGGCGACGTGGACTTCGTGCCCATCATGAAGGCCCTGTTGGACGTGGGCTACACGGGCTACGTGTCGGTGGAGGTGTTCGATTATAGGCCCGACCCGATAACCATCGCCCGCGAGAGCCTGGATTACATGAAGCGCTGCCTCGAGCAGGCGCGGACGACGGCATAGCCTTACGGTCTCCGGAGACTGAACGCCGCCCGACGGGGGTTGGCCACATGGGCATTGACGCAGGATACGCGGAACGCACCCACGAGGGCATGGGAACCGTCATGACGCACAGGGCCTTCGGGCCCAACGCCAGACGGGCTCTGGAAGTCGTCGTGTGGCGCGCCACAGAGCTGGAAGCCGTGATGAGCCGATTCGTGCCTGAAAGCGAGATCAGCACCGTGAACCGCCTTGCGGGGGCTTCGGACGCCGCCGTGGGCCCGGAGGTGTTCGCGGTGCTGAAGTTTTCCACGGAGCTTTCGCGCTCGTGCGAACGGCTCTTCGACGTGACGGTTGGCCCGCTGGTGGACCTTTGGGCTGTGGCCACGCGCCAGCTAGCGGAAGGCGCGGGGAGTGGCGGAGAGGTCGACGGCGCCGGAAGCGGAGCCGACGGCTGGCATCGCGCCGCGTCGATCGCGGCGATCCCCGACGAAGACGAGATCCGCCGCTGCCTTCAGCTTGTGGACTACGCAGATGTGGAGCTGGACCCTCTACGCGGCCGGGCGAGACTGCGGAGGCCGGGGCAGTCTATAGACCTTGGCGGCGTGGCCAAAGGCTACGCCGCTGACGCGTTCGCGGCGGAGCTGCGGCACGCGGGCGTGAGGAGCGCCTTCACCAACATCGGAGGGAACGTGGCCACTGTGGGAGGACGTCCTGACGGTTCGCCGTGGCAGGTGGGGATCAGGCATCCGAGGGCGTCTGGAGAGCTCATCGCGGCGGTTCAGGCAAGCGGCGTGTCGGTGGTGACGTCCGGCGACTACGAGCGGTTCTTCGTGGATGGGCTGGGCGTCTGCAGGTGCCATATCCTAGATCCCCGAACTGGGTACCCTGCGAGCTCAGGACTGGTGAGCGTCACGGTGGTGGCGGAAAGCTCGATGCAGGCTGACGCGCTGTCGACTCTGGCGTTCGTGGCAGGCCTTGACCTGGGCATAACTTACCTTGCTCAGCACGACATCGTCGGAGCCGTGCTGATCGACGAAAACCTCAGCATATGGGCATCCCGAAGCCTCTTGCCGCGGCTTGTCGTGGCGGGCGGGGCCCAGGTGCGCACATTCTAGGAAGCTAGCCAGAAAGAAGGCGGTATCGTGCCCAAGGTGATCATCTATGCCCTGGCGGGCATCGCGGTGCTGGTGGTGGCGGCCATCGCGTTGCTCACAGCTGGCCTTTCTGCCGGCAAGAACGTGCAGGTCGGGGCCATCGACTTCTCGCGCCTGAAGGACGGGGTTTACACCGGCGCCCACAGGGCGGGGCGGTGGACCAATGAGGTCCAGGTGAAGGTGGAGTCGGGCAGGGTCAGCGACATCCGAGTGACCAAGGACGTCATGTTTCCGAAGCCTGAGTGGACGGAGCAGACCATGAAGTCGGTGATCGAGCGGCAGACGCTTCAGGTGGACGTGATCAGCGGCGCCACGGTGACGATGAAGGCGTACTTGAAGTCCATCGAGAACGCGCTGGAGAAGGCGAAGTAGCCCTGTGCGTCGAGTAGGAACGGGTCAACGCACGAGACAGCCCCGCACGTGTAGGCGGGGCTGTTATGGTGTCTACTGCATCTGCCCCTGAGTGTGGAACGAAGCGTTTTCGCCAGGGCGGGCTAGCTCGAAGTGGTGAGTCCGTAACGAAACGGGGTGCCTTTCGTCATAATTCTGGGGTAAAGGTCTGTCTTTCGTAACGAAACCTGCATAATGGTCTTTGGAGACGGGTCTGGGGGCGCCGCGGGGTGACATGCCGATTTCTGGTTGGTCAGCGGTGGCGCGCTGAGCTGGGCGTCTTCGATGGAGAGAAAGGGCCGGCTTTCCGCGTGGCGGCGCGGTGCCGGCTTTGTGTTGATTATTCAACTATGTATGGACTCTAAGGGTCGATTTCATCAGCAATGCCTCTGCGAATTGTAATGTCGTCACCCCGCTGGGTAGCCCATCAGCATGAGGCTTCCGCTTCAAACGGCTTCAAACGGCGCACCAAACGCGCGGCGGTTGCGGCGTTCGCATGGGCAGCCGCAGCTGTATCATGTGGTCTGACGCGACACGTCCATGCATCCGTCATCCCGGGTTTACACGTCGGCCCGCACCCAGCAGGCACACAGGTGCCCGCCGCCCACGTCAACCATGGGCGGAGTCTCCTTCTTGCATACGTCGCGCGCCAGGGGGCAGCGGGTGTGAAACCGGCACCCTGACGGAGGCGCCACCGGGCTGGGCACGTCGCCCTCAAGGATGATGCGCCTGCGCTCCGCCCTGCCCCTGGGGTTGGGGATGGGCACCGCCGAGAGCAGTGCCTCGGTGTAAGGGTGGAGAGGGTTGGAGTAGAGCGACGTCTTGTCGGCCATCTCCACGATCTTGCCCAGGTACATCACGGCCACGCGGTCGCTGATGTGCCTCACCACAGCGAGGTCGTGGGCTATGAACACGTAAGTGAGGCCGAACTCTCGCTGCAGGTCGGTGAGAAGGTTGATCACCTGGGCCTGCACCGAAACGTCCAGCGCCGACACAGGCTCGTCCAAGATGATGAGCTTCGGGTTGAGCGCCAGCGCCCGGGCCACGCCTATCCGCTGGCGCTGTCCGCCTGAAAACTCGTGGGGGTACCTGCGGCCGTGGGAGCGGTCAAGCCCCACAACCTCCAGGAGGTGCTCAATGCGGCGCTGCAGCTCCGCGCCTCGCGCGATGCCGTGCATGTACATGGGCTCGCCGAGGATCTGGCCCACCGTCATCCTGGGGTTCAGGGAGGAGAACGGGTCCTGGAAGACTATCTGCATCTCGCGGCGCCTGGCCCTCAGCTCACGCTGGCTCAGGGAAAACCAGTCTGTGCCGTCGAACCACACCTTGCCGGACGTGGGCTCCTCCAGCCTCATCAGCACCCTGCCGGTGGTGGACTTTCCGCAGCCGCTCTCACCCACGAGGCCCAGGGTTTCGCCCTGATACACCTCGAAGGAAATGCCGTCGACGGCCCGCACCGACGCGACCTGCCGCCTGCGGAGGATGCCCTGCGTGACCGGGTAGTGCTTCACCAGGTCCTTCACAACCAGCAGCGGGGCGGGCTTTCGCACCTCAACTGCGGCCTGCGTCCGGGCCTGCACCGCGGCCTCTGCCTGGGCCCGCGTATCCGGCTGCACGTGCGCCCGCGCCGGCGCCCGCGCTCCCGCCTGCCCCTGCCTGCTCACGCCGACCATTCCGACGCCGCCCCCTTTCCCTTCGCAGCTCCGGCGCCTGCTGCTGCTCCTGCTACTGCGCCCGCTCCCGCATCCACCTTGATGCATCTGACCTGCCTGCCGCCGCCAACATCCCGCAGCTCCGGCACGCCGTCCACGCACTCGTCGCTAGCCAGCGGGCACCTGGGCGCGAACCTGCAGCCCGGCAGCGTCTCGAAAGGCGACGGCACCACTCCATCGATGGAATGCAGCCTCTCCGCGTCTGCGTGAAGCTTCGGCACGGAATCCAGCAAGCCCCTGGTATACGGGTGCAATGGCCGCTCGAAAATGGCCTCCACATCGCCTGTCTCCACAACCTGCGACGCGTACATCACGATCACCCTATCGGCCATCTCTGCGATCACGCCCAAGTCATGGGTGATCAGCATCACGGACGCGTTCCTCTCGGCCCTGAGCTGCCTGATGAGGTCCAGAATCTGCGCCTGGATCGTCACATCCAGCGCCGTGGTGGGCTCATCCGCGATGAGCAGCGCCGGGTTGCAGGAGATGGCCATGGCTATCATCACCCTCTGCCTCATGCCGCCGCTCATCTGGTGGGGATACTGGTCAACCCGCTTTTCCGGCCAGGGTATCCCCACCTTCCTCAGCATCTCGATGGCCAGCTCCCTGGCCTCCTTCGGCCCCGCGTGCTGGTGCAGCCGAATGGCCTCCGCTATCTGGTCGCCCACCGTGAACACGGGGTTGAGGCTGGTCATAGGCTCCTGGAATATCATGGCTATGTCGTTGCCGCGTATCTTTCGCATCTCCTGCTCGCTCAGGGCCAGCAGGTCTCTCCCGCCGAACAGCACTCGCCCCGACTCGATCCTACCCGGCGGGTTCGGAATCAGCCTCATCACCGACAGGCTGGTCACGCTCTTGCCTGACCCGCTCTCGCCCACGATGCCCAGGGTTTCGCCTGGGTATATCTCGAAGCTCACGCCGTCCACCGCCGTGACGACGCCATCTTCAGTGACGAACTTGGTGACGAGGTCCTCCACCCTAAGCAGCGGCTCCCGGTTACCAGGCACTTGGTGCCACCTCACATCCCTCTGCACTCCAGCACCGCCAGCAGCGCCCCGTACTGCACTTGCACCAGGTTCCTGATGGGCACCACCTCGTAGCTGAGATTTCTTTCTATGTCAGACGCCCAGCCGTCAATGGCAGCATCCAGCTCACGCCCGACGGCAGCCAGCTCCGAGGCTGCGCCCTCGCCCGCGGCATCACCGGCGTTTTCTCCACTCTCGGCGTCGCCTCCGGCCCCTTCCGCAGACAGCTGCATCTTGATGGCCCTCGACAGCATCGACGCGATGAGCATCTGGTAGAAGACCCTGATGTACAGCGAGTCGGCCTCCTGCGCCACGGTGGCCGGAGCTTCCATCCCGGGCGTCTCCCGGGCCCACCGCTCCTGGCTGGGCAGCGACTTCAGGCCCGAGTCGACGAAGGTGGCTACCGCCTCCCACAGAAGCGGCGCGTCGCCGGCGTCGAGCTTCCCTTTCGTGCGCTCCAGCATGGCGTTGACCAGCCCGTAGATCTCGCGCGAGCGCTCCAGCCCCTCAAGCAGCACGTCTCGCCGCGCCCGCGCCACGGGATTCTGGTCGCTGGTCTTGGGAGACGTGAAGTATGGCACCTCCGTGACCAGGCTGAACAAATCCCTCTGTGACTGCGCCCACTCCGTGCTGCCGGCGCCGGCCACGACGAACTCCGCCGGGTCGCCCGGCGCGAACTTGGCGAAGTATTCGTACGAGTCCACCGTGGAGGTGGTCTTGTACACCGCAGGGCTCAGCTCCTCAACCCACGGCATCTCCGGCTCGCCCAGTGAAAGCTCGATTCCCCTCGCCACAGGGATGCGCCGCAGCTCCTCGTAGCACTCGGCCGGAAGCTCGTGCGAGACGTAGTAGTAGGCGCCGCCGAACCCGGCGTTGTGAAGCGAGTACATCACGTCCGGCTTGGCCATGAGGATGGCCTCCATCAGCGCCTGCGTCTCGGGCTTCGGCGTCGTCCACGACAGGGTCTTGTATGTGATGGGGAAGGTCCACTCCACCTGATCCTGGGGCTTCGGCCGGTAGAATCCCTTGGCGTAGTTCCTTATGGTGAACGGGCCCTTGAACCATCCCTCGTTGAGCCTGGTGCCGTCAGGGTCCACGCAGGGCAGTATGTGCCAAGCGCGGCCCTCCCGCAGCAACGGGTTCTCGATAAGCTCCTCCATGAGGAAGTACGTCATCATCGCCCCGATGGGCTCGTTGGGATGCGGGCACGCGAACACCAGGATGCTCACGGGGCCGCGCCCCACAGTCAGCATGGGGATGTCGCTTCCCTTGGTGGACTTGCCCACCACGCGGAGCTCGGCCAGCTCCGGCGCCTTGGCCGCAACCTGCGCTGCCCTGGCGTAGAGCTCGTCTACGGTGACGAACACCGAGTACTCTGGCACCCGATCAATGAGCTCCTCTATCTTGTCAAACCTGCTCATCGTGAAGCCTCCCTCAGTGTAACTGCTTGGCCAGGCGCGGGTCCAAGGCGTCGCGCACGGCGTCCCCGACAAAATTGAAGCTGAGCACAACGAGGAAAACGCACATGCCTGGCCAGATAATCATGTTGGAGTCGATAAGCATGAAGTCCTTGGCCTCGCTCACCATGGCGCCCCATTCGGGCCACGGTGGCTGCACGCCGAAGCCCAGGAATCCCAGGGCTGCCGACGAGAGTATGGCCCCAGGAATGCCCAGCGTGGCCGATACTATCACCGGCGTCAGCACGTTGGGCAGGATGTGCCTGAACATGATCCTGGCATCTGACAGCCCCATAGCCGTCGCCGCCTTGACGAAATCTTCCGACTTCAGCGCCATCACCTGCGCCCTAACCAGCCTCGCGTAAAGCGGCCAGCTCACCACACCCAGCACGATCATGACGTTGTAGATGCTCGGCCCAAGCACGGCCATGACGCCGATGACAAGTATCAGGAAGGGGAACGCGTAGAACACCTCAACTAGGCGCATCACCAGCGCGTCCACCCATCCTCCGTAGTAGCCTGCCAACAGCCCCAGGCACGAGCCCAGCACGGCCGCTATGGTCACGGCCACGATGCCTATGAGCAGCGATATCCTGGAGCCGTGAATCAGACGCGAAAGGATGTCGCGCCCGTAGTTATCGGTGCCCAGAAGGTGCCCCGGAGAGCCCGGAGGTGCGAAGGGGTTCAACAGGTCCATCTCCAGCGGGTCGTAGGGGGCCACCACCGGGGCGAACACCGCGGCAAGAACGAAACAACTCAGCATCACCAGCCCGACAACGCCCAGCCGGTGCCTGAGGAACACCTTTACCAGATGCGCCAGCTCGGATCTGGCGGTCTTCTCTTCCCTGCTCATATCCCTACTCATAGCGGATCCTCGGATCTATTGCTACGTACAAGATGTCCACCACCAAAGTCACCAGCACGAAGCCTAGAGCGAACACCAGCGTCGTGCCTTGTATCAGCGGGATATCCCTCTGTTTCACCGCGTTCACTGCCAGCATCCCCACGCCGGGCCAGGAGAAGATGGTCTCGATGATCGCAGCTCCCCCCAACAGCCCGCCGAACTGCAGGCCGAAGGTGGTGGTCACGGGAAGCAGCGCGTTCCTGAGGGCGTGCTTGTAAAGCACCTTGCGCTCGCCAACGCCCTTGGCCCTGGCGGTCCTCACGTAATCCTGCGACAGCGCCTCCAGCACCGACGAGCGCGTGAGCCTCGTGAGTATGCCAGCAAGGCCGCTGCCCAAAGTCACGGACGGCAGTATCAGGTGCCTGATGTACGTGCCCAGGCTGGCGCTGCGGGAAGCCATCCCCCGTATGGGAAGCCAGCCCAGGTTGAGTCCGAACACGATGATCAGCAGGAGGCCCAGGTAGAAGCTGGGCAGCGACACCCCCAGCATCGCCAGGGTGCTAGCGCCGTAGTCGATCCAGCTGCGCCTTTGGTACGCCGCCGCGATGCCCAGCGGAAGAGATATGACGAGTGCGAATAGAGTGGAGCTTGCGGCCAGGATCAGCGTGTTGTTGAAGCGCTCGCGTATCATGTCCACCACCGGCCGCTTGTAGGTTATGGACCGTCCCATGTCGCCAGTGAGGAGCCCCTTCATGTACCTCAGGTACTGTTCGTACCAAGGCAGATCAAGCCCCAGCTCCCGGCGCAGGCGCTCTACATTGGCCACGTTCGCCGTTTCCGAGCCCAGCATGAGGCTGATGGCGTCCCCCGGCGCCAGGCTCACCATGGCGAACACTATGAAGGTGATGCCCAGGAGCACAGGAATGGTGGTGAGGAGCCTGCGAACGATGTATCCAGTCAAGTCAGTGCATCTCCCCTTCTAGCCCGCCGGAGGGGGCCGGCGTCGAGCCGGCCCCCTTCCCGGTGGCATACCAGGTGGCTAGCTCACCCCGCGTGAGGCAAGCGGCAAGCCCCGAGCGGCGTCACCTTGATAGCCACACGTTGTTCTCCAACGATACCAGATGCAGACCGCCCCAGGCAGGCACGAAGTCGTGGACCTTGTCGCTGACGATGGCGTACGCCCACTCGAAGTAGAGAGGCAGCGCCGCCCTGTCCTCCATGATCTTCCGCTGCGCCTGCTTCCAGTTGCTTGCGATCGCCTCAGGATCGGTGGTCGACAGGGCCTGGTCAAGCAAGGAGTCGACCTCCGGGTTGGAGTAGTAATGGCCGTTGGTCATGCCGATCACGCTTGAGTGGAACAGCGAGTGCAGGCCGGTGGCACCGGCGAAGCTGAGGTCGAAGAACACGCCGGTGTTGCCGTTGATGACGTCATCGGCCCACACAGCCACGTCCTGCTGCAGCACGGAGGCGTCTATGCCGATCTGCCTCAGCTGCGTAGCGAGGATGGTCAGCACACGTATCTGCGAGCCGGGGATGGTCTTGATCTCCACCTTCAGCGGCTGGCCGTTGCGGTCCAGGATGCCGTCGCCGTTGGTGTCCCTGAAGCCGGCCGCATTGAGGATCTCCACGGCCTCCTTCGGGTCGTACTTCCATATCTCCTTCAGCGACGGGTCGTAGCCGTGCGGCACCCAGGGCGGGCACTGCCCATAGGCGCGCTCGCCATGGGGCGCCACCACGGCGTTGAACGCCGCATCGATGTCCACGGCCTTGCTGATGGCGTCGCGCACCGCGAACTCATCGAACGGAGGGGTGGTCACGTTGAACCCGATTCCACGATACGAGCCGCCCCTGCTCAGCATCTGCAGCCTGGGGTTCCGCGACAGCGTTGCCATGGCGTCGACGTTGAAGATGTAAGGAACCACGTCAACCTCGCCTGCGGTCAGGGCCATGGTCTGAACCGTGGGGTCGGGGATCACCACGAACTCCACGCCATCCAGATACACAGGCAGCCAGTAGTCAGGGTTGCGCTCCAGCACCACGCTCTGATCCGGGGCGAAGCTCTTCAGTATGAATGGCCCTGACCCGATGGGGTTCATTGCGAACCCGTCCTCCCCCAGCTTCTCCACGGCCTCTTTCGGCACGATGCCCACAGACGCCAGACGGTTGGGGTCATCCACCAGGAACGGGTTGGGCACGGGGGTGGTGATCTGCACGGTGTACCTGTCGAGGGCCTTCACTTCGTCCACTTCGCCGATGGTGAAGGCCGTGCTGACGTTCATGAAGCGGTTGATGGAGTACACCACGTCATCGGCGGTGACTTCCCTGCGGGCGCCCTTGGGGAACACCGCGTTGCCCTCCTGGAAGTAGACGCCCTTACGCAGGTGGAATATCCAGGTGTAGTCGTCAGGCCTCTCCCAGCTCTCCGCCAGGTGGGGCTTTGCCTCGAAACCGTCCTTGCCGATGATCACGAGCGGGTCGAAAACCAGCCCGATCACGTTGGTCTCATCGTTCGCAGCCGTCTTGTAGGGATCCAACTGCTGGATCGTGGTTGCGGCGATCCTGAGAATCCCGCCTTTCTGTGGAGACTGCATCACTCCTGTGGCCGGCAGCGCCACCAGCGACACCAAGAGTGTCGCCACCACGGCGAGCAGCAACCTTCTGGACATGTACCTTCCCCCTCCATCCACGCATACTTGGGTTATTCAGGTATTTCTGTAGATTATACGCGTGCTCCTTCCCGCAGTCAAGCCTTGCGGAGCTACAAAGGGGTCTTGGAAGTGATTTTCGGCACAATCCTTAACGTACTATGCAGGACTGAATAGCGTGTGCGTCGCGTCGGCACGACAGGTGAGCGTCGGCCAACGCGAAAGAGCCGCCCCGCGACCGCTCTTTGGTGCTCACAGCATAGCGTTCTCAAGGTGCAGAGAGGGCGACCCATCGGCCAGCCACGCCTCTATACTGGAGACGCCGAGCTCAGCCGAAGATCGCCCCTGGATATGACGCCAACCAGCGTCAGCGCGCCAGCAGGAAGAAGTCCGCAGACTTGAATATGCGGGACCCGTCCTGGATGGCGCCGCCGTACACCTTGATCCCCCTCTCGGCAAACGAACCGTGCAGGTGAACCCGCGGAGATCCTTCATGGCAGATCACGTTGCCGGTGAGGGTGCATATCTCGAAAACGCCTTCCATCTCGATGCGTTCGATCACCGGGGGAAGCTGCGCATCCTTTGGGTAGCACACGACCGCCTTGTCCAGCGATCCCGCGCAACCCATCACGACCACCTCGGTCCAGTTGCCCTCCACGAAGAACTTCTTGAGCTCGCCGAAGACGTCGGCGCCCGCCTCCATGTGAAGAACGTAGGGTACGGCGCCCTCGAGCGCCCGGAACTTCGTCGCCATCTCTATTCCTCCCAAGCGTACTGTGAAACCTCAGGCGTAAACCCGCCTGCCGCCGGCCACTACAGCCCGTACTTCTCCCTGAGCTTGAACTGGTCAAGCAGCTGCTTGAGCTGCTCCAGCTTCTCGCCGACCATAGGCTTCAGCGGCAGACGCGGCTTGCCCGATGGCAGGCCCAGGTATTCCATGGCGGCCTTCACCGACACTGGGTTGGTCACAGAGTAGCAGGCTTTCATGATAGGCCTGTACTCCTCGGCCAGTGCCTGCGTACGCTTGAAGTCCTCCCACGAAGCCCATGGCCTCGACAGCTCCGCCATCTCGCGGGGAATTATGTTGCCTGCGACGTTGGCAGTGCCGTGGCCACCCAGCGCCAAGGTGGGCAGGATCAGCGAGTACTTGGGGAAGTCGCAGCACAGCACGTTCAGCTTGCCCTTGGTGGCCGGGATGATCTCCGCCAGCTGGCTGATGTTGCCCATGGCCTCCTTGTCGGCCACTACGTTAGGGATCTCGGCCAGCTTGATCACTGTCTCGGGATCGATGTTGACTATCACGCGGCTGGGGTTGTTGTATATCGCCACGCCGATGGAGATGGACTTCGCCACGGTCGCAAAGTAATCGTACACCGCATCCTGCGGAGGCGCGATGTACGGTGGCACCACCATCATCACGCCGTCTCCGCCGCACTCCTCCACCAGTTGGGCCAACGCCACTGTGTCCTTGGTGGTGGGACAGGTTACGCCGAAGTATGCAGGGATCTTGCCCTTGCAGTACGGCGCCATGGCTCTGATGATTTCCTTCTTCTCATCGATGGAGAGTGACGTGGCCTCGCCCGTGGAGCCCAGGAATATGACTCCGTCTGAGCCGTTCGCCACGTGGAAATCAACTAGGCGGGCGAACCCCTCCATATCCACCTTGTCGTCGTTGGTAAAGGGAGTCACCAGCGCCACCCACGAGCCGACGGGTCTCACCAGCTCGGAGCAACAGCTCTCTTTGCATCTACAGTTGCAACCCATGTTGTTACCTCCTGACTTCGCAATCTATCTCGCCTGCACAGTTCATGTGCGGGGTTCATGCAGCTGCGCCCTTGCGTACCGCCAACCGATCCCTCAACGCCCACACTCCTGCCAGCAGCGCGATGCCCACGACGCTGGTCAACACGTCAGGCGCTATGATGAGGACGAACGCGGCCAACAGCACCAGCCTGGCAAACCAGTTGAGGCTACGGCCGAGCCATCCAGTTGCCGCGCCCGCGAAGGCCACGGCCGAAAGCAGCGTCATCCCCAACCTGAAGGCTATGGCGCCTGCACTGCCCTGCATGAGCAGAGGCGGATCCGAAAGGAACACGAATGGAATCGTGAACACGATGGCCCCGATCCTCATCGCGGTGAACCCAACCTTCATGGAATCCTCTTTCGCGATGTCACCAGCAGCGTAAGCCGCCAGGGCCACCGGCGGGGTGATCATGGAGAGCACTGCAAAGTAGAACACGAACATGTGAGAGGCTATCGTCGGAAAGCCCAAATCCCTCATTATGGGCACCGCAAGGGTCGACACCACGATATAGGCCACGGTCGTGGGCGTGCCCATGCCCATGATGATCGAAGACACCATCACCAATAGCAGAGCGGCCACTGTGTTCCCGCCAGACAGCGATATGATAAGGCTTGACAGCGACAGCCCCATGCCGGTCATGGTGATGGAGCCGATCACGATGCCGGCCGCTCCGCACGCCGCGGCTATCATCACCGTGCGCTTTGCCGATACCACCAGGGCGTCGACGAAGGAGGCCAGGGTGAACCTGGTGTCCTTGCGCACGAAACTCAGCACGAAGGTGGCTATGATCGCGATGAAGGCAGCCCTGAAGGGGGTGTATCCTCGCACCAAGATGACCACCAGCAGGATCAAGGGCACCAACAGATAGAGCCTGGGCAAGATGTCCTTCATCGAGGGAAGCTCCTTGCGGTCCATCCCTTTGAGGCCCAGGCGCGCAGCCTCGAAGTCAAGAGCGATGAAGAGTGCCGCATAGTAAAGGATCGCCGGAATCAGGGCCGTCTTGACGATGTGCATGTACGGCACGCCCAATAGCTCCGCCATGAGGAAGGCCGCCGCCCCCATCACGGGAGGCATTATCTGCCCACCGGTGGACGCCACCGCTTCAACCGCTCCGGAGAACGCCGAAGAGTAGCCTATCCTTTTCATCATCGGAATGGTGAAAGTTCCTGTGGCGTAGACGTTCGCCGCAGCGCTTCCCGAGATCGAGCCGAACAGCGCCGACGACACCACGGCAACCTTAGCCGGCCCTCCCCGGTACCTGCCGGCGACAGCCTTACCGATGTCCATGATGACATCACCGGTGCCGGTGTACTCCATGAACGTCCCCAAGATGATGAACAGCACGATGTATGTTGCAGAGATGCTCATCGGGATGGAGAACACCCCATCCAGACCGAACACCTGGTAATCGAGGAGGTCCACCCAGCTGAACCCTCTGTGGGCTATGATGTCGGGAAGGTACGGGCCAGCAACGATGAAAACCAAGAATACGGCCGCCACCAGGGTCATGACCCCGCCCACAGCTCTCCTCGTCAGCTCCAGCAGGAGCACTATCACTATCGCCCCTACCACCACATCCAAAGTAGACATGGGCGTGACCAGGGTCTGGCGGAGCGAGATCGGCTCATAGTTGACCACCAGGTAGCCCAGCGCGAACGCACCGGCCGCGGCCAGCAACATGTCGAACCATCCGATCTTCTTTCCTTTGCTGGCCGGATACACCAAGAACCCGATGACTACCGCGAACGCCAGGTGCAGTGGTCGCTGCAGTTGCGCGATGAAAGTCCCGTAAGCAGCCGTGTACAGATGAAAAGCAGCATACGCCACAGATAGTATTGTTACAACCCACTTGAGCACCTTGTTCTGTTCGCTCACAGCCTTCCACCTCCAGGGGCCTGAAGCAGGCTGCAGGCGGCATTGCGCCCGCAGCCTGTTGCCCGTTGCCTAACCGTTATGCGTTACTTGACCCAGCCCATCTCTTGATAGTACTTCAGCGCCCCCGGGTGGATCGGACCGCCTGCCAGCTTCGGCATGATCTCGGCCGTGAATCCAAAGTATGTGGCGCCAGCCGCCTGGATCTTCTCGGCGTTCTCGGCGATGGCCTTGGTCACAGCGTACACCACGTCTTCAGGAACGTCGTCGCGCACGATGAGCACCGGCGACTCGGTCATGACCGGGGTATCTTCCTTGACGAAGTCGTACGCGCCCTTGGGTATCACCGCGATGCCGTAGGCGTGCTTCTCGTTCATCGCCTCAAGCACGGCCTGCTTCACGGGGAGCATCTTCATCTTGCGCGACACCGTGAGCTCGATTATGGCGGGCATGATCGGGCCGCAGTAAGCGTCGGCGTGCCCGTCACGAATCATTGAGCTGGCATCGGCATACGACACGTAGCCCAGTGAGCCGCCCCAGGACTTCAGAGACTCCGGAGTGACGCCGTACTCCGCCAGCATCCGCTCGGCAGCTCTGGACGGCGTCGAGCCCTGCGGCGCCGTGAGGATCCTGATGGGCATCTTCCTGGCTGCGATATCGTCCAGAGAGTTGATGTTCATGTCCTCCCTCACCAGGAACACGCTCATGTAGATGTCTGCGAGGTAGCAGAGGCCCACCACGTTGGTGAGAGGATTGTCAGCGAAGTCGCCCATACCCTTTCTGGCCTCGAACAGCAGCTGGTCCTGGGTGGTGCCGATGTCGCTCTTCGCACTGGCCACCGTGCTCAGGTTGGCGACTCCACCGCCGGTGGTTGCCGTCACCCTGACGCCAGGCAGCGCAGGCTTGAGGATCTCAGACAGGATTCCGCCCAGCACGTACCATTCGCCCCCGACGGGGCCCGTGGAGATGGTCAGAAATCTGATGCTGAACTGCGCCGACGCCACAGGCGCCAGCATCAACGCCCCGGCAAGCGCGCACGCCAAGGCAAGTCTCAGTAGGTTTCTCTTCATGATTCCTGCGCCTCCCTCAAGCTAAGTCGTTGGTTTCTCTTCATGGTCCGTCGAAGTTCTGTCGAAGCTTTCCGTCAACACATTGCCGCCACGATCGCGCGGTCGAGACCGCCCATGCCATCCCTTGCAACTCGCTCCAGCTTGAGCAGGGTGTCGTTGATGGTCCTGCCCACTATGCCGTTGCCCGCAGGGATCTTCCCTCCGGCCAGCGCGAACCTTGCCGACTGCTCGGCGGTGCTCACGGCGGTCCATACCTTCATGGCACAGCCCACCTTGCCCCCGTCGCACAGCATCCCCGCGAGCGTGGCCAGCACCGCGGATGCCGCCGCTTCAGCTGCCTGCCGGTCACCTCCCCACAGCATCGCCAGGCCCGCCGCAGACCCTGCGCCAGCAGCCACCGCGCACCCGCACACCGGCGAAAGCAGCCCAAAGTGCTCCTTCACGTACACCGTTGCCAGCAGGCTCAGCGCCAGGCACTTCCCAAGCCGCTCCTCGCCGACCTTCTCCGCCTGCGCCGCCGAAAGCAGCGGCACCGTGGCGGATATCCCCTGATTTCCGCTGCCCGCACAGGTGCATACGGGCTTCTGAACTCCGGCCATCCTTGCGTCGCACGCCGCAGCCGCAAGCGTAGCGTGGTCCGCCACAGCTCCATTGGAGCACCTTCCGATGCCCATACCCAGGCCCGCCTTGATGCCCCACTCCGCCAGCTCCAGGTTGACCCTGGTCTTGTCCACAAGGTGGACAAAACCCGCCGCCGGCGCATCCCACAACACGTCCAACATCTTCTCGAAGGAGCCAAGCTGCCGAAGGGTCTCGCGCTGCGACGCTGCTTCACCCCCCTCGCAGGGGAGTCGCTCTCCGTTGACCGACAGAACGCAGACGCTGTCGTGCCTGCCCGCCGTCTCGGCCACCGCCTCGCCGGCGGTGGTCACGACCCTGCACCTCACGTACACCCCTGCGCGGTCGAAGTCCACATCGCACCCAAGCTCGATGGATTGAAGGATATCCTTAGCACGCTGCAGGGCCGCCGGATCCACGTGGCCCAGGATCTCCAGGCCCGCCTCGGGCTTGGAGATGGCCAGCCCCAACGCCGCCGCAAGCTCCACTCCTGTCTCGGTGGTGCCCGGGATGCCCACGGCGCGAGCGTTCTTGAACACGCCCACTCCCAATGTCATCTCGAGCTTGAGCGGCTCTCCGCCCACCGCCGCCATCGCAGCCGCAGACGTGAGGGCTATGGCCACCGGCTCAGTGCAGCCTACCGCGACTGCCACTTCCTGATCGAGTATACTCTTAAGGCTCTCCAGATCCATCGACACCACGCCTCACAGCAAGGAGTATAGGGAGTTTCATGCATTCCATTAACAATGCAATTTCCATGCCAACGGCGGAACCTTGCTCCGCCGGCCCTCCGTCCCTGCTCAGGCGCCACTCGCTCGCCGCCCTGCGCACGCCCCCGAAAACCCGCAGTCTCAATTCTGAGGTTTCCGTATCAATCTTGCGATAGTATCCTGTAAAGCGTCGCCCTGCTGATGCCCAACTCCTCCGCAGCCCGCTCCCGCGCCCCCGGCCCAGATCCGTGCCTGGCAACGCACTCCTGCACCATCTGCCTCTGAAACTCCTTGGTCGCAGACCGCAGATCCATCCCTGTCCTGGCCGGCCTCACATCGACAGAAAGCCGCGCCCGCAGGTCTTCCGGGCGGATCTGTGGGCCATTCGCGAAGTTCACGGCGTACTCGATGACGTTCTCCAGCTCCCTCACGTTTCCGGGCCAACCGTAGCTCTCGAGCAGAGCCAAAGCCTCCTCCGTGAGCTCCATCGGCCCCTTGTTGAACTGCCGGGAGTAGTAGGCACAGAAGTGGCGTGAAAGCTCCCGCACGTCCTCGCGCCTGCTCCTTAGCGGCGGCAGCGAAAGCGGGATCACGTTGAGCCTGTAGTAGAGGTCGCTACGGAACCTGTTCGCCCGCACCAGTTCCGCCAGGTCCTGGTTGGTGGCGGCGATTATCCTTGCGTCGATGCGCTTGGGATGCACGCCCCCCACCCTGGTTATCTCCATCGTCTGGATCACCCTGAGAAGCTTCGCCTGAAGGAACAGGGGCATGTCGCCGACCTCGTCCAGAAAGAGCGTGCCGTGATTCGCCAGCTCAAACTTGCCCGGCTTACCGCTCCTGCTGGCACCGGTGAACGCCCCGGGCTCGTATCCGAAAAGCTCGCTCTCCAGCAGCGCTTCGGGAATGGCCGCGCAGTTGACGCTGATGAACGGGTAGTCTCGACGCGGGCTGGCATTATGGATGGCCCTGGCAAACAGCTCCTTGCCGGTGCCAGTCTCCCCGGTGAGCAAGATGTTGGAATCGTACTGCGCCGCCGTAAGGGCCTGACGCTTCGCCGCCTGCATGTGCGGGCTTGAGCCGATGATGTCGTCGAAGGTGAACGCGGTCTCCTTCTCCATCACCCTGAAGACGTCTCTGTGGGTGCGCTCCAGGTCGCTGAATGTCACGACGCCGCCGATGATCCTGTCTTCAAGTAGCAGAGTGCTCACAGACGACAAGAACCTCACCGTTCCGCCGCCAGGCAGACGATAGCTCTCCTCCACGTTGGAATGCGACTCGCGGCGCGCCATGGACCTCAGCAGCATGCAATCGGGCCAGATGCCCGCGAGATCCTCTCCCCTGCGCGGCCTCCTCTCAGTCAGCCGCAACAGTTTCACCGCGCCGTCGTTGATGTGCCTGATCCTGCCCTGAGCGTCGACGCATATCACGCCCTGCGGGATGTGGTTCATCACCGCCTCCAGCTCGCGGCTGCGCTCCTCGATGGCCGTGATCAAACGGTGTTCCGCCATCTTGGTGGCGATCAGTTCCGCCATCTTCTCCAGGAAGGCGACGAACGAGGCCAGCGAGGCCATTATTCGATCCCGCTGTTCAGACGTGAACGCCACGATGGACAGGATACCGATGGCCTGGCCGTCCAGGATGATGGGCGTACACATGCCCAGCGTTTCCCTGCACTGATCCCTGCCGGTACAGTCCACGCAGAGGGCCACCTCTCGCGGGTCCTCCACCACGAGCGTTCCCGAGCCCTTGAGGGCCCTTTCGAACACGCACCCCTGCGGCACCTTCTCCCCTCGCGCGCCGGCGAAAGGCCCCGTTCCTGCCACCCGCCGCAAGCTGGCGTCGGCCACCGTAACGTCCACGCCCATGGCAGCGGCGACGGCGTCGGCTATCTGCTGTATGCTCTGGACGTCTGCAACCGAGCTGAGCGGCACGTGCGCTGGCGCAACTGAGCTGCCCTTCACGTTGGCATCTCCTTCCTCGCTCTTTGGTGACCTCGAATCATTCGTGTTGGATTCTGTAGCAGGGCTCTGTTATCCTTCTGCGTCCCGCCGCCCGAAGCAGGATTGCCCCCATCTTCCGCGAATACCATACCTTACCTTGGCATCAGCGCGACCCGCCTCGATCCCATCGCAAAGGACGTGGTTCCCACGAATCGCCTGCTCAGAACCGCCCTGACCGTCATCGTAATATGCTTAGCGAGCCTGGCTTGCTCGGCCCCAGCCGCGCTGGCGCATGCCCAGGCCCCTGCCCTTATCCTCGCCCAGGCCCCTGCCCAGGCCCAGACCCCATCCGAAACGCCGACCATCGAAGACGTGCTCTCCCGCGTCATCCCTGACGCCATGGACCGCCTTCACGTGCCCGGTGTCGTGGCCGGGGCCGTGCAGAACGGCGAAGTCGTATGCCTTGAGGGCTTCGGCTGGGCCGACATCATCACGCTGCGGCCAATGGACCCCGCGTCCACCCTGGTGCGCGTGGGATCCATCTCCAAGCTGTTCGTCGCCGCCGCCATGGCCAGGGAGATGGAGGCCGGCCGCCTTCGCCTGGACGACCCCGTAAACCACCACCTTGCCGCCTTCAAGCTCCCGAGCGTTGGCGGCCAGGAGGTCACCATCCAGCACCTCCTGACCCACACCGCGGGCTTCGACGAGGACGTGGCCGCCCTCACGTCCCCGCAAGGCCAGCCCCAGCAGTCGTTGGGAAGCTACTTGGGATCGAATATTCCTTTACTTCTGAGACCCCCAGGTCAAGTCATCCAGTATAGCAACTACGCATTCGGCCTGGCTGGCCATGTCGTGGAGTTGACCTCGGGGCAGAGCTTCCGAGACTACGTCCGTGACAACATTCTCCAACCTCTTGGAATGTATAGCTCCACCTTCTCAGAGCCCGAGCAGCTTGAGCCCTCGCAGGCCGCGCAGCTGGCGCAGAGCTACCACTATGTCAGACGACGTAACCTCCCTAACACTTCGCCAACGCCCCAGGGCTGCCCGGCATAGGAATGGCGTGGTTCGTAGGGTCGCGGAACGGCACCACGGTGCTCTCGCATGGCGGCGACATCTGGAGCTTCTCGTCCATGCTGCTTCTCGTGCCAGAGCACGACTTCGGCCTGTTTGTCGCAGGCAACGGGTCCGGAGCTGGCAGTCTCATTGATGAGACAGTAACCGCCGTCTTCGCCTCGCTCTTCGCTGCGCCCGGTGGGCCGGAGCGTCAGGGCGAGACTCCGGGCATCGCGCATGACGCCGCAGCAGCCCAGCCAGCCTTCTCCGGAACCTACCGGCTCAACCGCTACCCGCGGCGCGGCCCGGCCAAGCTATCCGCATTATTCATGGAGACTAGGGTGAAGGTCTCTGAAGACGGCCGCACTGTAACCCTGCTCTCAACCCCTGTTTCGAAACGTTCCCCGCTCACCGCGTTTCTCCGCCCAGACGGCCTCTACCAATCCCCGGAAGGAGGCGAGCTCATCGCCTTTAGCGACCCGGCAGCGTCAGGCGGGAGGTCGGCTCACATGTTCGTGGGGCAGTGGGCATACGACAGGCTGGCGTGGTATGAGACAGGCACAACGTGGTTCGCGGCCTTCGGTGCCTGTGCGGTGGCGTTCGTCGTGACCATCGCCGCCGGACTGCGCCGCGCCCTCGCGACCCTGCGACAGCGGTCGCGCCGACGCTACAGCATGTTCGTGTCGGCGCTGGCGCCGAAACGCAACCAGCTGAGCCTGGTGCCCGCAGGGCTGATGTCTGCGATCGATCTGGCGATACTGGTGACGACGGCCTGGGCGCTGGCGGGAATTCCCCAGTGGCAGGCCGTGGCCATACTGCCCGCGGCCAGCCGCGCGTTGGCGGTGGCGACCGGGCTCTCCCAGGTGGCCGCCTTGGCGTGCCTGGTTCAGGTGGCATCCGCGTTTGTGCAGCGGAGGGGACGCAGGGGATCCGAACTCGGACGTGCGTTTGCCTCCAGATACAGTAGCCCGTCGTACATGGCGCCGCGACCCGCCCCGGGCGGCGCGCCCGCACTCATCGCGGTGCTGGCAGCCCACGTGCTCTTCACCGCCGGCATCCTATATTGGCGCGTGGTTGAGGTGCCCGTTGAGGCGCTAGAGCCTTTCCTGACCCTGCTATGATGCTGTGAAGCGGCCCGGGTAGGACAGGGGCAGGGACGGCAACGAGCAGCGCTCGCGGCGACAGGCCAGGCGGGTCGAAGGTCCGCGAAAGCGATCCGTGCATGGGTCGGCGCGGGCAGCCGACGGCGGCGGGGGTCATTTCGCGCCGGTATTGCGCTCCCCCTGCCGATGGCCAGCTCACCAGCGGGCCATCTTCCCCCATCCTCGATCCGTGTTAAGCTCGCCCCCACGTGGCACAATACGGAAAAGGCTAGCTTGGAGAGGATAGGAATGCCGCCGACGTCGTTCAAGTCAGTGGCGGTGTCGGGGGAGCTGAACCTTACCGCCATAGCCTCGCACTTCGGAATAGAACGCCGACTCTCCTGGGAGGACACCCTCGTGCTCACCGAAAGGCACTTGGGAGGCCTGCTGCCTCAGCCGGCAGGCAAGGGGGTGTTCGTGTTCTCCTTCGGCACCCTGGTGTTCGTGAACTGCGCCAGCACCGACGTGATGGACGTCATCAGCTACTTCAAGAAGCTCGACAAGAACCTGGCGGATTTCAAGTGGGTGGAGTACACCGACGACTACAGACTGGTTGTCGACAGCGCCGCTGCGGAAGTCGACGTCGGTTACGATGAAATGGTCGTCCCATCGGAGGAACCGTACTACCTGGAGATCATAGCCGTTGCCCTTGCCAAATCCACCGCCCTTGACCGAATAGAGGACGGACTCAGCAACATCTTCGACAACGTGGAGGTATTCATCAGCCAACTCAAGAAGGGCAACCTCAACATCTCCGATGAGAAGCTCGCAGCCCTCTCAGGCCGTATCCTGAGCTATCGGTACAGCAGCATATCCTACATTATGATCCTCGACCGCCCAGACGTGGTGTGGCGCAGCGCCGAGGCCGCCAGTGTATACAGCGACCTCGAGCACCTGTTCGAGCTACCCGACAGGTACGAGAAGATCACCCACAAGACCGAGACCCTTCTCGATATCATCGAGGTGTTCGCCGACCTCTACCACGCCAAGCGCGGCACGCGGCTGGAGTGGGCGGTCATCATTTTGTTCATCTTCGAGATAGTGTTGACCCTCGTGGAGAGCATATGGCCGTTCTAGCGGGCCATCCCCTTCTCCTGCGACGCGTCAATCCGGCTCAAGGGCCCCCGGTCGTCGGCCCCCAGCGCTCATCCCCTCCCTTTCCGTCCCTTGACGAACCACTACCCCGATGGTATCATGTCACCAAACTACGCATACCGTCATTACATAACATGGAACAGGCTGCCCATGTGGCGAAGCCGGGCTGCACGCGCAGCAGCAGGTACCATCCGAACCTGCGGGACCGCAACGAAATCGAGGTCACGCAGGCATTTTTTGTTCCTGCGCCCGCACCCAACGGAGGTTGTTCCGTGCTTACAGAACTCGACGTGAAACGTCTGAAGGGCCTCAGCGACGAGGAGGCTCGTCGTCGGCAAGAAGCTGAAGGCCCGAACGAGCTCCCTTCGGCTCGCCAGCGCTCCGTGCTGGCCACAATCCTCGAGGTCATGCGCGAGCCCATGTTCGTACTGCTCGTGGCCTGCGGCAGCATCTACCTGCTCCTCGGCGACCTTCAAGAGGCCCTCATGCTGATGAGCTTCGTGATCGTGGTGATGGCAATCACCATCATCCAAGAGCGACGCACGGAGAACGCCATCGCCGCACTCCGCGACCTCTCAAGCCCCAGGGCCCTTGTGATCCGAGATGGCCGCCACATCAGGATCCCTGGCCGCGACGTGGTCCGCGGCGACCTGATCATCCTCAATGAGGGCGACAGGGTTCCCGCCGACGGCGTACTCCTCTGGGGCTCTCACCTATCAGTCAACGAATCTCTGCTCACCGGCGAGTCGCTTCCCGTAAAGAAGTCGGCAGACGCCACCGCCCCCGGAGAGCCCACACTTCCCACCATGGACCGGCCAGGCGGCGACGACACGCCCTTCCTATTCTCCGGCACCCTCGTCGTCGAAGGCCAGGGCGTCATGCAGGCCCTTGCCATCGGCGCCTCCACCGAGATGGGCCGTATCGGCAAGGCTCTCGCCGCGATGGAGCCCGACGAAACGCGCCTCTCCCGAGAAACCGCCCGCGTGGTGCGCCGCGTTGCCCTCCTCGGCCTTGCCCTCTTCGCCGCGGTCGTCCTGGTCTACGGGATCACCCGCCGTGACTGGATCGGCGGCCTCCTCTCAGGCCTCGCCCTGGCCATGGCCATGCTCCCTGAGGAGTTCCCCGTGGTCCTCACCATCTTCCTCGCCCTAGGCGCCTGGCGCATGTCGCACCGGAACGTCCTCACCCGCCGCATGCCCGCCATCGAAACCCTGGGCGCCGCCACAGTCCTCTGCGTCGACAAGACTGGCACGCTCACTCAGAACAACATGAGCGTCGCCGAACTCTGGAGCCCTGAGGGCGGCTCCCTCACCGCCCGCACCCCATCGCGTCCACCGGCCTCGCCAGCCGCGCCAGCCTCGCCGGCCGCGCCCCGCTCGACGCCAGCAGCCGTCTCCCCTTCGAGTCCGTCCCCCGGCCTCCCCGGCTCCACCCTCCCCGAGGCCTTCCACGAGCTCATCGAGTACGGCGTCCTAGCCTGCGAGGCCGACCCCTTCGACCCCATGGAGAAAGCTCTCCTCCGCTTCGGCACCGAGCGCCTGGTCGACACCGAACACCTCCACGACGACTGGGAGGTCATCCAGCGCTACCCCCTATCCCGCGAGATGCTGGCCATCTCCCACGTCTGGCGCACACCCCACGCTGGCGAATCCTACCGGATCGCCGCGAAAGGCGCCCCGGAAGCCATCGCCGACCTGTGCCACCTCGACGACGCCGCAACCGCCGCCCTCATGGCCCGCGTCTCGTCCATGGCCGACCGTGGCCTCCGCGTTCTGGGCGTCGCCAAAGCCGTGCTCCAGCCCGGCGAACTCCCCGCCCTCCAGCACGACTTCGCTTTCGAGCTAGTAGGCCTCATCGGCCTCGCCGACCCCGTCCGCCCCGGCGTGCCGGAAGCCGTCGCCCAGTGCCGCAAAGCCGGCATCCGCGTCGTCATGATCACCGGCGACTATGCCGGCACCGCCCGCCACATCGCATCCGAAATAGGCATCGACCCCGCCCACCACATCATCACTGGCCCGGAGCTCGCCCACCTCTCCGACTCCGATCTCGCCTCCCGCATCGGCTCATGCAACATCTTCGCCCGCATGGTGCCGGAGCAAAAGCTCCGCCTCGTCCGCGCCCTCAAAGCCGCTGGCCACGTCGTAGCCATGACAGGCGACGGCGTCAACGACGCTCCCGCCCTCAAAGCAGCCGACATCGGCATCGCCATGGGCGGCCGCGGCACCGACATCGCCCGCGAGAGCTCCGACCTGGTCGTCCTCGACGACGACTTCACGTCCATCGTCTCCGCCATACTCCAGGGCCGCCGGATCTACGACAACCTCAAGAAGGCCATGACCTACATCTTCGCCGTGCACGTTCCCATCGCCGGCCTGTCGCTCCTCCCCATCCTCCTGGGCTGGCCGTTGGTCCTCATGCCCGTGCACATCGCCTTCCTGGAGCTCATCATCGACCCGGCCTGCTCCGCCGTGTTCGAGATGGAGCCCGCCGAAGACGACCTCATGACCCGCCCGCCCCGCGATCCCGCCCAGCCCCTATTCAGCAACAGGCTGATCCAGATGGGCATCCTGCAGGGCCTCAGCGTCCTCGCCGTGGTCACCGCCGTCTACTTCGTCGCCCTAGTCGTCCTCCACAAAGGCGCCGCCGAAGCCCGCAGCCTCACCTTCGCCAGCTTGGTCCTGGCCAACCTCGGACTCATCCAGGCGAACCGCTCGTGGTCGACCCCGCTGTCGCCCACCGGCCGGCCCTCCCGCTCAGCGCGGCCCGCTCTCCGCAACGGCCACCGCAACATCGCGTTCCGCTACGTCGCCATAGGCTCCCTGGCCATGCTAGCCCTCATCCTCACCGTCCCGGACGCCCGCGACCTCTTCCACCTGGCGCCCCTCCGCCTCGTCGACCTGGCCGTCTGCGCCGCGGCCGGCGTCCTGAGCGTCGCCTGGTTCCAGCTGTTCAAAGGGTCCGCCACGATGAGACGGATATGATTAGCGGCCCTCACCTCAACCAGTGAGGGCCGCATCCCAGTGAGCTTCAAACAACCGTCACGGCGACCCACCGACTGGTCGGTTTCGCGTGACATGGACCTACCCACGGGTCGCCTCGCACAACCACCGCCGCGGGCGGCTACCCTCGCGCGCCGGCTTGACGCTCACGCCCGCCACAACACGCCGCCCACACACCCTACACCCTACGCCCCACGCCTTACACCGTGTAATCCACCACAGCCCGCTGCGCCCTCACGGCGCCCACGAACTTGCCAACCTCCTTGTGAAGCGGGTGCACCTGGTAGGCCGCCAGCGCCTCCTCGCTCTCGAAGTCAGCCACCAGGACCACATCCCACGCCCCCTCAGCCCCCACCGAGTCGATCCCCACCTCGAGCTTGAGAAGGCCGCCTATCTTGCCCACCAGGCCCTCAAGCATCCGGGCCATCTTCACGGCGTTCTCTGCCTTGCTCGCGCCCTCGGCCTCGTCCTTCAGCTTCCACATCACCACGTGCCGAACCATGTCTACCCCTCCTGCCGCATCCGTGATGGTAATGAGCTGTATTTCTGCCCCGCAGGCCTGTCCACCTTCATCCCGCATCGGCCATACGCTATTATCAATGAAGACGCCCAGCTGACCATCCAGCCGGGCGTTGCATCGTTTCGCTCACACAAACCCTGGGGGCGCTCCCCGCCTGAAGCAGACTACGCCCCGCCCAGGTAGACCTCGCGCACCCTGGCGTCCTTCGCCAGCTGCGACGCCGTGCCCTCCAGCGCGATCCTGCCGGTCTCCAGAACGTACGCCCTGTCGGCGATGGCCAGGGCCATGGTGGCGTTCTGCTCCACCAGCAGAATGGACGTGCCCGTGGCGTTGATGCGCACGATGATGTCGAAGATCTCACGCACCAGGAGGGGCGCCAGCCCCATCGAGGGCTCATCCAGGAGCAGCAGCTCCGGTCGGCTCATCAGCCCCCTACCCATGGCCAGCATCTGCTGCTCGCCGCCTGACAGGGTCCCCGCCAGCTGGCTCTTGCGCTCCTTGAGCACCGGGAAGAGCTCGAACACCCACTCCAAGTCCTTAGCCACCCCTTCCGGGTCGCGCCTGCGGTACGCCCCCATCTCCAGGTTGTCCAGCACCGTCAGGTTCGCGAATATCCTGCGTCCCTCAGGCACCTGGCTGATGCCAATCTCCACTAACCGGTGCGCCGGCATCGCCAGGAGGTTGTTGTCTCCGTAGGTTATCTTGCCGTTGGTCGGCCGGATCAGACCGGATATGGTACGCAACGTCGTGCTCTTGCCCGCGCCGTTGGCGCCGATGAGCGTGACTATCTCGCCTTTGTCTACATAGAAGGATACGCCCTTGAGAGCGTGTATCGCGCCGTAATGTACGTCGAGGTTCTCAACTACCAGCCGGCTCATGACGCTGCCTCCTCGCCAAGGTAGGCCTGGATGACCCGCTTGTTCTTCTGTATCTCGGCCGGCGGCCCGTCGGCTATCATCACGCCGTGGTCAAGCACCACGATGCGCTCCGCAAGGTTCATCACGAGCTTCATGTCGTGCTCGATGAGGAGCACCGTCAGGTCGTACTCCCGGTGGACCCACTTGATGAGCTCCATGAGCTCCTGGGTCTCCTGCGGGTTCATGCCGGCCGCAGGCTCGTCGAGCAGGAGCACCCGCGGGTTCGTCGCCAGCGCCCTGGCGATCTCCAGCCTGCGCTGGTCCCCGTATGGAAGCTTGCCGGCGGTCTCGTCTGCCCTGTGGTCCAGCCTGAAGATACCCAGTAGCGCCATGGCCCGGCTCCTGATCTCCTCCTCAGCCTGCCGGAACCTGCCGAACCGCAGCACCGACTCCGCCATCGAGTAGTTGTGCTGCGAGTTCAGGGCTATCATCACGTTCTCCAGCACCGTCATGTTGCTGAACAGCCTGATATTCTGGAACGTGCGGGCGACACCGGCAAGGTTGATCTCCGATGGCCGCCTGTTCGTGATGTTCCTGCCGTTGTACAGGATCTTGCCGGAGGTGGCGTTGGCCAGTCCCGTGAACATGTTGAAGACTGTGGTCTTGCCGGCGCCGTTGGGGCCGATCAACGCCATCAGCTCACCCTTGTTGACCCGCAGGTTCAGATCATGCACCGCCATCAGACCGCCGAAGCACATGCTCACGTTCTGGGCCTCCAGAACCGGTGGCAGCTTCCCGGCCCTTGCCCCGCTACCGTCGCCCTGGCCCGCGTCGCCGTCGGCACCGTCGGCACCAGCACCAGCCGCAGCGCCCGCCTCAGCTGTAGCCGAAGCCGAAGGCGTACCCGCAGCCGTAGCCGCAACGGCAGCCACACCGGCCCGCGGCACCACATCAGGAGGACATCCGCCCGCCATGCCGCCAGCTCCGTTTCCGTTGCCGTTAAGGCCGGGCCAGAGCCTGGCGAAGCTGAACTCCGCCGTGCCCATCAGGCCCTTCGGCCGGTAGAGCATGATCAGGATCAGCGCCAGGGCGTACACCACCATGCGCCAGTCGGCCAGTGGCCTCAACACCTCAGGCAGCAGCGTCACCACGAAGGCCGCCACGACACTGCCCGAGATGCTTCCCAGGCCTCCCAACACGATGATCAGCAGCGCCTCGATGGACTTCATGAAGTCGAACTGTCCCGGGTCGATGTACGTGAGCCTGTGGGCGTAGAGCCCTCCCGCCACGCCCGCGAAGAACGAGCCGATGACGAAGGCTGTGACTTTGGCCTTCACGGTGTCGATGCCCACGGTCTCAGCAGCGGTCTCGTCCTCGCGCACCGCAAGGAAAGCCCGGCCATGCTTGGACCCGATGATGTTCTTGATGATGAGCACCGCCAGCACCGCCGCCAAGTACACGGAGAGGAACGTGGTATGAGCGGGTATTCCCGGCAGTCCCCTGGGGCCGCCCACCACGCTGAGGTTCACTAGGGCAACCCTGATGATCTCACCGAATCCCAGAGTGGCGATGGCGAGGTAGTCGCCGGCCAGCCTCAGCGTTGGCACGCCAACCACCAGGCCGCCGGCTGCCGCCCCCAGCCCTCCCAGAAGCAGCGCGGGGATGAACGACATGCCCAAGAGCTTGGTGCAGTACGCCGACACGTACGCCCCGATGGCCATGAAGCCGGCATGGCCCAGCGAAAACTGGCCAGTGAAGCCGTTTATCAGGTTCAAGCTGACTCCCATGATCACGTTGATGCCGACCCAGTCAAGGATCTGCATGTGGTAGTTCGTCGCTATCCCGGCCCGACGAAGCAGCACGACCAGGCCGTAGCCTGAGGCCACGGCGATGGCCGCGAGGAGGGATGTCAGCGTGTTGGACTTGCTAGCCTTGTTGCCTTGATTAGTGTTGTTGGACTTGTCGGAGTTGTCTGACATGGGCTACACCTTCTCCCTGACTGCCTTGCCCAACAGCCCCGCAGGCTTCACGAACAGCACCACGATGAGCACCGCGAAGGCTATGGCGTCCTTTAGCGTGGACGACACGAAAGCCGCCACGAAAACCTCGGCTATCCCCATGATAAGTCCGCCGAGCATCGCGCCGGGCACTATGCCTATGCCGCCCACCACCGCAGCCACGAAAGCTTTGAGACCGTACATCGTGCCCATAGTGGGCGTGATGCGGTTATAATAAAAGCCCACAAGCATCCCACCGGCGGCAGCCAGCGCGGAGCCCAGGGCGAAGGTGATCGCGATCATCCTATCGGCATCGATGCCCATGAGACGGGCGGCGTCCCTGTCGAAGGCCACGGCCCTGAGGGCCTTCCCCGTCTTAGTCCTATACACGAACAGGCTGATGAGCACCATGAGCAGCAACGCGACGCCCAGCATCACCACCTGCGTGTTGGAGAACACCACGCCTCCCACGTCCCACACCCTTGTCCGCATGATTTGCGGATACGGTCGCGGACGTGACTGGAAAAGCTGAAGGCCGAGATTCTGTATGAGGAGCGACATCCCTATTGCCGTGATGAGCGCAGCGATCCTCGGAGCTCGCCTCAGCGGCCTGTAGGCGAAGCGCTCTATCAAGATGCCGGTGAGCGCCGCCATCCCCATGGAAACGGGCAACGCCAGGACGAAGGGAACGCGGAACGAGGTGATGGCGTAGTAGCCATAGTACGCCCCCAGCATGAACACATCGCCATGCGCGAAGTTGATTAGCCGAATTATGCCGTAAACCATCGTATAGCCCAGCGCGATCAGCGCATACACGCTGCCGAGGGCCAGGCCGTTAACCAACTGCTGCAGTATCTCGCTGATGTCGGAGCCAAACAGCACAACCCACCACTCCTATCACAAAGGCAGGGGGGCGGCACGCGCAGCATCGCCTCCCTGCCACTCCCACGTTATTCAAGCTCACCTGACCTGGTGCCGAAGCCACCGTCACGCCACTTCCGCATCACGGCCGCAGCGCGCATCGCGGTCGCATCGCGGTTGGCATCCCGGCGTCGTTCGGCGCCCCATGACGCCGTCACATCATCACGGCTTCACGTTCATGATGTACTTGAACTGGCCGTCCTTGACCTGCAGCACGACGGCGTCCTTGATGGGATTCCTGTTCTCGTCAAGGGTGAGCGTGCCGCACACCGCAGGCACATCCTTGGTGGCGGCCAGCGCGTTCCGCACCGACTCGCGGTCGAGGTTGGCGACGCGGTTCAGAGCGTCCTCGATCACCAAGCAGGCATCGTACGCCAGAGCCGCAAGGGCGTCAGGGGTGGACCCGTATGCAGCCCTGTACTCCTTGATGAACTCCACAGCCACGGGCTCGGTGGTCTCCGCGCTGTAGTGGTTGGAGAAGTAGCCGCCCTCGATGGAGTCGCCGGCCAGCGGCAGCAGCTCAGCGGAATCCCAGCCGTCAACGCCGAGGAATATGGCCTTGCTGATGCCAAGCTGACGCGCTTGCCTCGTGATGAGGCCCACGGTGTTGTAGTAGTAGGGGAGCCAGATCACGTCGGGATCCGCCCGCTTGATCTTGGTGAGCTGCGCGGAGAAGTCCGAGTCGCCGGTGGAGAACGTCTCGGTGGCGACGATCCTGCCGCCGCGAGCCTCGAAGTGCTCCCTGAAGCTGACTGCCAGGCCCGTGCTGTAGTCGTCTGCCACGTTGTACAGCATGGCGGCGGTCTTCGCGTTAAGGTTCTCCGCTGCGAACTTGCCCATCACCTGGCCCTGAAGCGGGTCAATGAAGCACGTTCGGAAGATGAAGTCTCCGGCCTGAGTGATAGTCTCGTTGGTCGCTGTCGGCGTCAGAAGCGGCACTCTGTTGCTCTGCGCGATGGCCACAGACGCCAATGTGGGCTGGGTAGTCACCGGCCCGAGGATCATGAGGACCCCTGTCTGGTTTATCAGCTTTTGGACTGCATTCGCAGCCTCACTGGGAACGTTCTTGTCGTCTTCGATGTAGAACCTGACTTGCCTGCCCTTGATGCCACCACGAGCGTTCACCTGACGCTGCCAGAGGAGCGCAGCGTCCCTCACCGACGTGCCAAAGGTGGCCGCCTCGCCCGTGATGGGCGCAACTAGGCCGATTTTGATCTCCTCCGCGCCATACGACACGGCAGCTAGCACTCCTAGAAGTGCAATTGCCAAGATAAGGGACCGTCTCAACATCTGCCTCTCCTCCATTCGAGTTATTTATAGCGTTGTGGCCCCCTTTGGATATGGGGGCGCACTAACCGCGGCGTCTGGCCGCGGAGGGTGCCAGATTGCGCTCGGTGCCTCACATGGTGCCGCAGCAGGTACGCGGCAGGCATGGTAGGAAAAATGGCTGGTAGAAGTCTTGTGAAATGGCCTGCTTTGAATATTTATGGTGAATTATAAGGAGGCTCCAACGTAATGTCAAGCCCAAAAACAATGAAAAATCCGAAAGCTCCCCAAGCCCCTCGCAATGGAGAGCTCCTTCGCCTCAAGCCATCGCAGGCCATCACCCCTTCATGCCAGGCGGCATAGCATATTAGTGCTGTTCCTGCCGTTCTGAACGTCACATTGTGCCGCAGTGAGAGGACGTGAGGCCCGATGCCCCATCGCAGCGCGCACGTTGTGCGGCCAGGCGATCCAGACTACCGCTGGGCCCTGGCCGGCTACAGCCGCCGCGGCTGGACGGCCCCGCGGGAAATCGTGTTCGCCTCACACGTCCAGCACGTTGTCGCCACCGTGGCCCGTTGCAGGAAGCACGGCATCCCACTGCTGGTTCGCAGCAGCAGGTTCGGCCAAGCACATCCCACCCTCACGCCCGACTCCATCATCCTTGATGTCAGCCGCATCAACACCGTGGTTCCGTCCCGCTCCGGTGACGCGGTGACCGTGGGTGCCGGCGCGTCCGCCCTGGTGGTATCCGACGTGCTCGCCGCCAAGTCCGCCCGCCTGCCCACTCCCATGCACCCGGATGTGAGCCTTGCCAGCGCCGCCCTGGTCGGGGGCATTGGCATGTCCTGCCGATCTCTGGGCCTCGTGTGCGACTCCGTGGTGGAGATGGAGATGGTCGACGCCGATGGCGAAGTAGTCAAGGCCTCCGCATCCACCAACGCCGACCTGTTCTGGGCGCTGCGCGGTGCAGGCGCCGCCGGCTTCGGGGTGGTCGTTTCAATTTCATGTAAGACTGTCCCAGCTTCACCGGTGGTGCTCTTCAACGTCGAATGGCGCGCAGCGGATGCGCTCAGGGTGTGGTCCGCCTGGCAGACTTGGGGCCCCTTCACCGATCCCGCCCTTTCGTCCACACTGACCTTTCACTCCGGGCCGGATCACCCTGCGCGGATGACAGGGCAGTACTGCGGCATCGAGCACCGCCTCCTGAGCCTGATGGCCCCTATGCTCCGCGCCGCCCCGGCACTGCGCGTCGACACCAGGCGAGTCCACCAACGCGACGCGGTGCGAGCCTTCATCGAGCCCCGCGGGCCACATCCCATGTTGCGTTGGGGCATTGCCGCAAAGGGCCCAATGAATCCCGAAGCCGTGGAGGCAACACTTCGCGCTCTCAGTGAATCCCCTGTCGACTCGAGAGTGCGCCTGATAGCCCTGGGCGGCGCCGTTGCAGAGGCATCGCCCGACTCCAGCGCGTTCCCGTGGAGGCACAGCCCCTTCATTCTGGAGACCACCGCCCATTGGTCTTCCCCCGCAGCCGAGCCCAGAGCTCAAGTCTGGTCGTCTTCGCTGAAGACAGCTCTCACCTCCGAAGCAACCGGCGCCTACGCCGGCTGGCCGGATCCCGACAGCCCCAACTGGCTTCAGTGGGCCTACGGGCAGAACCTCCCGCGCCTCCGCCGGATACACGTCCGATGGGATCCGTACAACCTGTTCCGGCACAGGTTCGGGCTGGGCTTCGAACGCCAGTCAGAGCCCAGCTAGGAACGACCTTCCGCGCCAAGGAGGATTCGCCGCCTTCGCGGCCAAGTACGCACTCAACCCGGGTGCCGCGCAGCGGCTCACCCACCCCGCGCCGCGCTCAGGCCACAACACAACAGCCTTCCCCGAGGCGCAAGAGCAGGAGGCGACAAAATGGGCGGATTCATCGGCTCGCGGGCTAAGGGCGCCCGTGGCGCGTGGCTGTACAGCCTGGGCTCACTGGCCGCCGGCCTGGTGTACCAGGCGTTCAACTCCTGGGCCCAGCTCTACTACGTGGACGTGCTCAAGATGCCCCTGGCCCTCTACGGCACGGCTATGACGTTCTACGGCATCTGGAACGCCATCAACGACCCTCTGGCCGGACAGTGGTCTGACATGACCTCCACCAGGTGGGGCCGGCGGATACCGTTCATCCTCTTCGGCACCGTGCCCATGTGTCTGGCGTTCATCATGGTCTGGGCGGTGCCGCCCGCGGCGCTGGCCACCCCCGGACGGCTCTTCGCGTACTTCGTCATCACCGTCTTCCTGTTCGACGGGCTCTACTCCATGGTGGTGCTGAACTGGACCGCCCTTTACCCCGAGATGTATCCGGAGCTTGCACAGCGCTCGTCGGTATCCGCCATCAAACAGGCCTTGGGCATCGTGGGCATGGTGGTGGGCATGGTGCTGGCGCCGCAGTTCAGGGCGGCCCTCGGCTGGACCGGAATGGGCATCGCCTTCGCCATCATGGGCGCCGCGGCGATGTACGCCAGCCTCGCCGGGTCACAGGAGGATCCCCGCTTCAGTCAGGTCCAGAGCCTCGGCATAGCGCAGGCCCTCAAGTCCACCTTCATCAACAGGTCTTTCGTGACGTACGTCATCGCGAACCTGCTTGTGCAGTTCACATTCGTCCTCGTCCAGGCCGCGCTCCCCTTCTACTCAAAATACGTCATAGGCGCCTCCGACGCACAGAACACCCTGATCCTCGCGCCCATGTTCGTAGTGGCGCTGCCGATGGTGTGGGCCTGGAGCCGCATAACCAACAGGCTCGGCCCGAAGAACGCCATGATACTCTCAGTCGTGCTGTTCGCACTCGGCCTTACCCCGTTCCTGTTCGTTCACTCCCTTGTGGGGGCCATGGCCACCACGGCCTTCATCGGCGTGGGGCTCTCAGGCCTTCTGGTCCTTGTAGACGTGCTCATCGCCGACGTGGTGGACGAGGACGAGGTGGCCACAGGCAGGCGGCGTGAGGGCATGTACTTCGGCGCCAACGCCTTCATCATCAGACTAGGCGTCGCCCTGCAAGCCATCGTGTTCAGCGCAATCATGGCCGCCCACGGCTACGATCCCAACCTGGCCACGCAGCCGCAGACCGTCATACGCGGCCTGCGGCTGATCATGGCGGGGGTTCCCATCCTGGGCCTAGTGGTGGCTCTGCTGGCGATGCGGGCTTATCCGCTTGACGCGAAGAGGCGAGGGGAGATCGCGGCGAGGATTGAAGCGTTGCGAACAGAGCAGTGATGGCTGCAGCACGACAAACCATGGGGTGGGCATCATGAGGAGACAGGAACCGTCTGTCCCCATGATGTTGTGAGGTTCATGATCTCGGCAAAGGTGAGCTTCAACCCAACGCGACAGAGCCCCCGCCTTGGCTGCTCAAGCCGACCCATGGGCGGGTCGCTTTCGTCGACCTTCGACCCGCCGGTGGGTCGTTTACACACCGGCGCCACGCGGAACGCCGAGCGCTTCGGGGCGCTTCGCGCCCTCTGGGCTGGCATAATGCGTGTAGCTGGCAAATTGGATAGCGCCACAGCAAAGCCACCCAGTTGAAGCTGCGCATCCGTTGAGCCTGCCTCGCGCAAGTGCTCCAAGACCTCATCCACGGAGAACCCGGCCGCAACCATCTCCAGGTTCTCATAAGCATCCTCGGGATAGCCGTCTTTCCGGCTGTACAACTCTTCAATGGTTGTGATGGCGCGCGTCTCCGCCAGTTTTTCCTCTGGCACGCCCATGCGCAGCAACTGCCGGTCAGTGACACCGGCAAACGGTGACTTCACCGTCTCTTCGCGTGAGCCGTGCCCCTCCGGTTCGTCCATCGTCAGCTGAGCGTCGTACACTTGAACCACGCCGGTCATCGGGTTCACCCGGCATCGCTTCCGCCTGGCCCACCTGTACGCCCGGTCGTGGTGATCGACCCACAGCAACAGGTACTCGCCGCCGTCTTCTGGCCTGACAACAACAGCCCGATAGGCCTCATCGATTCGGACAGAGTACATGTCAGGCTCGGCCGCGCCCTGAATCTTCTCACAGTTGATTCCTGGAGCCTTGGGGTTAGCACAGAACTTGCTTATGAACTCCGTCACGCGGCCTTGCTTATTGCGGGGTAGCGCAGCAAAGGACGTGAAGAAGCTCTTCGAAACCGCAACCGTCGGTACGCCCATTCGTTACGCCTCCTGCCTTGACAATCGCATCCTGCCACCCAAGTCGCAACGGTCATCTCGTGCGAAGCCCTATAGTGGCCCTTGGAGACGGCAACCCTGTCGCCCACGCCGCTGCAGACCGTACATGGTAGCACGGTCGTGACTCCCGCCAACAACCGAGGAGCTAACTCGGCACATCTCAACTCTTCTATGATTGCACCAAGTTTCCTCCACTGAGACCATGCTCCAAGGCGACTGGTTCCCCTCGCCCATCCCTAAAGGTGACAGGTTGGCATGGCCGGCCATGGCCACCGCTTTCGATCGCTCGTGGCTGCGGTTCCCGCCCTGAACCTAGTGGCAGGTGGCGAAATGGGCTTGTTCGTTTCACCGGATTGCGCAGGGATGAAACAACACCAGTGTGGAGATATCGTGGAAGAATGGGAGACAGGGATAGGGGCTACCTTCCTCGGATGATGCTGGCGCGATCGGTTCCACCTCTTGCCCGTCAGTCTTGCAGTAGCCCCCCGGGAGACTCGGGAGGGCGAGCCTTGAACTTGTCGTTCCCGATGGCCGTAAGCGTAGCCGGGTTCACCGCTCCACTTCAGCGAGGAGCCCTTCCACGTAGACGGGCAGGACAAACGCGGCCTTGTGGAGGGCAGTGTTGTAGTAGCGCGTCTTAAGGCCCAAGCTCTCCCAGGCCTCGGCCCGCAGATCCTTCACCGGATGGTACTTTTTCGAGGCAAAGCCAAAGAGCCAGTGCCCTGATGCGTACGTGGGAATGTTGGCCTGATACACCCGGCTGATCGGGAAGACTTCCACGATGCGGGCGTGAGCACGTTGACAGGCCCGGGCGTCCTCTTCGTAGAACGGCCCCTCATGCTGATTGACCATGATTCCGTCATCGTTCAATATCCTGAAGCAGTTCCGGTAGAAGTCCGACGTAAACAGCCCTTCACCTGGCCCGACAGGGTCAGTGGAGTCGACAATGATCAAGTCGTACCTGGCGCTGCAGCTCTTGACGTAGTCCACTCCATCGGAAAAGTGCAGGTTAACCCGGGGATCAGAAAGCGCACCGGATGTGGCGGGAAAATGCTCTTTCGCCACCTTCACCACCAGCTCATCGATCTCCACCATATCGATGTGCTCCACACGTTCGTATCGGCAAAGCTCGCGCACGGTTCCCCCATCGCCGCCCCCGACCACCAGAACCCGACGGGGATCGGGATGGACGGCCATGGGCACGTGGGTGATCATCTCGTGATAGATGAACTCGTCCCGCTCGGTGACATTGATGAACCCGTCCAGCACCAGCACCCGCCCGAACTCCGCTGTGTCAAACACATCTATCTTCTGATACGGGCTCTGCCCGCTGTATAGATGGCGGTTCACCCGCAGGGAGAACCGTGCGTGCTTCGACAAGTGCTCAGTGAACCATAGCTCCAACCGGCCCGTCCACTCCTTCTAGTAGATGTTGCGGCCGCTGAAGATCTCGATCATCTCCCGCCGCAGACTGGCCGCGATCTCCATGCGCTCCTCAGGAGGCAACCTATCGGCATCCGCATTGAACAGATATTCCTGCAGATCTAGTTCCTTGATCAGCAACTTGGTGTGGAACAGATTCGCTTCGTACACGTTGATATCGACCGCATCATACTTCTCGAGGATTTCGGGGCTAATGAAATCCTGAATAGAAGTCATGTTGTGATCGATAAACAGCTTGCTTCCATCCACAGCGCGGGTAAATCCCCTCACCCGGTAGTCGATGGTGATGATGTCAGAATCGAAGGAAGTGATCAAGAAATCCAGTGCAGACAGAGGGCTGATCTCCCCACAGGTGGCCACATCGATGTCTACACGAAAAGTCGCCAGACTGGTTTCCGGGTGGTATTCGGGATAGGTATGCACCGTCATGTGGCTCTTGTCGAGATGAGCCAGGATGGTGTCACCAGCCGGAGCCAGCTCGTCCTCTGCGATGAGCACAGTCACCGAAGCGCCTTGGGGATCAAAGTCATGCGTTGAGATGTTCAGTACTTTGGCACCAATCATGTCGACTACGTCTGTCAGGACCTTGGTGAGGCGCTCCGAGTTGTACTCCTCGTCGATGTATCTGATGTAATTCCGGCGTTCCCGCTGTGTGCTCGCGTAACAGACATCATAGATGTTGAAGCTCAGTGCCTTCGTGAGGTTGTTGAACCCGTACAACCGCACGTTCTTGTTCATTATCCTCCCCCTCGCTGGCCCGCGCTGCGTCGAAGCTGCGCTTCGGCACTATATCATATTCACGGTGGAACTACCGTTGAGTCGCCTTCAGGCTATCAAATAGCCCACAGACTGTCAAACCTTCCACTCGTCCTCCAACGATCCCGCACTGCGCTGGTGCCACGTGATCCCATTCCCTCTTGGCCGCCGCCGACTCAGGCGGATCAGCCGTCAGCTTTGAGCTTCGAGTTGGACCTGCTTGTCGATGTACTGAGAGTGCTCGTTGCGCCTGTCACTTATGTCTGCGAAAAGGTGCAAGCATTCCCCGCTTCGGGCCTCAGGATGCAGTCGAACCTCACACTCGAGGATCTCCCCGGTCTCATCCCATCGCGATTCCATACTGAACGGAGCGTTTTTCTCGTCGGGCAAATACCCATTCACACGGATGACCGCTGTGCCTGGATCCAACAGGTACTGCGTGCTGTTCTTGTCCGTTCGCTTCGCAGGAGTGAACCTTATCTTGATGGCGCCGTCATCCACCATGCGTTTCAGGGCTCCGTCACTGTCGCATCGTCCATACTGGTCGAACGGCGCGTCGACAGCGGCCACCGGCCGAAGGTTGGTGCAGTAAGCGTCACGGGCCGCTTCCATGGTGTTCTTAGATGCAGAAATGAGAACGCTCGCGAAATTGACGAGAGCACGAGTTGACTCCGCTCTCCCACCGTATTGCGCTAGGCTGCTCGCTAAGAACCGCCGAACGCAGGCTCTGCGCAGCACGAACCTCGTAAGCCAGCTGTCGACATTCTCAGGGGTTAACGACTTCCCCAGGCTGAACGCCAACCTGTGTAATACCGATTCCGGCCTGGCATGGACGATCGATACGGCTGTCGTCGCTCCGGAGCCCCCCGGCGTTCTGTTGGCCTCCTCAAGGATCTCGGCCTCCGACGGCATCAACACACGGTCGATCACTCTCTGTATCGATTCGTCCACATACCTTTGGTTACTCTCGACGAATGCCTTGACTATCTGCGCCAGTTGCGGCTGCATGGTCTTGACCAACAGCACACCAACTTGAATGCCCCTTATCACGATGTCGAAATCGTCTCGGAGCTTCCTCAGGTGCTTTGAGGGAATCTTGCTGCACCCCAGGCCGGCGAACGTCTCAGACACAAGCGAGATCAGGTTGTCGTCCTCATCAATCGGCAGGTAAGCCGTGAGCCTTCCCGGGCCAAAGCGTCCGCTCTCGTCGGTCAACATGATGTGCGCGTCATGGAAAATCTCGGTCAGCGCGTGTTCGGCGTCGCGCTTGGCCGCCAGGATTTCGTGATGGAAGTACGGACTCAGTACCTGATGGGAGTTGGCGTAGCCGTAGAAGGTGTGGGCCTGGCCCGGTCTGATCTCCCTCTCCACTTCCCGGTAGTGGGCAACCCAGTCGGAGACCTGATGCGTAAGCCATCCGCACGCAAACGCCAGCTCCTTCTCGTACCTCTCCCTTTCAGCTCTCGGAGCCAAGCGCAAACGCTCGAGAGCCTTCACCACCAGCCTGTACCCGAACAGTGGAGTCCCATCAGGCCTGTCCGGCATGTTATTGTGAGCGTAGTCGTAGATGATGATGTTGAAGAGCACGTTGTTCGTTGAGATGGCATCTGGGCTGTTGGCGGCATAGATGTACGTGTCCGTGTGATGCTCGATCGCTTCCATGATCTCCGGGTTTGCTGATCCGCCACGCTCATCCTTGGCTTTCCGAAAAGCCTGGTAAGCGATGTACGGGTGCGTTACCGGTCCCCACATGAAGCATGGCATCACCGGCAGCAACAGACAGCGAACCGCAAGCCATCGTAGCCTCATACGCATCGATGACACCGCCCTTGCACGTCGCCTTTTTCATAAGCGTTCGCCGAAACCGACCGAGGGCCTTCCAAAACGCGTCATGCTATTTCAATGATTTGGGCGGCTGACTTCTTGCAGTGAGCGCTCATGCACGCTTAATTGTTGAGCTGTGGGGTCGGTAAGATGATGAAAGCCCTCCCTATCACGGAGGCTGATGTGCTCTAATCGGAACCTCCAGCCCCGGCCTGGTACTCATGCTTCCGCAGCATGGCGCCTGTCGCGCCACGCATGCCAAGCCTCTCGTAGAACGGCACCAGCTGCTTATCGCAGAGAAGATCCACCATGTACAGGCCTTCGAGCCTGGCGAGCATGCGACGCACCAACTCGCTTCCGATCCCGCGGCCCTCGTATCCTGGCAGCACCTCCAGGAAAGGGATATAGGCAGACAAAACGCGATCGGTGATGGCCGTGATGAATCCAACAACGGCGCCGGTATCGTCATCCACTGCGATGACAACCTCATCGCTTCCCTGGAGCAACCTGAGGTGCGTTTTAGGGGTGGGCTTGGCCGGCCAGCCAACGAAGAATCCTTGGAGCTGATCTGTCGTAATGCCATGAGTTGAGTAACGATATGTGATCACGTCGCGCCTCCATCCGGTCCTGTTGAAGCCTTTCGCTCACAACTCGCCAACTACTTGACGGACGCACTCCCCTTGCCACAAGGCGTCACGATCCACTCTCGCTTCTCTCTTTCCGGAAACGATTCCCCGTGTTCGCATAGACCATTCCGCCGATGATGACTGCCACGAACAGCCCCCAGGAAACAGGGACCACCCAGGCCGGCATCGCATCGACAAACGGGACGGCCACAAGCGGAAGCAGCAGCAGCACCGCCGCAACGATCAACATGTTCCCGACGAACCTGGTCAATGCCTCCTCGTCGTACTTGGCCTTCTCGTGCTTGGGCATGGTATTGTAGCCGGCTATCAACGAGCTCGCCTTCGCAAGCCGGATTATCAGCCCAATCACCAGAATGCCGATCCCGCCCACCACGTTTGACGCCCACATAGCCATCCGCCTGTCCTCCCTCCTACAACAGTCCCGTCCCACAAGTGCGCTGGGTTGTCCAGCGTTCCTCCCTATCTCACCCAGCGTCAGTAAGCCGTGCCCTGATGCTCAATAGCCCCTCCACCATCGCCCTGTGCTCTGCCAGCTCGGCCTTGAGCTCGCTCTCCCTTTCCCTCTCTGGAGACTGTTTCCCACCGAACAGTCCCGCGACCCTGTCCCACGCCCGGCGAATCCTCGCACGCAGACTCCTTCCGGCCATCAATGCACTCTCGATCTCGTCTATACGTTTCTGCAGCTTGTCGACGCGGATATCGATGAACTGCTCGATGAGCTCGCGGGCCACCTCAGTGATGTTCGACGGCTGCCTGCGGCTGACCGACAACAGGTAAAGCGCCACCGCCCCATCCAGGTCATCACGCTTCAGCGCTTTGACGATGTCGCGTACGTAAGTCGACTGCGGCATGAGCCCCAGCCGCCAGGCGCCCCTAGTTGCGAGCCTGATGATCACTCCGGGCAGCATGAACAGCACTGGGCGTCACCGCCTCATATTCCCAGAGCTCTTTCCAAGTATACAGCGGACTTCGGATACTTGGCTTTGTATAGATTCCATTCCTCTTCCGTGATCTCGAGAGGGTCCTTTCCGAACATGGCCCTGATGTTCTCAGAAGCCGCCTCCACCAGGTCCCGGTTCACATGAAGCGCCGCCAGCACGGCCCCGCCCACCGCGAACACGCCGTCCACGAAATCCAGGCCGGTGAGCGACTCCAGACCGCGTTCGAGCAGCAATCCTCCCAGAAAACCAACGCCACCAGCCAATGCAGTCTTCGTTGTCCTCTTACTCATACCTCGAGTCTCCCTTCGGGTCTGCATACGACCCTCACTGTGATGCTTCATGTTCTTGGGCCACCGTCTTCACTGCCTTAGCTATCAGCCTGTCCTTCTCCTTGAGCCGCCGCTCCAGCTCCCTCACACGTTGTTGAAGAATCCTCTCTCTATTAGACGCCTTCCTGAAGAACCTCTCATAGAGCACAACAAGGTTCACGCCCAAGACTGTTCCCAAGATTAAGCTGATGAGGTCTAGCCGAATCTCCATGAGTCCCACCTCGGTCATAGTCAACTTAGATATTCCCCGAAAAGAGACAGAGTCCCTCCGACAATATACCCTCAGCGACTCAGGCTCAAGGCCTCTCAAGCGATGACATCGTTTGGCTGTCATCCATCTCCTTGAACGCATAGCCGAACAGCCCCAACAGCGCTTTGTAGATCACAACGCTGTAGACGCTGAACCGCTCGAACACGCCGAAGTAATCCCTCGGCGCCACTCCGGCGCCGACCGCTCCCACAACCATCGAGAGCAACGCGGCAAGCCCCAGAACAGCAATGGCCTTCGTGTTCTTGCTCCGCCACCCGCCGACGGAGATCAGAACCAAAGAGACGATTGAGAGAAGCACCACAGTCGGCGTCACCACGTAGAAATGCATCACGTCCTGAAACGTGCCCTGAAACTCCCTGCCACTGAGCGGAAACAGCGTGTAGCCTACCGCTGACACCCAGTTCATGATCGTGTAGAGGCCGATCCCAATCCTGAAGGTCTTGTTCGTCTTGCTGGAGACTATCAGGTAGACAAATGTGCAACCGATAACGGAAAACATGGAGTAAAGCGCCGATAGCCTCGAGGCGACAACATAGGAAGGGGCGTCCACCGCGGTGAGATCGCTCACTGCTTGAGCGAGACTGCTGTAGCCAGGATAGTCCCGCATGCCGTAATACACGTGGAGGAAGTAGAACACCGCTGCGACGACGCCCGAAAGACTGTGCAAACGAACCAATCTGGAGTCCATACTTCTCTCCTTTCTGGCAGACGGCATCGCACCGTAGCTGCCAACATGGGTTCGCGTCTCAAGCACGGCTCGCGACCGTTTCTGAGCGAGCCGACAGCGTGGTGTGCTCGTTCGCCACCAGTCTTTGGCTTCCTCTGTGCCACAGAGTGCAAACAATCTGGCGTTCCTTCTCAGCTTCGCTGCTGGTAGTCTGCGACGATGCGCTGAATGCTCTTCAGGTGAAGCCGCTCGTGCCACACAAGCCTACGCAAGACCTTCCTGACGGTCCAGATCTCGTCGTCATTCCTGAGGCGAATCCTGTCGTCGGACACCCTGAGATCCTCCAGGATGCGCAACGTCTCCTCCCTGGACTGCCGCAGCTGCTCCGGCCAATCTGCCGCCCGAAACTCCCGCAAGTCCAGCCTCGGCTTCCACTCGACACCCGGCAAGTAGTACTCGACCTCGGTCTGAGCTATATGCAGAAGGATCTGTCGGATACTTCTCTACCACGCATAGGGAGCGAACTCCCTACACCGAGGGTCCCAGTGCATCACATCGGCTGGCAATAACCCAACTGCAGTCAGCAGGGCACGACGGGTGTAGCCGAGCGGTTCTGCACAACGGCCGATCTCATCCAAGAGTGCCGGCAGGCGATCCTCCCGAAAGGCCACCTCGTTGCCGCCAATCTCCTCAACAACCTTGATTTGGCGTGTGAGATTGCGTACTACGATAACATCCGGCCACCGGTTCCAATAATATCCGGCCACCGATTCCGATAATTCGCGGCCATCTGTTACGACAATATGCGGACAGCATAACGATAACATTCGGCCACCTGTTACGATAATATCCAGCCACCCACAGCTGGAAGCTGCGAAGCGACGTTGGGCAATCACCGATTGACAGGTTACTTGACCGAGTGCCGAGAACTCCCGAAACACTTGTGTTTTGAGGAGGCCGGTAACCTGTGAGGAGAGTGCCCATGCGCAAGATCAGAGAGATACTCAGACTCCATTTCGAGTCCGGCATGTCTATCAGGCAAATCGCTGTGAGCTGCTCCCTATCCAGAGCGGCAGTATCGGACACCATCGCCAGGGCAACCGCAGCCGGAGTATCATGGCCGCTGAGTCCCGAGATGGATGATGCACAGCTCGAGAGCCTATTGTACCCACAAGCCCTCGGCAGGAAGGCTAAGCCCGAATCAGCCATGCCTGACATGCAGTACATCAAGGGTGAACTGAGCCGAGCTGGCGTCACGCTGCAGCTCCTGTGGACCGAGTACATCGCTGATAACCCTGGCGGCTATCAGTATAGCCGCTACTGCCAGTTGTATCGTGAGTGGCAGAAGAAGACCGCTGAGCCGTGGCTGCATCTGGATCACAAGGCCGGCGAGGAGATGATGGTGGACTGGGCAGGCCAGACGATGCAGATCATAGACCGCGAGGCAGGAGAGCCGCGCGACGTCTACATCTTCATCGCCACCCTACCGGCCAGCAACTACCTGTATGTAGAGCCCTTCTTTTCAATGAGCCTTGAGAACTGGATTGCAGGCCACGTGCACGCCCTGGAGTTCTTCGGCGGAGTGCCTCAGATCATTGTGCCTGACAATGCCAAGACCGTCTCCCCAACGTACTGCTACTATGAGCCCGAACTAAACCTCACCTATGCGGACATGGCAAGCTACTACAACACCGCAGTAGTGCCTACCCGAGTCCGCCACCCGAAAGACAAGGCCAAGGT
>LSQX01053703.1_pt2 | contig 88345 bp, 83 predicted proteins | sample 654561 | NCBI WGS metagenome assembly LSQX01 (sample SAMN04489861, study PRJNA283612) | anaerobic digester metagenome | isolation source: 4 biogas reactors fed with cattle manure at either 37C or 55C with and... | place: Denmark: Kongens Lyngby | collected 2014 | reverse complement strand
GTTCTTGTCACTGTCTTTGATAATAGCGGATTGCCACTGCCATCTTCGAAAGTTAAAGTGAGCATACCAACATTTTCGAACACAACTTCCTTAGTCGCTATTTCTCCTGCTTCGATAGTGATCTCATCTTCGAGCTTAAGCAGCTCGTTGATAACTTCCATGCGAACTTCCAGCTTATAGGTTCCGGGACTTGCTGAGAGTTCGATTATGCCCTGGTTGCTTCCCCAGGCCGATGCTATCTCCTCAGTTCCTAAAAGGAGTTTTGCATGAGATTCTGGAATTGGCGTGCCGTCTGTCATTTTTACTATGATCCTTGCTTCTCCTGTCTCCTCTGTTGCGAACACGATTTTGCTGGAGTTTGCGCCTGCGTTGACGGTTATCTGAACGTCCTCAACCCTTGCATCACCTACAGACGCATCTACGAAGTAGGTTCCGGGTCTGAGGAAGTACTTGATCTCCTCAACACCGGAGTTCTCCGACAGCACTTTTTTGGTGCTGTCTTTCAAAATTACACTGACATCTGTCTGCGGGGTGTTGCTGCTGTCTGTAAATGTCAGGGTCAGCACTGCAAAGTTGTTCACTACAATTTCTTTGTTAGTTGTTTTTTTGCTTCAATTACTACATCGCTCTCGACCAAAACCAACTGGTCTATTGCTTCGGTCCGTACTTCAACTGTGTAGCTGCCTGGCTTTGCAGTCAACACCACGACGCCTTGCGAATTGACCGAACCTTTCGTAACTTCTTTGCTGCCGTCTAGTAGTTTGACTTCAGCCTCAGTTATTGGAGTTCCGTCAGTCATTTTAACTGTAATTCGTGCTTGTCCAGTTCTTTCTCCTATAAGACTACACCCTGTCATAAAAGTCACAAGTATAAGCAAAAGCAAACACAATCCAAGTCGCCTTTTCATCTAGCCAGCCCCCTAATTGGCGTTAGAATAAAATCTTCGTAGCTATGGTCGACTTCTTCCATAATACTCCTTTAATAATGAGACTATTTTACTAGTCTTGACTAGAAACAACTTTGGGAATTTACTGTAATTCATTGTGGTGATAAGGGCAAAAAAAATTAGCCTATGTTTGTGCATAGGCTAACAAATTACCACTTTCCTGATGCCCCCCCGCCACCGCTGCGGCCTCCACCTCCATAGCGGTTCCTTCCAGAAGAGCCTCTGTAACTGCCTCCTCTGTAGCTACCACCACGATAGGAGCCGCCTCTGAGCAGCGAATGGAGTATTGCCCCTACGATCATACCGCCGGTAAACCGGAAATCCAGTAAAACTAGGGCAACAATGATCACAAACAAGATCAACCCGGCTAGAGGGTTCGGACCGTCATTAGTTTCATATCTGGAAATGCCTTCTGTCTCCCCAGCCACGCGAGGAACTGCATCGCCTTGTGCGATGATGCGCTCTTCTAGAATTGCAACGAACTCAATCAGTCCGTTGATGTCGTTATTCGCCAGCGCCGGGCCTACGTACTTCTGCAGGTTTACACCTACGAAGCTGTCGGGCAGAGCACCCTCCAAACCATAACCTACTTCGATGCGCATCTCGCGGGGATTTAGGGAGATTAGAAGAAGGAGTCCTTTGTCTTCACCCTTCTTGCCAATTCCCCAATCCTCGAACAGCTTAACTGCATACATCTCTATCGATTCATTTCCCAGATCGGGAACGGTTACAACCGCCATTTCCACACCAGTACGCTGGTACATAGCTTCTATACGGCTGTCCAGAAGGTGTTCGTTACTCAGAATACCAGCAAAATCATGAACATTTGTACCGGGAATCGGGGAAAGAGCACAGACTGCCAAAGGCAGCATCAGCAGGACTAAGATGATGTAAAGTCTTTTCATAGGTTGAGAAAGTAGCCTTCCCTTCTCCCTCCATCCTTAATATCGCTATCTAAAATTCCACTCTCGGTGCCACTTCGGCGCCAGCTGCTGCTTCGAAATACGTTCTCGGACCAAAGCCGAACATATTTGCTATCAGTACAGTTGGAAAACGCTTTACGCGGCTATTGTACTCCTGCACTTTTTCATTATAGCGCATTCTCTCTACAGCTATACGGTTTTCCGTTCCGCTCAGTTCGTACATGAGTTGGTTGAACTGGGCATCGGCCTTGAGGTTAGGATAGTTCTCTACTACCACTAGAAGTCTTGCCAAAGCCGATTCTAGCTGATTTGATGCTGCAACCTGTTCTTCAACAGTTCCAGCTCCAGCCAGTCTTGCGCGAGCATTGGCAATGGATTCGAAAACCTCCTGCTCATGGCTGGCATAACCCTTTACGGTGTTTACCAGGTTGGGAATCTTATCATATCTTGCTTGAAGTTGATTTTCCACCTGTCCCCACTGAGCATCAACAGACTCGTTTAATGAAACCAAGGAGTTGTAGCTGCTCACAAACGAAATACCGATAAGCAAAATAACACCGAGTACTACAAGGAGAATTATTGTACCTTTTTTCATGATGTTGGCAAAATCGCCCTTTCCTCCCATCTGTTATTGATGTTTCCACCTGCTTCTACTATATGTTTCTAGGTTTTGTTTCACAATGCTGCGAAGTTATTTCTCGACTCTTCAATAACTTTCAGAGCAAAGTCCAGATCCCGCCAGCCATCGACGGCAGTCTCTTTCCCTTCGAGCTGTTTGTAGATCTGGAAGAAGTGCTCGATTTCCTTCAATATATGGTGCGGTACGTCTTTTAGCGTCTGTAGTTCATCGTAGCGGGGGTCGTTGTCCAAGGCCGCGAGAATTTTGACATCTCTCCCCTTATCATCTACCATTTCCAAAGCCCCAAGCACCCTGGCCTTGACCATGCATCCCGGAAACGTTGGTACGTTTGATAGAACTAGAATGTCTAAAGGATCTCCATCTTCAGCGATTGTATTGGGAATGAAACCGTACTCCCCGGGATAGTGAACGGAACCGTAAAGGACCCTGTCCAAAACAAAATGACCTTTCTTCACATCGAACTCGTACTTGTTCTGGCTTCCTCTGGGAATCTCAACAAAAGCATCGACTAACACATCTCTGCCCCCTTCGGAGAAAATCCTTTAGAATTTGCCAAAAAGCCTGCAAACTTTCAGTTTGCAGGCTTTTCATTGCTATGGTAGCCCCAAGGGGATTTGAACCCCTGTCACCGCCGTGAGAGGGCGGCGTCCTAGGCCACTAGACGATGGGGCCATTTGGCTGGAGGAGAAGGATTCGAACCCTCGCCGGCGGGGCCAGAACCCGCTGTCCTACCACTAGACGATCCTCCAATTACCTCAGCGGCAACTCTTATTCTACTTCATAGCACTGAAACCGTCAAGTCCTTTTAGAGAACTTTTCTGCTTTTTAGCCTGCCTCTTAGCCATTTTTTATGAAAAACCTACAACGCCTAGTTTGTCCCCACAAACAGCTATGTTATCCAAAAGCCCACAGTGCTACTCCATGAGTTTTTGAATCCATTGTTATGTACGGGAAAAGGTTCTTTCGGGGAGATGCCCTGCCTGTGCCTAATAACTCTGTAAAGGGCAGATCCCAGGCCAGCTTTTATAGATCTGCCCTCTATTAACCTAAATTCCTTTGCGTAGATCAGGTTTGCCCTGCTTAGAAGTGGGTCTTGGTTGAAATCCCTTTACTTGCAGGTTTTCGGTTCCTGCTGCAGGCGGGGAATTGCCTTCAGCAGAAGTTTTTTGAGGTTTTTGGAGTTTGCTTTCATCACCTCAACCACCTTCTCGTGCTCAAGGGGCTCTTCAGAGATTCCCGCTCCGAGATTTGTCACGGTACAGATGCAGCTGTAGCAGATCTCCGCTTCCTTGGCCAGCGTGACCTCAGGCACATTGGTCATGCCCACAACGTCTCCGCCTAGTTGGGCGAACATCTTAACCTCCGCCGGGGTTTCGTAACGCGGCCCTTCTGTGCAGACATAGCAACCTTCGGCGTTTTTGATACCGAGACTCTGCAGTTCTTCTTTGAGTATAGCGTTAATCTGCCTGCAGTAAGGTTCGGTGAAATCCAAATGCTTCACCTGAGTTTCATCGAAGAGAAGGGCTCGGCGTTTGGTAAAGTCCAGAAACTGATTGAGGATGACAAACGTTCCCGGGACCAGTTCCGCTCGTAAAGATCCCACCGCAGAAGTGGCCAGGATCCTCTCTACACCGAGCATTTTGAAAGCTGCGATGTTTGCCCTGTAGTTGATCAAGTGGGGCGGGACGCTGTGGCCTTTGCCGTGGCGGGGAAGAAAGAAGATCTCTTCCCCGCCAAAAACTCCTCTTTCAAATTCAACTTCGCCGTAAGGCGTAGTTATCTTATCTGCGGTAGTCTGAAAGAGTTCGGCATCGTAGACTCCTGAGCCTCCGATGATGCCTACTTTCATTTGAGATCAGCCTTGGCAAAGGCTTTGGCAAGAGCTAAAGCTGCATCAAGGTCTCTGACATCGACCATTTCCGACCTGCTGTGAACGTAGCGGGTGGGAACGGAAATCACCCCTGACGGAACGCCTTCACGGTTGAGGTGAATCGCTCCGGCATCGGTTCCTCCGAACTCGAGGACCTCCATTTGATAGGGGATGTTGTTGGCTTCTGCAAGCTCAACCAACTTGTCTTTCACGTATGGATGAGCCAGAAGCGAGTTGTCCTTCACCTTGATAGCGGCGCCTTTCCCCAAGGACACGTCCATGGTCATGGCTTTTGGAGTATCTCCAGTTGCAGTGACATCAATTGCCAGGCCGTAATCTGGGTCGATACCGTATGCCGCTGTCTTGGCACCTCTCAAACCCACTTCTTCCTGGACTGTGAACACTGCAACAATGTGGTTGTCGGTCTCTGGTAGCTCCTGCATGAGCTTGATCAATAGCGCACAAGCAACTCTGTTGTCCATGGCTTTGGAGACCAGTCTGTTGCCCAGATCGATAAAAGGCGAAGTGAAGCAGGCGGTGTCGCCGATTTTCACCAGCTTCATGGCTTCTTCTTTACTCTCCACCCCGATATCGATGTAGAGGTTTGATTTCTGCAAATCGGCGATTTTATCCAGTTTTTCCACGCCGATAACGCCTAAAGTCCCGTTTTGGAACTGCACTCTTTCTCCTGGGAGATAGAAGGGGTTTACTCCGCCGATAAAGTCAAAGCGCAAAAACCCTTCTTTATCGATATGGGTTACGATTATCCCGATTTCGTCCATATGCGCAGAAAACATAATCTTGCTCTTAGGTCCCTTTTTCTCGACAATCAAGTTGCCCAGCGCATCGGTTCTGGTTTCGTAGTTTGGCAGCTCGGATTTGATAATCTCGCGGATACACTGCTCGGAACCTGAAGGACCGCAAGCTTGCGTTAGTTTCTTAAGCAGCTCTTTCATTCAAAGTCAACCCCTTTATCTGCAATATCATGCACAAACAGCTCTACGAGCTTGATCATATGCTCCAAGTCGGACTTGCTCATCACGGTAACCGGAGAGTGGATATATCTGCAGGGAACGGCAATTGGAGCGGTGGGCACGCCTTCCCGGCTGAGGGAGATCGCGCCTGCGTCTGTGCCGCCTGTGATAGTCCGCTTGTTTTGGATCGGTACACCGTGTTCTTCAGCAAGCCTAAACAGTCTGCCCACAACTTTGGGATGAGCGATAACGCTGCGGTCCATAACCGAAACTGCAGGACCAGCACCGACTGTTGTGGAATAGCCTTCTTCATCTGTGCCGGCTACATCAGACGCGGTGGTTCCCTCCAGAACCAAACAGACATCGGGACCCACTCTGTAAGCTGCAGGGCCTGCTCCTCTGAGACCGACTTCTTCCTGCACGGTAAAGACGAAGTAAACCGGGCAGTTGAACTCCAGCTTTGTCAGCTCAACCAATGCAGTACAGCCGGCTCTATCGTCGAAGGCTTTACCTACCACCAAGTCCCCCATCTCTCCGAAAGAAGTAGCAAAAGTCGCCACATCGCCGGGTTTCACAAGCTTCTTGGCGCTGTCATCGTCTACTGCGCCGATGTCAATATAGAGATCGTCAAAACCCAGGACCTGGGTTCTTTCTTCAGGTCTCTGCAGGTGAATGGCTTTTGCGCCAATAACACCAACTACCTTATCTTTGCCGATGTAAACGGGCTTGGAAACCAAAACCCGGGGATCTATACCGCCCACCGGTTGAAAACGCAGAAGTCCGTTTTTTTCAATAGTGGTGATCATCAGCCCCACTTCGTCCATATGGGCTGCGAGCATGACTTTGGGTCCTGGTTTATCCTTTCCCTTAACTCCGTACAAGTTCCCCAGAGAGTCGTTGAAGACTTCATCCACATGAGGCGTGATGTACTCTCTGATCAGGTCTCTCACTTCGTGCTCTCTGCTCGAGACGCCCCGTGCCTCACTTAACTCTTTTAAAAACATGGCAATCCCTCCACAAACTCGCGATCGGCTTTGAGGGCGAACTCTGCGAGCAACCTACCGCCTTCTTTAATGTCTGCCAGATCCAGAGTTTCAACTGAAGTGTGCATATATCTCAGAGGTAGGGACACCAACGCACAGGCAACTCCGTTCCTGGCGATTTGAATACTCCAAGCATCTGTTCCCCGCGCGCTAGTCGACGCCTCAAGCTGATAGGGGATCTTCGCTTCATCTGCTACCTCTTTCAACTTCTCCAAAATCTTCGGATGGGTGTCAGGTCCCATGCTGATTACAGGTCCTTTGCCGAGACCAAAGCCCCTGTCTGCCCTTACACCGGGGAACTCACCGTGACAGACATCCACAGCAATAGCCAGATCGGGGTTTACGCTGTAAGCACTCACAGCTGCGCCTCTAGTTCCCACTTCTTCCTGTACTGTGGCAACCAAGTAGACATCAAGGTTGTGGTGCACTTCAGTCAGCCTTTCCAGGCAGGCTGTAAGCATGACCACACAAGCTCTATCGTCAAAAGACTTTCCGGCATACCTATTGCCTGAAAGCTTCTGAACTTCTCTGTTGATGGTGATAATATCTCCTACTCTAACCAGTTCTTCAACTTTTTCTTTTTTAAGACCCACATCGATATAAAATTCGTCTTTCTCGTATGCCTTTTTCTGTTCGCTCGGCGACTGCAGGTGAGGAGGCTTGGCTCCGATAACTCCCCGGAGTTTCTCCCTGCCGTGAACTGTGACTTCCTGGGCAACTAGAGTGCGGAAGTCAAACCCGCCGACAGTTGCAAAGCGAATAAACCCATTGTCGTCGATTTTCTTTACCATTAGACCAATTTCATCTATGTGGGCGGCCAAAAGCAGCTTCCCGTGCCCTTTGCCCTTCTTAAAAGCAATTACATTGCCCAGGGCGTCTTTCCTAACTTCGTCTGCCATAGGAAGCCATCTTTCGGCTATTAGATCAGCTGGCATAGTTTCATATCCCGATACGCCACTTGCTTCGGATAATGACTTCAAAAGCTCAGCTAAATCCATGCTCTCACCTCCCAAAGTTGTTGCACTTATTATATTCCCCGAATGCCGGGGAAAACAACGCCAAAACCATCGGCCTACCTAAAACAATTCGCCTGCGCCGCAATTTTGCCTCTTTTTTCCAGAGGTCTTCACAAAAAAGAGCAGCCGTAAGGCTGCAGGTTGAACTAAACTAGGCTTTCGGCAAAGCTCCGAATTCTTTCCACCCCGGCCTTGATGTTTTCCATGCTAGCAGCATAGGACAGGCGGACGTACTCGTCGCTACCGAAGGCAGCACCTGGAACTACCGCAACAAGGGCTTCTTCCAGAAGTGCTTGGGAAAAACTCTGACTGTCGGAGATCACTGTGCCCTTTGGGGTCTTTTTGCCGTAAAGTCCGGCCACATTAGGAAAGACGTAGAAAGCTCCCATGGGCTTCTTACAGGTGATGCCGTCAATACTGCTGAGCCCGGCCACAATGACATCTCTTCTCTCTTCAAAAGCCCGGCGCATGGTCTCCACATCGTCTTGGGGACCGGTGATGGCCGTTACTGCTGCTTTTTGAGCAAAAGATGTAGGGTTGGAAGTGGAATGGGCCTGCAGGTTGGCCATGGCTCTGATGATCGCTCTCGGTCCCGCTGCATAACCAATACGCCACCCGGTCATGCTGTAGGTCTTGGAGACTCCGTTGACCACTATCGTTTTTTCTTTAAGTTCGGGAACAACTGTTACGATGGACTCGGCTCTAATGCCGTAGGTGAAATCTTCGTAAATCTCATCGGAAATCAGACCGATGCCAGTCTCTAGAACTGCTTCGCCGATATCTCTCAGTTCGTCAGCGGTGTACACTACACCGGTGGGGTTACTTGGCGAAGTAAGCACCAAAAGCTTGGTGTTTGGAGTTACAAGACTTCTGATGGTATCACCGGTAATCTTCAGTTCTTCATTAGGTACGGCGGGAACCACCTTGGCACCGCACAACCGGATCTGCTCGTCATAGCTAACCCAGTACGGAAGAGGCAGGATCACTTCATCTCCGGGATCGAGAAGACACATAAAGGCGTTAAACAGGGAATGCTTTGCGCCGCAGGAGACGATAATCTCATCGGGTTTGTAATCAAGGTTATTGCGCTGTTTAAACTTGTGAATGATCGCCTCTTTCAGTGCTGGAATTCCATCTGTTGGAGTGTACTTAGTGAACCCTTCGCCGAGAGCCGCGCACGCTGCGGCTACTATATGTTCCGGCGTATCAAAATCCGGCTCTCCGGCGCCGAAATCGATAACGCTAAGACCTTGGCTTTTCAGCTCCTTGGCCTTTCTGCTGATGGCCAGAGTTGCCGAAGGAGCAATGCCTTTTGCCCTCCTTGATACTTCCATGTTCTCACCTCATTCTAACCTAATACTTGCACGCAGACCCTTCTAGTTCGCGGACCGTCAAACTCGCAGAGGTAGATGCCCTGCCAAGTGCCAAGGGCCAACTTCCCGTCCCGCACAGGAATCACCTCAGATGGTCCTACAAGGCTTGTAAGGACGTGTGCAGGAGAGTTTCCCTCCATATGCCTGTATTCCTTGAGATAGGGGCTGATGAATTCAAAAGCAGCGAGCATATCCTGCCTGACGGTAGGATCGGCGGCCTCGTTGATCGTCACTGCACACGTGGTGTGTTTGGCAAAGACGAGACAGATCCCGCTTTCGACTCCGCTCTTTTTGACAATATCTTCCACCCGATCGGTTATGAGGACGATCTCTCTTCTGTGCTTGGTGGCAACAGTAAGATCATCCTGAAAACATGCCATCTTTTTCACCTCAAAGACTTAAGATATTCATCGATGGACCTGGCAGCTGTTTTTCCAGCTCCCATAGCTTTAATCACCGTTGCAGCTCCTGTAACGATGTCGCCTCCGGCAAACACCCCTGGAATGGACGTTTGCTGGTTTTCGTCCACCAAAATCAATCCTCTCTCATCGGTTTTCAGTCCCGGAATACTGCGCGTCGCCAGGGGATTTGGTCCCTGACCTATAGCCACAATCACCATATCTACATCGAAAACCTCAAACTCGCCTTCGATGGGCACCGGAGCCCTCCTGCCTTTTGCATCCTTCTCTCCTAGCATCATCTTCTGACACCTGACGCCATTTACCCTGAACTCCTCGTCTCCGAGGATCTCCACAGGATTTCTGAGTAGGTTGAAGACTACGCCCTCTTCTTCGGCATTCTCTACCTCTTCAGCTCGCGCCGGGATCTCCTCACGGCTTCTGCGATAGACAATGTGGACCTCCTTTGCTCCCAATCTCAGTGCGGTTCTCGCAGAATCCATAGCAACGTTACCAGCGCCGACAACCGCAACCTTCTCACCGACGTAAACCGGAGTGTCCACTTCAGGAAACTTGTAGGCTTTCATCAAGTTGACCCTAGTGAGAAACTCGTTGGCAGAATACACACCGTTGAGGTTTTCACCGGGTATGCCCAAAAAGTACGGAAGGCCTGCCCCCGCACCAATAAAGAAGGCTTTGTAGCCCTGAGCTTTTAAGTCTTCCAAGCTCACCGTAACTCCCACGATCACATTGGTTTGGAAGGTAACACCGAGGCTCTTAATGTACTCGATCTCTGAGTCGACGATGGACTTGGGCAGCCTGAACTCAGGGATGCCGTAGCGCAGAACGCCGCCGAGCTCATGTAAAGCTTCAAACACCGTAACCTTGTAGCCTAACAGGGCAAGGTCGGCAGCAGCGGTCAGTCCTGCAGGCCCCGATCCGATCACTGCAACTTGCTCTCCGGTAACTTCTGGTTTTTCCACAGACACTCCGTCTGCCCGTTCCTTGTCAGCAACATACCTTTCAAGAGCTCCAATGGCCACAGACTTACCCTTCTTACTGAGAATGCAGTTAGCCTCGCACTGGACCTCCTGGGGACAGACCCTGCCGCAGATGGCAGGCAGAGAGTTTTTCTCCTTGATGATTGCAGCGGCTTTTTGCAGATCGCCGTCTTTTACAGCCTGTATAAAACGGGGGATCGGTGTTTCCACCGGACAGCCCGCGACGCACTTAGGTATTTTGCAGTTGAGACAGCGCATGGCTTCAGCCAGCGCTTGATCGTCGTCAAAACCGAGGGCCACCTCTTTGAAGTCCTTCGCTCTTTCCTCAGGTGCCCTTCTCGGCATTTCGTTCCTATCTGAAAGCACCAATGGTTCCACCTCTTTAACTATTTCTCCTTATAATACACCAACTAGTGCGAATTAGGAAGGTATTTTCCACATGGCGGCCTATTTCCTCCACAAAATGCGTAAGTTCGTCATGAATTAAGTATCTTGTATCCAAGGATACACGCAGGTTCCCTGCCGAGCCTCACCACACCGTTTTCCACAAACCCCAGATCCCCAAGAGACTCAAGAAGCACTGTGTCGCGGACAAAAACAACGGAAAGAAGCGTTTCCACCTGCCATAGGGCAAAGGGCATTCTACCCAGCCAAAGGCCAAGAACGTGGGTGATGAACTCTTTAGTCCTCAGCTCGTTTGAGGCCACATAAAAGAAGAAGCGGGCACCGATATCCTGCCCGATGCCGTAGAGGTCGATGTCGCCTACGTAGTTTTCTGCAAGTTCCACAGACCAGAGTCTGGCATAGGGGTCCGTTGTCACCAGCCGGTACCAACGGCGCATCTCCCTACGCCTCGACTCCCAGAGAGTACCCGGAGGTACGGGGCTCCCAGTGAGGGAATAGTGGTGTTCAGGATGCTCTAGAGACCTTGTTCTTTCCCGCATGTGCTGCGTTTTCAAACCGGTGATGGCAAGGCTCTCATAAGCTAGGTCCTCAACTGCAACCCTCTCGCCTTTTTCCGCTTTGCCCTTTCCGGAAAAGATCCGGCCGATTTTACCGCACTCGGATGCTGTAAGGCCGCCAAATCCGAGCCTGTGGACTCTCTCTGCAAAACCCTGCTGGTAGAGAACGTCCCAGATCGTGTTTTTCTTCACAATCCCACCTCGCGTTGGTTTACCTGACTTGGAAATCAGGGTACAATGTAAAAGGATTTCATTGGTAGCACAGAGTTAGTATGCATCTATTTGTAAACTGCTAAAAAGGTGGAATTTCCATGTTTAATCCAGAAGCAACTCGAGATCTTCTCATAGAATGGTTAGCTGAATATGTCAAGTCTGCTGGAGCAAAAGGGCTGGTCTTTGGTCTTAGCGGTGGCATCGATTCTGCGGTTGTGGCCGGCCTCAGCAAGCTGGCTTTCCCCGATACATCCCTCGGGGTGATCATGCCCTGCCACTCCAATCCCACAGACAAGGAAGACGCCCTCCTTGTGGCTAACGCTATAGGCCTGCAGACGCAGGAGGTAGATCTGACAGAACCATTCGACTACTTGGTGGCCAAAACCGGAGTGAACGCAGATACCATGGCAGCCCACAACTTAAAGCCCCGCCTGCGGTCGTCTACTCTGGGGCTTATCGGTCAAAGCTTGGGATATCTCGTTGCAGGAGGCAGCAATCTCGCCGAATGGTACACCGGCTATTTCACCAAGTACGGCGATTCTGCAGTTGACCTTTTGCCTTTAGCAAGACTGACTAAAAGCGAAGTCTACCAGCTGGCAAAGGTCCTCAAGATTCCGGAGAAAATTATCACTAAAGCCCCAAGCGCCGGACTCTGGCAAGGGCAAACCGACGAAGAAGAGATGGGGATCAAGTACGCCGATCTCGACAAGTACCTTACCGATGGTACAGGCGAGGAAGAGATCATCGCGAGAATCGAAGCCCTGCATAAAAGAAGCGCCCACAAGCGGCAGATGCCACCTATGGGCCCGGTTGTCAGAGGCTAACCTCGGATTAGCGTTTAATCATATGCACGGCACTGCCGTAAAGGCCAAGTCCTGCTTCAAAGAGGGCCTCTCCGAAGGAAGGATGGCTCAAGATGGCTTTGGCCAGATGATCCCTGCTCCCTCCGGAGGCAAGGAGGCTGCCTGCTAGGTTGATCAGCTCGCAGGCATCGGGCCCTACGATAAGGACACCGTTTACGCGGTCGCCATCACCGTAAACTTCAACAAAACCTGTCGCTTCTCCGCTTGCAAGAGCCCTTCCATTTGCACTAAATGGAAAGCGGCTCTTTTTTCCTTCCAGAACGCCCACTTCTGCAATCTCCGGACTGGCAAAAACAGTTCTCGGCACCAGCTCATCGCTGTAGTGGGGAGTCAGGCCGGCGAGCTTCTCCGCTACAAACACGCCTGCGTGGGATGCCGCATGGGCAAGCTTGTAGACTTTGTCCGTGACATCGCCGATGGCATAAACACCTTCTTTTGTGGTTTCAAAATCTTCTCCAACCACGATCTCTCCTCTTTGGTTCAGCGAAACTCCGTTTTCCTCAAGGCCTAGACCGACTGTGTTGGCTTTGTTGCCCAGCGCCACCAAAAGAACGTCGCCTTTGATCTCCACATCTCCTGCAATGAGGGCTGCATCCTGCTCTCTGTAGCCGGTGACAGTGGTGTTTGTCAGGATCTCAACGCCTCTGTCCTGCAGCCTTTTTGCTGCCTGCCTTGCGGCCTGCGGCGCAAACTGCGGTAGAATACTTTTTTCTCTTTCCACAATGGTTACCTTTGTTCCCAAGCTGGAGAAGATGGTAGCAAACTCCACACCGATGACGCCACCGCCCAAAACAACCATACTCTCCGGAAGCGCTTCTAGCTGCCAGATCTCTCTGGCGGTAAACACCCGTTTTCCGTCAGGTTTGATGCCCAAGATGGTAAGGGGAGATGCTCCAGTAGCGATGATAACCTTATCTGCTGCAATAACCTCGCCTCCAACGCTTACGCCTCCTGGGGCAAGGATTCCGGCACCCTTTACCACTTTGACTCCCGCCGCTTGCAAAAGGCTTTCCACGCCGCCTACAAGCTGTCTGACAACGCTTTCCTGCTTCTCCTGAAGCTTATCGAAGTCAACCTGCAGCATTTGGCCATTGGCGATCTCTGCAGCTCCTCTAACCTCCTCAAGGACCTTTGCTGTGTGATAGAAGGTCTTTGTGGGAATGCAGCCCCAGTTCAGACACGCACCTCCGAGGTGCTCTTTTTCTATCAGCGTGACATCCAAACCCAAATTCGCCGCTCGCAGAGCAGCTACATATCCGCCGGGACCGGCGCCAAGAATTGCAACTTTCATAGCGTCGTTCTCCTTTCATTACGTCCACCCAGAATCAAACATGAGTAGTACTACCATCGGATTAACTTAAAGCATCATGAAAACCCGAATTTATCGTCCATCCTCTACTAAGCTATTACCCAATGGGCTAAGATAAAAACAGCAGCTCGTATCCTGCTCTCCAAACGGGCAGATCTTACCCACTACCGGTGTCTCTTTCTGCAGGCTTCCATCTCCCCTTCGCCCCTAACGATTGTCTAGGTAAAACAGAACCGGCCCATTGTCCTGATGCGTATACTGTGGAGCCGGTTTTCTAACTATTGATGTTTTCCGCAAAAAAGACGATTATCCTTGCCATTTGGGGTAAGAGCCCAAGATCTTGAGGAAAGAGGTTTGCTCTTTCACCTTGCTCAAAGCTGCACTCACCACAGAGTCCTTTCTGTGCCCGTCGCAGTCGATGTGGAAAAGGTACTCGCCGAGATAGCGTTTTGTTGGCCGCGACTCAATACGCGTGAGGTTGATACCGTAGTCGGCAAAGATCGCAAGGACCCTGTACAGTACGCCGGGCTTGTCGTTCAGCGTGGAAAAAATGATGCTGGTTTTGTCGCGTCCGGTGGGCTCTGGACCTTCAGACCCAAGAACTGCAAAACGGGTACTGTTGTCCCTTCGATCCTGTATGCCTTTCTCCAGAATGGGAATGCCGTAAACTTTTGCAGCCTGCAGAGAGCCGATAGCCAGGGCTCTTTTCTTTTTGGCCTCAAGCACTCCATAGGCTGTGGAACTTACCGGGATGGGCTCTAGGTTGTTTCTCTCCAGGTACTCCCGGCACTGACCTATAGCCTGGGGATGGGAGTAGACAATTCTGTTCGTCTCGTTCTCATAGCCCAACAGGCAGTGGGAGATCTGCAGATTCACCTCTCCCACCACATGAACTTCAGACTCGAGCAGAAGATCCAGAGTCTCACCTACAGACCCCTCTATGGAGTTTTCCCACGGTACGATCCCCCGCCCATTCCTGCTGTTTTGGAAGACTTCTTTAATGGACTTCACCGCAATTGCATCTTCATCTAGAAGCAGCGCTGCTTCGTGAGAGTAGGAACCTTCCGGTCCCAAGTAGTAGATCATACGCCCTCACCTAGATTTAAACGGGCCATCAGACGTTCAAACTCCTCGAAGTTCAGGGACTGGGGTCCGTCAGAGAGAGCTCCGTCGGGATTGGGATGGACCTCAATGATCAGGCCGTCTGCTCCAGCTGCAAGGGCAGCCTTTGCTAGAGGTTCCACAAGGCTTCGCTTGCCCGATGCATGGCTGGGATCTGCCAAAACCGGCAGGTGGCTGGTTTCTTTTGCCAGCGCAATTGCAGAGATGTCCAGAGTGTTTCTGGTCCAGGGCTCGAAGGTTCTGATACCTCTTTCGCACAGCACCACCTGGCTGTTTCCTTCCGCAAGAATATACTCTGCGGCCATCAGCCACTCTTGAATTGTAGATGAAAGTCCGCGCTTCAAGAGGATGGGTTTTCTGGTCAGGCCGACTTCCTTCAAAAGAGAGAAGTTCTGCATGTTACGCGCACCGATTTGGAGCATGTCTGCATACTGTGCCACGATTTCCACGTCCCGAGGATCGACCACCTCTGTAACTACAGGAAGACCGTACGCTCTTCCTGCTTCGCTGAGGAGCTCAAGTCCTTTTGTCTTCAACCCCTGGAAGGCGTAGGGCGATGTGCGGGGCTTGAAAGCACCGCCCCGGAGCATGTTGGCTCCGGCTTTTTTCACTGCTTCTGCGGTTTTTAGCATCTGGTCCTCTGTCTCCACCGCACATGGACCGGCAATTACTACTTTTTCCTTGCCGATGGAAACGCTTCCTACTTTGACCACACTGCCTTCAGGCTGGCATTCCCTGCTGACAAGTTTATAAGGTTTACCAACTCTAATAGCCTTTTCCACCTTCGGCCAGAGCTGGGCCTGCTCAAGGAGTTCATCGGTGATGGTGCCGACGACGCCGATTACGCTTTGATTAACTCCATGGATCACGTGACAGGAAAAACTCAAAGTCTCGAGCTTACTGCAGACTTCCTTAATCTCCACCGACGAGGCTTCTGGCTTCATAACGATGATCATAGCTTTCCCTCCTAAAAAAATAACCTCGCCCCAAAGGGACGAGGTTTTCTCGCGTTACCACCCTAATTGGCTGTTTCCAGCCCACTCCTATCAGGTACGAGCTTAGCGCTGATACCCGCTTCCTTTTAACGGTGGAAGTTTCCGTCCCGATCTACTTTGCGTTCAACCGGGCAACTCCGGGGAGAACTTCGCTTACGGCTTTCTACCGGGTTTCCACCATCCCCGGCTCTCTATAAGTCCCCCGCAAGGTACTTTTCCCCTTCACAGTCTTTAATATATTGAAAACATATTAGCAAGCACCAGACGCCTTGTCAAGAAGAAAAAGTCGCTTTTTTCGCCATTTCATTACCGGCTCTTAAGGAGCGACCTGCCTACACTTAAGAAGAGCTCGGCGCCATAACCGATGATTTTTTCGTTGAACTTGAACTTGCTGTTGTGCAGAGGCATGCTGCACTCTTCTGTTCTGCTTCCGAGAAAGAGCATGGCACCTGTGACCTTTTCGGTGTAAAAGGAGAAGTCTTCAGCAGCCATCGAGGGAAAGCTTAACTCCTTATAAGTTAAGCCTTGTGGGAGGTTTGCCTGTACAATTTCCAGAGCCGTCTGGTGATTTACGGTCGGCGGATACTGTTCGACATACTCCACCTCCGCTTCCAACCCAAAGGCTTTAGCTGTATACTCGGCGTGCCTCTTCAGGCTCTCGCCAATCTTCTTTCTTGACTCCTGCGACAGAGCCCGAATGGTCCCTTCAAGGGTTACCTTGTCGGGAATGATATTGTATGCAGTGCCTGCACTGATGCTGCCGATGGTCAAAACCGCACCATCCCAAGGAGCTATCTCTCGGGATACGATGCTCTGAAGAGATGTGACGAGGCTGCAGGCACAGACGATAGGATCCTTTGCCAGGTGTGGCGCTGCGCCATGACCGCTCTTCCCCTTCAGGACTACGCTGAAGCGGTCGTTTGAGGCCATAATAGTCCCAGGTCTGCTTGCCACAATACCCTCAGGAACCTCAGGCCAGATGTGCAGGGCGTAAACGTAATCGGCTCCATCCAAAGCTCCTGCTGCAACCATCCTCTCTGCACCGCCGTAGAGTTCTTCTGCAGGTTGAAAGATTCCCCTAACCTCTCCTTCCCAGGATGTGTCTTCAACGAAGGAAAGGAGCGTGAGTGCTAGAACCGCCGTGTGACCATCGTGCCCGCAGGCGTGCATTCTGCCGGGGTTCTCCGACGCAAAGCTAAGCCCCGTCTCTTCATGCACAGGTAAGGCGTCGATATCCGCTCTGAAGGCCACCACCGGTCCGCCTTCTCCCCTCTTAATTCTGACCACAAGACCGGTCTCGAGGGGCTGAGAGACTTGAACTTTGGCACCGTTTAGCTCCACTTCTTCAGTAGAGAAGCCTTTGGACACCAAAAAGTCCCTGATCCGCCTGGTGGTTTCCTTTTCCTCTCGTGAAAGCTCGGGAAACCTGTGCAGTTCCCTTCTGAGCTCAACGGCACTTTGATAATGCTTGTTGATTATCTCGCTAAACTCCATGTTCACACCTGCTTCAAGAGGTAGTTTAATAGCTGGCGATCTTTCTACCGTATTTTTCCATAATCTGCCAGTTGGGTTCGGTTCCGATTCCCAAACCTTCAGGCAGGTAGATTCTTCCCTTTTTGTCCATCTCGATCTCTATAAGGTCCTTGCCCATACCGTACCATCTGGCACTAGCCTCGACGTCGGCTGGGTAAACAAAACCATTGAACGAAGCGAGAGCGAGGATCGGCATGGCTCCAACTCCCGACTCGGGCATGGTGCCGCCCCACAGTTTGATGTTATTCTCTACGGCTAGCTTGTAGAGCTTCAAACCCTCTAAGAGGCCGCCGATTCTCTGAACTTTGATGTTCCAAACATCAATGCCGCCAAGTTCAATAACCTGCCTTCCTACCCTAAAAGACTTTAGAGACTCATCGAGGCAGATCGGGGTCTTGACGTTCTTTGCCAGAGCTGCATGGTCCAGGATGTCATCGTGGTTTAGCGGCTGCTCATAAAAGGTGCAGCCCAGCTGGTCCATTTCCCGGAAAACCTCGGAGTTTTCCAGCTCATAGGAAGAGTTTGCATCTACCCAGAACAAGAAGTCCGGCCCGATAACCTCACGGGCTGCCCTTGCAGGTTCAATATCCCAGCCGGGCTTAATCTTGATTTTGATTCTTCTATAGCCTTCCTCCACATAGTCTGCCACCCAGGTCTTCAGAGTGTCGAGACTCCGGTCCCCGGGGATACCCACTGAAACGCCGGACTCGATGTACTCTTTATACTCAAGATGCTTCTGGTCTACGCCCATCTGAGCCAGTTTGATCTTGATGGCATCTACCAGACGCAGGTTGTTCTTCTTGGCCACAAGATCCCAGTAGGCATTTTCCAAACCGGCTTTAGCGAAGTTGTTGCCCCTTATACCTTCTGCCAGAACGCTGTTCAGCTCTTCGATGGAGGTGAACTCCTTGCCTACAACCTTCGGTATGAGCCACTCATGGAGCATTGCCTTAACCGACGAGATGGTCTCGCTGGAGTAAAACGGTGCGTCAAAAGGCGCCGATTCTCCGTAGCCCACCAGGTCGCCGGAGGTCATTTTGATAATGATGCTCTGCCTGTTGTAGCTTCTTCCACCGGAGATTTCAAAGGGTACCAGGAGCGGAATGGCCACCTGGTACAGCTCTATACCGTCTATCTTGATCCTTTCGTCTAAATAACTCATCGTTTGCCACACCTACTTTACCAGTACATATGGATTGAGATCTGTTACTTCGAGGAAGGTGAAAGGCTCGGTGCCTTTCCCTAGTTTTTCGCGGATGTATATCAGTCCTGCAACCAGACCCTTTTGGGGATTGAAAAGCAACTCGTGCACTGCTTTTCTGGTTCTGCTTGCATCTATCGGAGCATACTCACTTTGAGGTATCTGGAAAAACGTGTGCATCTGTCCGTTTACCGCACCGCGGAGAGCATACTCAAGCATCATCTTCCCGGAACAGATGTTGCCTGTTGCAGAGACCTGCCGAGAAGGTTTGTCATCCAAGACCTCTTCCAGAGCCCAGAGGTTGCGGTCGCTGAGGTCGTAGCCGCCGTATGCTACACCGACTTTGCCCTCAAACTCCTTGTTGTGGTCGAACAGCCTGTTGAAGCAGATGGCAAAATCTGCAAGCCAGGAGCTGTCCTTGCCCAGGAATTTTCTGACCAGCTCCCGCTGAAACTCATCTTCCAAAGTTGCGTTCATCATCTTCACGCCCAGGTGAATGGGCTCGTCCACAGACTGCTTGATGAGCCTTGGCACATCCTGCAACCAGGAGATGATCATATCCTTCTGTCCCGCCACATCGGTGCCGGCAAACGTTGGAGAGAAGTCCTTCTCCATGACCATGTCCTCGTTTTTGTGCTTTTTCCACACTTCCAAAAGCTTTTGAGTAGTATAGGTGTACTCACTCAGCTTGTACTCTTCAGACGGGCCTGGCAGGTGGTACTTTACGCTGGGGATAATTGGATATTCTCCTGCCACAGCAAGACACTGGTCGAAGAAGTCCAGGTAGTCGTCGAGGCTCTTCTCCCAGCCTCTGCCCTTCCACACAACCGAGTAGCCCTCTTCTCCGTTTTTGGAGACGAGCTTTTCCACCACCATCTTGGGTGCATGGATCTTCCATTGATCCATCTCGGCCTTTTTATCCTGGTCTTCAGCGATAACGGTTTTCAGAACCGTAAAGCCCAGACCGCCTTCGATATCGGCCATAACCTGCCCCTTGTTTGTAGAAAGCTGACCTGAAGCCTTGCCAAAGGGGTTTTTGATCTTGAACGGCCCGTAAAAGCTGGACACATCGATGTTGTACCTGTCTTTGATATGGCTTTCGGGCTCTTCAATCAGTCTGTTGTAGTCCTCATTTAGAGCTTTTTGAAACTCTTCCGAGACCTCAAACTCCTGAGGCAGGAAGTACCGAGGCTTTACCACCCCAATCCCTCCAATTCCTGTACAACCTCTCTGATGGCTGCTCTTTCTTCTTCACTAACCCCCGGTCCGTAAGGATCCCAAGCGGCGCTTTCAGGCACAAGACCCTGAAGCACGCAAATGTACAACATCCTCTCGATGTAGCCTTCCATAGGTTTGATGAAGGTTACCTCTGCCAGTTTATCCACGAGAACTGTAAGTTCTACGAAAGCCTTGTAATCCTGATCGTAGTAGGCGTCAATCAAAGCTTTCTGGAGCTTGGTGAATGCAGAACCGATACCTACAAGAGCACCCCTTCCCCCACGCATCATGGTGTAGCCAAACATGCGGTCTTCGCCGGTGATCAGGGCTTTGTTGGGGAACTCCTTTGCGATTAAGTTGGATACGTCTTGGTAGGTCATGACCGAATCTAAAGTCGCCATCTTGATAGCTACTGCGTTTTCCAGAGCAAACAGTTTACGCAGAACATCTAGGCTGTAGGAGATTCCTCCGGCAGCTTCGTAGAGGTAAAACAATACCATGTCAAGACCTAGTGAATTCAAAGCTTCATGATACTTAACGATGAGTTCGTCTTGATTATCCTTCCCCCTAAAAAAGCTCGGCGCATATGTGAGAATGCCATCTGCTCCGAGAGCTTTAGCATGCTCTCCCATCTTTTTTGCATCGGCGATAAACTCTTCTTCACTGGTGAAGTTGCGGGAACCTACGCCGCAGATGATCTTTTTGTCGGAGCTAAGAGCACTTCTGTAGACTTTGTAGACCTTTTCGCGATCCTCTTCCGAGAGCATCAGCCCTCTTCCTGTGTGCGCCCAAACGGCAATACCTGTAATGGGCTGTGTGTCCATCCACTCGGCGTACTTCTTCAGCGCATCGTAGTCGATGGTTCCGTCTTTTCTGAATGTTACAGGTACCGCTGGATAGAGACATCTGTCAAGTACTAAAGCCATTTTACACATAACACCTCTTTACACTGATATTGCTAAACAAAAAAGCGTTTTCTCTTTTTTGTGATCCACTATCCTCATCTGTTAAAACAAAACAGCAAGCCCAACTCCTCCGGAAAAGTTAGCGGTTGCAGGTTTTCCCTTGGGAGTCGTGTAAACAACGCCTAAATCTGCCTGAAGCTGCAGACTGTCCGTGAGGCTTTTTCCAACTGCAAGCTCGGCTCGCAGCTTCTTCTCCACGATTTCGCTGAGGAAAAAGGTTTTGTAGGCCTCATCCCGGCCAATGGTAGTCCAGTACTCATCGAGGTGACCGGGACCGTGCCACTCGTAGGCTAGGCTGAGACTCGATGAAAAACCGCCGGTTCTTAGGTTCAGGATTCCACCGAGTTTTAGAGCATCTGGACCTAAATCATCACCGAGAAACTCGCTTCCCGTTGTGTAGCGCCCATGTCCTCCCCAGTGGGAATGCAGGTACCGGGTATTAGCCAGCGCTGCTGCAGAAAACTGGACCTTCGCTCCGGAAAGTTCGAAGATCTCGGAACTGTAACCTAGAGACACTCCCATCACAGGAAGTTGGTTGAAGGTAAACGGTATAAAGGGGAAGTCGTCGATGATGGTCTCCACGTAGATGATGGCTCCGCTGTTAAAGACATACCCTGTATTGAACCCCATTAAGACATTGATGTCCCTGTTGTTTACCACTCTGCTTTTTAAAGCTAAGTGCTGTACTAGGTATACGGGCAGAAGCGGCACCGGGTTGTACATGAAGTAAATGGTTTCGTCGTTTCCCACAATCACGCTGGTTTCAAAGAAATCCAGGTAGATTGGAAAACCCTCTTTTGTAGCCTTAAGTCTGTGGGCCACAAACCTTCTAGAACTACCAAGGTCGGCAAGGAGCTTCTCATAACGAAAATCAAAGGAGAGAAGCCGGAAAGAAAACTCATAGCCACCTGTAAAAAGGTCTGCAGAAACAGCTACAGAGGGAAGAGACTTGAACTCCTCGAAGGCGAAGCTGTCGTTGAAATCCACAAACCCTGAACTGGCTTTGAGCTTGAAATTGCCAAAGTCAAACTTCGCCTTAAAGGTCGGCTTGACCTCTCCTGTGCTTTCTAGATGTACTGCTGCTTCCCCCGACAACTTTATGGCAAATGCTGCAAAGGAAAGCAGGAGGACTAAAACCACCGAAATAAACTGTTTTTTTGATATGTTCATTTTAGCTGCACCACCAGATCGTTAGTTTGCGGCATTGTTCTTGTAGACTCTGACCAGCCTGCTTGAGAGTTCCGTAATGATTTCGTAGTGAATAGTGCCGCTTTTTTCCGCTAGCTCGTCTGCGGTAATCTCTTCGCCGTTTTGCCTGCCGATGAGTACTACTTCATCGTCCACAGATATGGAATCCTCAAGAGGGACCTCGATCATCAGCTGGTCCATGCAGATATTGCCCACAATGGGATAGCGCTTTCCCTGTATAAGAACGTCGGTGCCTTTGTGAGAAAGACGCCTGGTGTAGCCGTCGCCGTAACCTACAGGAATTGTCACTATCTGGCAGGGCTTTTGAGTGCGGTAACTAGCACCGTAGCCTATCGGCTCACCGGCTTCCACTTGTTCGATACGGGAGATCCGCGCTTTCAAAGACAGCGCAGGCGTCAGCCCGTCCCAGAAGGGATCTGCGCTGGGTTTCAATCCGTACAGGGCAATTCCTGCCCTGATGAAGTTGCTGCCTCTGGCAAGTTTCAGTGCTCCGGCACTATTCGACCAGTGGACCAGCCTCGGACACTGATCCCCTAAATCCTCGCACAATTTGCGCATTTTTTCAACCTGCTGCTTGGCGGCGCTGTCGTCTTCCAGATCCGCTGTGGCAAGATGGGTAAAAATGCCTTCAACGTTTAAGCCCGCTAGCTTTCTCGCCTTTTCCAAAAGTTCTTTAGCTTGTGCAGGGCTCACCCCTAAGCGGTGCATTCCCGTGTCCACCTTCAGCTGCCCGGAAGCGGTCTTGCCCAAGCTTCGCGCAGCAGCAGACAGCACCTCTGCGCCTCTCAGATCGGTAAAGGCCACAGACAGGTTCCACTTCACAGCCAGGCGGGCATCTCGTTCGGGGACTACGCCCAACACCAGTATTGGAGCGGCGATTCCCGCTTCTCTGAGGGCGATTCCTTCTTCCACCAGAGCAACCCCAAGCCAGCTTGCCCCATTGGAGAGGACAGCTTTAGCAACCTCCACAGCACCGCAGCCGTAGGCGTTGGCTTTGATGACCGCCATGATCCCGATCTCGGGATTGAGGCTTTTTATCAGCTTGAGGTTTGCAACAATAGCGCTTAGATCCACTTCGATCCAAGCTCTGTAATCTTCCATTGTAATCACCAACCAAAATCTATGAGTTTATCTGTATAGCGATTTCAGCGCTGCAGGGAGGAAGTCAATAATATCGCCGGCAATGATGGCGTGAGCCCCTAGTACTTCTCTTGCCATGTCTCCAGCAAGTCCGTGCACGAAGACGCCGGTGACGGCGGCATCTTTCGGCGAAAGTCCCTGAAGCAGCAGTCCTCCGATAATGCCAGTAAGTACATCGCCTGCTCCAGCGGTGGCCATTCCGGCATTGCCTGTGGAGTTGATGAAGAAACTGCCGTCATCTAACGCTACTACTGTATGCGCTCCTTTTAAAACTACCACAACGCGGAGATCTTCAGCTAACGCTAAAGCCACACCAACGCGGTCTTTGGCGATCTCTTCCACTTGGAGTCCAGTCAGTCTGCTCATCTCCCCAGGGTGGGGTGTGATGATCACCGGACCGTGGTTTTCCGCAGTGAGGAGCCCGTATCTGGCAACGAGAGTAAGGGCGTCTGCGTCGAGAACCAGAGGTATGTCCTTCACTTTAGCCTCGGCGATCGCTGTTTTCAGCAGCTCAGCGTTTTCTTCGGTTACTCCCATTCCCGGACCGATCATAAGGCAGTTGTATCCGTTAATGTCAAAGGACGAATTTGCGTCTTTAACGGTCATCTCCGGTACAAGGTTCTGGAGGATGGAGAGGACTTCTTTTTTTGCCAGTGCCTGAACAAGTCCTGCACCTGTTCTCAGAGCGGCCTTTCCTGCAAGGGCAGCTGCCCCTGCCATGCCCAGTGATCCTGCTATCACAAGACCCTTACCGAAGGTGCCCTTATGGCTGTTTTCCGGTCTTGGCAGGTCGGCAATCTCTTCTATATCGATAAGGTGACCCTTGATGCTTGCGTCGTTAAGCAGTGCCGGCGGGAAGGACAGCGGTTCAATAATCACCTCGCCTGCAAAGCCTGCCCCTGGATATAGGCAGAAGCCCAGCTTTGGCAGGCCGAAGGTTACGGTGTAGTCGGCAAGGACTGCTTCCTTAAGTACCGCACCGGTTGTTGCGTCTATGCCTGTGGGGATGTCGAGAGACACAACGCTGGCATCTCCTGCGTTCAGGAGCTTTACTATCTTTCCATAGGGGTCTTTAAGGTCGCCTTTGAGGCCGATCCCCACAAGACCGTCCACTACTACATCGCAGTACTCCAGACTGTTCTTCAGTTCTGCGGTTATTCCGGAAGCTCTTTCAACCTGTCCTCCCAAACTCTCAAAAATGCCCAGGTTGATCCGGGTTTCTTCAGCGAGTTTGGCTTCGTCTCCCACAAGAAAGGTTCTCACCTTTGCACCTGCAAGGAATAAACGCCTCGAAACTACCAGAGCATCGCCGCCGTTTTTGCCGCACCCAGCTAGAACCACGTAAAAAGCGCCACTTCCGAACTTCTCCAGAAGGAAAGCTGTAGCCCTTTCTCCGGCCTGTTCCATAAGGATCATTCCCGGTATTCCAAACTCTTTCTGTGCCCTTAAGTCGATCTCCTGCATCTTCTCTCTAGAGACCGCTTTCATCCTCTTCACCACCTAAAACGATTACTTCGGCAATAGCCATCGCTTGCGTGTGGGACATGCTGAGCAAAATCCTCCGGGCGCCAAGATTTTCAGCTTTAGCTTTGGCTTTTCCCGAAAGCTCGATGTGGGGTTTACCAGAGTCGGTTTTTTTCACTTCGATTTCGCTTAACGCCTGTCCAAAAAGGCGCCAGCCAAAAGCCTTAATCACCGCTTCTTTAGCGGCAAAGCGGGCTGCTAGAACCTGGGCAGGAGTCTTGCTTTGCCTTGCGTACTCCAGCTCCCCCTGGGTAAAAACCCTTTCTAAGAATCTAGAACTTACCTTCTCAAATCTATTTACTTCTACAAGATCGACTCCTAATCCTAGAATAGCCAATGCTATTCCTCCTTACCGCAAACTAAACCAGCAGGCACCTTGCCTGCTGCATCACTCGTCTTCTGCTTTATCTGCGGAAGCTACAGCTGTTGCCACTTCGTTGACAATCCTGCGAACTACCGTAATGTCCTTGGCTTCTCCCATGATCCTTACCACCGGTTCGGTCCCTGAGGGTCTGACAAACAAGCGTCCTTCTCTACCCATTTCTTCCTGGCCTTTTCTAATGGCTTCAAGGACAAACTCAGAGGTCATGATCTTCTTTTTGTCCTTCACTTTGACGCTAACCAGAAGCTGAGGAAATGGCGTCATCTGCGCTGCCAGTTCTGAAAGGGGCGCTTTGCTTCTGACCATAATCTCCAGAAGCCTGATTGCAGACAGGATGCCGTCACCTGTGAGGTTGTAGTTGGCGTGGATGATGTGCCCGGACTGTTCCCCACCGAGAATCAGACCGCGGTCGATCATCTCGCGGAGGACGTTCCTGTCGCCGTTTTCGGTAAAGTATACAGTGCCTCCGAAAGAACTCAGGCAATCTTTAAGGCCTAAGTTGGAGTAAACAGTGGCTGCAATGGCGTTATTGGGCAGCATGTTGTTTTTTAGGAGGTCGATGGCGGTAATTGCCAGCTGCTTGTCACCGTCGACGATCGCTCCTTGTTCATCAACAAAGATCACTCTGTCGCCATCGCCGTCGTGTGCTATACCGGCATGGGCACCGCTTCTTACCACAGCTTCCTGCAGCTGTTCGGGATGAGTGGAGCCGCAGCTGCGGTTGATGTTTACCCCATCGGGGTCGGCGTTAATCAGGATAACCTTTGCACCCAGGCTCTCATAGACTTTCGGTGCAACTTCAGAGGTGGCACCATTAGCGCAGTCCACAACGATCTTATGGCCGTCAAGGGAGAAGTCTGCCGTGCTGAGCAAAAAGTCTGCATAGCGATCTTTTGCATCGCTTACCGAATAGACCCTGCCAACCTTATCTCCCACCGGTCTGGGCAGTTCGTCTGCTACAAACTGCCCGCTGTCGTCGACAACGTACGCAGCAATCCTCTCCTCGTCCTCTTCTGATAGCTTCATACCGTTTTTATCGAAAAACTTGATGCCGTTATCATCATATAGGTTGTGAGACGCGGAAATCACCGCACCGAAATCTGCCTCCATCTGGCGGCAGATTAGCGCTACAGCAGGAGTTGGGATAATCCCCAGGTCCAAGCAGTCTGCTCCTGCACTGGTAAGGCCTGCAGTAAGAGCTGCGCTCAGCATCTCTCCGGAGATTCTCGGATCTCTGCCTACAAGGACCTTCCCTTTGCCTTCCTCCACTGCCAGAAATCCCACTGCCCGTCCCAGCTTGAAGGCAAGTTCCGGGAGCAGCTCTTTGTTGGCAACTCCTCTAACTCCATCGGTTCCGAATAATCTGGGCATCTCTACTGTTCCTCCTCCTCGGGGATGCGTTCAGCGATCAAAACCTCTACGGTTTCCGGCCAGATCTGGCTGCCGGATGGCACGACCAGCTTCACTTCTCCTCTAAACGGTATTTCGCTAACCACAAAGGGTTCTGAGGAAACGGCCTCAATCTGCCGGTCGCCAACAAGCGACACTTCTTTCGGAATGACCGTAACTTCCAGTTCCTCAAGATCTACGCTTTCTACTTCAAAGTCCAGTTCCACCGGAACTGTACGAAGAGCTTTTTCCACAACTTCGAACCGAACCTCGGCATGGGTGGGATTTATGCCCAGGCCGCTGAGGAGCGCTCCGCTTGCGTTCCTAATTTGGATGGGAAGAGACAGCTTGTGCTCTCCCACACTTAAGTCCCTAAGTTCAAGGGTGACCGTAGCGCTCTGCGCTGTTCCCAGCAAGGAATCCGGCCCGGAGACCGCAACCTCCGTGGGTGTAATGGAGAGGTTCTGCAGCTCCCTTCCTTGAGGGAGGTTCCCGAGGTTCAAGTTCTGCAGTTCAAGCTTTTTAGTGGTTAAACTCTCAAGACGAACATCGATCGTCTCGGGATAGTACTGGATGATATTGACGTTTTCGGGCACTCGCACAGAGACGTCGATGCTGTGCCTGCCCGCCCGACGATTTTTCAAACTGGCAACGACCATAATCTGTTCCTGATTCTGGGTCATCTCCCAGAACGGCCCCGACAGTTCCAAGAACACCTCAGGAACTTCGGAAGTCACTGTCAGTCCCTCTTCGATGTCAGTGAAGACCACTTTCTTCATAACCTTCTGGTATTGCTGCCTTTCGGAGATGTTGGGGATCTGCACGTTTTGCTTTGCAAACAGCCAGAAGATCACCGCAATGACCAGCGAAAGAACCCGCAGATAGACATCACTGCTTTTGATTTTAACTTTCACGCTGCTTTCCCTCCCGTCCAAAGGGCCAGAAGCGCTCTGACGCCTTGCTGCTCTGGGCAAGGAAGCGCTCCTGCAGCTGTTTTGGCGTGACGTAGCGGTTGAGCTTGCCGTCTTCGGCAAGAGATATGGCACCGGTCTCCTCCGAGACCACGATCACAATGGCATCGCTGACCTCCGACAGTCCCACCGCTGCCCGGTGGCGGGTACCGAGTTCTTTGGAGATCTCGGGGTTTTCCGATAAGGGCAGGAGGCACCCTGCAGCCACGATTCTATCACCCTCGATAATCACGGCCCCATCGTGTAGAGGGGTGTTAGGAAAGAAGATGGTCTCCAGGGCAGCTGCGCTGACCATCGAATCGATTAGGGTTCCGGTTTCTATGTATTCCAGAAGTCCTGTGTCCCTTTTCAGGACGATCAGAGCTCCCGTAGCGGTCTCGGAAAACTTCTCAACAGCGCGGATAATCTCGCCAATGGCTTTTTGAGACTGTCCCCTGTCAAACAAGCCGAAGCGCTCTTCCTTCAATACTCCCCGCCCCAACCGTTCCAAAACCTTGCGCAGCTCGGGATAGAAGACGATAGGCAGAGCGACCAGAAACAGCGTTACTAGCTGTTGAATCAGCCAGTTTACAGTGCGAAATCCCAAAAACTCGCTGAGGACACTTACAGCAAAGACCACGGCAATCCCCTTGAGCAGCGAAACTGCCCTTGTGCCCTTGATGAGAAGCATAACTCGGTAGACCACGAAGGCCACAAGAAGAATATCGATGATGTCGAGCAGAGTGATGTTTTTAAGCAGAGCTGCCATCTGTCTACCCTCCCTGAAGATGCCTGTTCTTTTCTTTATCTTACCATGCAGCATGGGGCAAAGATAGAATTTTTCGGTAAAATCGTCCAATATCTCTAGCATGCACGATAAGTTGCCGCCTCCTTAGTCTTTCCCTATAATCCCTATATTTTCCCCAATCAGATTTTTGTGTTAAGTTTCCCGTTGCATGTAGCAGGAGTTGAAAAATCCATAACGAACGCTTAATCAGTAACTTAGTTACAAGGGAGGTTTTATCATGAAAAGGTTTGCAGTTGTTCTACTTATGTTCCTCATCGTAGCATTACCAGTTTTTGCTTGGAAAAATGTCTTGGAAGTTCATGTAGGTGAAACTGCAAGGGGTGTAGCACTTAGTCCAGACGGAAAAACGCTCTATGTGGGCGCGATCCGCGACAGAAAAGTCGTTGCAGTTGACGTTAGAGACCAAGAGGTTATTTTCGATGTAAATCTCACCGAGTTTAACTCCGGCGCTTGGGCTAAAGCTGTATGGGTCAATGGCAAAGGCGACGTCTTTGCACCTGGCAGCGACGTGCCGGAAATCTACGTGTTTGACTCAGATTTAATGTGGCTCGAAACATATTATATAGACGGTTTTGGCATCACTGACTGTGAAGGTGCCGTCGCCGACGATCATGGCAACATCTACGCTTCCGATCGCAGTGGCATTGGTGGCATCTACAAGATTCGCCATGAGGATGGCGATTTGGATGCCAAGTGGGGTCAGGGTGGATGGGCCGACGTCGGTCATGTTCGTCTCCCATACCTAAAGGGCGATGCTATCTATGCTGTTGACCACACCACCTCCATCCTCTACAAGATTGACTTGGCAACCGGCAAGGTTACCACATTGGCTAATCTGGCACCAAGTGGATTTGCAGTAGCAGTGGACGACAATGGCGTCATCTACGTTGCCCACTACTCCAACCCCAGCGTTGCAGTATCGGTTATTGAAAACGGTAAGGTTACCGAATACTCACCTTCCGCTTTCGGTCTGACCTCCAACGTTGGCGGTATTGCCGTAACCAAAGACGGCTCCACGCTGTACCTCGTTGAAGAGCAGTCCGGTATCGGCGGTTTGGTTCTGGGCTTCACCAAGTAGTCTGTAATGTAAAATCTGAAAAAGACCTTCTTTTATGTAAATAAAAGAAGGTCTTTTTTTTGCTACTGCCTAATTTACGTAAGTAGTTCCCCAAGGGGTTATCTTAGGGAGGTCCTCATATGTTTCTGTATGAAAAACTTGTAAGCGACGTATCAGATTTCACGGTAGATGTGGAAAAACCGGCGGATTTCGACGTTTTTTGGGAGGAGACAATTCGCCTGGCAAAGGACAAGCTGGAGTTCACTCTAGAGCAAGTTCCTTTCCCTCTAAAGGCCAGAGTGTTCAAAGCTAACCTAGTTGGGTATGGTGATACTGAGATCAAAGGATGGTATCTACTCCCGGAGAACGAAGACAGCACCTACCCGCTGGTGCTTACGTTTCACGGCTACAGAGGTTACGCATCCTCGCCATTCTACTTTGCCCAATACCTTTTAAACGGCATGGCCGTACTGGCTTTCGATCTGAGGGGACAGGTTGGCCAAAGTGGCGATGAAGGGTATGCCAGCGGCCACGTTCCCGGTTGGATGAATCAGGGGCTAGACAGTCCGTACGACTGCTACTACCGCAGGCTTCTTGTGGACTGCATGCGGATGGTTGATATGGCTAAAAGCCTTCCAGATGTCGATGCCAGCCGCATCGCAGTGAAAGGTGCATCTCAAGGAGGCGGCCTGGCTCTGGCAGTTGCTGCCTTGTGCGATGTGGCCTTGTGCGTTGCAGGAGTTCCCAACATGTGCTACATGGAGTACGGGGTGCTAAACTCCAGCAGTTCGCTCAAAGAAGTAGCCGAGTACCTGAAGTTGTATCCGGAAAAGGCACCTGCTTACTTCACCACATTGAGATATTTTGATAACGTCAATCTGGCAGACAGAATCAAATGCCCTGTGCTGGTGTCTGTAGGAATGCAGGATCCTGTGTGCCTACCTAAGACCGTTTATGCTGCCTACAACAAGATTATGGCACCGAAACAAATCCTTGCATATCCGTTCAGCGGACACGACGGAGGCGGAGCTTTGTTCGAACAGGCAGCCATGGAGTTTATTCTCGAGCACTTTAACCTGTAGGTTTGTCCTAAGACTAACAATATAGGAGTGAACAACTATGAGAAGAAATTGGCAGATTAAGCTGCTTGCCATCGCGCTACTTTTCAGCTTGCTGCTTGTTACAGGTTGCACAAAGCAAGTCTTTAAGTTCGACATCCCCGAAAGCGAGATCCCAACCATTACGGTTCTTGCATATCACAGAATATTAGACGGTGGGCCTTCATTTATCGATGTTTCCACGTCCATGTTTGACAACCACCTGACATGGCTTGAGCAAAACGGTTACAACGTTATTTCCTACGACAAGTTTATCGATTTTCTGGACGGAAAAGGCAACCTTCCTGAAAAACCGGTCCTCATCACCTTTGACGACGGCTACAAAGAGACCTACACCAACGCTATGCCGATCCTAGCCAAACATGAAATGCCCGCAGTTCTTTTCATCTACTCCAATCGCATGAAGGACTACTCTTTCGACGGTGGCCTTTCTGTTACCGAACTCAGAGAGATGCAGCGGAAGGGCTGGTCGATTCAGGCACACACCGTAACCCATGCTGACCTCAGCCTGTTTTCACCGCACGCTAAAGCATCGGCGATGTATGAAATGGCCCAGAACAAAAAGGATATCGAAAGCAAACTGGGAACTGAGGTAACGGGATTGGCCTATCCCTACGGGGCATATACTCCCGAGGTAGAACAGTGGGCCCAGGAAGCAGGATTCAAAGCTGCCTTCCTCATTGAAGAAGGTCCGAACACCTATGACGACATCCATCCTTACAGAATCAAGCGCCACATGCTCTACCAGAAGGACACCCTTGAAGACTTCGCCAGAAAGGTGACCAGTTCTCCCTTGCAGGTGATCCGGACCGTTCCCGAGCAAGCTCAGGTCATTGACTACAGACCCGCTACAGTCATTGCTGATGTGGTCCTGCCAGAGGGCGTTAAAGTGGTAAAAGTTTACGCAGATATCGAATCTGAAGACCTGTCCGCTCGATTTGATGCCGAAAAACAGCGGGTAATTGTCGACACCGCCTCGGTAGGTCGCGGTCATCACAACATGACCATTAAGCTTCTAGGAAGCGATGGCAGAACCTACGTCTACGGCTGGTCGTATGTAATTCAATAACGCAGTCATCTAAAGCAAACAAGCCCTTTGCCTACTAAAATAGGTAAAGGGCGTTTTTTCGCAGTGTTTTAATGGTCACTGACTTACTCAGCGGTTTTCTCATGCTTTCTTCAAGGCTACATAGAATCTAAACGTGCCTTTTGTAGTTCCATTATTCTGTTATAAAGTACCGAAACAGAGGTGAGAACATACGGAGCAACAGCCTTCAACCTCGAGTTCAGCAGCATCTCAGATATACTTTGTAAGGTCTCATGTTGGGTTTTGTAAATCAGACTTGCTTCCTTGCGGTACGGACCAACGTTAATCCAGTTAACGCGAAGGTACAAAACCGTTAACAATACAAGCTCGCGCAAAGCCAAATGACCGCTGTGAACAAGAACTTTTCCATTTCAACTCACACCCTCCTAATGTTGACTCTGGGAAAACACCCTACCCATCCCGCTCCGGTAACGGAGGACGCGTGGCTCACATTAACAAGGTAGCCGGTCTCATGTTTTAATTAAACCAGGCCAGATAGACTTAGCCCTGTTTTTTGACTGCCTATCGATGCAGGTTCACAAAAAGCTTCGCCCTAAGCCGCAGCATTCATTCCTCGGTCTGCTACTATCTGGCACGACACCTGCGGTGCAACATCTGTGGGGATACCGCTAGAGCAAACAAAGCTTGAGAAGATGCAACTTCCCCTGCTCAACGAGACTTCAAGCTGAAAAAACAGTTAGCCACGGCCTTGGCTTACCGTTTTCTTTTGAGCAGTTTCCATTCTTGTCAAACTTCCAAATGCACAATTCTTATGCTTCCGATTGCGCGAGGTTCTTCATAGGCACTTAAACTAAAGGCACAGTATCCAGCAATAAAGTAAGGTAGCGTTGCTACTACTTATCAAGTAGTTTTGCAACGCTACCTTGCTTCTTTATATAACCGCGTTTTCGAACAGGTAAAGGTATAGACTGCAGCAAAACGCGCAGTTTACGATGAGGAAGATCACTACAAACCAAGGAACGTGTCCTAACTGAAACTGTTACTTCTCCAGCACGGCGTCTTTGTCTACAGGCTCCAGTGAGGGTTCGAACTTCTTCGGATGGAACGGCCCCCTGAATCTAAGGTCGATAGGCTCGCCGTAAATGTCGACCAGTGGTTTTGGAGCGACTTTTTTGTACGTTGCCAGCATCACCACAACAAACACCACAAGGCTGATCACAACGCCGATCAAGTCGTTAGGTGTGTTAGGCGAAACGATGCCGAGAATGATCCAAGAAACAAAGCCGATGATGGAAGACGTAACTGCCGCTGGAGTATTGGACTTCTTGCTCCAAATGCCAAATGTGAGTGGCACAAAGCATCCGACAAGAAGAAAGCCCCAAGCGGAAACCATTAGGTCGTAGACGTTCTGGAACCAAAGTGCTGTGGCCAAAGCTAAGGCGGTAATCACTACCGTCGCGATTCTTGCCACTTTTAGTTCGCCTTTGCCATCCATCTTCTTGATGTGCGGCAGGATGTTCCTTGTAACAATGCTTGCAGGCGCGAGAATCGCGCTGTCTGTTGAAGACATGATGGCTGAAAGCAGAGCGCCAACAAAAAGAGCAACAACGAAGTTTGGCAAGAACTTCATAGCTAGCTCCACCAGGACCAGCTCCGAGTTAGCAAGCTCGGGGAAAACCAACCTGCCCACGATACCCAAGGTTACCGGAATGATCCCAAGAAGCATGTAGCCCAAACCTGAAAGATACGATGCCCATTGGGCTGTGTTTTCATCTTTACTGGAAAGAGCTCTCTGCATGACGTCTTGTCCCGGAATTGATCCCAGACCAACGATAATCCAAGCTTGCAAATAGAACATCCATCCCGAAAATCCGGTGTTTCTCGGGAAGAAGTAGAACATCTCATCGGGGATTTGAGCCTTAATAGCCGAAAAACCGCCAACGTGGTTGATAACGATGGGAAACATTATGACTAGACCTGCGACGAGAATAATCATCTGGGCAAAGTCAGTGAGAGTGTCCGCCCACATGCCGCCCTGATAGGTGTAGATCAAAACAACAATTGCTGAAATGATGATGCCGGCTGTCGGGGTAAGGCCTGTTACGGAATGAACAATCAACCCTAAAGCGACCATCTCTGCGCCTACCCATCCGATAAAGGCCGGAAGCGTGATCAGAGCAACCAGAAGTTCGCTGGTTTTTCCGTATTTGATGGCAAAGAAGTCTGCTATGGTAAGGAGCTTCATGCGGCGCATAGTTCTAACGTAGAAAAGACCTGCAAGAAGAAGGCAGAGTCCAGCACCAAAGGGATCTGCTATGGTGCCTAAAAAGCCATTCCAGTACGACTCTCCTGCGGCACCCATTGATGTGCCGCCACCAAACCACGTGGCAAAGAGTGCAGCGGTAGCAAGACCAAGGGGCAACCGCCTTCCGGCAACGATGTAGTCTGTTGCATCTTTGATGTTTTTGCTAGAAAGCCAACCGATTACGAGCATCATGAGAATGTAAGCCGACACTCCGCCGATTACCCATGGATTGTTCATCCTGTTGATCATCCTCCTAAATAGTTGAAGTGCAATGATTGCTTTGCGATAGTGCATCTGAGTTTGCTCCTCTAAAAGGCTCGAAAAAGGAGGATTTTCGAGGAAAACGCACCTTACTTGCGCTATCTCAAAATGTCTTACGAAAATTGATTATGAGGCATACACAGGCAAGAGTCAATACCCCAAAAATAAAAAACGGCTAGAAATTTTTCGCTTAAATCTCTAGCCTGAAATAGCTCAGCTTTCTCATGCGTTTTCCTTTTCTAAAAGTTCGTTTGTTAATTCTCTAACAACTAGCGAAGCCAGGGTTAGTCCGAATGCAGGCGGTACAAACGAACTAGACCCGATTACCCGCTTCCCGTCAACTTCTTTAGCTTTGACCGCAGGCTCTAGCGAGTACACCACCTTCAATCCTGAGGTGATGCCGTTCAGCTTCAGCCTACGCCTCATCACCTTACTCAGAGGGTCAACTTTAGTCTCCGAGATGTCCCCTACGCGCATGAAAGACGGGTCCAGTTTGCCCCCTGCACCCATTGCCGAGACGATGGGAATCTGGTTCTTCAGGCAGTAGCAGATGAGAGCGGTCTTTGCATCAACGTCATCGATACAGTCCACGACGTAGTCGGCGTCTTTGATGTACTCGGGGATGTTCTCATCTGTTAGCATGACTTTGATAGGATGAACATCCACGTCTTCTGCGACGCTTTTCAGCCTTTTTGCCATCTCGAAAGCCTTGTCTCTACCGATGTTCTCCAGCGTGGCAACAATTTGTCTGTTTAGGTTGGTGATATCCACTACATCTCCGTCAATGATGGTGATCGAGCCAACTCCCGATCGGGCTAGAGCCTCTGCTGCAGCTCCTCCAACCCCGCCCACACCGCAGACGATCACTCTACTTTTTGCAAGCTTCTCAAGGGCGCTCTCGCCGATGATCAAGCTTGTTCTGAGCAGACTCTTTTTACTTAATCTATCCACAAACTCCAACTCCTATTTCTGCGTAAATCAAAACCGTATCGCTGTTTTTACCGAACTCTTTTTTTAGATTAGCACAAAAAAGGGAGCCGTAAAAGGCTCCCACGCGTATCCCCCGCCATGCCGCTGGTGCTGAAAGTTAATGAACCTGCTCGGGCAGGTGGGTGTCCTGTTCACAGCTTAGGCAAAGCCGAAACCGGCTCGGCGGCCACTGCAAAACCCCGGACTCCCGTTTTGTGTGTGTTGGCTCATAAACACTTCAGCTTGACCACGAACACAGCAGGGTGGTGTCTGCAATTATCTTAGCACAAAAATGGCGTTCTTTCAATGACAGAGGCGGTCTTTCGACTTGAAGCTTATTCCATTTTTTCCTTGACGACAGTGGAAGCGATATGCAGTTCGCGTAGCTGTCTAGGATCAACAGACGATGGTGCCTCTGTCAGAAGGCAGGTAGCCTTCTGAGTTTTGGGGAAGGCAATGACGTCTCTAATGGAGTCTGCGCCTGCTAGAAGCCAAATCATGCGGTCGAGTCCGAACGCAATACCTCCATGAGGTGGAGGACCGAACTTAAACGCTTTGAGCAGGAAGCCGAACTTTTCCTCTGCTTCTTCATCGGAGATACCCAGAGTCCTAAAGAGCCTGGACTGAACCTCGGCATCATGGATTCTAATGGAGCCACCGCCTAGTTCTACACCGTTGAGGACCAAGTCGTAGGCTTTTGCCAGAGCATTTCCGGGATCTTTATCGAAGTCCGGACTCTTTGGAGAGGTGAACGGGTGGTGCACTGCCACGTAGCGCTTCTCATCGCTGTCCCACTCTAAAAGCGGCCAGTCCACGATCCAGAGGAAGTTCATTTTGTCGTGGGGTATGAGACCTAGAGCCTCTCCCAGATCGAGGCGAAGCCTGCCGAGCACTGCAGCTACAACTTCCTTCTTGTCTGCAACGAACAAGATGAGGTCGCCTTTTTCTGCGTTCATGCGCTCGAGTATCCGGCCAATCTCCTCCTCTGAGAAGAACTTGACGATGGGACTCTTCACTTCATCTTCTTTGTAGAGGATGTATGCAAGACCTTTCGCTCCCAACTCCTGTGCAAGAAGAGTCAGGTCGTCTAGCTGCTTTCTGGTATAGTCAGCACATCCTTTAACCAGAAGTCCCTTTACCTGTCCGCCGTTTTCTACAGCATCCCGGAAGACTTTAAAACCACACTCCCTGGCAATGTCGGAAAGATCGACCAGCTCCATACCAAAGCGGGTATCGGGCTTGTCTGAGCCGAATCTCTCCATGGCCTCGGCATAGGGCATTCTTGGAAATGGCGCATCCAGCTTGATGCCTAGCACCTTATCAAAGACGTATACAAACATCCTCTCAATAAGATCGTAGATGTCCTCTTCGTCGATAAACGACATCTCAATATCAATCTGGGTGAACTCAGGCTGCCGATCCTTCCTTAAGTCTTCGTCGCGGAAGCACCTTGCGATCTGGAAGTACTTCTCGAAGCCCGAGACCATCAACAGCTGTTTGAAAATCTGGGGTGATTGGGGAAGCGCATAGAAGCTGCCGGGATTGACACGGCTGGGAACCAGATAGTCTCTGGCACCTTCCGGTGTGGACTTGGTCAGCATTGGCGTCTCGATCTCCAAGAAACCATCGTTGTCCAAGAAGTCCCTTACTGCTTTAGTAATATTGTGCCTCAAAATCAAGTTTTTTTGCAGTTCCTCGCGACGCAAGTCCAAATAGCGGTACTTGAGGCGCACATTTTCGTCCACATCTACCCTAGTATCAACCGCAAACGGCAATACTTGGGACTGGGAAAGGATCTCCAACTTCTGGGCTTTTACCTCGATATCGCCTGTGGCGATTTCTTTGTTCTCCAACCCCTCCGGTCTGATGGAGACCTCACCTGTAATCCTTACGCAAAACTCCGATCTGAGCTTTTCTGCCAGTGCAAAGTTTTCTCTGCTTGTCTCCGGATCGAAAACTACCTGAACCAAGCCTGAGCGATCTCTAAGATCGACAAAGATCAAGCCGCCGTGGTCTCTGCGGCGGTGCACCCAGCCGCACAGAGTTACCACTTTGCCTGCATCGGTTTTTCGCAGTAAACCGCAGTGTGCATCTTTCAACATCTACTTTATGCCCCCTAACCAGTCGTTGAGTGATAACTGGATCTCTTCACCATCTTGCATGTTTCTCAGTTTAACCAAGTTGTTTGCCAGTTCATCAGGTCCCAAAATCAAGCAGTATTTGGCATTAAGCCTATTTGCCTGTTTGAACTGAGCCTTAACCGATCTGTTTAAGTGATCCATCTCTGCCTTTAGGCCGTGATCTCTTGCCAGCTTCAGCTGAGTCAATGCGGCATCTTTAGTATCACCGATTGCCACAATATATAGATCCACGTCTGGATCCTTTTGCCATGAATCTCCCACAGCGAGGATTGTCCTTTCGATTCCCATGGCAAAGCCAACAGCCGGGGTAGGCTCACCGCCGATCTCTTCGACAAGTCCATCGTAGCGCCCGCCACCGCCAACAGCGTTCTGGGCACCGAGACTTTCCACGAGAAACTCGAACACCGTTTTGGTGTAGTAGTCAAGGCCACGAACAAGCCTGGAGTCCTCTACGTACTCTACATTCCACAGCTTGAGAATGCTTTTGACCTTCCCATAGTGATCTCTGCATTCGTCGCAGAGATAGTCGGTGATGCGGGGAAGTTCTGCAATTGCTGGCTGGCAGTCCTTCTCCTTGCAGTCGAGAACCCTGAGAGGATTGGTCTCAGAACGCTTTCTGCAGTTGTCGCACAGCGAGTCTCTACGCTCTTTCAATGCTTCTTTCAGCTTCTCTAGATACTTGGGCCTGCAGTTAGGGCAGCCAATGGAGTTGAGCTTCAGCTGCACGTTCTTTGCTCCGAGCTTAGTGTAAATGCTGTAGGCAAGGACGATTACTTCAGCGTCTAGGCTGGGTTCCGACGACCCGAAGCATTCCACACCGAACTGGTGAAACTGCCTGTATCTGCCGGCCTGAGGCCTTTCGTACCTGAACATAGGACCTAAGTAATAGAGTTTCACCGGGAGACCAGTGCCCTGTAAATTGTTTTCGATGTAAGCCCTGACAACAGATGCTGTTCCCTCTGGACGCAGGGTCATACTTCTTCCGCCCTTGTCGTCAAAGGTATACATCTCTTTTTCAACGATATCGGTCGCTTCGCCTAAGCCTCTTTGAAAAAGCCCTGTTTCTTCGAAGATAGGCGTGCGTATTTCATGGTAGTTGAACCTGGCACATTCTTCGCGGATCAGCTGTTCTAGCTTTTGCCACCGCCATATGTTATCCGGAAGCAGATCGTTGGTTCCTTTTGGGCGTGATATCACGTTTATCACCTCTTCATATCCCTAATTATAAAGAGAAGTGGTGACAAGTGCCACCACTTCCCCAAAAAATCTCTGCACAAATAGCTGTGCTTGTCAAAGAGGACTATTCAGTAGCGATTTCTGCGTCCTCCAGGACTGCTTCTGAATCCTCAAGGGCTGCATCGTCTGCTTCTGCGTCATCGTATTGAGCTATGATCTGGGAAACGATGCTTAGCTCCTGGTCTTCTCTTTCTGTATCGCCGAAGTACCTGTAGGCTTGAGCCAGCTGATAGTGAGTCATGAGGTCGCCTTGAGAGTTCTCTGAAGCTTTGCTCAGTGCAGCGACTATTTCATCATAGATAGCGCTGATCTGCTTCTTGGCTTCTGCAAACTCGTGATCTCCAGCTGCCCACTGGTAGACACTCATTTCTTCTTCGGTGTCCTGAGCGTTGATGATATTGCGGATCTTGGTCTCTCCGACCAAGGCCATGTTGATCATGACGTTAGGATCGACGGAGATCTCCACTGCCTGTTTGTTAAGTTCCCAAGCTTTGTCCAAATCGCCTTTTCTGCGATATGCCTCGGCCAAGGAGCCTAGAAGGTACGGATCGGAGGTAGCGTATCCGGTAGCTTCGGTGTATGCCTTGATGGCATCATCGATTCTGCCTTCCATCAAAGCTTGATAACCTTTGAGTTGGGCATCGTAAATCACGATGTCGGACTTCTCCTGGACCTCTGAGACGAACTTATTTATAATCTCGCTTCTCTTGATGTTCAGAAGCTGTTCTCTGGCTTCTTCCTTCTTCTCTTCGAAAGTTGCATCGTCTGCAGTCTTGCGGTCTGTAACTGTAATGATGTGATAACCGTAATCTGATGTAACGATATCGGAAACCTCACCTACATCAAGACCAAAAGCTGCATCTTCGAACTCTTGGACCATTACACCACGGCCAAAGTAACCCAAAGAACCTCCGGAATCTTTGGAACCTGGGTCTTCAGAGTACAGCTTAGCCATCTGGGCAAAGTCTGCACCGTCTTTGAGAGCTTTGAGAATGGTCTCTGCTAGTTCTCTATCTGTAACCAGGATGTGGCTTGCTTCCACTTCCTCAAGCTGCCTGCGAACTTCGTCATCGGTTACGGTAACGTCCTTGAGTAGTTCATCTTGGAGTTTGCCGAGAACGAGATCTTTCTTGAGATCGTCTTTCAGCTCTTCCATGGTCATGCCCAGGTAGTTCAGCTGAGTTTTCAACTGTTCGGCACCGCCGAACTGCTCTTCAAGTTCTCTCAAGTTGGCGTTTACTTCTTCGTCAGTAACTGTTATTCCCATTTTTTCTGCTTCGCTTACTAAAGCTTCGTGCATCATAACGTTCAACAGATACTGTGCCTTCATGGGCTCTATATCGTATCCAGTGAGCTGACCGTAACTTGCCTGGTACTGTTGATTCCAAACCAGAGCAAAGTTCCGCTCAAACCGGGTTCTTTCGATTTTCGTTCCGTTAATCTCTCCCATATACCTCGAAGGTACTTTTGTGGAGCCAGCTAGTGCAACGTAACCTATCAGTGTTCCAACGAGCATCAAAATACCTGCGACAAGCAAGATGCCTTTGGTATTTGAGCGCAGTTTAGACATTAAAGTCAAAACCTTTCCCCTCCTTAAATAGCCCAGCAAATACTATATAATTTTACCTAAGTTTCAGCACGGTTGTCAATTAACTAGACCGAGCAGCTGAGCCAGGTACTCCCTCTTCTCCCGAATCAACTCATCTACCCTTTTTGCGTAGGTGGATGGGCATTTGGGGTTGACAACCCTGGAGATGGTCTCTCCCACAAACCTTGTAGTGGCACCTGCCCCTACCCCAACAACTGTCTGAAGTTCTTCAATCATAACGATATTATAATAACACTCTGCGCCTGCTTTTGCATAGCCTATGTTCTCCAGGTTTGCTGCCATCTCCCTCTGCCGGTACATGTAGTAGGGAAGAAGGCCCGATGAAAAGAGCCGGGTTTGGGCTTCTTCCACCATGCGTTCGGTGACCTTAGAACTCGGAAGCGGCCACTTCTTGAAGTCCTTGTACCACGAGGAAGCCCGTTTTAGCGCTAAAGTGTGCACCGTTACATTTTCAGGCTGAAGCTCCATAATCCTTTCAACGGTATCCTGCATGTCCCCTGCATTCTCACCTGGCAGGCCTGCAATCAGGTCAACGTTCAAAATCGGTATGTTTGCCTTTCTTACTTCCTCCACCGCTGCGAAAAACTGTTCTACAGTGTGATCTCGACCGATAAGCCGTAAGGTTTTCTCATTCAGCGTTTGGGGATTGACTGATACTCTATCAACACCTGCCTTGTTAAATATTTCCAGCTTATCTTGGTCGATGGTATCCGGTCTTCCGGCCTCGACAGTAAGCTCGTCGGTCTCGGGGAGTCGCGCTAGGACCTCCGCAAGTTCGGTCGCCGTCAACGATGTTGGCGTTCCGCCTCCTATATAGATGCTCTTTACCGTCAAATGGTTTGACTCAAAAAAACTTTTCATCGCTTCCAGCTCAAAAAAAAGCGCTGGAAGGAACTCTTTTTTCAGATGTCCGTGGGTCTTCATGGGATACGCCGCAAAAGAGCAGTAGCTGCATCTTGTTGGGCAGAAAGGAATACCCACATACAGGCTGATCGCGTCTTTCTCGTTGCCTCCAACGAGCCGGTTCTGCTTGTCAAAGAGGTTTTGCAGAAGATCCGTTTTCTGACGGGTCACACCGTGGACGGAACTTAGTATTAATTCAGCCTCGGTCTCGGCAAATCCTCTTTCGCGAATCGACCTATACAGCCTTCCTGGTCGTACTCCTTCAAGAGAACCCCAGTAAAGGTTTTCACCTAAGTACTCTGCTATAGCCTTCATGAGGGCAGTCTTTGCCAACTGAAAAGGTCTGCGCTCTAGGTCTTCCTTCTCCCACCTGGAGTCGCCTACAAACACATCTTCAGCTTCTCCCCGCGTGCTTCCATTTTGTCCCTTTACCTCTGCAAATACTCTAGGACCATCCTGCACGACGGTGATCTTTGCTCCCTCAAGGGAATTGTCCTCAAAAATGCGTAAGGCGCCAAGAACTGTGTCGCGTAAAAACTCAGGCGCCTCGATCACCGGAGACCTCATCTATAAAAGCCCCCTCAAGTATTCAAGTTGTGACTGTACCCTGCTGAATGTGGTGTTTTCGCCGTGGCCAGGAAACACCTCAAAATCGCCTGCAATTTCGCCCAGTTTTGTCAGCGTCGCATCCATCGCTTCCGGACTTGAGCCGGGAAGATCGGTGCGGCCGATGGTGCCTTTAAACAGAGTGTCCCCACTGAAAAGATACCGATCGTCTAACAGATACATCACCGAACCCTGCGTGTGCCCTGGGGTGTGATAGACTTTGATAGTATGACCTAAAAATGAGAGCTCATCGCCGCCGGACAGAAGTTTCAGATTCTCCGGCTTGTCCAGGGGTCTGTGAAGAACATATCGACTGAGGTTGTAGCTATCATCCTTCACGTAAATCGCTTCTTTTTCGTGAAGGGTAAGAGGTATCTCGAAGTGGTCGCAAATCTTCTTAGCGTTATTTATATGATCAGCGTGGCCGTGAGTTGCCAAGCACAAAACCACGTCGAGTCCGAGGAGCTCTTCTAGTTCAAGGGCAGGATCGATTACGACTGCCACTTTTCTCCCCTCTGGATCTGTATCGCTGATAATATAGGAGTTGGCAAAATCAGTCTCAACTTTGCGAATTTCCATCTTTTCTACCCTTTCCTGCTGTCTAGAAGTATGGTTACAGGACCGTCGTTGACCAGGCTCACATCCATGTGAGCTCTGAAAACTCCGGTCTTTACAGGAACGTGGACCTTTAATGCATCTGCTGCATATTCGTAGAGTTTCTCAGCCTCCACTGGATTCATGGCATCGGAAAAACTCGGCCTTCTGCCCTTTCTGCAGTCGGCAGCCAGGGTAAACTGGCTGACAATAAGGATCTCCCCACCTATATCCTTTACAGAAAGGTCGAATTCCTTGTCTCCATTGGAGAAAACCCTGAGGTTAACAATCTTGTCTACCAGGTAGTCCGCATCATGAGGCTCGTCTCCGACTACAACGCCTAAAAGCACGAGAAGCCCGGCTTTGATCTCGGAAACAGTTTCCCCGTTTACTACTACTTTCGCCTCTTTAACCCGTTGAATATGTGCTAGCATTTGAAAACCCCTTTATTAAGTCGGTCTTGCTCTGGTAACAGAGACTATGCCGCGAATCTGCCTTAAGCGGTTCATCACATTTTCCAGGTCGGCAATGCTTTCGATGTTTACCGTAAGCTGGATGCTTGCCCTACCGTCGTCGAGTGCCCTGGCATTAACTGCAGCAGTTGTAGTCTTGTTATCGTTTAGCGTGGTCATGATGGAGGTTAAAAGATTGGGTCTATCATAACCTTCGAGATGGAGTTCTACCGGGTAGTAACCTGTGTCAGTCTCGTCCCAGACCACCTCGATCAGTCTTTCAGGTTCCAAATCGTTTACGTTGGGACAGTCCTTGCGGTGGACCGTAACTCCCCGTCCTCTGGTGATGTAGCCGATGATCTCATCTCCAGGAACAGGAGAGCAGCATCTGGCAAGTTTGATCAGCATATTGTCGGTGCCCTTTACACTTACCGCGCCTCCGGGCTTTACTACCTTTTGGGTGGTGTTCAGGAGATGCTTGGTCCGAAGATCGCGCTTTCGGGCATTGTACTCCTTCTCGCCAACCAACTCTTTCAGCACATCAGCGGAGATAAGCTTGCCGTAGCCAATGGCAGCATACAGGTCGTCAACAGAGGTTAAGTTGTAATCTCTGGCCAACTCCTCCAACCTATCGGTGAGGAGAATAGACCCGGGCTCCCACTCCATGCGCCTGCATTCTCTTTGCAGTAGGTCCTTACCTTTGACAATGGAGTCCTCCCTTTGGAGTTCCCTGAGCTTTTGCCTGATGCGGTTTCTAGCTTTTGAGGTCTTGACGAAGTTCAACCAATCCTGGCTCGGCGAAGAGTGCTTTGATGTGAGAATCTCTACGAACTCGCCGGTTTTCAGCTGATAGTCCAGTGGAACAATCTTCCCGTTGACCTTGCAGCCCACACAGGTATTGCCGACCTGGGTGTGGACTTCGTAGGCAAAATCCACCGGAGTTGCACCTGTAGGCAGGGTTACCACGTCGCCTTTAGGCGTGAAGACAAAAACCTCATCCTCAAAGAGGTCGATCTTCAGAGTCTCCATAAACTCCTCAACGTCTCTGGTCTCCCGCTGCCATTCTAGGATCTGTCTGAGCCAAGTGAACTTCTCGTTCACCTCATGGCCTTTGGAGCCCTCTTTATACTTCCAGTGGGCTGCGATACCGTACTCTGCCGTACGGTGCATCTCCCACGTTCTGATCTGCACTTCGAAAGGCTCTCCATTGTCGCCGATTACCGTGGTGTGGAGAGACTGGTACATATTGGATTTGGGCATGGCAATATAGTCTTTGAACCGCCCGGGCATCGGTTTCCAAAGAGTGTGCACCGTGCCTAAAACCGCATAACAGTCTCGGACGGTGTCCACAATCACCCTGACGGCAGTAAGATCGTAAATCTCTTCGAACTCCTTGCCCTGCTTGACCATTTTCATGTAGATACTGTAGAGGTGCTTCGGCCTGCCGTAGATCTCCGCTTTGATGCCCAGCTCCAGCAATCTCTCCTGGAGCTTCTCTATGACATCATTAATGAAAACTTCGCGTTCTTTGCGGTTTTTCGCTACTTTTTCCACGATGTAGTAGTACTCGTCCCGATAGAGGTAGCGAAACGCAAGGTCTTCCAGTTCCCACTTGATGCGCCACATACCCAAGCGGTGGGCCAAAGGAGCATAGATGTCCAGGGTTTCTTCGGCATTTTTCTTCTGCCGTTCAGGCGACAGGTGCCGGAGCGTGCGCATGTTGTTCAGCCTGTCCGCAAGCTTGATCAAAACTACCCGCAGATCTTTAGCCATAGCCAAAAACATCTTTCTGATGTTTTCTGCCTGCTGTTCTTCCTTAGACAGAGTTGGAAGCTTCTCCAGCTTGGTGACGCCGTCTACGAGAAGGGCTACCTGCTGGCCGAACTCCGCTTTAATGGTTTCTTCTCGGATGGCAGTGTCTTCAACGACGTCGTGGAGCAACCCAGCGACGATGGTGTCTACATCGAGCTCGAGATCGGCAAGAATATACGCCACCTCTAAAGGATGCTCAATATAAGGCGCTCCAGATTCGCGGAACTGGCCTTCGTGAGCCTTTTTCGCGAACTCATACGCCTTCTCCACTGTTTTCAGACTGTCTTCAGACGCATACTGCCTCATCCGCTGCAGTAGATCACCAATTTCCATAGACACTACCCTCCTTTTTTCGGTTTTAGATAAGGAGCGGTCAGAACGACTGCTCCCTAATCTATTAATATTTAACTAAGGAATAGATGTCATAGCCTTCGAGTTTCTCACGACCATTTAGGTATGTGAGCTCAATGATGAAAGCCAGGCTCACAACTTCGGCTCCGAGCTTTTTCACCAACTCGATGGTGGCCTTGGTTGTTCCACCTGTTGCCAGAAGGTCGTCACAGATCAGGACTCTCTCTCCAGGTTTTAACGCATCGGAGTGAATCTCCAAAGCATCGGTGCCATACTCCAGTTCGTACTCAACCCGCTCGACTTTGCAGGGGAGTTTTCCCGGCTTGCGCACTAAAACGAAACCTGCGCCTAAAGCGTACGCCAGCGGCGCTCCAACCAAGAAACCTCTGGATTCGATACCCACGATGGTATCGATTTTTTCGTCTTTGTAGCGGTCTTTAATGGTGTCAATCATCGCTTTAAAAGCTTCGGGATCTTGAAAAAGGGTGGTAATATCTTTGAAACTTACCCCTTCTTTTGGGAAATTTTCAATCGTCCTGATTTTACTAGCAAAATCCATCATTGTACCCCCAATACTGATATGCCCGCTGTTGGAAATGATTCGGGCACTTCAAGGGCAGGAAAAATCATCTAGAGCGCTGCAACTTCTCGCGCGTATCTATCCAGTTCCTGCTTTCTGATTATACCCTCATTATAGCTTAGCGAGGCATTCAAGTCTAGTTTTTGCTTGGCATCTTCAAGCACGTAGCCGGTTCTCCCGGTTCCGTTAATTTTGGTTTTAGTCATCAGTCCCAGCTCCAGGAAAATCTGTACCGCCGTCTCCACAGACTCCTCACTGAATGGCTTGTCGTAGCGGTTTTGCAGATCGATGGCCGCTTGTCTGAAACTTTCCCTCCACACCGATCTGTAAGCGGTACTTTTAAGATAGATGTAGATCCGCCGCAGATCGTCGTCTGATGGGTACCGCAGGCTGTGAGCTCGCTGTACTTTGGTGAGCTCTTCAGCTGTAAAGCCGATGCCCACCCGCAAGCAGCCCTGTGCCACCTCCCAAAAGAGTCGCCAAAGCCAGTAGTCTCCCGGCAGATACGAAAGGGTGCACTCTTTTGCCCCGGAGGCAATAAATGCCATAAGTTTGTGATCGTCGTCGATCTCAAAACCCACTTTCTCTGGCACGAGTTGGGGTTTAGTCTCTGGCATATTCAAGTCTCTTGTAGTCCTGACCAGGGTAATCCTCGGATCGAGGAGTAGCTTTTTGTGCAGGACCTCAAAAGCCGGGATTATGCCGCAAGAAGGGAGATCTAACTCCAGCTCACCGCTTAAGTAGCGATCTGCAAGGTACCTAAGTTCCCCACCTGGAAGAGTGTGCCAAAACTTCCAGATGCCCTGGTTCCCCGGGCGTTCCCACCCAAGGCTGCTTGCCCTCAGGTGCCTGACGTTAAAGCTCACGTTTTTCTGACCTTGAAAGTCATTGATGGTCAGGTATCCTGCAACATCAACCCGATCGGCCTCTTGGATCTCCTTTTCCAGATAGGCCATGCCAAAACCGATGGCATCGACGCTTGCACCGGCACATCTAATCTGCAGCTTGAGGTGCTGGTTGCTTCCCACCAGATAGAAGTTGTCCAGAGGGACTTCCCGAAGTCCCACGACCGGTTTGGGATTGCCTGCACCGCAGGGCTCTAGGAGATCGAGTTCCTCCACAAGATCTGTGGAAAGGCGTCCTTCCAGAAGCAGATCTACAGAGACCTTAGGGACCAGATCCTCGTCGGTTAGGACTCTATCGCAGTAGTCAAAAAACGCCTGCTGGAAGCTGTCGAACATCTCCCGTTTTACGGTCAGGCCTGCGGCCATTTCGTGACCGCCGTACGCTTCAAGATAATCCGAAAGATCATCTAAAGCTTTGTACATATTCAGGCTTTCTATGCTGCGGCAGGAGCCCTGGCAGTGATCGTCCTGCAGACCGATAACAACGGTGGGCTTATGGAACCTTTCCACCAGTCTGGAAGCGACGATGCCGATGACGCCGCTATGCCAGCCGCTCCCTGCAACCACAAGTGCTTTGCGGTGGGACTGGGCTTCGGCCATATCCAGCGCTTCTTTCAGGATATCCTCTTCGATAGACCTGCGCTCTTCGTTCAGCGCACACAGCTCGTGAGCGATCTCCAGCGCTTTGCTGTAGTCTGTTTCCATGAGGAGCTTAAGGCCTCTTTCTGCAGAGCCTATCCTGCCTGCAGCATTGATTTTCGGAGCCAAAATAAAAGCTATTTTACTAGCGGTGATTTCACTGCCATCCAGCCCCGTTGCGGCTATTAGCGCTTTGAGACCAGGTATAGGTTCCTTGTTAATGCTGGCAAGACCGCTTTTTACGATTCTGCGGTTTTCGTCTATTAGGTCCACGATGTCCGCTACGGTACCGAAGGCCGCAAGCTGAGCCGAAGCTGGAGTGAGCCTGAAGTACTGAGGCGCTTCTCCGCTCAGGGCTTGGGCAAGCTTTAACGCCACACCTGCACCGCAGAGGGGCGCAGGGTAGGAGTCCAAGTGCGGGTTGATTACCGCAACCGCTTCCGGAACGGTGTCCAGCGGCGTATGGTGATCGGTAACAATGAGGTCCATTCCCATTTCGCGGATTTCCTGAGCAATCTCTAAAGAGGTAATTCCGCAGTCCACAGTGATCAGAAGATCGGTGCCCTGATCGCGCAGGAGTCTAACTGCTTCAAGGTTTAGGCCGTAGCCTTCTTCCACCCTGTGGGGTAGGTAGTAGCCCACGTCCATCTGGCACTTGGCAAAAAGCTCGAGCAAAATCGCGGTAGCTGTAACTCCATCTACGTCGTAGTCGCCGTAGATCACAACTTTCTCCCGGTTCTTTGCAGCTTGTACAATCCTCTTTACCGCCTTATCCATGCCTGACAGTTCATATGGAGAGTGGAAGCTTCCTCCCTCTCCCAAAAAGAGCCTGGCTTCCTCTTCGGTCTCAATTCCCCGTAGGCTGAGAATCTGGGCAAAAGGTAGCGAACATCCCAGCTTTTCAGCGAGCTCGAGATGCTTTGCATTTGGTACATGTCTTACTTTCCAGATCTCTTTCTGCATCGCTTTCACCTACCTTTAACGCAAAAAGACCTGAGAAATTCAGGCCTTTTTCAGGCATAACTTAAACCTGCAACTGTCTAGCAAGCGGTCTAAAGTCAAGTTATGGCTGTCCGTCTTAGTCCTTTTTCCTGGCTACAGCACTCCGGAGAAACCTAACTTCCACATGGTCGGATAGCTCCAGGAGAACGGTTTCCTCATCCAACTTCTTAATGCGTCCCAAAATACCGCCGATAGTCACCACTTCGTCGCCGGTTTTCAAACTGTCAAGCAGTTCCTTGCGTTGCTTCTGTTGCTTTTTCTGGGGCAGAATCAGCACAAAATACATGGCTGCCAGCAGTATGAGCATCGGCAGATATGCTGCAAAGGAACCAAGGGCATTGGTTTCGGCCATCAACTTACCTCCTTAGGATTGGAAATAGTATCTTTCTAAGAAATGTTTCTTGAACTCCCTAAATCTTTCCTGCTTAATTGCGACTTTTGCGTCCTCGACCATTTTTGTGAGGAAGTATAGATTATGATAGCTAACGAGCCTGAGACCGAGGATTTCACCAACATTGAACAGGTGGCGCAGGTAGGCTCTGGTGTAGTTTTTGCATGTAGGACAGCTGCACTCCGGATCCAGGGGACTTTCATCCTCTTTGTAGACAGCATTTCTTACTGTCACCTGTCCCTGGCTGGTCATGGCCGTTCCGTTTCGAGCCATACGAGTGGGAAGCACGCAGTCAAACATGTCTACACCCATCTCAATGCTGTTCAAGATAATGTCGGGGCTGCCCACTCCCATGAGGTAGCGAGGCTTGTCCTTGGGGAGAAACGGCTCTGTGTGATCTAAAACCTCCAAGAGAACATCTAGCGGCTCTCCCACACTTAGCCCTCCAATGGCATATCCCGGAAGATCGCAATCTACAGTGAGCTTGGCACTTTCTTCGCGGAGATCCTTGTACATGCCGCCCTGCACAATGCCAAAGAGGTTCTGGGTCTCTCTGTTTGTCCAGGCTTCTTTGCAGCGGAGAAGCCACTTATAAGTCAGCTTTACGGACTCCTCCACGTACTCTCTCGTGGCCGGGTACTCAACGCACTCGTCGAAGGCCATCATGATATCCGAGCCCAAGTTCTGTTGGATCTCAATGGCCCGCTCCGGTGAAAAAAAGTGCTTGGAGCCATCGATGTGGCTCTGAAAGAAAACACCTTCTTCAGTGATCTTGCGGAGCTTCCCCAAGCTGAACACCTGGAAGCCGCCGCTGTCTGTGAGTATGGGCCGATCCCAGTTCATAAACTTGTGGAGTCCGCCCATGCGCATAATCAGATCATCACCTGGTCTCAGGTAGAGATGATAGGTGTTTCCGAGAATGATCTGTGCACCGATCTCTTTCACCTCATCGGGAGTTAAGGTCTTCACCGTGGCTCTAGTGCCTACGGGCATAAACACGGGAGTTTCAATGGTCCCGTGGGGAAGGTGAAGCCTTCCTAGTCTTGCTCTGGTTTCCTGTGATGTGTATAGAAGTTCAAACTGCACTTTCTGCACTCCTTCGAGGGTTAGATAATCAGCATGGCATCGCCAAAACTAAAGAAGCGGTATTCTTCCCTTACTGCATGTTCGTAAGCTTTCAGTATCATACCTCTATCGGCAAATGCTGAAACCAGCATCAATAGCGTGGATTTGGGAAGATGGAAGTTGGTAATCATACTGTCAACTACTTGAAACTGGAAGCCAGGGTAGATAAAAATATCGGTCTCACCGAAAAGCTTTCCGGTCCTACCTACTGACTCTAGAGTGCGCACCACTGTGGTGCCCACAGCAATTACCCTGCCTCCGGCTTCTTTGGTCTTTTGGATTAGCTCCCAAGTTGCCTCTGGCACTTGGTACATCTCCGAATGCATCTTGTGCTCTTCCACGGTCTCTTCTGAGACAGGTCTGAACGTACCAAGGCCTACATGCAGCGTTACAAACGCCTTCTTAACTCCTTTTGCAGCGATTTTCTGCAGGAGTTCTTCGGTAAAATGGAGTCCTGCAGTGGGAGCTGCAGCAGAGCCGGGGTTTTTGCTGTAGACGGTTTGGTAGCGCTCCCTGTCCTCTAGTTCCGCTTGGATGTACGGCGGAAGGGGCATCTTTCCAAGTTCATCAAGAACCTCCATAAAGGGGCGGTCGCATTTAAACCTTACAATTCGGAGGCCCTCTTCTAGATGCTTCTCAATCTTCGCTTCGAGAAGGCCTCCGCCGAACACTATTTGGGCACCTTCTTTTAGCCTTGCGCCCGGTCTGACAAGCGCTTCCCAAAGTAGAGACTCCTTCTGGCGTAAAAGCAGTACCTCTGCCTTTCCTCCGGTACCCTTCTTCTCGCCTAAAAGTCTTGCGGGAATCACCCGCGTGTCATTCAGCACCAACAGATCGCCGGGGTTGAGGTACTCTACAATATCTCGAAATATTCTATCTTCCAAAGTCGCAGTTTCGCGGTTTAAGACCAACAATCTGGAGCTGTCTCTCGGTTCTGCGGCTTTTTGGGCAATCAAATGCTCCGGTAAATGGTAGTCGAAATCCTCTACTAACACTAAGGCCAACTCCAACGCAAACTACGTTAGAATTGTTCCTCCCTTCTGAACTAAAGATTCTCCGGCCCGAAAGAAACAGGAAGGAGCTCATCGAGGGTATAGCTCCGCCACTTGCGCTCCAAGTTCACCAGCACGACGGTTTTTACACCGAACTCCCTCAGAACCTGCAGACACATGCCACAGGGAGGTGTGAGATCTCCATCTGCAGCAACAACGATCTTTTCGAAGTTAATTGCTCCTCTAGCAACACCTGAAAAAACCGCATTTCTCTCAGCGCACACCGTCAAACCGTAACTGGCGTTTTCCACGTTACAACCGGTGTAGATCGAACCGTCTCGGGCAAGCAGCGCCGCACCCACCTTAAACCCAGAGTAAGGCGCGTAGGCATTTTCCCGTGCTTTTAGTGCAGCATCCAGCAGTGCATCCACAGTCTTCCCCTCCTATTTGGTCAAAATGAGCGACATCAGCAAAGTCACCGTCATAACAAATGTTCCCAGCGCGGCTCCGGCCATCACCTCAGGCAAGGTGTGGATTCGAGCTTCCACCCGGCTTTGGGCAACCAGTGCCGCCAAAAGGTAACCTAGAACAATGATTAAAGCGCTTTCCACGTAAAAAGCGATAGCCGTTGCCATGGCAAAAGCGATAGCAGAGTGACCTGACGGCCAACCTCCTGAAAGGGGTGTTGGAGCGTTGGCTATGCCTTTGGAGAGAATTACGAAGACAAAACAGGCAAAAATGCCCACGACCGTGAGTTCGACCGGGTGGGCGTTAAAGCTCGACCTAATAGGTTCCCTGGCAAAGTCCACCAACTTGTCCCCGAAAAGCAGCCAGCCCACGGCCGTTGCACAAAGGGCAGAAACGAACACTGCTCCTGCTGCTATGTCTTTTGCAATCCGTGCGAGGGGATGATACTCATCGGTGACAACGTCGATGGTCTTCTCTATAGCAGTATTTACCAATTCCAAAGCTATTACTATACCGATAGTGATGAACAAGACGACAAACTCAAGTCTCGACAGGTCAAGGATCACGCCCAAACCTATGGCCAAAGCCGCAGAGAGCAGATGGATCCTGAGGTTGCGTTCCATCTTGACCGCCTGTATTACACCGCGAATAGCGCAGTTAAAGCTGTCGTATAAAGAGTGCTTTTTCCAATTCAAGTCGATCACTACCTTAGGTTCGGGATAGGCAATCTACTCCCGCAGAAGCCCTACTTCCGCCATGATTTTTTCTTCTTCCTGTCGCATTTCCTTTTTCTCCGCTTCTTCCAGATGATCGTACCCTAAAAGATGGAGAAGGCCGTGAACCGCAAGGTACACCAGCTCCCTGTCAAAAGAGTGGCCGTATTCTCGGCTTTGTTCTAAAGCCTTCTCTACGGAGATGTAGATGTCCCCAAGCTCTTCCCTTTCCCAGGGAAAAGTCACTTCAAAGTCGTTCAGGGCAAACGAGATCACGTCAGTTTCCCGGTCTACTCCCCTGTACTCTCTATTGATCTCCCTAATCTTGGCGTTATCTACCAGTATAATGTTCACCGTGGAATCTTCAAGGCTATGAAGATTGGATGCAATATTCATAGCCTTGTGCAACGCATCTATAGTTCGCTTTTCAACTTGCAGTTTTTCCTGCTCGTTTTCAACATACAGTTCCATTTTAATCCCTACAGCTTCTGACCTGGGTACTTGAGCCTGCTGTGGTGGATACCTGCCGCTTGACGGCTCATTACCTCGGTGATAATTTCGATTTCTCTTAGAGTGAGCGTCGATCTGCTGAGCTGACCGTCGTTGAGTTTAGCTTTGGCAATGCTTTTGATCATCGATTGGATCTTGTCGTAAGTTGGCTGAGTCATGGAACGAACTGCCGCTTCAGCTGAGTCTGCCAGCATGAGAATGGCAGTCTCCTTGGACTGAGGCTTGGGCCCGGGATAGCTGAAGTCTTCGAGCAGCACGGGATTCTGATCGGTTTCTTTCGCCTTCTCATAGAAGTGCTGTACTGTAGATGTACCGTGATGTTCTACGATGAAGTCGGTGATGATCTTCGGCAGTTTATGCTCCTTAGCCAGTTCCAAACCTTCTTTGACGTGATTTAAAATCACCATGCGTGAAAGGTTCGGTGACATTTTGTTGTGGGGGTTCTCCCCTCTTTGGTTTTCCACAAAAAAGTAGGGACGCGCGAGCTTGCCGATGTCGTGGTACAATGCACCCACTCTGGTGAGGAGCGGGTCAGCACCGATGGCTTCAGCTGCCGCCTCCGCCAAGTTGCCTACAACAATCGAATGATGATAGGTACCCGGTGCCTCCAGTGAAAGCCTTCTAAGGAGCGGATTGTTGGGATTAGAAAGCTCCAAAAGCCTCATCGGCGAAGCAACGTCGAAGATGAGCTCCAAGTAAGGCAAAAGCCCGATGGTCAGAACGGCAGAGACGATGCCGTTGATAAGACCCACAAAGCTCATCACCATGAGGCTGGTCTCCTGCAGTATCAAACCGCAGGCGATCATCGAAAGAGCGTTGGTAACGCCCACAAGCAGGCCTGCCTGCATTAGACTGCCTCTTTGGGTTGCGCCCTTGACGCAGTAGACACCAACCACGGCCCCAAACAAGCTCATGAGCACCGGAGGTATGGCAAACTCTGCAAAGAACGCCGTCATCAGCGAGTACAAAACAGCTGTAAACACGCCGATTGTTGGATTCACTAGAAGAGTAAGAAGCATTGTGGCTGCCGATGCCGGGAAGAAGTAGATAGCATACGGCCAATCGATCAGTGTAAGGAGCTTACCCAACACGGCAACAACCAAAATGATCGTACAGTAGAGAACAAAATACTTATTTTCTAAGTTCCGATAAAAAGAGTATAAGTAATAATAGAAAACGCCGGCGATAAGCAGTGTGACAGTGACTATTCCCAGTGCCCTCTGCCAGTTCCAGCTGCGCTTTACCATGTTCAATGCGTCAAGAATCATCAGGTCTTTACTGGTAAGCACGTCGCCTTCTCTAACGATGATCTGACCCTTCTTGATGGTAGGTGCACTGGCGCGGGCTTCCTCTACAGCATCTTTAATGAGCTTGTTTACTTTATCGCTGTCTAGCTGGAGGTTTGGCCTGATCACCGCTTGAACTACCTCTGATGCGCTGGTCAGAACTTCAAACCCCAGATCCACGTCTGCTGTTAAAAAGAGCTGTGCAACCTTCTCCTTGGCATCAGGCAGCGTAGTAGTGGATACACCCTCTGCCATCACCTGGCTGATAGTTTCAAGCCCCATGGTGCGCAGGAGGTTTAAGTCCTCTTCGGAGATCTGCAGAAGGTTCTTGATCACCGTCGGAGAGACATCCAGTTTTGTCTGAGTCTTGATCAAGTTCTGCACCATGCCAATGTCTCTGGCTTTGGCATCTTCTTCTGTTCTGTTGTCGCTGATAATCTGAATGATCTCCTGGAAGTCCTCTTCTGCAGAAAAGAGATACGCCTTCTCCACCCTATAGTTGGACAGGTCTTCACTTGCGGTTTTGGATACGCTGCGCTCGACTTCCCGCTGGATCTCTTCCCAAGCGGTATAGTCGAGTACCTCGTGGGTGGCAACGATATCTCGCGTCACCACATCGCCAACATTGAGGTTAAGTCTTTCTTCGTAAACAGATCCGAGAAAGATCACGCACATAATCAGGGTTGTTCCGATGCCTAAAAGACGCCTGATGGTCTCATCGCGTTTTAAGTACTCCCATAGCTTCTGGAAAAACGCTTTGATATCGCTTTTAACGCTCTTATTCTCTAAAGACGGCAACTTCGACTTTTTGCCTTTAGGTTTAGGTTCAGTTTTCATAGTCTCCTCCCCACTCAGCTTTCGCTGTCCAGAGAATTTTCCAATTTCTCATAGGCTAGGATTATCTTTTGCACTAACGGATTGCGCACAACGTCTTTTTCGGTTAGGTAGACAAACTCAATGCTCGGAATACCTACGAGCAGTTTTGCTACATGCATGAGACCAGAGTACTTGTCCTTTGGCAGGTCGATCTGGGTTAGGTCTCCGGTAATCACCATTTTTGAACCAAAACCCAGTCTGGTGATGAACATCTTCATCTGTTCTTTAGTAGTGTTCTGAGCTTCATCCAGTATGATGAAGGCATCGTTTAAGGTCCTGCCCCGCATGTAAGCCAGCGGAGCCACTTCGATGATTCCTTTTTCCATATAGCGCTTGACCACTTCCGCTCCGAGAATATCGTACAGGGCATCGTAGAGAGGTCTGAGGTAGGGATCGACCTTGTCTTGGAGATCTCCCGGCAGAAAGCCGAGATTCTCGCCTGCTTCCACAGCAGGTCTGCAAAGGATTAAATGATCGACCTCTTTGCGCTTTAAGGCAGCTACAGCCATGGCCATAGCCAAATAGGTCTTACCTGTTCCAGCAGGCCCGATGGCAAAAACCACTTCGTTTTCCTTAATGGCCTCAACGTATCTCTGCTGTCCTGGAGTCTTCGGCCTGATGGCCTTTCCCCGAGCGGTAATCTGAATGGGGTCTGCCTCATACTCAGTTTTTTGATTGGTGGTAAGAAACGCTACAGACGTCTCTTGTTCGCTGAGTTCCTGCTGCTTTTCAGCTTTGGCTATGAGGTAAGCAAGGACCTCTTCCATTCTTTCTATATCTTCTTTGGCACCCATCATGTGGATCTCGCTGCCCCGAGACATGATTCTGCCTCTGAAGTTTTTCTCCAGGATCCTCCAATTGGAGTCTGCTGGACCCATGAGGATTTTCATGGTGTTTATATCATTAACAGATACAACTCTATGGATTTGTTCCGTCAATACTTTCACCGAGCCTTTCCTGTGTCAAATCTAACTCGACTCTTGCCCGTAAAACTGCGTTAACTTCGAGTTTGCCGAGCTCCGTTTCTATCTGCTTGTCAAAAACCTTGCACCCAGAGAAAAGGGTCTCGAACAATTCCTCGACCTCAGCTTCCGCAAGGCGGGTCGCCTCTTCTATAGTAATTATGTCAAAGGAGACACGATTTTTGATATATTCGGTTAAAGTTACTTCGACAAACTGTCTCCTGCTTCCTGCCCACCCCAAACGGCGCTCGGTTACGGTCCAAACCTCAAACTCGCTGAGCTCGGGCTTTTTGAAGCCGAAGTCGTAGACGAGACCGCCGACTCTAATGTGGAAGTTCCAGTATTTTTCTCTGGTTTCTTCTCGGTAAAACCGACGGGTGTCTACGGTCTTTTTTAACTCTACCACTGTCTCCCCGATGATACTGCCTTCGGCATAAGGGTTACCTCTCACAAGAAGCTGGCCTTTATAGACCACATCGCCCGGCTTAACCAGGCTTTCGCCTAAAAGAACGCTAGTAGAGCGCACAATACCACCGTATGCCGCATAGAGGTTTTCCTGCCGAGCCTCCTCTATCTGCGGCGGCCTCACACTCATTTCGATTTTCAGCACAATGCCGTCCTTTTTCAGGCTGACGTAGTTCAACTGCGGGAAAGACTGAAGGATTTGGTCTTCCAACTCATCGAAAGTGAAACTGTCGGTCCTGGTTCCGGGACGGACTCCCCTTTCCCAAAGATAGGCATGTACCTCATCGATCAGGGCTTCATCATTACTATTATACATGAATGTCCAAGCCCTACTAGACCAGAAAAAGCCTAGGAGAAGTCCGGTGACAAGAACAGCTATCACGAAGTAGCCGATTGGTCTGTAGGTCTGCATGAGAACCTTAAACTCCAAATTGTGGTTTTGGGCAAGACTTCTGACTCTTTCCAAGTCGCGGTAGGCGCACTTGCCGTAAAGCGCCCTGCCGCTCCGCTTGAGATGGGTGAGTTTTAAGCCTTCTGTCCCGGAAAGGAAGCCTTCAATGTCATCTCCTACTACCATGAACACTGCTTTAGCCATTTCCACTCACCTCTAGTTTATGGAGTTCCCCTACCACCTCCAAAGAGTCGGGCAGGAGAACGTTCAGCCTTAGATTCCTACCTGTGAGAACCACGTTCCCCGAAGCTGTGCTCACTACCACTTCGCCGCTTTCGTACTTTACGATCCGGCTGAGATTGTCTATAACAACACGCTTTTGCCTGGGATAAAATGCAACTTTGGGCTCTCTTTCCAAAAGTTCTGATGGTAGTTCCAATTTTTTGTGCAACGCCTGCCAAAGTTTGAGCATCCTCACCCCTCCCTCAGATACTAAATCTATTCGAAATCTAGGGAAGTTAGAAGATACGAAATCCTCCGGATTCCTGTTTTTCCCAGTGCCTATTATGTACTTTCTCACCTCGTCACAAGAATACTTCGACAACGGTCCAAAAAACCATTTATGCAAATAGAGTGAAAAGAGTGTCGCGGAAGACTCCCTCGTCGGTGTCCTAAACATCTGTACTGCCCACTGCTGCAGTTCTCCTCTATTTGTTTTGAAGGAACTTGGTCGTGCAGGAAAAACCATCGGGGTAAAAGGAAGGACACCAATCTGTTTTTTGCGGACACCAAGAAGGTGCGCAGAGGAGCTGACAAAACTGTATATCGGTCTTTGGGTCTGGCACTTCCTTTGGCTCGTGCCCGTTTTGGTGCTGTTGATAGACAAGCGGAACGCGCAAACCGCAGACCGCAAAGGTTGGGCTTTTTACCTTTTGGTGTTTTCCGGAATGCCACTTGTGTTTTATGAAGCACTCGTTTTAGGCGGCGGGATAGCGTGGGCGAGAATGACAGGTACGGGACCTGCAGTTCTTTTGGGTAAGACCTTTGTGATTCTTTCCATCCTGTACCCGCTCGTCTACTAGACATGCGTTTTCCTTTACAAAAAGTAGAGACACCCTTTCGCAGCGGTCTTCCCTTTAGTCTATATGGCCATATGCGTAGGCCTGATTTTTTTGCCTGCACCTGTTCACTAAGTGCTCCACGCATGCACCACTTACTTGTACCTGCCTACGTCGACTGCAGAAACGCCAGACGATAGAAGGGCCATCACATCAGGCAGAAACTGAAAGAGCTCGGAACTCACTGGGGGCCCAATGGATTCCGAGCTTTTTACTGCTATTTGACGATAGGAAGTCCTAAATGGTCAGTTCATCTACAACCTATCTGGCACGCCAGGGATTGAGAGCTCTTGGCTTGTCGAGGATCTCTTTGGCGATAACTGCCCGCTTCAAGAAGGCAGCAGTAGAGTAATCCTCTCTTCGTGGCTCCTGCTTCTTCTGCTTCGCAGCCAAGTTAGGCACTTCACTGACGACCACCTGTGGAACCTCTTTTTTGTCTGTTTCCCAATCCATGAAGCTCCTAGTCTTTTCGCTTTCTGTAGGCCCGATCTCCTGAGACGGAGCAGGCATCGCAGGCTCTTCCCGCTTTATGGTTTGGGCAATCTCCCTGGTGTCCGGAACCTGAGGAGCAGGTTTTTTCGGTTGTCCTTCTAACTTGCTTGGCGTCTTTTCAAAGACCTTTTTCCAGTCAGGAACCTGCTGCTGCGGACGTTTTTCTTGGTGGCTCTTTTTTACACTACTGGAAAACGAAGCGACTATTGAGAATATAACCACCAACAGCTTTATGAGACTGGATACATCCACGGAATCACCCCGTTTTATTTGCTCTCTTCACTAGGTTCGTCAGATTGCGCTATGGACTCCCTCATCTTGGTATCTGCCAAAATGTTTTGCAGGTTGTAGTAGTCGAGGACACCGAGCTTTCCGGTTTTCAAAGCTTCGGCTATGGCCTCTGGAATCCTGGCTTCGGCTTCGACAACCTTGGCCCGCATCTCTTGAGTCTTGGCCTTCATCTCCTGCTCTAAAGCTTGAGCTGCAAAGCGCCTTTCAGCGGCTTTAGCTTGAGCGATGTTTTTCTCTGCCTCGGCTTGGTCCATAGAGAGTCTAGCACCGATATTCTTGCCAACATCTACGTCAGCAATATCGATGGAAAGAATCTCAAATGCCGTTCCTGAATCCAAGCTCTTTTCCAAAACGGTCCGAGAAATCAAGTCGGGGTTTTCTAGCACCTCTTCGTGGCTTTCAGAAGAACCAACGGTGGTAACTATACCCTCACCAACGCGGGCGATAATCGTCTCTTCGCCTGCACCGCCGACCAGTCTATCGATGTTAGCCCTAACAGTAACTCTAGCTTTAACGATCAGCTCGATACCGTTTTTAGCGACAGCGGAGATCGGAGGAGTTTCAATAACCTTAGGTTGAACGCTCATTTGTACGGCTTGGAGAACGTTTCTTCCTGCAAGGTCGATAGAAATAGCCCGCTCAAGTGGAAGGTCGATATCGGCACCCCGAGCCGCAATCAATGCATTAATGACATCCCTTACGTTACCGCCTGCAAGGTAGTGGTTTTCGATATCTGCCAGTGTGATTTCGGAAAGGCCGGCTTTTCTCGCTTGAATGAAGGCGTCGACTACAATACTTGGCGGTACTCTCCTAAGACGCATGCTAATCAAGTTGCTTAAAGATACGGGAACATTTGCTGCGATAGCTGCGATCCAAAGCCCCACCGGCACAAAGGAAAAGATTGCAGAAATGACAACCAACACTATTGCGATGATAAAAATGCCAAAAACTCCCATACTTCACCCTCCTCAAAGTACTTCAGTCGTTCTCTGGTACTTTTTCAACTACAATACGATTAGCTCTAACTTCAATAACTCTGATTTTTGTGCCCTTTTCCAGGAAATCCCCTGGTGTTTGAGCGGTGTAACGCTGGCCTTCGATTTCCACAAGACCTGACGGCCGCATTACGGTACTGGTTGTTCCGGTTTTGCCTACCAAGCTTTTTACTTCTGGAGACGCAATGGTGAACCCTCTTTCTTCATCGAGAGCCGATTCAAGAATGATCTTCTTCATAATCGGAGATTTCCTGAGCTTTTTCCACAACAGTTTTACCGCCAGGGCCGTGAAGGCGAAGGATGCAATCAGTACCCAAACTGCTTGGGTGTAGTTTTCAAAGCTCAAAATAATGCTGGTAAGGATGCCCAGGATCCCCAAAATGCCCACAATACCAAAACCGGGAATAACTAAAAGTTCTAGAGCCATGAGTATGACTCCCACGATGAACAGAACGACGTTTTCCAGACCGGCAAGTCCGGTAAGATAGCGTCCTCCGAAAAAGAGAGTCAGACTTAAAAGACCAACAGTTCCTGCTGCACCCCAACCTTGGGTGAAGAACTCAAAAATGATCCCTAAAAAGCCTATAGTCAAGAGCAGAGTGCTCACAACAGGATCGGTGAGAAATCTCACCAGGTTTTCCACCCGTGAGGGCTGTTTTGCAACAATATCCTCATATACCAAACTTTTAACCTGTATGAGTTCGTCGAAGCTCGCAACCACTCCATCTGCTATATCGTGGTTTACAGCTTCTCTGGCTGTTAAGTTAAGAATCTTTCCTTTTGGACTCAAATCGGGTATTTCCACATCGCTATCAACCATCGCTTCAGCTATTCTGCCGTTTTTTCCTCTGGCTTCAGCTGTAGCCTTAAACTCTCGGCGTACAGCAGAAATGGTCTTCTCGTCCTTGGGGATGGTCTCTGCAGACCCGATACTGCTTCCGGGAACCATGTAAAGTTCATCCCCTGCAAGGGCGATCAGTGCTCCGGCAGACCAAGCCCTTCCGGAGATAAACGTCGCTGTTGGAACCTTTGCGTTGATGATGCTGTCCCTAATTTCCAGAGCCGCATCGATCCTGCCGCCTAAAGTGTCGATCTCAATGATGACCAGATCAGCTTTGTACCGCTCTGCTTCCCTGATCACCCTTTTGACAAAGCCCGCTACACCTAAGTCGATGTCGCCTTTAACCGGGATCAGGTACACATCGGCAAAGGCCGAGAGTGCAAGGCTAAAGAACAGTACTGCGGCCAAAACCAGACGGGGAATCTTCCGCTTCAACTAGGTCACCTCCATATTCTCTGCCAGATCTCTATTAGAGCCCGTTTCACGCGGCTGAGTACGCTACCATCTTCGACTTTTGCCACAATTCGTCCATCGATGGATGTGACATTCCCTTCAATCTCTCCAGTGACGTAAACATCGCCTCCGATCACTGTTAGATCTCCTGGGAGACGGGAAGCATCAACAACGACTGTCTTCCCCATAGCGTGAAACGCAATGTCTTTTCCATTAATCTCAAAAGACACGGGCCCTGGTCTGAAGTACGTTGACCAGAGAAGCAAAGCAGCTATGCTCGCTGCAACTGCACCGGCAATTTTCAACCTCCTCTTTTTGCACCATCTGCCATCCTTTCGAACTGCCTTTTGTACTTTTTTCACTACCAACAAAACTTCGTCAGTAGTGGTAGTCCCGAGGCGGGACAGTTCATCTGATATCTTCTTAAGCCTTTCGGCTTCCTCTGCACAACTTGAGCAACTCACTAGATGCGACTTGACTTCTCTTTCTACTAGCGGGGCCAGGTTACCGTCCACATAATCGTCAAGTAAAAGCCTGGTGTAATCGCACCTGGACGTTGCTTGCTCATTCGCTTTCACGTTAGCCGCTGCGTATATGGGCTCCGCGTTGGAGCACGCAGCCTGAACCTCCTTTCAACAAGCACACTTCCCTACACTCTTTAGCCAATTTACGCTTTCTTGGTGTCTTTTTCTCTTTCGCTGAAGAAGCGCTCTTTCAAGATTTTCCTTGCCCTATGAATCTTGGTCTTCACCGTTCCTATTGGTTCGTCCAAGATCTCCGCTATCTGTTCGTATTTCAAGTCTTCTGCGTACAGAAGCAGCATTACCAACTGGTATTTTGGAGGCAGGCTCATCAGCGCTTTTTCAATCTCCGACACTTGTTCACTGTATAGGGCAGCGCTCTCTGGATCAGGGTGGGTTTTCTGCACTTCCAAACTTAAAAGCTCATCGGAGTCATCTCGAACATCCCCTTTTCTTCTCAGATGATCGATACAAAGGTTGGAAGCGATCTTAAGAATCCAGTTCACAAACGAATAGGCCGGATTATAGGTGTTCAGAGAACGGTATGCTCTAAGAAACACCTCTTGGGTCAGGTCCTCGGCATCTGCAGGGTCTCGCGTCATTCTGAGACTCAAATTGTAGACTTTTTTTGCGTAGCGCTCAACCAACTCGTCAAAAGCGGACTTGTGACCTTTTAAGGTTTTCGCTACAAGTTCCTGATCGCTGTACAAGTCACTTGCCTACCTCCTTCTACGGAGAATATGTAAAAAAGGTTTCAGCAAACCAAAAAAACATACAAAAAGGCCTGCCCTGTGGGCAGGCTCCTAGCTACTAAAACGAACGACCTCTTTTTCTTGCTTCTTCACGCTTTTTCTTCCTGCGCACGCTTGGCTTTTCATAGTGCTCGTGCTTGCGTGATTCGGCGAAGATACCAGCACGCCGACACTTAGCTTTGAAACGTCGGAGGGCTTGATCAAGATCCTCGTTTTTTCCAACTTTGACTTCGGCCATACTCTCCCTCCTCCCCGATGCTACTGTTCAACAACATGATCACCCAATTCTTATCCGGGAGGCCAATGGAGAGAACGACCGCCCAAAAGATGCATATGGAGATGGAAGACTGTTTGACCCCCATCTTTGTTGCAGTTTGTCACTAGCCTAAACCCATTCTGGGCTATCTGTTGTTCTCTAGAGAGAGAGGCTGCAACTAAAAACATGTGACCGACCAACTCTTTATCTTCGTGAGTAAGAGTTAAGACTGTGCTGATATGCTTTTTGGGAATCACCAAGATGTGAACTGGTGCTTGTGGATCGATATCTCTGAATGCTACAACGAGATCATCTTCGTAGACTATATCGCTGGGCATGGTTTTATCAGCTATTTTGCAAAAAATGCAGTCATCAGCCACATTGACACCTCCTCTCGCGCATGATCACCTTTATTTATTCTCTTTCCCGTTTTGAATTCCTGCAGAAAAAAGCATACCTTTACACAGTTTCTAACAAAGTTCCCAGCATTCCGCTTCCTTCCGGCAAAGTTTGATCCAGCTTGACTTTAGCCAACCCAGTGCAAGGTTCGGCAATGTAAACCCTGATATAGTCGTCAGAAGTTCCGACAAAGTAGCGCTTGCCATTTAAGGTGGTTTCCTGCTCCACCACCACCTCAGCGGTTCTGCCGATCTGCCTTTCGTGATAGCTCTGCATCATGCTCGCTCCAAGATCAATCAGTTCCTTAACCCTTCTGGCTTTCTCCTTCTGGGGAACCTGTAGGGGCATATAGTAGGCAGGAGTGTTTTCTCTGTGGGAAAACGGGAAGACGTGGAGCCGGGTAAAGCCCATCTCTTCCACAAACTCGTAGGTTTTGCGGAAGTCCTCCTCTGTCTCACCGGGGAAGCCCACGATCACATCGGTGGTGATCCCCAGAGGTGCATAGTCCTTAAGTCTTGAGATGATACTCCTATAATACGCTGTATCGTAATTTCTGTTCATTTTCTTTAGGATTTTGTCATTTCCGCTCTGCAGAGGAATGTGCAGATGCCGACAGAAGCGAGGATGCTCTAAAAGCTCTATGATCTCATCGTCTACTTCATGGGGATCTAGTGAACTCAGTCTGATCCTGATCCCGGGAATCTCCAAAGATTCCCTCAGAATCCTTGCCAGATTCCACCCAGGCAGGTCTTTGCCGTAAAAGCCCACGTGGATACCGGTAAAGACTACTTCTCTGACGCCGGAATCCCTTAGTCTAGTCACTTCTTCTATGACCGACTCAGGCCTTCTGCTCCTTATTCTACCTCGGGAATAAGGTATTTTGCAGTAAGCACAGAAGTTCTCACAGCCGTCTTCGATCTTAATGTAGACTCTGGTTTTTTCGTGATAGGTAACAGGCAGGTCTTCGAAGGCATCAGGCTCTGTAACCAAAACCTGCTGCTTTTTGTCTCTGGCAAAGGCTTCGACCAAATCGACGATCTTGTCCCTTCCTGCAGTTCCTACAATAATATCTGCACCGATCTCTTTCACCGCTTCGGACGACGTTTGGGTGTAACAGCCCATCACGCAGACAATTCCATCCAGGTTTTTCTCCCTGGCTCTGCGTACCATCTGGCGGGATTTTTTATCGCTTTCTGCAGTTACGGTGCAGGTGTTGATTATATAAACATCGGCTTTCTCAGTAAAGGGGACTACAGTAAAACCCCTTTTAGCAAAGAGACTGAGGACACCGTCTGTATCGTATTGGTTTACTTTGCAGCCAAGGGTGTAGGCGGCAACTGTCCTCAAGTACGATTCTCTCCTTTCATCTCAAGCCCGAACATAAGGCAGGCCAGCGCTGCAATTGGCGCCGTTTCGGTTCGCAGGATTCTCGGCCCGAGAGTATAGGTAGGAGCGTTCAGCTCTTTGATCTCCTCTGGAGAAAGGCCACCTTCAGGACCGATCAAAATCGCGACTTTCTCGGGTGTTTCGCTGAAGGCATCTCTAAGGTCTCCGGTGCTTTCCTCCCAAAAGACCAATTTAAGTCCGCCGTGCTCCTGCCACTTATCCAGAAAAACCTGCCAGCTGCACAGTTCCTCTACAGCAGGGCGAACCACTCGATGGCTCTGCTTAGCAGCTTCCAAGGCAATCTTGTTCAGCCGCTCCACTTTACTTCGAGCTTTGTGCTCATCCCACTTTACCACGGTGCGGGAGGTTTGTACAGGGACGATTTTCGCCGCTCCGAGTTCCACTGCTTTCTGAACGATCAGGTCAAGTTTATCCCCTTTAGGCAGACCCTGAAACAGGGTGATCTCATAGGGAGGCTCGGTAGAAGGAACTTCGGCTATAAGCTCAAATTGAGCCCTTGTCTTCTGTAGATCTGTAAGGAGGCACTTTGCCAACCTAGTACCGTCTGAAAGGAGAACTTCATCGCCGACTTTCAGCCGGAGGACGTGCATATGCTTAACTTCATCTCCCACAACGTCGGTAACGTGCTCAATTCTATCTACAAAAAACTGCTGCACTAAATCTTCGCCTCCAAAGCCACCCACTCACCTCTGTCCTTCCTCTTGGTGACGGTAAAACCGTGCTCTTCAAGAGCACCGAGAACCATAGGCAGCCTTTCGCTGATTATTCCCGACACGATCCACGTAAAGGTTCCCAGCTTCTCTTTTAAGAGGGGAACAAACTCTACGATAACCTCGGCGATGATGTTGGTAAGAACTAGGTCCGGAACTTTGTCGGGAAACAGGCTTTCGTCCTCTAACAGATTACCCCCAAAGACCTTGATCAAACCTTCCACATGGTTTTTCTCAGCGTTTTTCAAAGTGGCATCTACCGCCAGAGGGTCGGTGTCAAAAGCGTAGACTTCAGCACCGAGTTTGGCTGCTGCGATAGCTAGTATCCCGGAACCGCAACCGATATCGTAGACGGTTTCCGGGACCACTGGAACCTCTCCCAAGAACTCTAAAACCAAAGCTGTGGTTTCGTGGGCTCCCGTCCCGAAGGCCATGCCGGGATCCAGGTTGAGCACAATTTCTGCTCCCTGCTTTTCATAGCTTTCCCACGACGGCACAACCACGAATTTTCCGATCTTATTGGCGTGCCAGAACTGCTTCCAGTTTTCCGCCCAGTTTGCATCGTCGACCACTTCAGCTGAGAAAGGCACTTCCCCAAACTGACCTGTAAAAATTGTTTGGGGATCAGTATCTTCGTTAAGGTAGAATCTGTAGGCAGACTCTTCTTCAATTACTCCCTGGATTCCCAAATCCAGGAGATGAACGAGAAGAGGTTCCTTGATCTCGTCAGTAAAATGCGCTGTAATCTCCAACCATTTCATGGCATTCCGCTCCTTATTTCTTGCCCCTCAGGAAGTCTCTAAACTTGTCAAATGCGCTCTTTGAGTTGCTCTCTACGGTCTGGATGCGCTTGAGCTTTTCGAAAAGCTCCCGTTCCTCTGGGGAAAGCTTCTTCGGGGTCTGCACAACGATCGTGATGATCAGATCTCCCCTATTGTTGGAGTTGAGGTAGTTAAGCCCCTTCCCCCTAATCCTCCTGGTTTCTCCGGACTGAACTCCGGCAGGAATCTTGTAGGTCTCCATGCCTTCTAAAGTCGGTATTTCGATCTCATCGCCTAGAGCAGCTTGTGCAAAGGTGATGGGCACATCTAATAGGAGGTTTGCGCCATCGCGTTTGAAGATCTCGTGCGGACGCACTCTGATGTTTATGATGAGATCTCCGTAATCTCCGCCTCTTACTCCCTTTGCGCCCTTGCCTCTGGCGATTACTCTGTTGCCAGTATCTACCCCAGGCGGAATGTTGATGCTGATCTGTTCGCTCTCAACAGCCCTGCCGTCGCCGCGGCAGTTAGTGCAGGGCGTCTTAATCGAGCGGCCTTCCCCGCCGCAGGTAGGACAGGGTCTCACCGACACAGTGCGGCCGAAAATGGTGTTGCGCTCCTCCTGAACCTGTCCGGAACCGTGGCACTGAGGACAGACGTCGACAGATGTGCCCGGCTCAGCGCCGGAACCTTTACAGCGGCTGCACTCTGTTAAGCGTCTGTATTTCACGGTCTTTGTGGTGCCGAAGGCGGCTTCCTCAAAGGTAATATCTACAGTGGTGGAGATATCTTCACCCCTTACAGGGCCCCTCCGCCGTGTGCCGCCTGTAAAGCTGCCGAACAGGTCGAATATGTCGGAGAAGTCGAACTCGCCAAATATATCGCCAAATCCGCCGGACCCAGGTCCGCCTGCTCCCTGATCAAAAGCAGAGTGGCCGAACTGGTCGTAGCGGGCTCTCGCTTCGTCATCGCTGAGTACTTGATAGGCTTCGTTGATTTCCTTGAACATCTCTTCCGCATTGGGATTGTCTTTGTTCAAGTCCGGGTGGTACTTTTTGGCTAGTTTCCGGTAGGCTTGCTTGATCTCTTCCTTGCTAGCCCCTCTGGGAACACCTAGGATTTCGTAGTAGTCTCTTTTACTCGCACTCAACCCTATCACCTCCCATAACCTAAAATGGGGCGGCTAGCCGCCCCAAATAATCTATTCAACGATTATCTCGTCGTCACCTTGTTTCGTTTGCTGCGTTCCATCTTGTGCGTCTTTGGTCTTGGCGTAGATCTCGGAACTTATATCAGAGAGAATCTTCTCTAAGGCTTGCTTCTTCGTTCTGATCTCATCCATATTGTCGCCTTCTAAAGCGGTTTTCAGCTCGCTCTTGGCGTCTTCGATCTTCTTCTTCTGGTCTTCAGTGATCTTGTCTTTCAGATCCTCTAAGGTATGATCTACAGAATAGAGCAGGTTCTGTGCATTGTTTTTCTCTTCGATTTCCTGCTTCCTGCGTTCGTCTTCGGCTCTATGAGCTTCAGCGTCTTTAATCATGCGCTCGATCTCCGCCTCTGACAGTGACTTGGAACCGGTAACGGTGATTTTGTTCTCGCGCCCTGTAGCTTTGTCTTTGGCGGAGACGTTGACGATGCCGTTGGCATCGATGTCGAAGGTTACCTCAATCTGAGGAACGCCGCGTCTTGCAGCTGGAATACCCTCGAGGTTGAACATGCCCAGGCTGATGTTGTCTTTTGCCATGGTCCTCTCGCCTTGGAGAACGTGAATAGTAACGGCAGTTTGGAAGTCTGCTGCAGTGGTGTAGATCCTAGAAGCCTTAGTAGGAATGGTGGTGTTTCTCTCAATAACTTTATTAAACAGACCGCCTTCTACCTCAATACCCAAAGACAGCGGCGTTACGTCCAAGAGAACGATATCGTGAACTTCCCCGCCAAGTACACCTGCCTGAATGGCAGCGCCGATAGCCACGCACTCATCGGGGTTGATACCTTTGTGAGGTTCTTTGCCGAAAAACTTCTTGATGGCTTCTTGAACTGCAGGAATTCTGGTTGAGCCGCCCACAAGAAGAATTCTGTCGATATCTTCCGGTTTCAGTCCGGCATCTGACAGAGCCGTTCTAGTTGGCCCAAGGGTTGCTTCAACTAGGTCCTTGGTCAGCTCGTCGAACTTGGCTCGAGTCAGGGTTACATCGAGGTGTTTGGGTCCGGAACTTGTCAAAGTGACGTAAGGTAGGTTGATATTGGTAGAGACAACGTTGGAAAGCTCCTTCTTGGCATTTTCCGCAGCTTCTTTGAGCCTCTGCATTGCCTGCTTATCTTGAGACAGGTCCACGCCTTCTTTGGCTTTAAACTCTTTGACTACGTAATCGATGATGCGTTTATCAAAGTCATCTCCACCGAGCCTGGTGTTACCGCTGGTAGCTTTAACCTCAAAGACGCCATCGCCGATATCCAGAATGGAAACGTCAAAGGTTCCGCCGCCGAGGTCGTAAACCAAGATGGTTTCGTGTTTTTCAATCTTATCCAAACCGTAGGCCATCGCGGCTGCAGTAGGTTCGTTGATGATTCTGAGAACCTCTAGCCCTGCAATGCGGCCGGCATCTTTAGTTGCCTGCCTTTGGGCATCCTGGAAGTAAGCTGGAACGGTAATAACCGCTTGGGTAACTTCTTCACCTAAGTAGTTCTCAGCGTCTTTCTTCAGCTTGCTCAAGATAAACGCGGATATCTGCTGCGGTGTGTACTCTTTGTCTCCGATTTTTACTTTGTGGTCAGTGCCCATATACCTCTTAATGGAACCAATGGTTCGTTCCGGGTTCATTACCGCCTGTCTTTTTGCAAGATCGCCGACGAGAAGCTCGCCGTCTTCTTTAAACGCTACGATAGAAGGTGTTGTGCGGTTGCCTTCCGTGTTATTGATAACTGTTGGCTCTCCACCTTCTATGACAGCAACAACTGAGTTTGTAGTTCCTAAGTCGATTCCAATGATCTTTCCCATCTTCTCTACCTCCTACTTTGCAACCCTTACCATAGAAGGGCGGATCAATGCGCCTTTAAAAGTATATCCCTTCCGCAGTTCCTCAACAATTACTCCGCTTTCTTTATCGCACTCCACCTGTTCGATAGCAAAGTGATACTCGGGATCGAAGGGCTGATCCACCGCGTTTACTTCTTCCAGGCCTTCTTTATAGAGAATGTCCGTAAGCTGTTTGAGAATCTGAACTGTACCGGTGTCTCCCTGCTCTTTGGCGTTTTCCAAGCTATCCATCACCGGAAGCAGAGACTTAACCAGTTCCATATTGGCATACAGCAGGAGATCCTCTTTTTCTTTCTGGACTCTCCGCCTGAAATTGGTAAAGTCCGCCTGTAGCCGTAAGTAGCGGTTTTCGTATTCTTCAAGTTTCGTTTTCAACTGTGCAATCTCCTCACTGTATTCCTTTTCACACTCGTCAGTAGCTGCATCACAACTGGGTTCAGCCGGGCTGTCTGTGCATGGCTCTGAGAGGTCTTTGGCTTCTTCATTTACGTCATTTGTTGCTTTGATCTCTTCATCCACCAGCAAAACCTCCTTTATTGTGTTAGAGCAGATCGAATAGCTCGCTCAAGTACATGGCCACTTCTTTGACCAGGCTCATGGCTCTGCCGTAGGTCATGCGAGTCGGACCTAAAAGGCCGATAGTGCCAAGATTGTGCCCGCAGTGGTAGTAGGTAGCAGTTACTAAGCTGAAGTCCTTAAGCTCAGGGCTTTCGTTCTCCTCGCCGATCTGGACAGTCAGGCCAGAGTTTCGCGACAGAGAACTCAGCACCTTAGACAGGACTTTACGGTTTTCGAGTACGCTCAGCACAAGTTTGGTTCTATCGAGGTCTTGGAACTCCGGCTGATCAAGTATGTTTAACAGTCCATCCACAACTACCACATCGTCTTTGGCGTCTGTGAGAACACTTTGGATAATATCTGTAATGCTGCTTATAAGACCCCTTGCCTCTGGTACGATGTTGTTTAGCTCGCTAAGAAGCGTCTTGGTTAAAGCTTCACCTCGTTTTCCCCTCAGCTGCTGGTTGAGGTAAGCAGAGATCTCATCTAGCTGTTCGGGAGAAAACGCCCTGGGGCTCGACAGCACCCGGTTTTCGATAAAGCCGGGATCAACAACTAGAATAACCAAAATATTGTGGACATCTAAAGGTACCAACTGAATGTGTCTGAAGGTTGCGTTGCGGTGTTCCGGAATTACAGCTACAGAAACATACTCGGTTAGTTCAGCAAGAAGCTTTGTGGTTCTGCGAATGGTCTTTTCGATAGCTTCCTTACGGTATTCCGCTAATTGGTTGATCTTCTTATACTCTTCTGAAGTTACTTCGGGAATCTCCAAAAGCACATCCACATAATAACGATAACCTTTATCTGATGGAACTCTTCCTGCTGAGGTATGAGGCTGGTAGACATACCCCTCTTCCTCTAGAGATGCCATCTCGTTTCTGATGGTGGCCGAAGAGATACCCAGATTGTGCTTTCTTGCTATAGTTGTTGAGCCTACTGGTTCGGCCGTATCAATATAGACATCGGTGATAGCTCTGAGTATGCACTTTCTGCGTTCATTGAGTTCTCTCACTGTGCCATCACCTCACCCTTAATTTTTAGCACTCGTCAAAGACGAGTGCTAAGACTTTCATAAATAAAGATACCACTAGGGAGAGTCAATGTCAACAGATACAGAAAGAGTCTTTTAGTCGAAAAAATACCCTACAACTGAGTTCATTACCGGCAGTGCTTTTCTGGTTAAGCGGAAGCGTTTCGTGCCCCGAAAAACAATTTCTTCCAGAAATCCTGCTTCCTCCAACTGGCCTACTGCTTCGGGGAAGAGCTCCCGCAGGCTAGATCCTCCGAGATCCTCCGGCCCCACACCTTCTCGAAGCCTGAGCCCCAGCATAATGTTCTCCTGGAGCATCAGCTCGTCTGTAAGCTCTTCTTCAACCGACTGCACAATAGCACCGGAGTGCATACTCCTAATGTACTCCTCTACCACCTCGGTGTTTCTGTAGCGGACCCTGCCGAGTCGCCCGACAGCACCTACCCCAAGACCCAAATACTCCTGGTTTTTCCAGTAGATGAGGTTGTGCTTGCACTGATAGCTGGGCTTGGCGAAGTTCGAGATCTCGTACTGCACAAAACCGGCATTTTCCAAGGTCTCTATACCCCGGAAGTACATCTCAACGTATTCACTGTCTGAAAGCATCTCCGGCTGAACTCTGAAGAGCTCCGTTCCTTCCTCTAGCTGCAGGCCGTAGTAGGAGATGTGGGTGACGGGAAGACCGGAAGCGATCTGCAGGGTTTTCTCCAGACTCTGCATGGTCGTTCCTGGATACGCGTAGATCACATCGATGCTCACATTCTCAAACCCTGCAGAAACGGCATAGTCTACCGTTTTTACAGCTTCAGCGGCAGTGTGAATGCGCCCCATCTTTTGCAACGTCTCATCATCGAAGCTCTGAACGCCAATGCTCAGGCGGTCGATGCCCTTTTCTTTAAGCATCTGCAGGTACTCCAGATCCACCGTACCTGGGTTCACTTCGATAGTTGCTTCCTGGAACGGACCGTAGGCCTTCTGCAGCCTATCGATGAGCACTGCCATTAAAGAAGGCGGTACTACCGAGGGTGTACCGCCGCCGACAAACAGAGTCAGTCCCTCTACCCTAAAGCGCTCGATTTCCAGTTCCAGAGCTTCGATATACCGCTCGATCTCCAGCGGTGTTGGAACGTGAGAAAGAAAGTCGCAGTAAGCGCATTTTTTTCTACAAAAAGGTATGTGGACGTAGACACCTGCTTTAATCATTGTCATCAACTTTCAGAACCGACATGAATGCCTCTTGGGGTATTTCAACGTTGCCAATGGCCTTCATGCGTTTTTTACCTTCTTTTTGCTTTTCAATGAGCTTGCGCTTGCGGGAAACGTCGCCGCCATAGCACTTGGCAAGGACGTCTTTCCGGAGCGCCCGCACAGTTTCTCTGGCAACGACTTTTGAACCAATAGCAGCCTGAATCGGCACTTCGAACAGGTGCTGTGGAATGACTTCTTTGAGCTTTTTGGCCAAAGACCTGCCGTAGTGAGCGGCTTTCTCCCTGTGGATGATGGTCGAGAGAGCATCTACAGGTTTGCCGTTGATTAAAATATCTAGTTTTACCAAGTCTGCTTGTTGGTACTTGGTTATCTCATAGTCCAAACTGGCATAACCTTGGCTGCAGGACTTTAAGCGATCGAAAAAGTCCATGAGAATCTCTGAAAGAGGAATTTCGTAGGTGAGCATCGCTCTGGTTGGATTGAGGTACTCCATATTCTTGAACATGCCCCGCTTGTCCTGGCAGAGCTGCATGATCGGTCCGACGTAGGTATCGGGCGTGATAATGGTTGCCTGCACCATGGGCTCGTGAATTTCGTCAATCTCCTGAGCAGACGGGAGTTTGGAAGGATTGTCAATCTCGAGAAGATTGCCCTTAGTAGTAACCACATGGTAGATTACCGACGGTGCTGTGACTATCAGGTTGAGATTGTACTCCCGCTCCAGCCTCTCCTGGACAATGTCCATGTGCAGAAGCCCCAAGAAACCGCACCTAAAACCGAACCCCAGCGCTGCAGAGGTCTCCGGTTCAAAAACCAGAGAGGCATCGTTCAGCTGGAGCTTTTCTAGAGCAGCCCTGAGATCTGGGAACTGGTCGTTATCTACAGGGTAAAGCCCACAGAAAACCATCGGTTTGGCCTTGCGGTATCCAGGAAGTGGTTCTTTGGCGGGGTTGTCCGCCAAGGTGATGGTATCGCCCACACTGGTGTCCTTGACGTCTTTCATAGAGGCCGTCAAGTAGCCTACCTCACCGCTTACAAGGCTTTCAAGCGGCACCTGCGTTGGTATCATAGTGCCTAGCTCGGTGACCTCAAAGACCTTGCCGGTAGAGTACATCATGATCCTGTCTCCCACTTTGACCTTGCCGTCTACTACCCGGAAAATCGCAACTGCACCCCGGTAGGAGTCGAAGTAGGAGTCAAAAATCAGCGCCCTCAGCGGTGCATCTGGGTCTCCCTTTGGAGGAGGAATTTCCCTTACAATCGCCTCCAAAACTTCGAGGACCCCTTCGCCGGTCTTAGCGCTTACGGGGTAAACCTCGGTTTCGCCGAGGATTTCTTCGATCTCCGCTGTTACTTCATCCACCTGAGCACTGGGAAGATCGATTTTATTGATAACCGGTATGATCTTCAGGTCGTGATCCAAAGCTTGGTACAAATTGGCAAGGGTCTGGGCTTCTATGCCCTGGGTAGCATCTACAACCAAAAGCGCGCCCTCACAGGCTGCCAGCGAGCGCGAGACTTCGTAGCTGAAGTCCACGTGTCCCGGAGTATCAATCAGGTTGAGCTGGTAGACTTTGCCATCTTTAGCACTGTAGTTCATGCGAATGGCTTTCGCTTTGATGGTAATGCCTCTTTCCCTCTCGAGTTCCATAGAATCAAGGAGCTGCTCTTTCATTTCTCTCTCTGAGACAGTATTGGTAATCTCCAAAAGCCTGTCGGCCAACGTGGATTTGCCGTGGTCGATATGAGCAATGATACAAAAGTTCCGAATTAAATCTTGATGCTTGGCTTGCACTTTATCTCAGGCACCCCCTGAATCTTCAATCAATTAATTATAACATTAGCTTCAGGTGGGGGCAACTTGGTAAGCTCGACCTGACAATCGTTGAGCCTAGTTACAGTGAGGTGCACATCTCTAAGCCCTTCGAGGTACACCAGTTCCACCAGGAGCCCTTGCTCCGAAAGAGGCGGTCTCAACGTATCGAAAATGAAGTTCCCCAGACTAAAAAAAACCGGTTTTCCTTTATAAAAACCCCAAGGTTTAACCACATGAGGATGGTGCCCCACAACCACGTCTCCTCCTGCATCGATGATGGCTTTGGCAAGTTCTGCTTCTTTCTCGGCGACAGTCTGCGAATACTCCACTCCCCAGTGAAGGCTGACTATCACCACCTGAACCCCGGCCTGCTTAAACCTTTTGATGCTGGAGACAATCAACTCCAGATCAATAGGAGCAACGCCGGGACAGCTGCCTGCCACCCACTCAATGCCCTTTCTGGAGTAGAGAAACCACGTTTCGGTAAAAGCCAGGAAGCCCACTTTCATTCCGTTTGCATCGATTACCGCTCCCTGCACCGCTTCCTGAAGGTTCATACCGGTTCCCACCTGGAGAATTCCCGCTCGATTTAAGTGCTCCCAGGTTTCCAGCATACCTTCCTGATGGTAGTCTAAAATGTGGTTGTTGGCGAGGCTAACCACATCGATACCTGCAAGCTTCAAACCGGCCACTGCTGCCGGATGGGCGCGAAATAAATTGATGAACTCTCCTGTTATACAAAGCGGTGCCTCTAGGTTGGCAAAGGTAATGTCTGCAGCTTGTAAGACGCTATACACTTTGGCAAACGGGTATTCCGGCCCTTTTTCAAGGATCTTCTCACCTACACGTCTTCCTAGCATTATGTCGCCTGCAAGCGCCACAACTGTAGGCTGGAGATCCAGGGCAACTCTACTCATGGTCCGCCCAACTTTCAAGATTCTAATTCCCTGCCACAGCTTTTCCAAAAGCGAAAGGGGCCTTGTCATGAGGTTGATCTCTCTGTATTTCGGGTAACCAGCTTCGTGGGGTAAGTAACCGTCAACTGGCACGGACTGGAGAAGCGGTGATTTGTCCAGTATGGGAACTTCGATGTGGGTGCCTGCATCTATACAGACGGCCACCGGTTCTCTGCCGATAGTTCTGCCACCATCAAGGGTAAGCCAGTAGTCTGCACTGGAGGCAATCGGTGTGAGAATTAGTCCATTTTGCTTTGCCACAACCTGTGCCACACTTATCAGGTTCTCCGGAGCGTATAAAGTCAAGGGCTTGGATACAACAGCTAGCTTTGCCAGAGCCAAAAAAAGCAGAATGCTGCTGTATAGGCGAAATCTGTGCGTTTTCATACGATCACCCACGTTACTTGTACGCGCCGGGCGGTGGAATTAGCACTATCTGCCTAAACTAAAGCAAAAAAACAGACAAACAGCGATGATGGCAAACTGCACAAGTACGCCTTTGGGGAACTCCCTCTGAGGATGGGGTAGAAGTCCGCTGTGGCTTGGGAAAAGGCGCCTGAGCTTGTACCCGGGAAAGATTCGCCTCAAAGCCACCTCTAGATCGGGTATAGTCCCTCCAATGGCCCCCCAAAGGAGCGGACCGGAAAGACCTGGAAAAAGGGTTTGCATGGCTGAAAGGATTACAAGACCAGAAGCAATATCTACTGCTGCCCCTCCTACTGAATCGTAGTCGTGATGAGGGATCATGTCCAAAGCTGCATGGCTCACAAGTCCAAGGCAGAGCGCTCCAAGTGAGTTCTTAGTAAGAGCTCCGCAGAAAAGCCCGCAGGAAAGATGGGTAGTGAAATACATTTAGCGCACCTCCATCAAAAGATCTCTGATGATCGGAGCGAGGAGCCTCGCTGTGTACTGGGTTTCGGCATCGGTATTGCAGTCGTTACCCACCTCAATGAGCAGCGACCCCGGATGCAGATGCTGGTTGTAAGCTCCCGTCTTGAAGATAGCTCCCCGGCACAAACCGGGATATCTGGAGTTAATCATGCTGATGAGTTTGGAAGCAAGACTGCGCGTGAGCGCTACGTCCCAGCTTCTGCTACTCCGCTCCCCTGTAGCGACAACCAAAGACACTTGTGCCGCATACTGCCCGTCAATGGGTATGCGAAAAGGCTGGGAGTCCGGAGCTGCATCTCGGTGAATGTCGATGACCAGCTTCGCATGAGGATACCTGTTCAGCGCTTCTTTCACAGACTCTTCGCTGTAGACATACGCCAGACGAAAGACCTCTCCATCATGAATCTTTTTTACTCTGTAAACGCCAATGCCGAGCATTGTCAGCTGTCTTTCTAGTTCACTAGCAACCCCAATAACCCCTGCATCGTCTCGCCACCGGCCGAAAGCGTAATCCACTGCATCGCTGTGATGATTTTCTCCGATCATTCCGTGATACGCTTCAGAAGAATGGGTATTGTAAATAATAACCTCAACAGGTCTTGGCTCTGCTGTTTGGATTGAGGGAGCCAGAGTCAAAGCTCTAGTTTCTTCAGGTAACCCAGCTTGTTCGATTGCCTGAGCTGTGCCTGTCTCAAAAGCGGTGGCCTCTAAGTCTGTTGGCCGATCTCCTATGTCAGTGGACGCTGCAGATGGCCCGGTGCGCTCGCTCACAAAGGTGGCAGAAGGTCTTTGCATTTCCAAAGGTGCCATACTGAACGCAGGTAGAGCTTCTCCCAAAATGCTTCGAGGCGAAATGAATCCACCGTCTGTGAAGATAAAAAGAAGCCCTGCAAACAGGCCCAGTTTGGGTTCTTCTTCTCTGCCGATTGTCATCTGCATTTCTTTGATTCCCGGGAGGGTTGAGTCCAAAGTCAGCTGGAGAAGTGGAGTATCCAAGACCAGCAAATTGGAGAAAAAGGCAAGCAACGACAACACCAGGCCAAAAAAAAGAAAAGCTGCCGAAAAAGCAGCTATTTCCAATATCTGGCGCTGCAGCCGGCGTTTGTAGCGAATATGCCAGATTAAGAGTGCTGATCTTCTAGACATAGGCTCACTCCTAAGAGTACTACTAGACAGTAATATGCGGAAATGAGCCTGAATATGTCAGTTCAGATAGGTGTTGAGTTCATCAGGGCCTATACCCTGGTGGAAGGCACCGTTGAGACCACCAGCTACAACCTGAGCGATGTCGGCGACCAGCGAGTCGATTTGTCTGGGGGTAACGTAAAGGCTGCCGAAGTAGCGGGACAAAATATCCCTAACGATCTTCGGTTTGTTCAAAGCGTTATGCCCCATTCTGCCAGTGTCGTAGCCTTTGTCGGCCATGTAGTCGATGGCGTTTTCCACCAAGGTGATTGCATCAACAACCATGGGAACCCCCACTGCAACCACCGGTACCCCGAGGGATTGGTAAGTCAACGCCAGCCGGTGATTGCCCACGCCGCTTCCGGGGTTGATGCCTGAATCGGAGATCTGAATGGTGATGCCTAAACGCTCGATAGAGTTGGTCGCTAGAGCGTCAACGGCAAGAACCAACTGCGGTTGGTTCTGCTGGACCAGGGCATTGACGATCTCGAACGTCTCCATACCAGTGGTGCCTAAAACCCCCGGTGCAAGCGCCATGATCGGACGCAGCTTACCTTTGAGTTCTGGAGGCACGAAGTTCTTGAGGTGTCTTGTAACCAGTACTTTTTCAGCAACAAGCGGTCCTAACGAGTCCGGTGTAACGTTGCGGTTGCCAAGGCCAATGACAAGGATCACTGCATCTTGAGGTAGCGGTGCAAGATACTTCTCGATCTCCTTTGCCAATAGCATTGCCACTTGGTTCTGCTTCTCTTTCTCCCTAAGTCCCAAACACGGAGCTTCGATCGTGACGTAAGTCCCTGGAGCTTTATGCATGATCTGGGCTGTCTGGAGGTCTTTGACCTCTAACCTGATAATGTCCCCGACAGGAGTCTCTTCGACCGTCTTACTCACGCCGGGGATTGTCTGAAAACCTTCGGTTCCTTCTAAAGTCTCCTGGATGTCGATGGCCAGGTCCGTGCGCCAGTTGCGTTGATTTTCCATGTGGTTCTCACTTCCCTCTGCTTTCGTCTTTACTAGTTTGTCCCGGTGGATACCGGTCAATTCGACCCGTACACATGATGCAGGACATCTCAAAGAGAAACTCGAAAGCTACCTAAGGAAACCCTTTAGTTCAAAGGAGTGAACAGTATTGATCGATATCCACACTCACGTTCTCAGCAATCTCAGAAGCGACGACGGCCCAAAAGACCCCGAAAAGAGCCGTTTAATGATACAGAAAGCTGCAGAAGAGGGAGTCACGAAGATCGTTGCAACTCCCCATATGCTTACGCCAATTCCCGAGCGTAGGGAGGAGATCTATGAAGCCATTCGAGCTTTGGGACCTACCGAAGCAGAGATCATCCCTGGAAGCGAGATCTTTGCCGATGATGTTGTTCTGAAAAGCTCGGAGAGTCTCATCTGCTTAGGTGATAGCAACTACCTGCTGATTGAGTTTCCCCGCGCTCAGCTTCCCGAGTACACCGAGGACATCTTTTTCGATCTCCAAACCCGAGGCTACGAGTGCATCTTTGCCCATCCAGAGCGGAACGGTTCGATTGTGAACGACCCCAACATACTCGTCGATTTAATCGAAGCTGGGGTTCTCGTGCAGATCAATGCAGGCAGCATTCTCGGCCGCTACGGCAAAGATTCCCAGAAGACCGCAGAGATCCTTTTGGAGCACGATATGGTCCATTTCATCGCAACGGACATGCATTCTGATAGAAACCGCTACTACTCCCTTAAAGAAGCAGTGGAAGTGGCAAAGAAGTACACTGATAGGGCTGTGGATCTTGTGACCACCAACCCCGAGCTCATCTTAAGTGGGGAGTATCTAGAACCGCCAGAACCGAAAGAGTACAAGAAGAGGGGTTTTTGGTTTTTCAGGTTTTAGCTCATACTAAAACGGTAGGTGTTTAAAACACTTGCATTCGAACCCAAAAGGCCTTAAAATCTAATAAGCAGGAACATAGCTGGACAGAGCCTGGCAGTGCAGCTTGTGTTTAATTGTATTAAATGGTATACTTAAGCGTAATTGTCTTTCAGGGAGGTGGGATTTAGATGGCAAACAGTAAGACAGCACAGAAGCGCATTCTGGTTTCTCAGCGCAACAGCACTCAGAACCGCATGGTACTTTCCACTATGCGCACTACAATCAAGAAATTCCTCAAAGCAGTGGAAGAAGGCAATAAAGAGCTGGCTCAGGAGTCTTTAGTTAAAGCCTTCAGCGTGATCGACAAAGCTGCTAAGAAAGGCGTTATCCATAAAAATCAGGCAGATAGACGCAAGTCAAGGCTCCATAAAAAACTTGCTGCAATGTAATTGACCGATCAGCGATCGGTCTTTTTTTCGCAAAAAACACCAACCACTTAGAGGTTGGTGTTTTTTGTTATATGATATGCCCCTGTGTCCCCTCTGATTTAGCTGGTGGATTTTACAACCAAAGGCTTTTTGGGCGGGAGGTTAAGGCACATTTTGGTCACCAAGACCTCCAGCGCAGCATCTGGGCGGAATAGGCCGCTTTTAATGCTCATGTCGGCATCTAGCGCGAGGAGAAACCACTGTTCGATCTGACCTCTCGAAACCTGTCTTAAAGCTCCTGCAGCCTTTTTGTACTGAAACTCGCTAATCCCCAAGTCCTTTGTGGGACTAGATCCGCTGTAGCCCGACACCTTATACAGCGTCCGGATTTGCCAGATGATCGCGCCTAAAACTGCAAGCGGCTCATTCCCAGCAGCCAAAAGTTCTTTCAGTGTGGTGAGGGAGTTTTTCAGGTCCTGACGCACCAAAAAATCCATCATGGCAAACACCTGGTTTTCCAGGGCGGGCTCTATCAAGAGCTTCAAGGTGCTTAGGCTCAATTTCCCCGGATAAAGGCTGAGTTTTTCCAGTTCATTGTAAGCAGCCAAGAGATCCTTGGGGAGAGCCTCTTTCAGGTACTCGGCCTCTGTCCGGCCGAGCCCAAGCTCGCCAATCTTTTTGTCCAGCAGCTTGGTGATCTCATAGGGCTTTGGCGATGAACAGTCAACTAGTTCGGCCCCAGCTTTCAAGGCCTTCACCCACTTGCGGTTGCCTTCTAACTTCCTTGCTTTAAAGACCGCCCTTACGTTCTCTGCCACAACCTCTAGCAAGCCAACAAGTGCCTCGCCGGTTGAAACGTCCAGCTTCTCCAAGTCTTCGATCACCACAGCCTTGGAGTCTGTAAAAAAGCCGAGGCTGCAGAGATCGTTTCTGATCTGCGTCAGTTCTGTATCTAGGGCAGAGACCTTAACGACCTCTGTAAAGCCTTTTGTAAGCTTTTCTGCGTTTTCTTCAAGGAGATATTCATCTTCTCCCAAAAGAAGGAAAATCTGCTTTTCAGGTTTTGCCATAGCCTTATCCCACCTAAACGTACCTTATTGTCCCTGTAAATCTTAAGTTTTGGTGCAAAAGCGCCACTTTGCCACTGGCTGACTTCCATCATCTGGGGATAGAAGCGGATCCTCACAGCTCCACCTGTTTTGGTGACAAAGGTCTCTGCAGAGAGCCTTTGCCAAGCTTCCACCACCGCAGGGTCGGGTCGTCCGTACTTGCCTCCAGTAAAAATGGCAACCGAAGCCTTAGTAGTCTTCATCCAATCAAGGTGCAGCGACCCTGGGGACCCGTGATGAGGCACCTTGACCACATCTGCAGGAATGGCCAGTTCCCGGAGAACCTCCAGCCCGTCCATCTCTCTGTCGGCGGTAAAGAGAATCCTCCACCCCAAAACCTCAACTAGCTGCACCAGCGAGTTGTCGTTCGGATCCTGGCCGGGTCTTCCCAGATCTACTACCTTAACCTTGGTCCCGCAAGGGAAGACCACGTCCTGTGCCAAGTACACAGGGGCTTTTTCCATAAGCGCGGCCTTTTGATCCCAAAGCTCATTACCTATCATTATCTTATCACAGAAGACCAGATTGTCTAAACCACCTACATGGTCCAAATGGCGATGGGTCAGATAGACCGTGTCGACTCGGCGAACTCCCAGGGAAAGAAGGGCCGGGTTCAGAATCCTTTCTGCTCCGTCAAAGGTATCGATCTTAGAACCTGTGTCGATAAGGACGCCCCGCCCATACGGCAAGCGGACCAGAGCGGCATCGCCATCTAAAATCTGAAAGAAGTACAGTTCAACGGGCTTTGCCGCTTCCAGCAAGAATCCGGCACTGAAGTAAGCACAAACAATGAGAACTGCTGCACCTGCTCTGCGCAAAAGCAACCTTTTTTGAGGCAGTATGCGGCCTTCATGCCAGAAAAACAGCAAAAGCGCCCAAAACAGCACCGCCTCCGTCCTATTGAAACCGGAAACGGGAAAGGTAAACCTTGCAGCAGCTTCATTTACACGGAGAAATAACAGTCCCAAGCAATCCAAAACGCTGCGGAGAAGTCCAACAGGTAGTACAAGATAAACCAGAGACAGCACCATCATAACGGCGATCAAAGGCCCCAGCACTATGCTGAGGGGCACACCGAACGGATTCATCTTACGATTTTTCAGGAGCGATAGAGGCAAGACCATGAAGGACGCTCCCAGACTTATCCTTAACGGACCCCAGATAGGCCAGTTTTCTGTAAGAGATATGCCAAAAACCGCAAGAGCGCTGTACTGGAACGAAGCCGAAAAAAGCCAAGACGGATGAAAAAGAAGCATAAAGAACAGAGTGAAAGCTACCCGATCCAGCATTCGCGATTTAAACTCCTTGGCGACGAAGTAAGCCAACACCGCCCTCCATACAGAGGGAGTCCCTCCAGCAAGAAAGGCGTAGAAGATCAGAAATGGAACTATTGCTACCTTCTCAAAGCCGAAAAGGGGAAGGCTTCCCACAAGTTTTGCCATGTAGCCCACGTGGAGCCCTGAGACCACTAGGAAGTGGGAGGTACCTGCCTCCCGAGATGGTACTACAAGGTCATCGTCGATACTGGTGCCAAAAACCAGCCCACTGTATAGACTGCCGTGATCAAGCCCCGAAAAGCGCGTCTTGCCCCTATCTCTCATAGAGTACAGCAATCGGTAAAAACCGCTCTTCAAGCTTCCTTTGCGCTTAATCACCTGCCAATCGAAGCTCAAGTCGGCGGTGCCTCTGAGCCCCTGCCCTTTGAGATAGGTGTGGAAGCAGAACTCTCCTGGATTTCGCGCAGGAGATACCGGTCTAAGTTCGGTGCGCACCTGCATGACTTCGCCGGGGTAGATGGGAATGTTGCTGTAGAGATAAAACCTCCCTTCTTCCGAGAGAATTCTCGCTTTGTACCCTTCATCAGAAGAACCTTTGACCTCCTCAACGTAAAAGCACAGGTCAACTTTTGTGTAATTCTCCAGCATCCCTCCGTGAATTTTGATGGGCTGTGCAAGAAGCGCTCCTGCGAGAATCAGGAGAATCCAGTAACAGCTTGATGGAATCCGCAGAGCGAGGAAATATCCCAGTATGCTGCAGGTAAGCACCAAAACATACGTGACCTTCGGTAGAGAACTGTGAAAACCTAAGATTACCCCGAACATAAGACATACGCAAGCCAAAGGCCAGAAACCCAGATTAGATTGTAAGATACGGCTTAATCCTTTCCAGCAGTTTCTCTCCAATACCCCGTACCTCCATAAGTTCATCTAACGCGAGAAACTTGCCCTTTTCAGTGCGGTACTCGATAATTCGCTGAGCCAAAACTTTACCGATGCCCGGCAGATCCAGAAGCTCTTCAAAAGTTGCAGTGTTAATGTTCAACTTGGGTTTCTTTTCATCAACTTCTTCCTCTTTCTCTGCCTTGGTCACTGCAGCGCTTTCGTCAGTTGGCTCTCCCTTCGGTTCTCCTTCTCCGAAAAGATTCGAGTCCTGTTCGTCTGCCATGCTTCTCTCACTTGTAAGGACTACTCCCACCTCAATCTCGTCCTCTAGGCTTTTGGCCAGAGTGATGCGGTATCTTGTTAGACCTAACTCACAGACGGAAAACAGAGTAATCACAAGCGATATCAGTGCGAGAAACCTTTTCTCCCGACCTGTTAAAACCATGCAAAACCCCTCCAGATAATAAAAAAAGGGAGCTTCATCTCACTGATGAAACTCCCTGTTGCACTTTTAGTTTTCTGCAAGAGTTGTCTTTATCCTGCTACAATATTAACAACCTCGCCTGGAACCACCACTATCTTATGCACCTCACTGTCCGAAATGAGTTGCTGTATTCGCGGATTCGCTATAGCCGCCTTTTCAATCTCTTCTCGGCTGGCGCTCGAAGACACCGAAATCATTGCTCGCTTTTTTCCGTTTATCTGAACCACGATCTCGATGTTCCTGGAACACTGAAAATCCATCTCCAAATCCGGCCAGCCGAAAACCAGCCCCTCTTCGCTACCTCCGAGCACTTCCCAAAGCTCCGCTGCCGCATGGGGGATAAACGGATAAAGCATCTTTACCAGGATGGAAGCAGCATCAAGAAGCAGCTCCAGATCCAGATCTCCTTCTCTGCTCTTCATGTACTCCTCGATTTGGTTTGCCAAGGTCATCAGGAGGCTGCAGACGAAGTTCAGACGGGTGCTGCCGTTTGTGATCTCTGCAATCTCTTGTGCTGTTCGGCACAGAGATTCTTTCAACATGTTTTCCTGCTCGTCGTTCGCTCTGACTGCTTTGGCCTTGTTGGCTTCGGAAGCAACCACCACTGCGTGTACCAGACGCCAAACCCTGCAGATGAAGCGGTACGAACCTTCGATGGCCTCATCGCTCCAAGTAATGTCCCTATCCAGCGGTGCATAGAACATAAGGTGCCATCGGCATGTGTCAGCACCGTATATCTTCAGCATCCTCTGAAGGTCTGCATCCCTTTTGGCACCTTCCGAGCTGAACTTGGTGTGTCCCACTACCACTAGCCTTTTCACCGGTTCGATTTTGCAGCCTTCGTCCCCATCATGCATGAGTGAAGTAAGAGACCTGAGATGAAGGTAGTCTTTCCTGGCCCAACTGATGCTGCCTGCAAAAATGTCGAAGCTGCCTGGCACATTCCGGTAATCTCCGTCAATACCTTCCTTACTCCCTGCAAGATAGAGGAGAGTAATGCACTCCACAAATGACCGGTCCAGAGTCTTTGTCTCTTTGGCAGCTACCCTTCCGCATATTGGGCAGAGAGCCTCGTCTCCGACAAAGCCAAAAGACCCGTCGGGCCCGCACTCCGAGCCAGATGAGCGGGTGACAACATCTTCTGCCACCACGCCGCAAGTAGGGCACAAGATCAGGGGAATGGGAACGCTGCTCTGACCAGAAATGCGCCAAGGTCGAACTGCCATACCATCGCTTTGTGAAGATACCAAGAGGTCGCTCTGTAGAGTTTCAGCGTACGGGCTGAAGTCTGCATACCAATCAAAAGCGGAGCTGCCACACTGAGTGCAGATGCCCTTTGATACGACTTCAGCGCTGAAAACGTTGCCGCAGAACGGGCAAGAATCTCCAGACGGCCTGCCATACACGAGACCATTTTGCCACATCGCTAAAAAGAACCACCGAGAAAACTCGTACACCTTCCGTTGAACAGCCTCCGGGTCTTCAAAGCTGCAGTGAAGTCCGATCTGAAGCAGACTCTGCTGCGCTTGCTTCAGGTTTGACAGCACAAGTTCACTGCCTTCACTCGCTTCTGGAAAGGCAAGAAAAGGCAGGCCAAGAGACCATGATACGCTATACCCGTGCATTTGATAAAACCTAACGAGAACATCCAGTGCAACAAGGCCTCTGGCATGACCCATATGTAGCGGCAGGGAATCGGGAATCGTGTTGCCTGCGATCAGCTTTTGCTTGTGTTCGGAGTCAAATGCTGTCTGCGCCTTCCACCTCTCCTGCCACTTTCTTTCTGTGAGCAGATAGTTGTAACGATTCATGATTGCCTGCACCTCTTCTAAACCTTTTGTAAAACGAAAAGTTGTCTGGTTGTGCGTCGGTCAATTCTTCCCAAATCCCATGCTCTGCACCTTTGCTTTTTTCTGAAGCCTGCATAGGCCGCAGCACGAAGGATCTCCCTAGGGCTGTGAACCCTTTGCTCTAGCTTGTAGCTTTCGTGATAGCCTTGCTTGCTGCAAGTTATATAGTAGTGGATGTACTCTCCCCGCCCTCGACTTCTCCAGATATACTGAGCGTCGCTTAATCTCTCCCTGCTTTGCGCACCGTGAACCTTCTTCAAATGGGCTTTGGTGTGAACGTCAAAGACGATCACACCGTGGGGATTGAGGTTTCTTGCTAGATTCTTAAATGCCTTTTTCATACCGGACCTGCTGAAGTAGTTCAATACATCCAGAGGAAGAAAGATGACATCCCACTTTTCTTCACTACAGAACTCCCTGATATCTCCATGGTAGAGCTTGTTCTCTACTCTTTTTTGAGCAAGTTCCAACATAGCCTCATCGAAATCCAAACCTTCAGGGTTGTAGCCCAAGCGATTCAGTGCCATGAGAAAAAGGCCGGAACCACAGCCGGCCTCCAAGATCCTATCTGTTGTTTTAGCTTCACAGGCCTGTAGATAGCACCTGGCGTACTTAGTGTATGGTCTTTGAGACATGAACTGATCATAAACCGCATTGAAGACTTTACCCACTTAACTCTCCACCTTCGGAGCACTTTGCCAGAGTTTCTCAAGGCTGTAGTACTGCCGCTTTTCTTCAGAAAATATATGCACAAGTACATCGTAAAGGTCGATCAATACCCAGCCGCCTTCTGCACTGCCCTCTCGATTTTTCACGGGAACGCCGTTTGCTTCTATTTCATCTAGAATTGCTTTAGTTAATGCGTCTACATGCAGCGTAGAACGTCCTGAGACTACGACAAAGTAGTCGGCAACGATAGTGAGCTGAGACACATCCAAAATCTCCAAGTCTATTCCTTTGTGTTCTTCCGCTGCTCGTACTACCAAATCCACAATCTTTTTGGCTTCCACCAGCACGCCTCCTTACCTATTTATCATATCTCGACCGAGCAAAATAGTTACATCTCCAAGGGGACTGTCTGCCTTAATCCACTCTTTGTCTCCTAGACCGAGGTTTACTTTCAGCCACTCTACAGCATCGGCAAACTCTTCCCGTGCTTGGATCACAGTGTACTGGTACTGATAATCTTTCACTTCAGAAACACCGGAAACTTTGAAGCCCTTCTCCCTCAGTTCCTCAGCAAACTTTCTGGCAGCATCGAGGTTGCCGCTGCCGTTCATTATACCTACGCTGAAACCGTATCTACCAACTGTGAAGTACTCGTTTACGATCTCTGCAAGCTGTTTTTCATCTATTACCCAGTAGCTGGCGTCTCCAATCGTTTCAGGTCTACCTGGAGCAACAAAACTCTTAATCTGAAATCCCCGACTGCTTTGAGCTAGTGTAGCCCACTTCAGCATCTCCGCAGGTGTCAAATTGGTCCTAACGGCATCCTTCAGCTGGGTTGTGAGAGCCGGTAGTTTCCCGAGGTTTGACGGCCTTGACGCTTCATTTACCAGCGCCTCGATAAACTTCTGCTGCCTTGCAACCCTACCTACATATCCGGAATTAGTTGCTGTGACGTCTCCGAAGCCATCGCCGCGGTACCTCACGTAATGGAGAGATTCCTTGCCGTTTAGGCGTTGCCTTCCCGGCATCAAGCGAATATGGAGGTTCTGCGAATAGTCGTCGTATACCATCGGCATTTCAACGTCGATTATGACTCCGCCGAGGGTATCGATGATCTTCTCAAAGCCCTCAAAATCCATCTTGATATAGTAATGGATAGGAATGTTTAAGAGATCCTGCACCACCTGCATGGTGGTAATGATTCCGTGATTGGGAAAGACTGCGTTGATCTTCTCAGTTCTACCCTTCACAGTTACCTTTGAGTCTCTGGGGATAGAGATCAGAGCTGCATTAGCTCTTTTCTCATCTACACTGACAACGATCATCACGTCTGTTCTTTCAACGCCTCCGGCTTTATCGGCTCCGAGAACCAGGAAGTTGGTCCTTTCATGATACTGATAAACGCCCGGAGCTTCAACGTCTTCCAGAACATCTCTCCGCTGACTCGCTACCCAACTGGAATCATCGTTGAGCGAAACAAGCGTCAAATATATGGTTAAGGCTAGAGCTGCCGCAATCAGCAGGAAAGCCAAAGAAACATATCCTATGATTCGTAACGAAGTTTTTTTAACGTTTTTCATAAAAGCTACAGCAACCTCCAAACCTAACTCTATTTGATACCTTTCGGGAGAACGTTCTTTAGTAAAAGCTCGTTCCTGCAAGCTAAGGTGTTAGGGTGAATGGGCAGTTTTCTCCTAATTAAGTACAAAAGCGAATGGTCGATCGCATCCGAGAGTGCACCGTCCAAATCTTTAAGTGCAAGAAGCCTCAGCTCTTCCACTCCGGGATAGCTCCTGCCTTCTTCTATCTTGTCTGCCAAATAGAGGATGCGTGCAAGGCTTCCCATTCCCGGATAACCAGATACGTGATATCGGATTGCTTCCAGAACCTCCTCATCCAAACCCCACGTCCGGAGTTCTTCTGCAGCAACCTTTCCGTGCAGTCCAATCGGCCATACTCTTTCATATTCATCGACTGTAATCTGGTACTGTTCCGCAAGTTCCAACAATTTCTCTCCAGGATACTCCCTGCAGATATCGTGCAGTATTCCTGCAAGATATGCATTTTCTTCGCTGAAACCGTGAGCTTTTGCCAGCCTTACAGCCATATCCGCCACTCTCTTTGAGTGTTCGAATCTCGCTTGAGTTACTCTGCTCCGCACAAACTCCAAAACTTGTATATTATCCACTTCATACCAATCCTTCAATGTGCTTTCTACATAATTCTTTCTCCATTGAAAAAGAGATGCCTGCAACTGCCAAGCATTTTTGGACATCTCCGCAAACGGCTTTCGGAGAAAATCAGATCCAGACAAAAGAGGTGATCTTGCCCAAATCACGAACTCTTTTGAGGGGTACAATCACTCAATATGTACAGGGGGTGTGGGTTTTGAACAAAAAGATTTTTGCATTAATCGTTGTTCTTGTACTTCTCAGTAACCTGGCTTTAGCCAAGACACTTACGGTGTGGATCACCGGGCACAGTAACGAAGAACTGAACATCATGAAAGAGATGATCGACGAGCAATTCTCGCCGAAATTCGGCGTTGAAGTTGCTGTAACTGGACTCAGCTGGGCAGATAACGAGTCCAAATACCTTCTCGCTGCTGCATCAGGAGACGTACCCGATGTGGGTAGTGCCGGCGGACTGTTCCTTCCGGAGCTCGGACTTAGAGGTGCTTTGGTAAATCTCACGGATTTTCCCGACTTCGAAGAGGTCCGGAAGAGGGCTCCCGAAGGTTTCTACCGCTCGCTAACCTACGATAGTTTGGTTTTCGGTGTACCGTATTTCTCTTCGCTTACCGTTGCCTACTACAGAGATGATATCTTGCAGAATCTCGGACTCGGTCCTATCGAGACTTGGGATGATCTGAGGCGCGCACTGCCCAAGATGCAGGCTAACAACACCAACTTTTCGCTCTCATGGGGCCTGACAAACACAGTCTACTCTGACATCAACCTCTTTATGTGGCAAAACGGCGGCGATGACTACACCCCAGATCTCCAGAGGTCCGGTCTCGATATGCCCGGAAGCATTAAGGGGTTCACAGAGTTTGTGGAACTGTACACAGTTTACAAGATCCCTATGGAAACTCCGCTGTTCCAGGGCTTTATCAACGGCGATTTGGCCATTATGCTCTCCGGCCAGGCGATGTACGCTAACCTGATGAACGGTGCTCCTCAACTCCAAGGTAAATGGAGTTTGAGAGAGGTCATCGGTACAATGCAAGATGGTGAAATCAACCGCGCAGCCACAGGCACCGGGTGGTCTATGGGTATCTTCAAAGAGTCGAAAAACAAAGAGTTAGCATGGGAGTTTATCAAGTGGTTCACATCTGAAGAAGTCCAGCTGGAAATGACCAAAAGGATTACCGAACGCATCACAGGCTCGATGTTCCTTCCTGCCAACCTGGCTTCTCTCCAGCACATCCCAGTGGCCGATGCCGACAGGCAAACTTTCCTGCGTCAGTTAGAGGTGTCTAAGGCATCTGTATTTGGTTTAGTATCTCCAAATAACAGAAGGCGCTACCTCCAATTTGCAGCTCAAGAGGCAGTTCTCACAGGTGTCGATCCTAAAGACGCCATGACCAAGTATGCCGCAGAGCACAATGCGGAGATCGCAAGAAAACAAGCGGAGTATAAACGCTTTATCGAAAGATTGCTAGGGAGATAATAGCAAACAAGAAGGGGTAGGTTTCTGCCCCTTCTTTCTATGTACTTAAAAAGGAAGGCGGTTTTCTAAGCTGAAAACCGCCTTTTTACCTTATATGCAGGTACCTCTTTTTAGTCTCTTCCGGAACGTGGACGAGCCTCGTTCACGACCAACTGTCTGCCGTTTAGGTTGTAACCATTCATTTCACTGATAGTTTTTTCGAGTGCATCTTCATTGATCTCGACGAAACCGAAGCCTTTAGAACGACCAGTCTCGCGATCTGTGATGATGCGAACCCCAACAACCTCTGCGTGTTCGCTGAAAACAGCTTTTAGTTCTTCTTCGGTTGTCGCCCATGGCAGATTGCCAACGTATAGAGTCTTGGACATCCGAATGTCTCCCCCTTTCCGCACCCGTTCTCGCCTACTGGATCTTGAAACACTCTGGAGTACCTGGGTACAGGAAAGTGCAAGACCTCGGAGCGCATAACGGTTAGTGGTCCGTAGTGGACCCTTCGTCATACATTCTACCACAATTAAGGTAAAAATGGAAATATTTCTAGTAACTTTAGATTTTTCACAGTGGTAGTCTGCAGAATAATGGTGCCCTAACCTTCGCTTTTTTAAAACAAAAAAAACAGCCAACGCTGTTTTCTTCAGGTTATATGGGGTGAGCAATGGGATTCGAACCCACGACCTCCAGGGCCACAACCTGGCGCTCTAACC
>LSQX01205175.1_pt1 | contig 88437 bp, 59 predicted proteins | sample 654561 | NCBI WGS metagenome assembly LSQX01 (sample SAMN04489861, study PRJNA283612) | anaerobic digester metagenome | isolation source: 4 biogas reactors fed with cattle manure at either 37C or 55C with and... | place: Denmark: Kongens Lyngby | collected 2014 | reverse complement strand
ATACCAGCCGAGCTGATTGATGTACGCATCCGCCTCATAGGGTAAGCGCTCGCGGTCGCCGTCCACGAAGATGCCGCCGAAGCTGGTGGCCTTCATCGAGTACTTGCAGAGCTCCCAAATCGCGTTGAGTCTCTCGTCAGAACAGCGGAAGTCCGCCGCCGCGTCGTCGAAGGGATAGTGGACCATGATCTGGCGGAGCATCTCCGGCTTCAATGACCCGGACGCGTTCTCGATCTCAACATAGCGAAAGGGCATCACCGGCCCGATGTGCTCAGGCATGAGCCGGGCATCGGCCGCCGAAAGCGGCACAAGGTAGTCGGCCTGCCCCCTCTTGAGCGTCACGTCCGCCTGATGGTAGCGGACCGAACCGCCCGGTTTGCGATCCACGCTGCGTGGCGCGGAGATCTTCTCGCCGAGATGCACGGTCACTTTCCGTCCCTCGTCCGCTTGCGCGACGCGCAACTCCAGCTTGGCGAATGCCGCGCGGCCGAAGTCCGCGAAGAAGTGGCCCGGCGCCAGTTCCACCAATTCAACCGGATGAATCACCGTCTGCGTCAACGCCCGGTATGCGGCAGCGTTCCCCGGCACAGCGGGATTGTGGGTGCTTTCGGAGCCCTGTGCGATGATGTTTCCGGCCAGGAGTGCGGCCAGAATCGAGATCGGGACGCGGCGTTTGCCTGTCATGATGGCACCTCTTGTGGAGTTCGGGACTTCCCTCCCGTTCATCGGGTCGATAGCTCTGCGTTTGGCCTCCGCGACTGCGCGAGCCGCCGCCAAAACCGAATGCTTGCCGCGGATCGTGCCTTCCACTCGGCGGGTTCTGCTGACGGGGTCGGCCATCCCTGGAAGAGCACGGGTAAACGGCGTCCGTCAATTGTCGGTGCGAATCACCACAAGTTCAATGGCCTGGCGAGTCGCGTCGACCACGCGCATCTTCCGTGGGACCGTCACTCGGTAGAACTGCCCCTTCTCATACCGCGCCGCCACCGGGCCGGATGCGGTTGGGAAGCGGATTTCGGCCCACTCCAGGTCTTCTGGCAACCCATCTGCACTGCACGTTTGGATATTTCCCAGATTCGGTTGAGAGTCTCGTTTGACGATGCGAAATGCGTCGCCTCCCAATCGAACGGATGGTGCCGCACGTCGACCCAAACCTGTGGTTTTCCCGGGGCGTCGAGAAGTTCGATGTAGCGGAACCCGCGATAGTCGTAGAACTCCACGAGGTCGTCGGCTCCGGAGAGCGTGATCTTGTCCACGTAGTCGCAGTTGCACCGCATGTCGTGGCGGACCGTCTTCGGCGCGCTCAACTCTTCGCCATGCCAGACGGTCATGACGTGTCCCCTCGCCCCTTGGACGCGGATTCTCGTATGGCCGGCAACCTCGATGCCGAAGTCGACGAACCAGCGCCCCGGTTCCTTCTCCTCGAAGGTCACCGGATCAGCCCGCCAGTGATCCAGCGGCGGTGTGATCTGCTTGACGAACTCGTGGTCCTGCCTCGCGGCGACTGCCTTCGGCCAGGCCTCGTCGACAAATCCCACGTCCCGCCAACCGTGCGGCTCTTTTGTGAGGTCGATGTCTTCGTTGAACTGGGTGGCGTAGCCGAACGTGCGGTCGGAAGAGAATGTCTGCGCGGCGAAGCAGTTCCACGTGCCATCGCTGACGAGCGTCTGCGTGGAACCGTCGGCGAAGGAGATTTCCAGCCTGACGATCAACCCGCTGCGGTTGTCGGCAGAATTGAACGCCCTACAGGCCAGGCCGTGGTAATAGGCATGCGCTGCCAGGCAATTGCGGCCTGCGCGGAGCGCGCCGGTCACGTCGATCTGGCAGAATGGCTGGGCAAAGGGGTAGGATGGCTCGGGCCCTTGCACAACGAACCGGCCATTCACGTAGAGCTTGGCATAGTCGTCGGCCGAGAAACAGAGTTGCGCTCGCGCAGGCTCTTCGGACAGTTCGAATTCCTTGCGGAAATAGCTGTGGATATTCTGTAGAATCGTCGATTTCGCTTTTTTCTGGTGAGCCTCGAAGACGCCCAAAACCTCGTGCCCCTGGAATCGCTCGTCACGAATCCACGCGGCGCCCGCCAACGGATCGGCGGCCAGCACCGCGCCAGCGAGCAGTCCCAGCCAGGCAAGCATCGCCATGAAAGCTGTCTTCATCTTCAAGTGTCCCGGTCCCTTTCAATGCTTACTCGAACGTCTTCAACAACGTATTCACTGCGCGTGTCATCGCTTCCGGATAGCGTGGCACATCGGTCACCGAAAGCATCCATCGCGGTGCAGTTGTGCGAGAGCCGTCCGACACTGCGACAGGCTCCGCCGCCCGCTGCCAGGTTGTTTTTCCGTCGTCCGTGCATGTTGCCTCGACCGGGATCAGGCGGAATACGGCCGCATCGTCCGCCTCGCCGGCTGGCACGATGTCTCCATCGCGCGTAACGGCCAGGCCGGCCGCCGCCAGCAGGCTGGCCGTCGACCACATCCCCCGCGCCGCCGCGAGAATCTTCTCCCAGGGTTCGGCGGGCGGCGGGGAGGACATCGCGCGAAGCCATTTGGGCTCCGTGGACTTGCTGAACATGTAGGCGAAAAAGTTGGCTGCCGAATTGGATATCTCCGCCAGCGCCTCCCGGTGCGGCAGCCAGTAGAAACTGCCCGACCCGCCGGACTGGCGGACTTCCGTGACGTTCCAGCAGGGGAACCAGTACAGCGGGCAAGGCAGGTCGAACATCGCCGCGTAGGCCGCCGGATCGAGACGCACGTTGAACTCGAGCTGCGCCGGTTTGGCGGGGTTGTCATGGGCCGAACCGCTGTTCAAATACACGCCCGAACACTTGTCCCGGAACAAGGCGGGCTCCCTCAAAGCCGCCACGACAATGTCGGCCGCCGAGCCGACGCAGGCCAGCGCAATCGGACCGTCCGACGCCCGCAATTGCTCGATGAGGAAGCGGACGGCCGCCGTGTCGCGGCGCGGTGCGTCGGGCAGGGCGTCGGTCCGCGAGGCAAGCTTCCGCGACGTGCCGATCGAAATGGGAACGGCCAGCCCGCTGATGTGGTTCATCTGCGCCACGGCCACGACGGCCGGATCGCCCGCACGGAAGCTCGGGGGATAGTCGATGACGACGCCGCGGAGATCAAGCCTCCGCCGCAGGGCGAGCGCGTAGACGCAGGCCAAATCGAAGTGGTCGTCGGGATCTCCATGCGGGTGAAACAGGTCCGTCACGTGAATCAGCGGCGTGGCTCGGTCCTGCGCGGCCGGCGTCTCTCCGCCCGAGGCCGAGACCGCGCCCGCCGGACGGCCGCCCAGCCACGATGCCAGCCCGCAGATCGCGCCCGATTTCAAGAACATCCGTCTCGATGCGTTTTTCATCTTTCTTTCTCCGCCGGTTGGTGTTTGACCCGGTGGGCAATGAGTCTGCGACCCTCCCTGGCGCTGTCTTTCCGCGCCGAGACGAACGGAGCATCGAACTGCACGTTGCGATCCGATCGGAGCGAACGTGGAATCCGCGCGGGCTCAATCAGGCGCCGAGCCAAGATCGACTTGCTCGGCAAAGGCGTGCATCAGTCTTGGCAGGTTTCCGCCCCCCTACCGCTCCTTGCCGGCGGTCTCCGCGGCGCGTTCCGCGTGGAGCTTTTTGAGCATCGCCACGGCGGCGTCGACGAGCATCTCGCCGGAGCCTTCGGCGACCCGCGTGCTGACGACCTCGTAGTTGCCCTGCGCGTAAGCATGCCGCGTGGGAATGTAGCCGATCGAGCCGTTGGCCAACTCGGCGACGATCGTGTGGGCAAACGGCGATTCCTGCTTGATCGCCAGGCCGATCTCGACGAAGATTTCGCCGGGCAGCGACACCCAGGCGATGTCGTTGCCCAGCGCGATCACCTGGACTTCCACCTTGCGGGGCTTGCCCTGCTGGCGCTCGACGTCGAGAACCTTGTACGCCTGAACCTGTTCCAGAAAGGCCGGCGGTTTGGCCTTGGGATCCCGCCGCCGCTCGACAACGCGATTGGCCTCCTCGATGTCCTTCGCGGTGATTTCCGGCAGCGGCAGCGGAACGACCGCGCTGGTTGCCCGCAGGGGCCCGGCCGCCACCGGCTCGAGCGCCGGCCATGCTCGGAGGACGGCGGCGGTGAGGATGATGCCCATCCGCGAAGCGTTCGCATGGCCCGACTGCGGCTCGGCCCACTGGACGTTGATGTGGTTGATGTCGCCGCAGCAGCCGTTCGTCCAGAGCGTGACGAGCTCCGGTCCCTTGACCTCGGCGATCAGGCGGGAGAGGACGCCGGGCAGGTCGGCCGAGATCATCAGCCCGCCGATGTTGTCGAGATGCACCGCATGGTTGACGTACAGGGCCAGGGGTTTGCGGGCCTTGTCGTCCGTCTCGAAGAAGACGATCGGCACCTCGGGGTCGATCGGACCGGCCGGCTCGACGATCTCAGGGTTCAGCTTGCCGGGGTTCCAGCCGACGGACCCATCGCGCATGTGGTAGCGGCGGTTGAAGGCGATCGAGTCCTCGCGGCCGCGGGCGGCCAGCGCTCTTGCCGGCGCGAGTTTGCCATGGGCAAGCGCGACGGCCTCGGCGATCTTGGCCGGCAGCGAGGCGCGATAGGCGCGCGACTTCTCGGAGGCGCCCCCGAAGTCGGCCTCGCGGACGCCGCGCCCGGCGAGCACCGGGCCGGTGTGCGAATGCGTGGCGCTGATCATCACCGAGCCGCCGGGGATGCCGGTCGCCTTCTCCACAAGCGCCCGGGCCTCATCGACCATGTCTCGCGTCGTGCTGATCAGATCCAGCGCGACCAGGGCGGCCTTGCTTCCGTTCGATTCCAGGACGATCGCCTTGGCGAACAGGTCATCGTGGACGCCGTCGGCCGCCCGCTCGTGGTAGTAGCCCGCCATCGGCGTGCCTTCCGGCGGGGTGATCAGGACGGCCGCGGCGCCGACCCGCAGCGCCTCGTGCTGGGCGATCGCCACGGCCGGCAGAATCGCGGCCGCCAAGAGCGCCATCCCTGCCGTCGCCAATATCCGCAATCGCCGTCTCATGCTGGTTCTCCTGCGAGGATCAGTGGGAGGTTCGTCTGCCATGCCCTCTGACTATACCGGGTCCGGGTGGGGCTCGCAAACCCGCGTTCGGCCCGAGCCCGATTGATTGACCCGCCCGCGAACGCGGGCTAGAATCGGCCCCGTCAGGCGGAAGCGGCCGCCCGCCGGTTCGGGGTTCGTCGGGGGCAGGAGAGAGGAAAGGGGATCACGATGAAACGGCAAGAAACGTCTTGCGGCAGAAGCTGGCTGGCGGTTCGAGTTGCCGCGGCCGGCCTTGCGGTTGCCGCCTGTTCAACCGCCTGGGGGCAAATGCTTGACCGGACCGATACCCGGGTCCAGACGACGCTGAAGACCGGCTGGAAGCTCCTGGGAACGATCCGGCCCCGCAGCGTGGGGGAAATTCCCGCCGGGCAGAATTGGGCCCTGGGCTGCGAGACCCTTTGCCGCGATTACATCTACTGGGACACCTACAAAGACTACGTCGTTCCGCTGGGGATCAGGACGATCCGCCTGCAAGGCGGGTGGGCCAAGACGGAAAAGGTCCAGGGTGTTTATGATTTCGCCTGGCTGGACTACGTGATCGACGACGCCCTCTCCAAAGGTCTGGAAATCTGGCTGGAGACCGACTATGGCAATCCGATTTACGAGGGCGCCGGAACGGCCGACCTGGGCGCCGGCTTCCCCACCTCCGAGGTCGGGCTGGCGGCCTGGGACCGCTGGGTCGAAGCCCTCGCCACCCGAAACCGGGACAAGGTCAAGAAGTGGGCGATGTGGAACGAGCCGGACATCGGCGCCAGCAAGACGCCGCGGATGATCGCTGAGTTCAACATGCGCACCGCGGAAATCATCAAGCGGGTCATCCCCGACGCGCGAATCGGCGCTTTGTCGCTGGCTCGCATCGATCCGAAGTACCTGGACGCTTGTCTGAAAGTGATCGCCGAGGCGGGCAGGCTGGACCTGTTCGAATGGGTGATCTACCACGGATATACGAAGAACCCCGACGACGCGTATGCGAACGTCGAGAAGATGAAGGAGGTTGTCGCGAAGTACGAGCCGCGGTTGAAAATGTGGCAAGGCGAGAACGGCTGCCCCTCCGAAAGGGCGACGAAGTTCGCCCTCTCCGGCCACGATTGGTCAGAACTGACCCAGGCGAAATGGAACACCCGCCGGATGCTCGGAGACCTCGGGCACGACTCGATCTCGTCGGTCTTCACGATCTGCGATTTCGACCATACGGGGCGCGAGATCAACCGCAAGGGGCTGCTGAAGATCAATCACAAGCGAAGCCTGGCCAAGGTCAAGATGGCCTACTATGCGGTCCAGAATGTCGTCTCCATCTTCGACAACAACCTCGTCCGCCAGAAGGACTGCTCCTGCACGATCCACTGCGAGCAGCCGATCACCTGGTTCGCCTATCGCAACGAGACGATCGGCAGCGACGTTTTGGTCTTCTGGAACGGGGCGACATTTCCCCGGGACGACAATCACACGCTGCCGGCAACGATCACGGTGGAAGGCGGCGAGTACTCCGACCCGGTGTGGGTCGATCTGATCAGCGGCCGGATTCACGAGATCCCCGAGGACTGCAAAGCGCTCGCCGGCGGGAAGATGATCCTGGAAAGAATCCCCACCTATGATAGTCCCGTGGTGATCGCCGACCGCAACCTGGTGCTGAAGTAGGATCGGCGGCGGCTGGCATGTCGCGGGGCGCCGGCCTGGCGACCGATCGCCGGCGATCGGTGCCCTCCCCGCGCCCGCTACACGAGTTCCCAATCGCGGAGCCAGTGGTAGCGTTCTGGCAGGTTGTCCCACTGCCTGGCGGTTGACTCGGCGAGCCAGGCTTGCTCGGCGGGGGTCATGCCCAGGGAGCGATCGGCGGCGGCGCGCGCGGCGGTTGCCACCTGGTGGGCGGTGTCCATTCCGGGCACGACGGCGGTGATCGCATCGTTGGCGAGGACGGATTGCAGCGTGAGGCGGGCGAGGTCGTGTTCGTCCTTGTTCCCCGCGCCGATCGCGGGGCCCGCCTCGCCCAGCGGCGGAAACAACTGGCCGCCGATGAATGGCTTGATCGTCACCAGTCCCACGTTTCTCTCGCGCACCGACTGGAAGATGCTCTTGCTCCGGTCCGAGGACCATGCCTCCGGCATCGCCCCCTCCTCGATGTTCGCCTCGGTGATCGCCTGGCCCTTTTCGCGGGTCCGCGCTGTACAGGGGAAAATAACCATCTCCACCTCGGGAAACATCTCCACGACGTGCTGGATCCACGGCCGTGCGTGGGCCGAGATTCCGAAGTGCCGGGCCTTGCCCGCCGCGCGGATCTTCTGAAAGGCCTCGATCCACACGGCGACTTCGCTGTCCGGGTGGCCGCCCGCCTGGCAGGCCTGCACGCGCCAGATGTCGAGGTAATCGGTCTTCAGCCGGCGGAGGCATTCGTCGACGTTCTGCATCTGGGTTTTGACGTTGCGGTTGGCCGGATTCCGCGGGCAGAGGCGATGATCGTCGGCCCCGATGATCATTTTCTCGCGGCGTCCCTGGAGGGCCGCCCCGTAGGCCAGGCACTCGGCGGCCGTGGTGATGTCCAGATAGTTCATCCCGGCGTCGATCGCAGCGCTGACGACCGCCGTCCGATGCTCGACCACGGCGGCTGGGACCTCGTCGCCGGGGAACGAGATGAACGACGGTCCGCGATTCCGCCAGTGGCCGCCGAGACTGACCTCGGAGAGGATCAGCCCGGTCCGGCCCAGCGGGCGATAGCGCATGCTGGGATGGTAATTGAGGATATCGGACGAATCCGGTTGGGCCGTTTGGTCGCTGCCCGGGGCGCTGGCCGCCGCCGCGCCGGCGACCAGCAATGCGCTCGAACGCACGAACCGGCGTCTGTCGATTGGCTTGTCCATCGAGAAATCTCCTTGGAATGGGGCGGGCATGTTCTTCCGGGCGCCGGCCTTCTCGTCTGGGCCTCGCCGCCAATTCTCTGCGATCGGCCAGACCGTGGTCAAGCCGCTCGTGCATAAAATCGGTGCCTCGTTAGCGCGGCAACTGGTAGTCCAGTCGCTGTTTGGGTAACATGGAACCTGGTTTTTTTCCAGCCTGCCTCCGCGACGCAGCGTACCAGGCATGCTCGAGCCCGGGAGGAAATCCGCCATGTCCGTCGCCCGCAAACACGTTCTCCATGCCGTTTCGCTCTGGACGTTGATCGCGCCCGTCGCCGCCGCTGGGGGGGCCAATCCGCAGGCGATTGAGGAGGTGCGGACGGGCAAGCGGCCGGTCGCGCAGGCGTCCTGGTGGGGGTTCCAGCCCGAGGAATCGACCGCCGCGCTGCAAGCGGCCATCGACTCCGGCGCCAAGAAGGTGATCGTCGAGAAGATGCCGTCCGCCTGGATCGTCGATCAGATTCGCCTGGCAAGCGACCAGGAACTGTATTTCGAATCCGGCGTGGAGGTATTGGCCAAGAAGGGGGCTTTCCAGGGCACCGCCGATTCGCTGTTCAGCGCTGCCGGCAAGAAGGATATCCGGTTGATCGGTCCCGGGGCCACCCTGCGGATGCGCCGCGCCGATTACGACGGCAAGGATTACCGGCGCGCCGAATGGCGGCACGTTCTGAAGTTGCACGGGTGCACCGGGATCACCATCGAAGGGCTCACGCTCGCCGAGAGCGGGGGCGACGGGATCTATCTCGGCGCGGGGCCCGGCGGGGCGCCCTGCAAGGACGTGGTGATTCGCGACGTGGTCTGCGACCGCAATTACCGCCAGGGGATCAGCGTGATCAGTGCCGAGAACCTGCTGATCGAACGCTGCGTGTTGAAAGACACCGCCGGCACCCCGCCCGCGGCGGGAATCGACTTCGAGCCGAACTCGGCCAACGAGCGGCTGGTCAATTGCGTGATCCGCGACTCGACGATCGAAAACAACCAGGGCTATGCGTTGCACATCTACGCGCCGAATCTGGACCGCACGTCGAAACCGCTGTCGATCCGCGTCGAGAACTGCGTCACCCGGGGCACGAATGCCCGATCGGCGAGCATCGTCCTCTCGACCGGGCCGAAAGGCCCCGTAACTGGCTTGATCGAGCTGGTCAACTGCCGCTTCGAGGACGTGGGGACGACCGCGATCACGATCTCTTCGACGTCGCCGCGCGGCGTCCGACTGCGGATCGCCGATTGCACGCTGGCCGATCCGGCGGAGAAATCGAAGGTGACCGCGCCGCTCCTGCTGACGACCCGGCCCGACAGCCGGGAGCCGTTCGGCGGCATCCAGTTCGACTCGGTCACGGTCCGCGAGCGGATCGAGCGGCCGCTGATCAAGTACGACGATCCGGCGGGCGTGCCGTTGATCGAGGTCAGCGGAACGATCACCCTCGAGCGCGGCGGCCAGCGCCGCGAGTACCGTCTGGATGAACAGACGCTGGCCGAGTTGATCCCCGTGGACCCGGCCACGCGAATTCCGCGCTGGCCGCTGAAGAAGACGCCGCTGGCGGTGGCCCAGCCGAGCGCGTTCGCCGGCGGCGCGGTTCCCGCCCATCGGCTTCGCGGCGACGCCTTGTTCCTCGTCCCCGCTGAAGCGGGCCAGAGCGTGGCGCTGCGGCTCGCCTCGCAGGCGGTGGGGCGCGCCAGCGGCAGCGCGGTCCCGGTGCGGATTCTCAGCCCGTCGGGCAAGCAGATCGAGCGGCTCTCCGTCGGGTTTTTGCAGGAGGCCGACGCCAGGTTCACCGCCGCCGAGACCGGCGTCTACCGCGTCGACTGCCAGCCCGGCTCCCACACGGTGCGGATCGTCTCCAGCAGCCACGCGGCGCTGATCGCGTCCGAGTCCGGCCCGCTCCATCTGCTCAACACCAGCGGCGAGTTCTTCTTTCTCGTGCCGGCCGCGGCCGGCCAGGCCGCCGTGCGGTTCTGGGGCTCGGGCGATCTGGAGCGCGTCTCGGCGGCGGTCTTCGATCCTTCAGGCCGGCAGGTCTGGAAGGAGGACGACATCTCCACCGCGCAGTCGTGCCCGATCCCGCGGAACGACACGGGACGCGATGAAATCTGGCGCCTGAAGCTCAGCCGGCCGAAAATCGGAGTGCTCGAAGACCATTACGTGGAGATGCGGGGGATTCCCACGATCCTGGGGTTCCGTGCCGATGGGCTGTTGGCTCCCGTTCAATAGGCAAATACTCTGACCCCCGAACGCCCAGCGAGTGATCCATGCAACAAGCCTCGGAAGAAACTTCTCCGGCCGCGCCGCGGCGCAAACGGCTGGCACTGCACTGGCAGATTCTGTTGGGACTGGTGCTTGGCGGGGTGGCGGGAATCGCCGCCAATCTGCTGGCCGCGCGCCCGGTTCAGCCGCCCGGCGTGGTGGATTCGCTGGACCTCGACGGCAACCACGTCGATGACCGCCTGGACTGGTGGGCGAGCAACGTGGCCGATCCGGTCGGCCGGGTCTTTCTGCGGTTGATCTTCATGGTTGTGATCCCGCTGGTCTTCTCGGCGCTGGCCCTGGGCGCGGCGGGCATCGGCGACATGCGGCGGTTGGGAGGAGTTGGCCTGCGCACGTTGGGGTTCACCGTGCTGCTTTCGACCATCGCCGTGCTCCTCGGGCTGGTGCTCGTCAACTGGATCGCGCCGGGCCGCCGACTGGCCCCCGAGCAGCAGGACGCGCTGCGGGCGCAGTACTCCAGGGCGACCGACGCGGCGATCGCCAACGCCAAGCAGGCGAAGCCGCTCAAAGAGGTGCTGCTGGACATCATTCCCGAAAACCCGCTCCAGGAAATGGTCGGGTCGATGGACGCCAGTTCGAAGGGCAACGGGATGCTGGCCGTGATGTTCTTTGCCATGTCGCTGGGCATTGCCATCAACTTCGTGCCCGATGCCTGCCAAACGCTGGTCGCCTGCCTGGAGGGAATCAACGCGGTCTCAATGGTGATCATCGGGTTTGCCATGCGCCTGGCCCCGGTTGGCGTCGGCTGCCTGGTGTTCGCCGTCACGTCCCGGCTGGGGTTGGCCGTGCTGGCGCCGCTGTTGGGGTTCATCGGCACGATCCTGGTGGGCTTCCTGATCCACATGCTCGTCGTGTATTCGCTCGTCGTATGGTGGTTTGGAGGGATGTCCCCCTGGCAGTTTTTCGGCGACATCTCCGACGCGATGCTCACGGCCTTCGGCACGTCGTCCTCGAACGCCACGCTGCCCACGGCGCTCCGCGTGGCCCAGGAGGATCTCGGCCTGCCGCGCGAAGTCTCCAACTTCGTGCTGACCATCGGCGCCACCGGCAACCAGAACGGCACGGCCCTGTTTCACGGCGTTGTCGTGCTCTTCTTGGCGCAGGTGTTCCACGTTGAACTCGGTCTGGGCCAGCAGGTCGCCGTCGTGTTGATGTCGATCCTGGCCGGCGTGGGGACGGCCGGCGTGCCGGGCGGATCGCTGCCGATGATCGTCGTCGTCTTGCAGTCCGTGGGCGTGCCCGGCGAGGGCATCGCCCTGATCCTCGGTGTCGACCGGATTCTCGACATGTGCCGCACGTTGCTCAACGTGACCGGCGATCTGGTGATCGCCACCTGCGTCGCCCGCAGCGAACAGGGCAAGATGCCGCCGGATTCGGCCCTGGAGACTTCGGGCGGCGGCGAGTCTTGAACCACCGGTGCCGCTGGTCAGCCCTTCCGCAGGCGCTCGACGGCCACGGCAACCGGCGAGGGGGCGTCCTTGGTGGTCCGATCCTGGTGGGCCACCTCGTGCATTGCCTCATGCAGCGCGTAACAGGCGGTCTCGTAATCGACGCCCGCCAGGTGCGCCACCAGGCGGGTGCCCCGGTCGATCAGCTTCTTGTTGGTCGTCTCCACGTGGGACATGTAGTTGCCATCAACCCGCCCGATGCGGACCATCGTCGCCGTCGACATCAAGTTGAGCACGAGCTTCGCCGCGAGCCGCTCCCATAATTGCAGGGGCGCGTTGGGCAATTCGCAGACGACGTGAAACACCGTCTCAACCTGCCGATCGGGCCGGTCAGGGCCGATGCCGATGGCCGCCGTGCGAGCGAAGTCCGGGGCATGAGCGGCGAAGCCGGCGTCGAACGCGTCCCGGGACGGCCCCTGCCGGGTGATCTCGTCGCCGACCAGGATCATCGCCAGCCCCGAATCATTTGCCTCGAAGCGCGATGGGTCGCGCTCATTGCCGATGAGGAACTTGGCGATCTCGGCATTGTTCAACCGGGGCAGCCCGTTGCGGATCACGGTGACGACGTTCAGCGACTCGTAGACCGACATCGGCCAGTCGATTCCCCGTGGTTCGCGCTGCAAGACGCGAAACCATGCCTCCGGCGTGCCGCAGCAGGGATTCTTGACAAACGCCCAGCTCCGCGCCGAGACGGCGTCGTCGCACTTTCGGAACGGAGGCAGGCGGAAGGTCGGCGCGCGCTCCGTGGTGTCGGTCAGCACATCGAGCAGAAAGCGGTCGGTCATGTACGTGACCAGCCCCTGCTTGCGATACAGGCCTTCTTCCCACTGGATCAGTCCGGCGATCGCCTCGAGATTCTCGCGGCGGCGGAGCTGCTCGAGAAGTTCCGCGAAGATCCGCGGATAGTCTTCCGCCCGCCGCTCCGGCAAGCCGAGAGGACGGAGCACTTCTGGTGGGGCCCAGCGTCCCAGCACGTCGAGCAAGGCCAGCTCCAGCGCGCCGCCGATCGCCAACAGCTCGCTGGTCGTGGCCTGCATCCGCGTCGAGCCGGCAATTGCCATCGAGCCCGTGAACAGATCGAGTTTCGTGATCCGAGGCTCGTCGATGACCTCGCGCGAACGCGCCACGTGCTCGCGAAGCACTTCCGTCGGGTTGTTGTAGGCAAAAAAGACACGCGCCCCGGCCTCCAGCCCCTGCCAGGCGGTGCCGATCACGAACGAAGTCTCACCGCCTTCAGTGACCGCCACGACGACGTCGCCCGCGCCGACGCCCGCTTCCTTGAGCTGATAGCGGCCCAGATCGGTCGAATCCTCGAAGCCCTCGACCGAACGGATCAGCGCGTGGTCGCCGCCCGCCATCACGCTGACGAACGTGTCTTCGCGGTTGGGCAAGCTGGCGTAAAGGCTCGGCCAGCGCCCGCGGAGCTCCTGCCAGAAGGTCCGCCAAGCCGCCTCCAGGAGGATCGCCAGCCGGCCCGTCGCGCCGCAGCCGGTGAGGAAGACGCGCTTGCCGGCGACGATCGCTTCGCTCAGCGCCTCGACCAATTGTGCGAATGCCGGATCGGCAACGACCCGCTGCATCGCCGGCGGGATGTCGTCGTCGACGCGCATCAGCGTTTCAATCCCATCGACCATGCTCTTGGCGATCGTCTCTGACAGCGTCGCCGTCACCGGGTGCGACTGCTCGGTCGGCAGGGCCCCGAGGCGAAAGGCCGTCTCGTTTTCCAGGAACAGGCGGGCTTGCTCTCGTGGCGTGTGCATCGCGTTATGGCTCTCTTCAGGGAAACAGTGATCATTGACAGGGGAACGCGAATCTGGCCGTCTGGCTGAAATTCTCCAACGTGCCAGAGCCTGCGTCAACAGAAGACGGCGGCTTGCCGTCGGCCAATGCCTTGCGGATCGGCATGCCCGGTCGCCGAATTGTGCAATGCGACACGTTGCCGGCGCGATCCGCGCGAAACTTGTCACCCGATCGTGGCTCATCCCGCGGACGGGCGACCGAAAATCACGGTCCCCAAGAACGGAAAGCTGATTGCAGTCCTCCCCGCAAGAGGTATCATGGGAACGGACCTCCAGATTCGATCAAGCGTGCCGGCAAGACTGCCGGCCGCCTGCGATGTGCTCAACCGCTGCTGATGCTCCCCTTTGGCCAGGAGATGCAACAATGCTGCTCGAAGCTTTCCGTTCAGGCGCTGCCGCCATGCTCGTCGTGCTCGCGGCCGCCCCCGCGGCTGCCGCTGAATTGAACTTGAGCCTGGACGGCAAAAGCGATTATGCGATCGTCTTGCCGGAGAACGCAACCCCCGTCGAACGCACGGCCGCCGGCGAGTTGCAGACGCACCTGGCGGAAATCACCGGCGCCACGTTGCCGATTCTTGCGGAATCCGAGGCTGCTCAGGCCGCCGCCCGGATCGTGCTGGGCGACTCGCCGCTGACAAGGAAGCTCCTGCCGTCGATCGACCCGGCAAGTTTGGCCCCGGATGGGATCGTCATCAAGACCGTCGGGCCGGACCTGGTGCTCGTGGGCCACCCCCGGCGCGGCACGCTCTACGCCGTCTACACGTTTCTCGAAGACACGCTCGGCGTCCGCTGGTGGACGCAGACGGAGACGTATATTCCCAAGCGGCCGACGCTGACCATCCCCCGGCTGGACATCGCCTACGCTCCCAAGGTGATCGATCGCGCGACGCGCTACCTGGAGCTTTCCGACGGTTGCTTCACGGATCACTCGCTGGTTACTGAAGACGAGCAGCGGGCGATGGGGATTTTCTCCGCGCGGCTCAGGCTGAACGGTCACGACCACTATTCGATTCCCGACGAATACGGCGGGCCCAACGGGCTGATCGGCTGGGTCCACACGTTCTATCAGATCAACGGTTTGCTGCCGCCGGCCAAGTATTTCGACAAACATCCCGAGTGGTACAGCCTGATCAACGGCGAGCGGAGGAAAGAACACTCGCAGTTGTGCCTGACCAACGACCAGATGCGCGAGGAAATGGTCCGCGTGGTCAACGAGCGGATTCGCGCCAACCCGGGCGCCACGATGATCTCGATCAGCCAGAACGACTGGAAGGGCAATTGCGAGTGCGAGAAATGCACGGCGCTCGATGAGCACGAGGGGACGCCCGCCGGCTCGCTGATTCATTTCATTAACAAGGTTGCGGAAGAAGTGGAAAAAGAGCACCCGGGCATCCTGGTCGAAACGCTGGCCTACCAATACACGCGCAAGCCGCCGAAGCACGTGCGGCCGCGGCACAACGTGTTGATCCGGCTCTGTTCCATCGAGTGCTCGTTCTCCGAGACCTTGGCCGAAGGGAAGGACGATGCCAACGTGGCCTTTCGCCAGGACCTGGAAGGCTGGAGAGCCATGTCATCCCAACTCTATATCTGGGACTACGTGACCAACTTTTCCAACTATTTCGCACCCCATCCGAACTTCCATGTCCTGGCGGCGAACCTGCGCTATTTCGTCGACTGCGGCGCGATCGGCATCTTCGAGCAGGGCGACAGCGGATGCCGCGTCGGAGACTTCGTGCGATTGCGGGCATGGTACCTTGCGCACCTTCTGTGGGACCCCGGCGCCGACGAGAAACGGCTTCTCCACGAGTTCATGGACGGCTACTACGGCGCCGCCGCGCCCCATCTGATCCAGTACATCGAATTGATCAGCGAAGCGGGCCAACGCGCAAACATCCCCATCCGCTGCTTCATGAACGACACCCGCGGATGGCTTACGCTGGCGGACATCAACCGAGCCTGGGAGCTGTTCGCCGCCGCCGCCGCCGCCGCGGCCGTGGCCGACGACCCCGTCCTGGCCCAGCGCGTCCGCCGCGAGCGATTGCCGCTGGACCACGTCTGGCTGCGGCACTACCAATTGCTCCAGCGCGAAGCGCGGCGGACGGGGGCCGAACTGCTCGGTCCGGAAGACCCGGAAAAAGCGCTGATCGAGTTTTGCCAGCTTCTCAAAAAGTACAACGCCGGCGAGTATCGGCAGGGCCGCCGGTTTCCCGAAGATTTCGCCAAGGGCTTTACTTTTCGCCAGGAGCCTGATCCTCCCGGCGACACGCCCAACGAGTGCGCGGGGTTTCCCAAGGAGAGGTGGATCGACTTGCAGGAGTCCGACTACATCCCGCGTTCGGAACCGAATCTGTATACGGTGGTAAAAGATGACGCGGCCTCCAACGGCCTCAGCCGCCGGATGCCGAACACGCATCAGATCTGGGCCTGTCACAGCTATCCGCTGGGCGACTATGGCGTGACCGACGATAGTCGCTGGCGCGTGTACCTGCGGCTGCGGTGCGACGCCCACAGCCACCAGGGCAACGCGATGACCGTGGGCATCTATGACGACGCGGGCCGGCGAAGCGTCGTCTCCAAGCCGATCCCGGTCAGCGCCGTGCGCGGAAGCGAGTACCAGTCGGTCGATCTCGGCGTTCAGACGCTGCGCAAACAGATGTATGTCTGGATCGCGCCCGTGGTCCGCAACCGGCAGGAAGTCGAGGCCGTCTACGTGGACCGGGTCTTCCTCGTGCGGTCCGATTGAGCAATCGTGACCGTTCAGCGGTCGCCCTCGCCGCCACGCAGTTCGAAAATCGCCGTGTCGGGCGTCTGGAAGTCATCGGTGAACTGCCGGGCGTTCTCCGCCACGACCTTGTCGTTGAAGACGTCGACGACCTTTCGATATTCCTTGGGCAAGTAGACGTCTTTCCGCCCGCCTGCCTTGAAATGGACGGCCAAGAGTCGGCCGTTGCCGTAGACGGGGTTCTCCTCGTCGGTATACTAAAGAACGCCGGCGCCCTTGATGATTTGCTTCAAGAGCGCGGGAGTCATCGTCTTGTACTCGAAACAGTAGACGGCCTTCCAACCTTCCATCTCCACGGTCGCCGGCCCCGCGGTCTTGTATTCCGACCCCGTCCATTGCTTGATCCGGGCAACGTCGAGCGTCTTGCCGTCGGAGATTCCCGGGGCATAGGTCCACACGAGCGTCCGCCCGTCCCGGCAGAGATGCTTTTTGAGCACCTCCGCCCGTTCCGGGGTAATCAGGCTCGTCGCCGGCAGAAACACGACCTTGTAGCGGGATAGATCGATGGCCGCCAGATCGTTGAATGAATAGACGTCGCCGAGGTGCAGGTTGTCGTGGCGATGGCGGGAGAGGCGGGCGCCGGAGGCGAATTCTCCGCCGCCACGGACAGCAGGCAGATGGTCAGCGACAGCCTTGAAGTCTTCATGGCAAGGCCTTCCGTTGTTTTTGGAATTGCTCCGCTTCCAAGAAATGCTGCTCTGGATTACCGAGGTTGTTCAAAATGCCCTGGGCGCTGACAAAACCCTTGGAATCGATCGCCAGACCTACGAGCGACCTACGGCGAACCGCCGGACATCGGCAGATTTGCAGCTCCTGTATGTCAAAATGCGCAATACCTGCGGTGCGGTCCCCTTGCGGATTTCCTCGTCGCCACTCGGATCGGCGCGGTCGATCCAGATCCCAAGCGGGGTCCCCACTCAGTTCGGCGCGTACCAGAACGTCTTCCAGTAGGCCTTGTCCAGTTCGAAGGGATCGACGGACGCATTGAAGTCGTGGTCGACTGGCAGCACTCCGTAGCGGATCATTTCGCGAACATAGTCGCGGCGGGGAACGAACCGCACCGGGCAGTTCTCGCCGTTGTTCGGGCTGGGGTTGATCATTGAGAAGCGGTTGTTCTCCTCCAGGATCTGCCTGCGGCCGCGGGCGACGGCCGCCACGATTGCCAGGTAACCCGGGTCGGTCTTGTCCTTGAACACCGCTTCGCCCGACCGCGCCTGGCAGACGCCCAGCCCGCCGGCCTCTTTGGCCAGCGGCGCGCGGGCCGCTTTCGACAACTCCGGATACGACAGGTTGAAGATCAGGTGGCGGTTGAACCGCCCGCCGTCTTCCGACATCGTGTGCGCCAGGTAGATGTTCTTCTGGAATTGCTCGGGCGGGTAGTAGCGGGCGTAGAAGTGCGCCGGGAGCTTGTACGTGCCAATCTGCTTTTCGGCCTCGGTCGGCGCGTGGCACCGGTCGCAGCGGCGGTTGATGACTTCCACCATCGCCCGGGTCTCCGGCCAATCCTTGTCGTTGCGGACATTGGCGCTGTGCAGGTAGTAGCCGATCGTGCCGTGGCTATTGACGGCGTAAGTGCCCGCGTGATTCGCGCCCGCGTCGAGCCAGTGGCGAATGATCTTCTGCTCATTCTCCGGCATCTTGACGCCTGCATGCCCCTGCTCGATGAGCCTCAGCAGGCGGCTCGAGCCGGTGCCGATCTCGTACGGCTCGAAATTGCTCTTGCTGTGCTCGGAATACGGCAAGATCACCCGGTTGTCGCCGAACAGCTCCCGCCAGGACATCTGGATATAGCCGATCGGGTAGAGCGGTCCCCAATGGCCGGAGATGTTGAACCCGCCCTCTTCGCGGTCGTGGTTGTGGCACTCCAGGCAGTGCTTGTCGAGGATCGGCTGGATGTCGCGGGCATAATCGAAGATTTCCGGCACGCCGGCGACCGGTTCGGGGTCGGCGGGCCGGGTCCGCAGCAGCCGGATCAGCGCGTCGCGATCCTCGGCGCTGGGCGTTTCCATCCGCGGTTCATGGCAGCCGACGCAGGTCGTCTTCTCGCCCGGCATCACGCTCGTAAACGAATGCATCCGCTTCACGCAGTGCCCTTTTTCGTCCATCGCCAGGAACAGGAAGCTGCGGAGCGCCGGCAGCTTGAAATAGGCGCTGCCGTCGTCCGAGACTGGAACGGAACCGATCAGCCGCTCGACGGAGAAGGTGCCGCCGGCGGACATTTCGGACATCGCCCCGGCATAGTTGATCGGCTTGGGCAGAACCTCGTAGATCAGCAGCGATTTGACCGTGCCCGGCTTGACACTCCGCATCTTGCGGCCTTTGTAGATGTTGGCCAGCGCCAGCGTGCCGTACGCGGCGGAGGGGTTGGTCTGGTCGGCGATCACGGGCGGCCGGGCGCGCTGCATCAGCGGCCGCGGTTCGCCGATCCAGTATCCGGCCTTGGCGAGGTCTTCCGGCAACTGGTAGAGGACCTCGGTTTCCCCAGCGCTGCTGAGCAGCTCAATCGCCGTCTTGTTGGCGGCCAGGAAATGGTGTTCGCTGAACGCCCAGGGGTCGCAGTGGACGTTGCCCTTGCTGATGTACTCAACGCCCTTGGGGTCGTCCGGCCCGAGTCGCGGATCAACCAGCGCGATCCGGCCGTAATGCTCGCGCATGCCGTGGCCCGGCGACCATGTGACGACGAGCTTCGGACTGTTCGGAACCGGCTTGGGGGCCAGAATCGTGCCGTGGTTGATCTGGTTGCCGTAGAGGATCATCTGGCGGGTGCCGTCGGGATTCATCGCCCAAAGGTGATGGTAGCCCATGTGAAACCGGTCGACGTATTCCCACCGCATGTAGGCGACCTGCCCGTTGGAGAGCACCCACGGCGTGTTGTCGTGCTCCACGTTGGCCGACAACGCGCGGATGTTGCTCCCGTCGGCGTCGCACTTGTAGAGCGTGCCCACCTGCGTCAGCCAGCATTGGACATAGCGGTTGGCCCGCGTCGAACAGAAGATGATCTGATCGTCCGGCAGGTAGGTCGGCTCGAAATCGTCCCAACCCGGCGGGGAATAGGTCTGGTGGTCCTCCATTCCGGGCACAACGTCCTCGCCCTCGCCGGTCAACTGTTTCAGGCCGCTGCCGTCGATGTTGATCTCGTAGAGACTGTAATGCTTCTTCCCCTTGGGCAGGTAGGCGAAGACGAGCCGTTGGCCGTCGTAGTGAATCTGCGGGTCGCGGATATTGCCTTGGGGGTCCTCGAAGATCGTCCGGACTTGCCCGGTCTTGACGTTATAGATGCAGAGCTTTCCGCCGGAATTCATCGGAAACGTCGTGCGGCACTGGTCGGTCGAATAATACGCGATGCTGGCATACCAGTGGCCGTCGATGCTCGGTTTGCGAACGGCGAAGAGGATTTCCTCCGGCATGCCGGCCGCGAGGAAAGAATCGAGCATCGACGGTTTCTTGGCGGCCCCGTTCTGCTGCGGCGCCTGGCCAAACGCGGGCGAAACCAGCAACAACAGCAAGACCGGCAACGTTGGGGAGTGCATGACCCTCTCTCCGATTAATTCCACGCAAATTGCCGCCGTCTCCGTGGCCGAACAGCGTTTCCGGGTGGCACAAGACGAATCTCCGTCTCTGCGGCCTGCCAATCTACCACAGCCGCTCCCCGTCAACAATCTCGCGGCAACTGTCTCAAGCGGGCCGCCCCGCCGGACTGTTCGCCGCGAGAATCGGGATCGCCGCGGCGAACGATGGCCCCGCTCGCCGCCCACTTGGCACGGGCAGCGGCAACGATTACATTCACGGAGACGGACAGCCGCGCGGATGCTGGCTGCAAAAACATGAAACAGAGTCGTGTTTTAACCCGATAATGTCCGACTCCAAGGAGAAACCAGCGATGACGATCAACCGACGTGGATTTCTGGCCGGGTCAGCCGCCGCGGTGGCCGGCGCCGGACTTGTCCGTGCGGCGCAAGCAGCTCCCGCCAGAATTCCTCCCCCGCCGCGCGAGGCGGTCCTGAAACTCTCCAGCCAGTTGGGGCTCATTCCGGGCAAAGAGTTGCCCGAGAAGCTGGCGTGGATGGAGCGGGCGGGCTTCGACGCCGTGGAACCGCACGGCAATATCATTGGCCAAGAGAAGGAGCTGCTTGCCGCGCTGCGGAACACGAAGCTGAAGGTCAGCGCCCTGTGCTGGGGATCGGCCAAGGGGGCGATCGTCTCGCGCGACGCCGCTACGCGGGCCGACGCGGTCGTTCAGTTCAAACGCGCCATCGACACCGCCGCCGAACTACAGAGCACCGGCGTGATCCACGTGCCGGCGTTCAGTGCGGAAACCGACCGGACCAATCAGGAAATCCGCGAGATCGTCGTCGATACCTTGCCGGCGATCGGTGAGTATGCGGTCAAAGCCGGCACCCGGGTGTTGCTCGAACCCCTCAATCGCAAGGAGGCGTTCTTCCTCCGGCAAGTTGCCGACGGCGCGGCGATCTGCCGCGACTGCAACAGCCCGGGCATCTGCCTGATGGCCGACTTCTATCACATGGGCGTCGAGGAGACCAGTTGCCTGGGGGCGATCCTGTCGGGCGGCGCCTACCTGCACCACGTGCACCTGGCCTCGAAGACGCGCGTCTTGCCGGGCCAGGACGCCGAGGAGGACGAGCCGAGATATCTCGACGGATTCCGCGGGCTGAAACTGATCGGTTACCAGGACTATTGCAGCTTCGAGTGCGGCTGCCGCGGCAATCGCGAGGAGGAGATTCCCAAGTCGATGGCTTTCCTCCGCCGGATGTGGGAGCAGGCTTGATTGCCTAGCGCGGTGGCTCACTGGGCGGCTTCGGGCTGTGGACCGTAGGCGTTGCTGAACACGCTCGTCCGCGCCGCGGCGCGGACGGCGCGCTGCCGGTCCGCGTGCTTTGGAAACCAGTTGTGATGCACTTCACACTTCTGCTCCGGCACGCCACGGATGGCCACGGGCGTCTGCGGGGCGTAGAACGTGTTGTTGTAGATTTCCAGCGACGTGCCTGCAATTTCGGTGCCGTCTCGGCGATCGCGCCCGCCGTGCATGTCGAAACAGTGGCTCAGCGACACGCCCAGTTCCACGTTGTGCCGCGCCACGTAGCCGCAGCCCGGCCGGCCGGTCCCGGCCAGGGAATGGCGATTCCAGTCGAACAAGTTGCCTTCGATCAACGACGCGGCGACATCGTGGGCCACGCCGTAGCCGAGCCCGTTATACTGGCAGTGGTGAATGAAGTTGTGGTGGATGCGATGCCCCGTGCCCTTGTTCAGCACGATGCCCGCGTGGCCGAAGCCGGAAATCTCGCAGTTGTCCACTTCCAACTCATCATGGTCCGTCGAAATCCCGACCTGCGTCGGAAACTTGTAGTAGTAGCTGTTGCCCTCGCCGCCGGGCCCGAATGCCCGCCGGTGATGGTCCAGGTACCGCTTGGGGTTCGGCCCCCGGATCCGCAGGCCCGTGATCCGCACTTGCGGCCCCCGGGCGCGGATCACGAGCCGTGTCCGGAGGGCATCGCTGGCAAGCAGCGCCCCTGGTGAACCCTGATGACCCCGGTCACCAGCCAGCGTGACACCCTCCGGCACCTCCAGCACAAGCTTCTCGATGTAGATCCGGGCGGTCAGATCGATCTCCACGTTGCCGGGTATGAACACCACCTGCCCCTTGGCCGCCTCGGACAGGGCCTTAAGCAGAGCCTCGAGGTCCTTGGCCACGTGATCGCCGCCGGTGACGATCTGGGTGTAACCCTCGCCGCCGCCGATCGGCCCGCGCTTGTCCGGCCGGGCGCCGTACACAGCGCCGTCGATTTCCAGCCATGTCGGCTCCGCGGCCGCGGCATGACATGCCAGAACGCTGAGGTTCAGCAGCAACACAAACCGCAGGCTCATTGGATGCTCCTTCAGGTTGCGAGGGTGGCCATCTGGGCGAATACGACCTGCCGGCGATGCGCTTTGGGCCGGCGAGGTGGAAGACCGCATCACGGCGGGCGTGCAACGTCTCGTCGATCGGGTGCGGGAGTAATCCCTTGGGGCAGCCGCCCTGAGCAGGGCCGTTCGGCTTGTCTTCGAAACTTCCACGAACTTGGCGCCCGTGTCCTTATCCGCCGAGAACAGCCGGCGGTCAGCGAAATGTCTCGGCCACTTCGGCCATCAGCTTGCCGATTTCGATGCCCTGCGGGCAGCGCTCCTCGCACGTCCCGCAGGCCTGGCACGCCTTTGCCTGTTCGCTCGCCGGCAGGCCGTGGTACAGGTTCCGGCAGAGCGCGGAAGGATTGCCCTTGAACAACGTCGCGCTGTTGTAAAGCTCGATGTTCAGCGGGATGTTCACGCCGTGCGGGCAGGGCAGGCAATAGCCGCATTTCGTGCAGGGGATGGGCGATAGCTCCTTGTACTTCTCCTGCACCCGGCTGACGAGTTGCCGTTCTTCGTCGCTGAACTGTCCGACGCCGGCGCGGCCGGCGGTCTCGACGTTCTCGTCGACCTGCCCGATGCGGTTCATCCCGCTGAGGACGAACGAGACCTCGGGCTTGTCCCAGAGCCATCGCAGGGCCACATCGGCCGGCTTGCGGCCGGCGGCCTGCCAGATTTCCCGCACCGGGTCCGGCGGATTCGCCAGGGTGCCGCCGAAGAGCGGTTCCATGATGATCACGCCAAGGCCCTTCTCCGCTGCATACTTCAGCCCCTGGGCGCCGGCCTGGACGTCCTCATTGACGAAGTTGTACTGGATTTGGCAGAACCTCCAGTCGTAGGCGTCCACAACCTCCTTGAAGAACTCGAAGCGATCGTGGAACGAGAATCCGAACTCGCCGAACCGCCCGTCGGCCTGCGCCCGCTCCGCCCACTCGAACACCCGCAACTCCTGCATTTTCGGCCAGAACGGCGCCTGCACGCAATGCACGAGGTAGAAGTCGATGTAATCCACATTCAGCCGGGCGCACTGCTCGTCGAAGATGCGGCTGAAGTCGTCGAATTTCTCCACTTGCCAGATCGGCGACTTCGTGGCGATGTAGACCTTCTCCCGGTAGCCATCCTCAAGGGCCTTGCCCACCACCCGCTCGCCGTGGCCGCCGTGGTAGGGATAGGCCGTGTCGATATAGTTCACGCCCCGATCGATCGCATGGCGAATGACCTCGATCGCGGCAGACTCATCGACGTCGGTCTCCTTTCCCCTCGTTGGTAGACGCATCGCGCCGAACCCGAGGGCCGAGATCTCCTTGCCTGTCTTGCCGAGCTTGCGAAACTGCATCGTTCCTCCCCGCTCCCACCCTGTCCAACCTGCAAGTCCGCCGGATTTCCACGGCGGGCCCTCATTCTACCGCCGAGCCTGCCCCGCTGGCCAGCCTTGCCGGTGCTTTCTCCCTCAGCCGCCGGCCAGTATGATGGCAACGGAGAGCAAAGGCTTCGCTTTCCGCCCTTCGCTTTCCGCTTTCACGTGACGGCTGTTTACCCACCTTGGAGATCGCCATGCTCAACGACGGAGAAAAAGGTGCTGTATTGCAGCGGGATCGAGAGACGTACGGCATCGCCCCGCATCTTCCCTGCGGCCTGGTGACGCCCGAAATTCTCCGCAAGATCGCCGATGTGGCCGAGAGATATCGCGTTCCGGTCCTCAAGATCACCAGCGCCGCCCGGATCGCCATGCTGGGCATCCGCGAGGAGGACATCGACGCGATCTGGGACGAGCTGGGGATCAAGCCCGGCAGTGTCGTTGGCATCTGCGTGCGGAGCATCAAGGTCTGCCCCGGCACAACCTACTGCAAGCGAGGCCAGGCCGACAGCCTCGGCGTCGGCCGCGTCCTCGATGAGAGGTACCATGGCCTGGAGTTGCCGGGCAAGATGAAGATCGGCGTCAGCGGCTGCCCGAACCAGTGCGGTGAAACGAGCTTCAAGGACATCGGCCTGGTCGGCACCCCCAAGGGCTGGCGGGTGTACGTCGGGGGCAATGGAGGGACCAATCCCCGGCTGGGCGACATTCTCGCCCAGCGGATCGATACCGAACAGGCGCTCGCGCTGGTCGACAAGATTCTCGACTACTACCGGACCCATGCCAGGCCGCGGGAGCGGATTGGCCGGATGATCGAGCGGTTGGGCCTGGATCACATGGAAGACGCCCTCGGCCTCGGTGCTGAGAAGTGAAAGCGGAAAGCGGAAAGCGGCCACTGGTTCCCAAGCTCCGGCCGCAAACTGGTTCCCAAGCTCCGGCTTGGGAACCTAGCGATCCGCCGAGCCCTGGTTCTCATCATTTTCATTCCAGGTCCCGCTTGGCGCGGGCCGCAAGCGAACTGGGCCACCTTTCGTCTCATCCGGCAAGCCGGATAGGGGCGGCGGCGCGGCGTGCCGCGGATTTCATGCCGACTTTTTCAGTCCCTCGAGTTGGGCGAGCTTGTTGTAGAGTGTTTTGACGCTGATGCCCAGCTCGGCGGCCACCTGCGGCTTGTTGCCGTCGTGGCGCTGGAGGGCTTCGCAAATTGCCCCCATCTCCATCTCGCGGAGGGTCCTGGGCCCGGTTTCTCGAGCTTCGGCGCGCCCGGCCCGCCCGGCGCCAAGACGGCTCGGCAAGTGTGCCCGGTCGATGGGCAGGCGATCGGCCAGGATCATCGCGTGTTCGACCACGTTGGCCAACTCGCGGACGTTCCCCGGCCAGGAATGCCGCTTGAGAACCTCCACGGCGGCGGGGCTGAAGACCTCGGTCTCCTCACTGATCCCGGGGCGGTACCGCCGGGCGAGATGCCGGACGAGCAAGGGGACGTCGTCAGGCCGGTCGCGCAGCGGCGGCAGGTGGATTTCAAACGTGTTGATCCGATACCACAGGTCCTCGCGGAAATCGCCCGCCTCGACCATCGTGTCGAGGTGCCGATGGGTCGCGCAAACGACGCGCACGTCGCAGGTGAACGACTCGTTTTCGCCAACTCGTCGAACCTCGCCGCTTTCCAGAAACCGCAGCAGCTTGGCCTGCATCGACTTGGGCAGCTCGCCGATCTCGTCCAGAAACAGGGTCCCCCCGTCGGCCACCTCGAACAGGCCGACGCGGTGCTGATCCGCGCCGGTGAAGGCGCCTTTGCGATGCCCGAACAACTCGCTTTCGATCAGGTTCTCGGGCAGGGCCCCGCAGTTGATCGGCACGAACGGCTTGTCGGAACGCAGACTCTGGTCGTGGAGCGCCCGGGCGACCAGTTCCTTGCCGGTCCCCGTCTCGCCCAGGATCAAGACGGTCGATTCCGTCGGCGCCACCTTGTCGAGCAGTTGCCTGACGCCGGCCATCGCGCGCGAATCGCCGACCAGGTCGGAGCGCCCTTCGATCCGCTCCAGCCGCTGCTTCAGGGCGAGGTACTTCTTGTTCAACTCGCGCCGTTCGGCCACGCGGGCGAGGACCGCCCTGAGCTCGATCAACCGGCATGGCTTGGTCAGATAGTCAAATGCCCCGTAGCGGAGCGCGGCAATCGCCGTCTCCAGCGAGCTCTTGCCGGTGAGTACGATCGCGTCGGTCGCCGGCGCCAGCTCCTTGGCCTTGGCAATCACTTCGATGCCGTTCATGCCCGGCATGTCCAGGTCGACGAGAATGCAGTCGTAGGTGTTTTTTTCCAGCGCGGCGGCGGCGGTCAAACCGTCCGGGCAGACGGTAACCTCGTGGCCCATTCGCGGCAGCTCCAATCGCATCAACTCCTGGAGCGACGGCTCGTCGTCGGCAAACAGGAGTCTGAGGGAAGCAGCGGACCGCCGCGTCGGCTTGTCTTTGACTTCTGCCATGGTTGAATTCCCGTTCTACGAATGTTCACGCGGCCCGTGGCACCGGACCGGTCTGCTTGTTCGCCGCGGCCAGCGGGAGCCGCACGCGAAACGTGGCGCCGCGGCCCGGTCCGTCGCTTGCCGCTTCAATCTCGCCTCCATGATCGGCGATGATCCGGTGCGTGATCGACAGCCCGAGCCCCGTCCCCTGGCCGACGGTCCGCCGGGTGAAAAACGGCTCGAAGACATGTTCCAGCACGTCGGCGGGCATGCCGCAACCGTTGTCGGAAAACGTCAACACGCCAAAGCCGTCGCGCTCGGTCACGCCGATCCGCACCACGCCGCCGCCGTCCGCGACACAATCCAGGGCGTTGGTCATCAGGTTGAGCACTACCTGCTTGATCTCCTGCGGGTTGACCGCGGCCAAGACGCGCTCGGCGCGGTCGAAGTCGATCTTCTTCTGCTGGTATTTGCCGAGGTGGCGGACAATTTCGATCACCCCGGCGACGATTTCCCCGAGGTCCGCCGTCTGGCGTTTGACCGATCCGGTCCGGGAGAAATCGAGCAGTTTCTCCGTGATCTCCTTGCAGCGGAAGGCCTCGCTCTGGATCATCTGGAGGTATTTTCGCGTCAGCGGGTCGGGCGCGCCGCCGTCGAGGGCCTGCTCCACCAGCCGGCCTTCGAGCGACTCGGCGCACATCGCGATCGAGGCCAGCGGATTGTTGATTTCGTGGGCGACCCCCGCGGCCAGGAAACCGACGCTCGCCAACCGCTCGCTGCGGACCATCTGGCGGGTCCGCTCGCGGACCTGGCGGTCGAGGTCGTCGCGGATGTCCTGGAACCGCTGCGTCATGCTGTTCAATGCCTCGGCCAACTCGGCCATCTCGTCGCCGCTGCGGAGGTGAATCCGGTAGCTGAACTGGCCGGCCGCCACGAATCGCGACCCCTCGATGAGAATCCGCAACGGCCTGAAGATCCACTGGTAGAAGAGATTGATGAACAGGCCGAAAATCATCGCCGCCAGCGCGGCGGCGATCCACGTGCCGATGATCAGCGTGCGATACTCGCTCCGCTCCGCGGCGGCAAATCCGCGAAACCGGCTGTAAAGGTGGCTGGGAAGCTCGCTTGTCAGCCGCTGGAGGTCGATCAGCTTGCCGTCGAGCTTGTCGATCTGCACCTCGTGGAGCGTCCAGTCTTCTCGGTCCAGCGCGCGGTGGACCACCTCCAGCGCCGCCTCGATCTGGCCGACCGTCTTCCACTCCCGCTCGTTGTCGGCAATCGGCGACTCGTCGAGCATCTTGCTCTCCAGTTGCCGCCGATAGGTGGCCAGCGTCTCTTCGACCTCGGCCAACTCGGTGTGGAACTGTTCGCGAACCCCCCAGGCGCGCAGCGGGATCTGCCGGGTTTGGGAGCTGGGGAACGAACTCTCCCTCAGCCCCCTCATCTCTCCCAAGAGAATCCGCAGGTCGGCCACGTGGCGGCTCAGCTCGTCGGCCACGGGCAGTTCCTCGGATCGCCAGCTCAGATTCTTGATAATCGCCCGGTAGCGGTGGGTGCTCACCAGCCCGCTGCCGGCCAGGATCGCCACGGAAAGCAGCAGCAACCCCAGCCCGACGAGGAACTTCAGACGAATTGGCCAATTCGACAGCAACGGCGACCTCCTTGTCGCTCACCCCGCATCCCGGATTCCAAGCCTCCTGCTCAGATCAACCGGGGGCCGGCAGTCTATCAAGTTCAGGCGGACCAAGGCAAGAGGAGGACGGAGAAGAGAGGGGGCGCGGGTCGTCTGCGCAAGGCGGGAGGTTCCTGGTTCCCAGGCTCCGGCTTGGGAACCTCCCCCCCTCCCCCGCAAGCGTTTCCGGCGCGCCTCGCTCGATTGGCTCCGTTCGGGCCGCAACAAACCAGCGCAAGGGCAACGCCCTGGGGGACTCGTCAATTAGTCTTCATCATTCGGCACGTTGCCCCAGCCGCTGCCGGAGCGCCGTATAGCGCCGCCGCGTGTCGGCGCGGCTGATGGCAATGCCCAGGGCCTTCGGCGTTCCGACCAGGATCACCAGCTTCTTTCCCCGCGTGGCTGCCGTGTAGAGCAGGTTCCGCTGGAGCATCACGTAATGCTGCGTGTGGACCGGAATCACCACGCAGGGAAACTCCGAGCCCTGGCTCTTGTGGATCGAAAGCACGTAGGCCAGCGATAGTTCGTCCAGGTCGGCGAAGTCGTACTTCACAGCCCGGCCTTCGAAACGGACGATCATTTCCTGCTCGATCCGGTTGATTTCCTCGACGATCCCCAGGTCGCCGTTGAATACGTCCCGCTGGTAGTCGTTCTCGGTCTGGATCACGCGGTCGCCAATCCGAAACGTCCAGCCAAAGCGTTCAACTTCCGGACCTCCGGTGGAGGGATTCAGGGCCTCCTGCAACACCAGGTTCAGATTCCGCGCTCCAAGCTGCGACCGGTTCATCGGCGCGAGCACCTGGATGTCCGTCTTGGGGTCGAAACCGAAACGCCCCGGAATCCGTTCCTTGACCAGGCGGACGATCAGCGTCTGAATCGCGTCGGGCTCTTGCGACTCGATGAAGTAGAAGTCGCTCAGACCCTCGTGCGTCTTCAAGTCGGGCATGCGGCCGTGGTTGATCGCGTAGGCCGCCGTGATGATCCGGCTTTCCGACGCCTGGCGAAAAACCTCCGTCAGGCGGACCACCGGCACGGCGCCGGATGCAATCAGATCGCCCAGGACGCAGCCGGGGCCGACCGAGGGGAGCTGATCGACGTCGCCGACGAAGACCACCGCGGCCTCGGAGGGAACCGCCCGGAGCAACTGATGCCCGAGCACCACGTCGACCATCGAAGTCTCGTCGAGAACGAACAGGTCGCCTTTGAGCGGATTTCCCTGGCTTCTCTTGAACTCCGCCTCGGCGGGGTCGAACTCGAGCAGCCGGTGGATGGTCTTGGCCGTCCGCCCGCTGGTTTCCGCCAACCGCTTCGCCGCTCTGCCCGTCGGGGCGGCGAGCACGCATTTGAGCTTCTTGGCTGTGCAGATCTCCAGGATGCTGCGGACAAGCGTTGTCTTGCCGACCCCCGGTCCCCCGGTGATCACGAGAAACTTGCGCCGGCAGGCTTGCCGGATCGCTTCCCGTTGGCCTTCGGCCAGCGTGATCGCCAGTTTCCGCTCGACCCAGCCGATCGCCTTTTCAATGTCGATCCGGGGCAGCGGGTGCGGTCCCGCAGCGATTCGGCGGACCGACTGGGCCAAACCGATCTCCGCGCGGTGGAGGGCCGCCAGGTAAAGCCAGGGTTGGCCGTCGATGGCCTCCCGGATGACCAGGCCCTCGCCGACCCCATGTTCGACGGCCTCACCGACAATCCCCCGATCGATTTCGAGGAGTCTGGCGGTCCGCTCGACGGTTTCGGGCTCCGGGTAGCCGCAGTGCCCCTCGGCAGACAATTGTTGGAGGGTGTAGCGGACCGCCGCCCGCGCCCGGTGCGGGCTATTGCGGGCGATGCCCATCTTCGCGGCCAGTTGATCCGCCGTCTTGAAACCGATGCCGCGGATGTCATCGGCCAACTGGTAAGGATTGGCCTCGATCTTGGCGATCGCCTCCTGGCCATAGGTTCGATAGATCCTCACGGCCCGCCCCGAACCGATGCCGTGCTCGGAGAGGAAGAGCATGATCTTGCGGACTTCGCGCTGCTCGTCCCAGCTCTGCCGTATGCGTCTCAGCTTCTCGCTGCCGATCCCCCGAACGTGGAGAAGAAAATCCGGCGTCTTTTCGAATACCTCCAGGGTTCGTTCCTTGTAGATTCCGACGATCCTCTCCGCCAGTTTGGGGCCGATGCTGCGGATCGCCCCGGAGGCCAGGTACTTCTGGATGCCTGCCGCCGAGGCGGGGTGCGAGGTTTTCAACCGCTCGGCTTTGAACTGTTGGCCGTGCTCTCGGTCGACGACCCAGCGTCCCGACGCCTCAACCCGTTCTCCGGTAGAGACCGAGGTGGCCGTTCCAACGAGCGTGACCAGGTCGCCGTGGCCCTTGACCTTCACCTTCAGAACGGTGAATCCGTTTTCCGGGTTGTGGTAGGTGACCCGTTCGATCCAGCCGCTGATTTCCTCGGACATGGGAGCAGTTACCGGAAAACAGTCTTGTAGGACGGGACTCCTGACCCGTCTTTCCCGTAGGACGGGTCTCCTGGCCCGTCGCGCCGCCATGTGCCCAGCCAATGGTGGGGCGGCCCTAACGTGTTTGGCGATTCAGCCGTGCCTGGTTCCGCGAGGCGGTGATCGTGGTTCGGACCGCCTTGGGTCTGGCCGCTCTGCACCACCGTGCGCGGCCTGGCTTGCGCTGCTACTGCTTCAAGAATTTCTCGATGCGGTCGAAGGCGGCTTCCAGGTTGGCCATGCTCGTGGCGAACGATGCCCTTGCGTATCCCTCGGCGCCGAAGGCCGAGCCCATCACCGTGGCCACTTTCTGCTGGCTGAGCAGTTCCAGGCACCACTCGGCCGAGTTGTCGATCTGGACGCCCTGGTATTTTCGGCCAAGGTGCCGGCTGATGTTGATGAAGGCATAGAACGCGCCGGCCATTTCCGCGCAGCTCAGGCCGTCGATCGCGGCGATCCGCTGTTCAACATAGTCGCGGCGTTTGGCGAACTCGGCGAGCATCTGGCCGACGGATTCTTGCGGCCCGGTCAGTGCGGCCAGCGCTGCGTATTGGCTGATGCTGCACGGGCACGAGGTCTGCTGGCTTTGCAGGTCGTCCATCGCCTTGGCCAGACTGGCCGGCCCCATCGCCCAGCCGATCCGCCAGCCGGTCATCGCATAGGTCTTGCTGACGCCGTTGACGACCACCGTGCGCTCCGGGAGTCCGGGGCGGACCGTCGGGAAGCTGGCGAACTTGTGATCGCCGTAGACCAGCCGTTCGTAGATTTCGTCGGCAACGACGGTCAGGTTCTTCTCCAGCACGATATCGGCCAGGCCGCCGAGGTCCTCCGGCGAGTACATGCTGCCGGTCGGGTTCGATGGGCTGCACAACAACAGGACCTTCGTCTTGCCGGTGATCCCCGCCCGGAATGCCTCGGGCGCGAGTCGGAAATTGTTGGCCTGTTCGGTCTGAGCAATCACCGGCGTCGCTCCCGTCAGCCGGACCAACTCGGCATAGCTGACCCAGTAAGGCGCCGGAATGATCACCTCGTCACCCGGATCGAGAAGAACCGTGAGAACGTTGTGCAACGCGTGTTTCGCCCCGTTCGACACGACCACCTGAGAGGGAGCGTATTCCAGCCCATGCGTCGTTCGGTACGCGTCGACGATCGCCCTTCTGAGTTCAGGAATCCCCCCGGACTGGGTGTAGTGGGTCCGCCCGCTCTCCATGGCTTCGAGGGCGGCCTTGCGGATGTGCGCCGGGGTGTCGAAATCGGGCTCGCCCAGGCTGAGGTCGTAGACCGTCTCGCCCCTCGCCTTCAGCGCTTTGGCCTTCGTGGCCATCGCGATCGTCGCGGAGGGTTCCAAAGCTTGAACGATTCGCGAGATGCTCAGTGTCATGATTGCAGCTCCATGGGCCTGGATTCGGAAGGTTGACGGGGATAACGGCGGGGCATCTGGTCGATTAATAGCTCGCCCGGCATCAGCCGTTTCTTGTGTCTTGCGCAGATCCGGCGGCCGCCCAGGCTTGCGCGCTCCTTGCCAGGTTGACGCAAGCGGTTGCGAACCCGACAATCATAGTGTTTTCGAGGCGCTCTTCCAAGTGGGCGGGAGCCGCTCCGCGCCGGTCGCCTGCTCTTTCCGGAGGCGGTCGCCCCGCCGGGAGCTTCGCTCTGCCGGTTCAGGGGCCGCTGGGGGGGAGCGTCCCCAAGCTGGAGCTTGGGGACGAGGTGGACGCTGCCCGGCGGTAATCAGAAACGGAAACGCGCGATTGTGGATTGAACGGATGGCAAACGGACGACTGGGAATCTGGCTGATCGGCGCCCGCGGCGGCGTCGCGACGACGGCAACTGTGGGTCTCTGTGCGCTGGCCCGGGGATTGGTCGGCGAGGCGGCGCTTGTCAGCCGATTGCCGGCGCTGGCCGGTCTTGACCTGCCCGGCTGGAACGCGATGGTCGTCGGCGGGCACGAAATCCGCGGGGGGGGCCTCCGCGACGAGGCCCAGCGGCTTGCCGAGGACCACCGGGCATTTGACCCGGGCCTGGTTCGCCAGTCCGCTGATCTGCTCGATGAGGCCGATGGGCGGATTCGGCCGGGCACACTGATCGGGTGCGGCCCGACGATCTCGGCATTGGCCGATATGCCGCCGCCCCGCGATCGCTCGCCCCGCGAGGCGGTCGAGCGGCTCAAGGACGACATCCGCCGCTTTTCCGAGGCGGAGCGGCTTGCCCACGTGATCGTGGTGAATGTCGCGTCGACTGAGCCGCCGGTAGCCGCCGAGCGGGTCCCGGACAGTTGGGCTCTGCTGAATCCGATGCTCGACGAGCCCTCGGGCTGCCCGTTGCGGGCCAGTTCGCTCTACGCCGTGGCGGCCATCGAGTTGGGCTGCTCCTACATCAACTTCACGCCGTCGCTGGGGTCCGACACGGCGGCCCTCGATGAGCTGGCGCGGACCCACAACACCCGGCACATGGGCCGCGATGGGAAGACCGGCGAAACGCTGATGAAGAGCGTGCTGGCCCCGATGTTTCACCATCGCAACCTCCGGGTGATGAGTTGGGTCGGGCACAACATCTTCGGCAACCTCGATGGAAAGGTGCTTGACGATCCGGTGAACAAGGCCGGCAAAGTCGCCAGCAAAGACCATCTGCTCCGCGAGATTCTCGGCTACGCGCCGCAGACCCTGGTCTCGATCGAGTACATCGAGAGCCTTGGCGACTGGAAAACCGCCTGGGACCACATCCATTTCCAGGGGTTCCTGGGCACGCCGATGACGCTCCAGTTCACCTGGCAGGGGTGCGACTCCCTCCTGGCCGCCCCCCTGGTTCTCGACCTGGTCCGATTCACCGACTTGGCTCGGCGCCGCGGCCAGGTCGGGCAGATGACCTTTTTGGCGAGCTTCTTCAAAAGCCCCCAGGGCGTCACTGAACAGGGCTTCGTGCGCCAGTTCCAGATGCTCGAACAATGGGCCGCGCAAGCCTGAGCTGCCGCGCTCCCGGGACCGCCGCAAACCGCTTTTTTCCCCGGCGCGCCAATCAGGCAAACGCTGTCTTCGACGCAGTCTCCCGGTCGGTTGGCCCGCGCCCCGCAGCCCTTATTCCTCCGCCGCTTTCAGCCGCCAGCCGGGGGTCACCTGCGGGGTCTGCCCGGGCGGGAGCGGCGCGGTCAGTCTTCCATACAGGTCCGGCCGCCGCGCGCGGAGGTAGCGGCGGCCGCTGGAGAGCTCGATCTTCTCGGGCGTGCAGAGGCCGACGACGACGTCGTCGCCCAACGCGCGGGATTCGGCGAGGATCTCGCCGAACGGGTCGAGGATCATCGCGCCGCCGGTCTTGATCGTATCGTGGTCCACGCCGACGGCGTTGGAGAAGATGTAATAGACACCATTTTCGTACGCCCGGGCGGGCAGCCAGCGCATCAGCCAGCCGCGCCCCTTGGGGCCGTCGAACTCCATTCGCAGCGGCGCCGGATCGCGCTGGCGGTTCTCCCACAGCGCCCGGTCGATCTTGCCGCGGCCAGGCATCGGACTGGGCAGCCCGCAGGTCACATGCGGGGCGAAGATCACCTCGGCCCCGGAGAGCGCCGCGATGCGGGGATTTTCGACAAGGTTGTTGTCGTAGCAGATCAGGATCGAGCAGCGGACGCCGCGAAGCTCGAAGACCTCGATCCGGTCGCCGCAGCTCAGGTGGGAACTGATGAAGGCGTGAAGTTTGCTGAACCTGGCCACCAGGCCGCGCTCCGGATCGACGGCAACGTAGGTGTTGTAGAGCTTGCCGCCGCGGCGCTCGACAAGCCCGGCCAGCAGGGCGACGTTCAAATCGGCGGCCAGGCGCTCCAGCCGCCGGGTGCTCTCGCCGGGGACCGGTTCGGCAAGCTCCTCGAGCGCTTCGCGCGAGAGCTCCTGAAGAAACGTGTAGCCGCAGATGCAGCACTCGTGGAAACTGACGATCTCGGCGCCCTTGGCGGCGGCGCGTTGGGCGAGCGATTCGATCCGGCTGAAATTGTAGTCCCTGTCGGCGTCGCGGGCTTCGAACTGCGCCGCGGCGATCTGGATGTCGCGCATGGAGGCAACCCCGGGGTCCAATGGCTCGTATTGAATGCTGGAGGGCCAAGGTTCAATGGCCGATTCGGGTCTCGTAAGACGCAAGAAGAGCCAAGGATAATGGAAGCCGAGGAAGATTCCAAGAACCGGCCGCCGGCCGATCCCGCGGCCCGGACTCTCCAAGCCCGCGGGTAAGCGTCTGGCAAGAGACGCGTCTACCGCAGTGGCTGCCGCTGATTCGTTGCTCTTTCGGTTGCGCCGCCTATAATGGGGATTGCCGCGGGACTGGAATCGGCCGCTCTTCCACGATCCGCCGATCGAAGCGGCATCGTCCGCGCGGCGTTCCCCAGGTCTGGAGTTGTTCCAATGGTTGGACCCGCTCGTGTTCGTCTTGGCCGGATGAGCTTTTTGGCTCTGTTGTTACTGATCCGGGTGACGGCCGCATCCGGCGCGGCGACGGGCGAAGTTCGCGTCGAGAAGGCGGCCGGCAGCGCGCCGTTTTCCTACCAGATCCGGTCGGTCAAGGAACAAAGCGGTTTCTCCGTGCTCTCCCTGACCTACCCGTCGCCGGTGGCGACCGATGTTGTGGAGAACAATACGATTCCCGCCGAGCTCTATCTGCCCGATGGCGCCCAGTCCTGGCCCGCCCCCCGGCCGGCCGTGCTCTGCATCCACATCCTCGATGGGGACTTCGAACTGGAGCGGATGACTTGCTCGATGCTCGCCTCGAACGGGATTTGCGCGCTGATGTTCAAGTTGCCCTACTATGGCGAGCGGAGCCCGCCGGAGGGGACGCGAGCGCTGGCCCGGCAGCCGCGGCGGTTTCTCGCAGCGCTCGAGCAGGCGCGGGCCGACGTGCGGCGGACCGTGGACCTGCTGGCGTCGCGCCCGGAGGTCGATCCGCGCGCCATCGGGGTCACGGGGATCAGTCTTGGGGGGATTGTCGCCGCCAGCGCCGCAGCCGACGAGCCGCGGCTCCGGCGAGCCTTGCTCGTGCTCGCGGGCGGGGACCTCCGCGCGATCATCGACCACGCGGACGAGCTCCGCCAGTTGAAACAGAGCTTCCAGCAGCTGCCCGACGCCGAGCGGGAGGCGGCCCTCCAGGCGCTGCAAACGGTCGATCCCTTGACGCATGCGCCGAAGCTGCGCGGCCGTGCCGCGGAGGGGCGCGTGATGATGATCAATGCGGGCGAAGACGAAGTCGTCCCCCGCGACTGCACCGAGCAGCTTGCCGCGGCGCTGGGACTGGCCGGCAAGGTGGTCTGGCTCGACGGGCTGGGCCACTATTCGGCGATGGCCGCCATGCCCGACATGCTCCAGCGGACCGTTGAATTCTTCGGCCAGGACCTGCCGCCGGACGCCCGCCGCGCCGAGAAGGCCGCGGCCGCGCCGACCGCGGTGCAGCAGGGGCTCACCTTCGTGCAACAAGTGGCCCGGCTTCTGGGCGAGGAGCCGGCAGAGAACCGCTGCCATCTGCTCGACCTGGAGATCGCGGTGTACGGGGCGGCCGAGCAGGCGGCCTTCGCTGCCGGCATCTACTACGCGCGGGCAGGCGACGGACGGTTCAAGATCGATGCTCGAACCAGGCAGTTCGGCCGGATCGCGCTGGGGTGGTCGCCGGGGCCATGGCTGCTTGCCGGCGAGCGGATCCTGGCGGCCGGGATGGAAGAGGAGAATGGCCGTGCGCCGATCCTTGATGAGAAGAGTCTCACGAAGTTGCGGGCGGTAGCCGGCGCCTTGCGCGCGGCCACGATCGCGCCCGGGGTGTTCGAGCAGCTTTTCGCCGTGGCCGAAGGGAGCGAAGGCGGGATGCCGATCGTCCACGTTGCCCGGCGGAACGGCTCTGCGGAGCGGCTGCGGCTCGTGCTCGATCCCGAACGGAATCAGGTTCGACGGCTTGACGTCGAATGGGGCGGCGGTCGCGCCGAGGTGGAGTTGAGGGTCTTCGAGACCGGCGCGCCGATCCATCCAGGGTTGTTTCGCCCGGTTCCCGCGGCGGAACGGCAGCAGGTGGACGGCGGGGACCTGGTCGCCATCTTCCGCGCCGTGAGCCAGTTTGCCCTTGCGCAGGTAGCGCGGTAACGGCGCGCCAAGCGGCGCCCCCCGCGGCCCATCGGGGTGCCTTTCCGCGCAGCCTCGACGGCGGAGGCGAAAGCAACAACCGGCGCGAAGAACCCCACCCGATTCAGTTTTCTATCCGATCGTTGAAACGCATGAGCCAGGATCAGCTCCTCGAAGTCATCGATCGCGCACGGCCCCCGGTCGCTTGCGGTCGACCGGAATGGTAGACTTGTGGGCCGGCGGCGGGGGCCGTCGACAGGCCGAGGAGGATGAAGGAAAGACGATGATTGAAACGATCGAACAGCTCGAAGAGTATCTCAGCCGTCCGACCAAAGAAGTCGTTGAGACCATGCGCCGGCTCGAAGGCGATCTGATCGTGCTTGGCGTGGGCGGCAAGATCGGGCCGACGCTCGCCCGCATGGCCCGGCGGGCCGACCAGGAGTCGGGCGTCCGGCGGCGGATCATCGGCGTTGCCCGCTTCAGCACGCCGGGCCTGCGCGAGCGGCTGGAAAGCTGGGGGATGGAAACGATTGCCGCCGACGTGCTGGATCGCAAGGCTCTCGAACAGCTGCCCGACGCGCCCAACCTGCTCTACCTTCCGGCGCAGAAGTTCGGCACCTCGGGCGAGGAGCCGCGGACCTGGGCGATGAACACCTACCTGGCGGGCATGGTCTGCGAGCGGTACCCGGCGAGCCGGATCGTCGCCTATTCCACCGGCAACGTCTATCCACTGGTGCCGGTCGATTCCGGCGGAGCGACCGAACAGACGCCGGCGGAGCCGATCGGGGATTACGCGATGAGTTGCCTGGGCCGCGAGCGGATGTTCACGTACTTCAGCATGCGGCAGGGCACCCGTGTGGCACTGTTGCGGCTCAACTACGCCGTGGAGCTCCGCTACGGCGTTCTGGTGGACATTGGCCAGAAGGCGCTGGCCGGCGTGCCGGTCGACCTGGGGATGGGATATTTCAACGCCATCTGGCAAGGGGACTCCAACGCGATGACGCTCCGCTCGTTCGACCACGTCGCGAGCCCGCCCTGGATCGTCAACCTGACCGGCGAGGAGACGCTCAGCGTGCGGGATTGCGCTGCGGAATTTGGCCGCCTGTTCGAGCGGCCGGCAACGTTCACCGGGAGCGAAGGGGGCGACGCCTTGCTCAGCGATGCGCGGGCCGGTTATGAACGGCTCGGCCGCCCCGCGGTGACATGCGAGCAGATGATCTCCTGGATCGCCCAGTGGCTCAGGCGGGGCGGCCAGACGCTGGGCAAACCGACCCATTTCCAGACCCGTGATGGAAAATTCTGAAGGGCGCCGCGATGCAGTTCGATCACGTCGGGATTTCGACCGGCGAGAAGAAACCTGGCGCGATGTTCGTCGAAGCCGCGCGTGTTTGGGTCACCGACTTCCTCTGCCCAGCACAAGTCGCCCGGAATTCACCCCGTCGACCCGTAGCCCGGAATCCACTCCGTTCGCCATGCGCGTTGTCCGTTCATCGCAGCCAGCGGTTTTACGACCAGGTGGCGATCCGCGCCGATTCGCTCAGAGGCGGATTGGACGATCCGCTCGATCAGCCGAGTGTAGGGGATTCCCTGCGCGGTGCAGATCATCGGCAGATCGGAATGCTCCGGATGGAGGCCGGCCAGAGGGTTCAACTCCATGACCTGGATCCGGCCGTGCGCGTCGCAACGGAGATCGATCCGGCCGGCGTCGCGGCATCCAAGGGCCCGCCATGCATCCAGCGCGATGGTCTCGGCTTCCCACACCGTCGCGTCGCGCTCGGCTGACACCGGCAGATAGTCGACCAGCTCCTCGCACTGTTCCTTGTTGACGTAGGAATAGACGCCTTCCTCGGCGTGGGCGCGGAGGACGATTTCCAGCGTGCCGATGACCTCGGAATCGCGCCCCGTGCCCCAGACGCCCACGGTAAACTCCCGGCCGGGCAGGTAGGGTTCGATCAGCACGGGCTGGCGGTGAACACGCAGCAACTCGCGGCAGACCTCGGCGAGTTGCTCCGGCGCGTGGATTCGCGAGGCGGGGGTGATGCCCTTGCCGGTCCCTTCGGCGATCGGCTTGGCAAACACCGGATAGCCGAATTCGACGGCAGGGCGCTCGTCCGCATCGCGAACGACGGCAAACGCGGTTGTTGGCACGCCGGCGGCCTTCAGCAGCGTCTTGGTCATCGCCTTCTCCAGCGCGACGGCCAGGACGAGCGGATCCGAGAACGTGTAAGCAACGCCGTAGACGTCGAGGATGGCCGGTACCTGGGCCTCCCGCGCCGGGCCGTAAAGCCCCTCGCAGATGTTGAACACCAGGTCCCAGCGGTCGCCGACGGCCAGCCGGCCGATCAGCTGCCGGGCGTGGCCGATGCGGTCGGTCTCGTGCCCCAGCTCGACCAGGGCCCCTTGAATCGCGTCGATCGTGTCGGGGCGATCGAACTCGGCGGTCTCCAATTCGCTCAGGCCCATCGCGAGGTACTCCGAGCGCAGGTCGTAAGTCAGGCCAATTCTCATGGCAAATGGTTCTCGCAGGAAGTGGGAGGCATGGCAAGAAGGGCCGGCTTGCGGACAGCGGCCGCGGCGGACTCTGGCAACAACCGCCGGTGGCCGCCGGCCCAGCGGGGTTCCTGGCGGATCTCGTCGTACAATTGCCGGTGCCAGCGCTCGGCGTCGGCCTGGCTCAGGCTGATGGCCGAGAGCTTCGGCTGTTCTGGCGCCAGCAGATGCCAGGGGCACTCGCCGGCAAGGCTGGACTTGATGCTCCGCTCGTCGTACTCCAAGGGGTGCAAACGGCAGACCAGCGGCCGGGCTTCCAGGGGCAGGCGGCAGCCTGCCCGCCCAAGGAAGCAACAATCGCCGCTGGGCTCCTGTCTCAGCACGCGACGGGAGCAGTCCACCCGGACGACCCGCTCCAACCAGAGCGGGTCGTCGCCGACATCGAGGTAATCCGGGTTCCGCGGAACGCGGAACTCCCAGAAATCAGCCCTGCCGGCCAGCGCACCGATTCGCTGGACATCTTGCAGGGTTACGTAGACATCCCGGCACTGGCAGCAGGTTTGCTGCTGCGCGGCGCAGCGGGCGCAAAGCGGCTCTCGCTCGTTCATCGCTTGTCAAGCTCCGCAGGAAGCCCCTGAAGCGATCGTGTCTTGCCCAGGCGCGGACTCTCCGGCCGGGTCGGGGTAGCGGTAGAGCTTGCCTTCGAAGTTCCGCAGCAGGAGGTCGTCGCCCTCGCGGCCAACGAGATAGTCCGGCTGGAGCGGTATCTTGCCGCCGCCGCCGGGAGCGTCGATCACGTAGTTGGGCACCGCGTAGCCGGTCGTGTGGCCCCGCAATCCCTGGATGATCTCCAGGCCTTTGCTGACCGGCGTGCGGAAATGCGACGAGCCGGAAATCGGGTCGCACTGGTAAAGGTAGTACGGCCGGACCCGCATCATCACCAGCCGGTGGACCAGGTCCTTCATCGTGGCCACGTTGTCGTTGACCCCCTTGAGCAGCACCGTCTGGCTTCCCAAGGGAATCCCCGAATCGGCCAGCCGCGCGCAGGCCAGGAAGGACTCCGGCGTGCATTCATCCGGATGGGTGAAGTGCAGGCTCATCCAGAGCGGATGGTATTTCCGCAGCATGCGGCACAGCGAGGGGGTGATCCGCTGCGGCAGGACGGCCGGCATCTTCGTCCCCAGCCGCACCAGCTCAATGTGGGGAATCGCCCGCAGGCGACCGAGGATCCAATCGAGCCGGTCGTCGCTCATCGCCAGCGGGTCTCCCCCGGAGACGAGGACGTCGCGGACCTGCGGCGAATTCTCCAGGTACTCGAAGATCGCCTCCAATCGCGCTTCGCCGGGGGCCAACTCGCCATGGCCAACCACGCGCGACCGGGTGCAGTAGCGGCAATAGGTCGAGCAGTAGTCCAGGGCGAGGAGGAGGACGCGATCGGGATAGCGGTGGACCAGGCCGGGCACCGGACTGTGGCCGTCTTCTCCCAGGGGATCGTCCGCCTCGCCCCGCGTCTGAACGAATTCGCCGGGTGAGGGCATCACGGTCCGCCGCAGCGGCTGGTCCGGGTCGCCGGCGTCCAGCAGCGCCAGGTAGTAGGGGGTGATTGCAAACGGCAGCATCGCGCCGCCGCGGAGGATCGCTTCCCGCTCGCCGTCGGAGAGCATCAGGAAGCGTTCGGCTTCGCCCAGGGTCCGGATCCGGTGGCGGAGTTGCCAGTGCCAGTCGTTCCACTCGCGGTCGGTGACCTGCGGGTAGAAGCGGCGGCGAAAGGCCCGCGTTCGCGGGTCGGTTCCCCGCCGCGAAGTCGCCGCGGAGGGAGCGGCACGGGGGCGGGCGACGACGGTCCGGCAGACGGGCTGCACGGGCGTTTTTCGCCGGGCGAAACTCGGTGCCAATACGACAGGGCCGGCGGCCGGAGCTGCGGCGCGGGGAGGCGCCTTGCTGGGACGACGTCCGTTTCGGCTTTCAGCCGGCCTGGCAGTCAGGGTGAGAGTGTGAGGGGAGAGGGTGGCCGAGACGAGGGGACGCCCCGGAGGCTCCTCGTCGGTGGCCGTACACGCGCATTCTTCCGTATCCGCCTGACGCATTCCAGAAACTCTCGGGGGAGCGACCTATGGGCCGGGGCATACGAGCTCCCTTCGTGCCCCAGCAGGCGCGCACGAGCGCAACCCATCTTCAACTGAGCAGCAGGACGATGTTGGGATCGCTCATTTCCGGCGGCCGCGGGGCCGCTCAGGAGGTCGTGTGATGCTCTCTTGCCAACCGCGAACGGACGGCGCGTCATGTGAGTTTCTATTGAAGCTCGGTTGTCCTGCCGAGTAGATGCTTTCGCCAGCGAAACGCCCGCCTGACTTGTCAGGCTTGGAGAGAGCCTCGTCTGACGTATTCTTTGGGATTGTATCGTCCTTGATTAGAAAATCAATACAACTTTTCCAGAGCTTTGCCAAAAACTCGCCGAGCCGCTCGATGTGTTCACCCGAGCATCGGCAACCCGCCCTTGAAACCTCCCGCGCGCAGCGCTGGGAGCCGCGGATCGGGGCAACGCGGAACCGTCCAGACAAGCGCCGGATCGGCGCGACTTGCGCGAAGCCGGAACACGTCTCCGGCGACCGCCAGGCGAGCGGCGGCTCCGGCCCGCGGCTACCGGGCGGGCACGCCCTGACGCCACGTGCTGCCAACGGTTTCGATCAGTTGGGCAGTCGCCGCTTCGAGTTGCTGCAACTCCTCGGGTGCATGTCGCAGATCGCCCTGACGCGCGACCTTTTCCAGCCGCCAGGCCGCCTGGTAGGCCTCGCCGGGCCCGAAGTAACGCAAGACGCCCTTGAGCTGGTGGGCGGCATCGGTCACGTCCCGTGGGTCGGACTGGCGGACGGCTTTGCGGAGGGTCTCCAGCAGTCGCGGGCATTCTTCGAGAAACCCGCGGACAACGTCGTCGAGCAACCTGCGGTCGCCGCCGACGGCGTTCAGGGCCTCCTGCCAGTCGACGCCCGGCGTCTGGGGGCGCTCGTCGGCAGCCGCGTCGCCGGGTTCGGTGGCACGGCCGGCCAGCACGTCGGCGATCGCCTGGAAGAGGGCCGCGGCGCGGATCGGTTTGGCGATGTAGCCGTCCATACCGGCTTGCAGGCAGCGCTGGCGGTCGCCCTTCATCGCGTGGGCGGTCATGGCGACGATCGGGATGTGTTTCCCGGTGCCGCGCTCCATGGCGCGGATCGCCGCGGTCGCGTCGTAGCCGTCCATCTCGGGCATTTGGACATCCATCAGCACAAGATCAAACGTCTGCGACTGGAAAGCGGCAATCGCCTCGCGGCCGTGGCTGGCGACAACAACCTGGTGGCCGTGCCGCTCCAGCAGTCCGACCGCGAGCTTCTGGCTCACCAGGCTGTCTTCGGCAAGCAGTACCCGCAAGGGCGGAAGATGGCAGCAGACGTCCGCCCGCGGCACCGGTTCCGTCTGGCCGCGGATGCCCAGCGACATGACCACGGCGTCGAACAGTTCGGACTGCTTGATCGGCTTGAGGAGATAGGCGGCAATGCCCAACTCGTTGCAGCGGGAGACTCCGTCCGGATACCCGCCGGAAGTCAGCATCAGCACAATCGTGCCGCCCAGTTCCTCGTGTTGCCGGATGTGCCTGGCCAGGTCGAAGCCGTCCCGTTCGGGCATATTGGCATCGGTGAGAATCAGCGGGAAGGGGGAGCCGGCCCGCTGGGCCTGTTCGGCCAGGGTGATGGCTTCCGGCACGCCGGTGGCCGGTGTGGGCTTCATGCCCCAACTGGAGAGCATTTCGTGGAGAATTCGGCGGTTGGTCGCGTTGTCGTCGACGACAAGCACGGGGGTGCCCGCGACCAGCTGGGTCATCCGTGCCGGTTCGACGCCGGGCGCCAATTCGAAGACGGCCGTGAAATGGAACGTGCTCCCCTCGCCCGGCGTACTCTCCAACCCGATGCGGCCGCCCATCATTTTCACGAGGCGGCTGGAGATGGTCAGCCCCAGGCCGCTGCCGCCGAATCGCCGGGTGGTCGAGAGGTCGGCCTGTTCGAAGGCGTTGAAGATCCCCTGCCGCCGCTGCTCGGGAATCCCGATCCCCGTGTCGCGGACGGCAACGAGCAGCCGGGTCCTCTGGTCGGAGACGAATTCGCTGGACAACTCCAGGACGACTTCGCCCGACTCGGTGAACTTGATCGCGTTGCCGACCAGGTTGACGACCACCTGGCGGAGCCGTCCCGCGTCGCCGACGAGCCGGTCCGGAACGCCGGGGTCGATCCGGCAGGCGAGCTCCAGGCCCTTCATGTGGGCCCGGAAGGCGAGCGATTTCATCGTGTCGCCGACGACCTCGCGGAGATCGAACGGCGCCCGCTCCAGATCGAGCTTTCCGGCCTCGATCTTGGAGAAATCGAGGACGTCGTTGAGGATCGACAAGAGCGACTCGCTCGACTCGAGGACCATGCGGAGGTACTCCCGCTGGGAATCGTCCAGCGGGGTCTCCAGGACCAGCTCGGTCATCCCGATGATGGCGTTCATCGGGGTGCGGATTTCGTGGCTCATGTTGGCCAGGAAGTCGCTCTTGGCCCGGCTGGCGGCCTCGGCTTCGGCCTTGGCCCTGGCCAATTCGACCTCGGCCTTCTTCCGCTCGGTAATGTCGCGGGAGATGCCGAATGTCCCCACGATCCGCCCCTCCTGGTCGCGGAGGGGAACCTTGGTCGTCGACATGCAGATCGGCTCGCCCTCCCGGCCGGTCTGCTGCTCTTCCTTGTCGACAACCGGCTGGCCGGTTGCCATGATCCGCTCTTCATCCTTGCGGTAACCCTCCGCCAACTCGGTGCGAAAGACGTCGAAGTCGGTCTTTCCCATGGCGTCCGCGACGGAGCGGAAACCCAGGTATTCGGCCAGCGTCCTGCTGACCCGGAGGAAGCGGCTGGCCGTGTCCTTGAAGTAAATGTAGTCGGGGGATTGGTCGAGCAGCGTGTCCAGCAGGAATCGCTCGCGGGAAAGCTCCTGATTCGCCGCGTTCAATTCGGCAGTCCGGCGGATCACCAGTTCTCTGATCTTCTCGCTCCGGCCGAGCAAGATACTGGCATAGGCCGCCACGGCCAGGGTGGCGAACACGCCAGCCAGAAGGACGGCCAGCGGCGTCAGCGATGCATGGTCGGCGACGTACTGCGCGGACGGAATGCCCTGGGCGAACCACGGCCGGCCCGGCACCAGCAGTTCGCGCATGGGCATTGTCAGGCCGGCGGGGGGTTGCGGCAGGCCTGCCTGGTCGACAAGCCGCACAACTCGGTCGGACGAACTGTAAAGGCACTCCGGCCGGAGGGCGTTCGGATCGGACCCATCGAACAAGACCACGTCGATCCCCGGCGGGAACGGGTTGAGGGCGTCTTCGATCATCTTGCCGACCCCGATCACCGAAACGGCGAACCCTTGCAGGTTCGGGTGGGACGGCGCGGCGGCATCGCCGGGGGGCCGCCCGGATCCAACGGCGCGGAATGCGGCGACCACCAGACCATCGAATGGCGCATCCCGCCAGACCATCGGCCGAGTGGTCGCCACGCGGTCGGCCTGCAGCGCCTCCTCCATGGCCGTCCGCAGCGGCGGACTGGATCCCAGGTCGAAGCCGAGCATCGATTGGCAGGCTTCGGGCTCCGCATAGAGGACCGGATAGAGGCTGCCGGCGGGACGGCCGGCGTCCGTCGCCGAGCGGATGCGGAAGCCCTCGACGTCTTCCGCGGCGACCGCTTGCTCGAACTCTTCCCGCGACTGGCCGTCGACCCGCGGCGCCCAGATCAGGCCGAGGATGTCGCTGTTGGGCGACAGCCGTATTTCGGCCATGTTGCGAAACCCCTGGCGGCGGTCTTTTCCGCTGCCGTGCAGCCGGCTGAGGGGAACCAGGTTGGCGCCGGCCGCATGGCTGAAACGACGGTTGAGCGCATGGATTCGCAGGTCGGCTCGGTCGATCACCCGGGCTTCGAGCAGTTCGTCCTCGCCGCGCGCCAGCAGCCAGTACCCGGCCAGTGAGACCGCCATGCCCGCGATGAGAATCGAAGCGACGAAGGCCAGCCGCGATCGCCGATCAGGAGAAGAGCCGGCAGCCGACATGCATTCCTCCGGACGGTCGCCATTGGAATTGGTGCGGCCCAGTCTGCCGAAAACCGCTGAGAATGCCTCTTCTCGGGGGCGGACCGATTCCCCGTTCGGTCTTCGGACACGGGTCGAAATGATCTATGATCGAGGAGCGGAGGTGAAGCGAACCGCCATGCCCGATCCCTCTATAACCCATGATACCGCCGCCCTGCAAAGAAAAGAAGGCCGAGTCGGGAGAAAAGAAAACCGCCAAAACCGCGGTGCACGAGTGGCATCGCGGCCGTCCTGATGGTTTAATGGCGGCAGGGAGCCAACTCGCCAGAAGCTGCTTTGGCGATGGGCCCTGGATGCCGACCGAACTGAATCAGGAGACTAAAACGATGACCACGCGCCGCGCTTTCTTGAAATCCACGCTCGCCGCCGGGACGGCGCTCGCCGCCCCCCTTTCGCTGGCCCGCTCGTCGCACGCCGCCGGCAGCGACAAAATCAAGATCGGGCTGATCGGCTGCGGCGGGCGGGGCAGCGGCGCCGCCGCCAACGCCATGAACGCCGGCCCGGACGTGACGCTTGTGGCGATGGCCGATATCTTCGCGGATCGCGCCACGGGCGCGCGCACGAGGCTCAAGCAGCTCAAGCCGGACCAGGTCGCCGTCGACGACGATCATCTGTTCATCGGCTTCGACGCCTACCAGAAGGTGATCGACTGCGTGGATGTCGTCCTGATCGCGGCCGCTTCGCACTTCCATCCGGCCTATCTCCAGGCGGCGGTCGCCGCCGGCAAGCATGTCTTCTGCGAGAAGCCCCACGCGCTCGACGTGCCGGGGCTGAAGGTGGCGATGGCCGCCGGCGAGGAGGCCAAGCGGAAAGGGCTGAGCCTCGTCTCCGGCCTCTGCTGGCGGTACGATCCGGCGGTCCGCGAGACGATCCAACGAATCCACGATGGGGCCATCGGGGAGATCATCACGGTGCAGGAGAATTACCTGACCGTGCCCTACGTGCTCCGCGAACGGCAGCCCGGGTGGAGCGAAATGGAGTACCAGTTCCAGAACTGGTACCACTTCAACTGGCTCTCCGGCGACCAGACGGCCCAGCAGTTGATCCACAGCATCGACAAGGCCTCTTGGGTCCTCGGCGACGTGCCGCCGCTGAAGGCCTGGGGGATGGGAGGGCGGCAGGTCTGCCTGGACCCCAAGTACGGCGATCAGTTCGACCACCACGCCGTCGTCTTCGAATACGAGAACGGCGTCCGGGTCTTCGGCTTCTGCCGCGATATCCCGGGCTGCTACAACGGGACCACCGACGTCGTCTTCGGCTCCAAGGGGCGCGCCCAGATGCCCTCGCGGTGCAGAATCGAAGGGGCGACCCCGTGGGAGTATCGCGGGCAGAAGGCGAGCATGTACGACCTCGAACACGTGGAGCTCTTCCAGGGGATTCGCACGGGCAAGCCGGTGAACAACACCCGTTACATGTACACCACCACGATGCTGGCGATCCTGGCCCAGATGGTCTGCTACACGGGCCAGGAGATCACCTGGGAAAAGGCCATGCAGTCGACGCTCGATTACCGCCTGCCCGCCTACGGCCTCGATGCCGAACCGCCCGTCAAGCCGCGCGACGACGGGGTCTACCCGACCGCGATGCCGGGCATCACGCCGTTCGTTTAGCGAGCCGGCGCGACGAGCGCTGCTGCGCCGCCGCGCGGTGGTTGCGAAGCTCCTTTAGCGCAGAGAGTACCGTGTATGGCGGAAGGGGAGTGGTACTACACCGAGAACGGCCAGCCCGCCGGGCCCGTCTCGTTCTACCAGCTTCAACAACGGGCCGCTGCGGGAGAGCTGCTGAGGACGGACTACGTCTGGACCGAGGGCCAGGCCGAATGGAAGGCCGCCGGCGAGATCGCCGGGCTGTTTTCCCCCGGCGGGCCCTCGGCCCGCCGTCCGCCCGCGGTCCCCACCGCGCCCGCCCAAGGCGGCGGCGACCTGGTCATGCCGGCCAGTCCCCCCCGCGATCCGACCGTGATCGCCATCCTATCCCTGATTCTGCCCGGCCTGGGCCAGGTCGTGCTCGGGCAGACGGTCAAGGGAATCGTCGTCTTTCTGCTGTTCCTTGGCGCCTGGTTCTCGACGGCGTGCTTGGGAGGCGTCGCGATTGCGATTGCGGCGATCATCGACGCCTACCAGATCGCCGCCAAGCTGCGGCGCGGCCAGCCAGTCGGGCAGTGGGAGTTCTTCTGACCGTTTTGGCCTCCTCTTAGACGCTGCCGGCGACGATCAGCGCCAGCCGGACGCCTTCCTCCATGTAAGGATGCTGCGCCGGCAGGCTGGCGTCGCAAACCTGCCCGTGGCACGCGTTGAGCTGCCACAAGTAGCCCGAGACCGGCGCAGGGACGGGCACAATCGCCAGGTCGCTTTCGCGCGTGATGTGCCCCAGCGGCTGGCCCTGCTCGACGAAGTCGTCGGGCATCAGCGTTGCCGCCGTGCCCGGCCGCAGGCCGGGCATGAAGATGCCGCCGCAGGGCGCGAGCACCTCGTGGCTGTTCTCCCGGGTTCGTCCCACCCTCCATCATCCCTAGTGATTGGTTCATGCAAAAACACGTATTCAGCCGCTGCTGTGCAGACGCTCGCTCCGGTTGCCGCCGTCCAAAACCAGTCGGAGTCGTCTTGCATGGACTCGATTCGCGATGGCCGGCCCGTTCGGCCAATTGCCCGCAAGGTCTATTCCCTTCGCCTCTCCCGTCTCCTCGCGTCCCGCTCCTCGATGACTTCCCTGACGCTTGCCCCGAGAAGGCCCAACCAGCGGAAGTAGACCATTGCGAAGGTCGTCGCGACCGGGGCGAGAAGGGGCAGCGCTAGCGGGCCGACAAGGTGCCGCCAGAACGCCAGATACATCGCCACCGCCACCAGCACGATGCCCGCCGAGCGGAAATAGAACCAGAGCCAGGCCTGGGGGCGGCGGGCAAGGCTCGACCAGACGGCCGCGGAGACCGGCGTCAGCGCCGAGCCGGTCTCCAGCATCGACAGCAAGGCCAGGGGATAGGCCAGCCAGAAGCCGGCCGTCAACAAGTGGATCGCCAGCGGGCGAGCCGGCGGGTAGGTCTGCAACAGGATGGCGATCGGAATCAGGCTCACCAGGCAGGCATTCAGCGCATAGAAACTCTCGCCAATCGATCCGCCCCAATCGCCGTCGGGCCAATTCTCCACCACGTGGTTTCCCGCCGAGGTGTCTTCCACGATCGCCAGCAGGTTGACGGAGAACAACGCCAGCCAGCCGAGCAGGACCAGCACCGCGCCGCCGAGCAAGACGCATCCGCCGAACCAGGTGACGGCGGCCGTTTCATCGCCAACCGGCATCCCCAACAGGATCAGCGCGAACGCCGGCAGGAGACACGCCGCCGCGCCGCTCATCGAGTAGGCGAGCCAACGCCGCGACGCTTCCGGGTGGCCGAGGAAGCCCAGTTCGTCCGACCGGTCCTGGAGCTGCCAGCGAAGATGGGGATCGTCGATGTCGCGGAGGAAGGCGTAGTCCGGGTCGTCGCCCGGGTCCGCGGACGCCGAGCGCAACAGTGCCGGCCGGAGCGGCTCGACATGCGCGGGGGCGGAGACGCCGTATTCCCCGGCGGAGTCGAGATCGAACGGCTGGGGAAGGGCGTCTTTGGGCGGCGCGGGAACGGTGATCGGCGAGTCGCAGTCGGGGCAGCGGACCTGCCCACCCACCTGGCGCTCGGTGGCCTGCACGCGGGTCCCGCAGACGGGGCAATTCACGCCGATCAAGAGGGCCTTCTGCTTCGCCCCTGCGCTCGCGCCGCGCGGCTCCGATTGGTCCGGCCGGACGGAAAACACCGCGCTCTCCGCTCCCGCCTGGGCCAGCGCGCCGAGCACGGCGCCGGGCGCCTGCTTGGGCGGCGGGGGCACGACGGTCTCCGTCCCGCAGTCCGGGCAGCGAATCTTCTTGCCCACTTCGTCGGCCCTGGCGAACAGCCGGGTGTGGCACAGGAAGCAATCGACCGCGAAGCAGTCGCCGGCGATCCCGCCCTGTCCGCCAGCGCCCCCGAGCCCGTATTCCGCGGCGCCTTCGCCGGCCGCGGCCCCGATCACCGCCGCGGCTTGCCGCTTGGGCGGCGGGGGCACGCGCGTCTGTCGGCCGCAATCAGGGCAGGTCAACTTCGCGCCGACCTGGTCGGGCCGGCCATAGAGCAGCGTGTCGCAGAGGATGCAGTGGAACGGGATCGAGGCCGCCGCCGGCTGGGCGGGCCGGTCGCCCGTGCGGATGCCGTATTCGCCGATCGCCGCCTCGTCGAGCACCGGGCGGCGCTGCATCTGGGCCTGGGTCTTGGCGGCCTCGACCAGCGGCACCAGCGCGCCACATTCCTCGCAGCGGGCCGTTCCGCCAAGACGCTTTCGCTCGGTGTAAAGCCTGGTCTTGCACGCCGGGCAGATGACCGCCGCATCATCGCGGCTGGGGGACGGCTGATCGGAAGCGCGGATCTCGTATTCGCCTCCCGCGGTCCCGGCGACGCCGAGCACCCGGTCGGTTTGCCCGGCCACGGACTTCGGCTTGGGCGGTTGGGGCACGCGGATCGTCGCGCTGCAACTCGGGCACGTCTGGTATGTGCCCGCCCGCGACCGGAGCCCTTGGAGCGACGCGTAGCACTCAGGGCAAGTAAACGTGAATTTCACACGGCCACCGTGGATCGCATTCCTGAAGGCCAGCGGGACCGGCGGCCCGGCGCGTCCAACAAGCCGTTGTCTCCAGGGAAACGTCCTAAAGCGCCAAGGACCGCGCCGGCCGCGGCAACCTGCCACCAGCATTGAGTATCGGACAAACCCGCCTCGCCTGCAATCGTTCGAACGCGGCGACTCCCGTCGCCCACACCCGGGAGCGGATGCAAGGGGGGACGTCCCCCGTCAAGCGACGATCGTGTCAAGGCCGGTGTGCGGGCATCCCCGGCAGGTCTGGCGTTCCGTGCTTCGTTCGAGGATAATTTCTCCTCTGGTCAGCATACTCCCTCAGACACGAAAGGTGTGACATCATGAGATTCAGACAACGACCGACTCGCGGCTGGCTTGTGGGCGTGGGGATTGCCGCCGCGATGTTGACGCTGGCGACGATTGCAGCAGCTGCCGATCCAATCGCCACCGCCGCGGGCGAGTTCCCTTCGACCGAGGACTTCTGGTATCGCCTCCAGCCGGAGGGGCCGTATTTCGATTCGCAGCGCGGCAACAGGGCGTTCGGATTTTCGGACGAGCGGGTCTATCTGTCGGAAGACAACGGCCGCACGTGGGGGCCGGGGATTGCCTTTCCCGGCGCTCGGCAGATCACGTTCAGCTGCATCCTCAAGGGGGGAAACATTGTCTTCGGCGCCGGATCGAGACTGTATGTCAGCACCGACAACCTGAAGACCTACAAGCCCGTCAAGCTGAAGGACGCCAAGGGGGCCGATTACACTCCCCATACGCCGCAGAACCCGGAAAATCCCGGCCGCTACTTTGAAACCCTGACCGGCGTGAACACCTGGGACGTGGGCGGCGTGGAGATGCTCGTCTGGGGGAACTACTGCAACGTCCGCGGCGGCGCCACCCCCGCCAATATCTACTATTCGACCGATGGCGGAGAGACCGTGAAGATCGCCTATGCCTTCGGGCAGAATCCACATTATCGGGACAACGGTTCTCCGGGCGGAGGGCCGACGGGCACGCTGCTGGGCGATCCCGACAACCCGGTGATCTGCCGCCACATCCACTGCGTTGCGTATAACCCGGCAGAAGACGCCTTCTATGCCTGCACCGGCGACATGGAACGGCCGGAGGGTTTCGAGTGCCACTGGCTGCGAGGCACGTATGACGCGAAGCAGGACCTCTGGCAGTGGAAGGTGATCGTCTCGGAGCGGCTGAACACGCGCTACAAGTGCGGCGGCATCAATTTCGTCGACGGCAAGGTCTACTGGATCAGCGACGCCAACGGACCCAAGCCGCACGACCGCGGCATCTTCTGCTGCGACCCGGCCGACATCCCCAATCCCGACAAGCACACGATGCTCTTCAACCCGCAGTATGAATGCGCGAACATGATCATCGAAGACGGCGTGATTCTCGCCGGGCACTACGCAACCGCCTCGCCGTTCAACACGGGAATCATCATCTCTCCGGATATGGGAAAAACGTGGGCCGAATACGACCTGAAGGAGTTCGGCAAGCGATCGCCGATCCGCTTTCACGCCAAGAATAGCGAAGGCTGGTTCCGCGTGGACCTGCGCTCCGGCTGGATCGACCTGGCCGACGTCCTGCTGATCAAGCCCAAGTCGTCCGCCGCGGCCGCCAACTGAGCGCCGCGAACGGTCCGCTCGCTGCCCACCCGCTCAGCAATTGCCGGGGCCGAGCTCGAACTCCAGCCAGAGGTCTTCCCCGATCTCCGGGATCGAGTCGCAGAACCGCTTGACCAGGCACGCCAGTTCGTCATCGCCGCCGGCTTCGAACCGAAACGAGAGCGCTGATTCGGCGGCGGAGTGGCGAACCATCGCCCACCCGTCGGGGAAGTTGACGCGGACCCCGTCGGCCGACTGCTGCGGATAATTCGACCAGACGCTGCGGACGCGATCGATGATTGCCTGGCCATCGGCCGGCTGGACCGGCAAGCGCAGATCGGGGGTCAGGTAAACGGCGGGGCAGCTGCTGCGGAGGTCGGAGAGCGACCGCCGGCAGTCGGCCAGGTAGTCGATCAGCCAACACGCCGCGAACAGGGCGTCATCGCCGCCGTCCAGCGCGCGGAAATAGTAATGGCCGTTGACCTCCGCTCCGAAGATCGCCTGCGACTGGAGCATGCGGCCGCGAACACAGGCGTCGCCGCTCCGTTCGGCAAGCGCAAGCGCACCCAATTCGGCGGCGCGCTCGGGAAGACAACCCGAAAACATCAAATCGTAGACGAACGGCTCGTCGCGCAATTCGCAACCGAAGCTCTCCAGGAATACCCAGGCTGCCTCCTCCGCCGTGAGGACGACGCCGCGATCATCGACCAGCGCCAGTCGATCCCCGTCGCCATCGAAGGCGATCCCCAGGTGGGCCCGATGCCGCTCGACGGCGTCGCAGAGAGCCTCCAGCCGCTCGGGATGCGAACAGTCGGGAATCTCGCCGCGGAAGACCGGATCGGGCTCATCCCGCACGGTGGAAAACACGACCCGCGGATAGACGGCCTGGAGATACCGGCGGGCGCGCCGCGACCAACAGCCATGCATCGGATCGAGAATGATCGTGGCGTCGGCGTCGCGGGCGTCAACCCAGGTCTCCTGGAGCCACGCCACGTAGTCGTAGGAGATGTCCAGATTCCGCCGGTCTCCCCCGAGCGCCGCCGGTTGCCGCGCCGCCTGCTCGCCGCGGCGGAGGAGATCGACCTCGGCAGGCGCCGGCGGTTGGTCGCCGAGCATCCATTTCAGCCCGTTCTCGTCGGGCGGCCAGTGCGACCCCGTGACGATCGCGCAGCCTTCGGCGCGGAGCCGGCGCTTCGCATAGTAGATCATCGGCGTTGGCACAATCCCCAAATCGACAACGTCGGCTCCCGCCGCAACAAGGCCCTCGCCGAGGGCGGCAAGCAACCCGGGCGTCGAGAATCGGACATCTCCCCCAATGACAAACTTGGCCCCGGCGGAAACCGCATTTCCCAGTCCGCGGCCCCACGCGCGATACTGATCCGGGTGCAGGTCGGTGGGAACCTGACCACGAATGTCACAACGTTTATAAACGCTCAAAAGTATCCTCCCAGGTGGCCGTGCACGACCCTCGTCACTCGCGGCAATCACCGGTCTCGAAGACCGTCTACACCCCGCCGCAACCCGAGCGACGCAATCCCGTTTCACGAGGAACGGGGCCTCTCCTCAGCTCGCAGCGCCTAGCCGCCGAGCCAGTCAGAGCCCCCCGCCCCGCAATGATCCGGCGTGACGCCAATCCGCCCAGCATCCTCGCCAATTCTAGCACCGACCGCCTTGAAAGCCAGATTGAAACGGACAGTCGCGCATCATTCCCCCAAAATGGGTTAACCCTCCCTGGCTGCCGCCGGCGTCACCGTGGGGAATTCGTCCCGCGTGTGGGATTGCCGCCGCCGATCCGACGGGCAGTCGGGATGCGGGGTCGAATGGAGCCGGTTCCTCGCGAAGCCCGCGTCCGCCCAAAGCCGTATTCCTGGGGGGTTGCCAGAGGATTGCCCTTGGGGTAACGTGCATTTGCCAATTCAATCACCCCCCCAACCTGTTTCCCCAACCTGTTTGTTACGAGGTGGAGCCATGTACTTGTACCGGTGCTCTGCGAAAACACGGCGGGCAGTCGGCTTCGGGCCAGGGGCGGTCGCCCTTGCCTTGTTCTGCGTCCACGCGCTGGAGGCCTCGGAGCCGATGCGAACCTGGACGGACAGCACGGGCGAGTATTCCGTGCGGGCGGAGTTCGCCGGCGTGCAGACGGGTAAGGTCACCCTACAGCAGGCCGACGGGACCGAGGTCTCGATTCCCCTGGAGAAGCTCAACGCGGCCGATCAGGAGTACGTCCGGCAACGGCTCGCCGCGGCGGCCGAGAACCCCTTCAAGACGGTGGCTCCCAACCGGTTGCTGCCCGTCGGCGAATCGCCGCGGGCTGCGGGGACCGGTTCCTCGCCGCGTGAAACCCTGCCGGATTGGAGCACCGCGAAAAAAATCGACGTGATCGGCGGCGGCGACTGGAGGCTGTCCGAGCCCGCGGCACCGGCCGCCGGCGGATCGGTCAAACCGATCGCGCTGCCCTCCAAGACGAGCTTTTTCGAAAACGCGGCGGCGATGGCCATCGCCGGGACCGGCCGCTACGCGGCGGTCGGCTATACCTGCAAGCCGCCGGCGAGGGACGCCAAGGTCACCACGACCGTGGTGGTCTGCGACCTTGCGGAAGGTCTCTTGCTGGGCAGTGGCGCCGTGGAGGGCGAGCTCCTCGTTCCGATCGCGGTCCACGACAGCCGCGCGGAGGTCCTCATGCGGCGCAACGAGTCCGGCCTGGGTAATCAGGATTGCCTGGAGACCTGGACGATCGACGCTGCGGGCGTCAGCCGCGGCATGAAATGGGTCCCTTACGCGGACGAGAAGGATAGAGATCGCAACGTCACGTGGGCGGCCTATCTGGATGAGAATCGGCTGGCGACGTGCAGCGCAGGCGGCCGCCTGGCGATCTGGGATGTCGAAACAACGCGACCGATCTGCTATCTGGACGTCAAGGGGCGGCCTGCGCTCAGTCCCGACCGCAAGCACCTCGCGTTCCTGGTCGAGGGGCAGGTGGGCGTACTCGACGTGGAGGGCCAGAAGGTCGTGGCACTACAGGCCGCGCCGGTCAGCGGGGGCGTGCTGGCTTTTACGCCCAGCGGCAAGCGGTTCGTGACGCTGAGCGGGGCCGAGCTGTACGTGTGGGATTTCGCCACCGGCCAGCTTCAGCGGGAGTGCCGCCTGGAGGGCGTGCACGCTGGCGACGAGCTGCTCTGCCCCAGCGAGGAGCATCTTCTCGCCGGCAGTGGCCGGCTGTATGATTTTGTCAACCAGGTGAATGTCTGGGACTATCGGGGGTACCAGAAGGCGGGCATCGCCGGCGGCGTGTGCTGGTTGGCCGTCGTCGCCGGCGAGCGGCAGCCGAGCGCCTTGGTCCCCGCGCGATTGCCTCACGAGGGAGTTGCCGACAAGCTCGAGACGGCGATGGCCGATCCGGACTTCTTCGTGTTCAAGCCGGGCACAACGGTGAAGATCGACGTCGGGAAGATCGCCGACTCGGCCGCCCGCACCAAGGTCCAGGACGCGCTGGTCAAGAAGCTGGAGGCGCGCGGCTGCAAGGCGGGGGCGAATGGAACGATCACCCTCGCGGCCGGGGTGGAAGAAGCCGCCAAGAAAGCAGAATTGCGATATCGGAGTTTCGGCAGCTTCGGCTACGACAAGTATAAGATGACGAAATTCATCAGCCGGCTCGAGTTCATCTATGATGGAAAAACCGCCTGGAAATCGCTGGGCAACAACCTGCCCGGCTTCATCGTCCACCTCGGCAAGGACCAGACGATGAAGCAGTATATCAAGGAGCGGGAGAAGCCCAATTACGAGTACTTCGACCGTATCGAGCTTCCCAAGCTGTTGACCAAGCCGACCGGCGCTCCGACGCTCGGATCGTCGCAGGTGACGGTCTCGGGAATCCAGTGACGCGTGCGGCCGGTCTGCGGTCTGTCCTGTAAACGCGTCTCGTGCCAGCCGCATAACCACGGTCGCGCACGAGGCGGCGCTGCGGCGGCGGGCCTGCGGCCGGCCTGCCGCCGCGACGGCCGAGTCCTGATATGCAACAATTCGCTTCGCACCGCCCCAGGGCCGAACGGCTTGGTGCGGCCGTTGATCAGACCCGAGGAGATGCCAAGATGCCGAAATGGGGTGCGGTTCTGGGGAGTGTTTTCCTGTCCATCGGATTGCAGGCGGCGCGCGGCGCGGAAGCCCCTCCGCCCGTCGAGAAGGTCGAAATCGGCTCCGACCGAGCCTTCTCCGTCAACGGCAAGCCGTTCTTTCCCCTCATGGCCTGGCTCCAGGATGCCGAGAACTTCGCCGCGGTCAAGGCCTGCGGGATGAATACGACCGCCGGCTACTGGGGCGGGTCGAGCGGCACGGCCCACGTCGGCGAATACCTGGACAAGGTCTGGGAGGCGGGCCTCTACGGCGTGATGCCGCTCGACGCGCGCCTCAAGGGGCACCCCGGACTGTTGGCGTATATCCACGACGACGAGCCGGACCTGCCCCAGCAGGTCAACGATGCGGAAGTCGTCCCCGGCGCGGGGCTCCACGTCAACCGGAGCACGCCGCTGTGGAAGATCGTCGACGGCGTGACGCATAGCTGGTCGGTGCTCGACCCGATGGAAAAGGCGTCGATCACGATCCGCCTGAAGCAGCCGGTAACGGTGGAAAGCCTGGCCCTGTGGCTGACCGTCTCGCCGGGGCTGGCCGTGGCCAAGGAGGTCGCCTTCCAGGCCGCAGGCCGCGAGATTCTGCGGGCGACTCTCGAGAACAAGAGGGGCCGGCAGAAATTCCCCCTGGAGAAGCCGGCCACGTTCGACGCGCTCGAAATGACTGTCCTTTCCACCTACCCGGGAAAAAACCTGTGGGGCTCGATCAGCGAGATCGAGGGCTTTGACGCACAGGGCGAGAACCTGTTGCTCTCGCCGCTGCGGTACGAACCGCGGGCGGAACCGGCCAAGACGTTGGCGGCCTATGAGGCGATCCAGCGCGGCGATCCCGCCCGCCCAGTGTTTCTCACGCTGACCGGCAACTTCCACCCCCACTTCGGCAAGTGGACCGACGCGCAACGAACCGGACTCTATCCGCAGTACATCCGCGCCGCCGACGTGGTCGGTTACGACATCTATCCGATCTACGGCTGGAACAAGCCGGAGTGGATCCACCTCGTCTACGAAGCGACCAGGCTGCTGGCCGAGCAGGCCGGCCCGCGGCCCGTCTACGCCTGGATCGAGACGAGCCGGGGAGGGCAGTGGACCGGCGCGCTGGAGAATCAGAAGGAGGTGACCGCCGAGCACATCCGCGCCGAGGTCTGGATGTCGATTTGCGGCGGGGCCACGGCGATTGGGTATTTCACGCATGTCTGGAAGCCGGCGTACAGCCAGTTCGGCGTGCCCGAGGAGAACCGCCGGGCGCTGCGGGAAATCAACGGCCAGATTACCCGCCTGGCGCCGGCGATTCTCGGCCGGAAGCCGGCCGGGGCCGTGGAAATCGGGACCCAGGGCGATGCCAGGCTGGCTGCCCTGGCGCGGATGCACGGCGGCCAGTTGTACGTGTTTGCGGTCAACTACGACGAGCGCCTCGTGGACGCCGCCGCGCGGATTCGTGTCGAGGGGCTGGCTGCCGGCAGGGAGATCGAGGTCGTCGACGAGAACCGCTCCGTGCGTTCCGAGGACGGCTCGTTTTCCGATGCCTTCCGGCCGCTGGCCGTGCACATCTACCGCCTCAAGTGGTAGCGCCGGGCGTTGTCTAGGCGAGGTATTCGACGGGGAACTTCCAGGGCGGGCGGTACTCCGGCACCGCCAGCCTCGCCGCCTCGTCGTCGCCGACGATCCGCAGCGCGGCCGGATCGAACCGGATCGAGCGGCCGAGCCGCTGGGAGAGGTTGCCGAGGACGAGCGGGATGTCGACCCGCGAGTGATATTCGGGCGAGCAACTCGGCTGGCGGCGCGACTTGATGCACTCGATCCACTCCAGTTCATGCCCCGGCGACGGGGCGATCTGGTCGTCCGCGCCCGGCACGGTCTGGGGATCGAAGTACTGGCCTTCCGGGACGACTTCGTGGGTCCCGTAATTGGCGAACAGCGTTGCCTTGGAGCCGAAAAAGTAGATTCCCAGCCGCCGCGCCGGCGTTCCGCGGCCGAAGTCGAAACCGAAGCTGTTGATCGTCGACATCGACCAGGTCACCGTGCAGCCCGGATACTGGAAGACCATTTCCTGCACGTCCGGGGCGTCGCCATCGTCGTCGATGATGTAACGGCCCCCGGAGCAGGCGACCATCGTCGGGTAGCCCAAATCGAGCGCCCAGACCGGCAGGTCGAGAATGTGGGGCGCCATGCCGGGCGTCCAACCGCCGCTGTACGCCATGAAAGAGCAATGGTTGTAGGAGTTGGCCGCCAGCAGGGCATTGTAGGGGCGTTTCGGCCCGGGACCGAGCCACATCTCCCAGTCAAGGCCTTGGGGAACGGTCGTGTCGGGGTTCTTGCCGATCCCCGCGGGCCCCTGGTTCATCACGTTGAACGTCCGCACGCCGCTGACCTGGCCGATGTGGCCGGCGCGGACCTTCTCCACCACCCGGCGGTAGTTTTCCCCGGCGTGAATCTGCGTGCCGATCTGGCAGACCACTTCGTGGCGCTTGACGGCGTTCTTGACGGCAAGGCTTTCGCCCAGGTGGAGGGTCATCGGCTTCTGGAGATAGATGTCTTTGCCGGCTTGCGCGGCGTGGATGGCCACCAGCGCGTGCCAGTGGGGCGGCGTGGCCACGATCACCGCGTCGACGTTTTTGTCCGCCAGCAGGTCGCGGTAATCGGCGTATTCCTTCGCCTGCGGGAATTTCTCCAGCACGGCCTTGCGGCGCGCCTGCCAGACATCGCAGACCGCCGCCACGGCCACGTCGGGATGCCGCGCACAGTTGTCCAGGTTGCCCCGGCCCATGCCATTGCAGCCGATGATCCCGATGCGGATCGTCTTCGAGCCGGAGCTGTTCCCGGCGGCTCGGGCGGTCGCGAGAGCCGCGCCGGCGGCCGCCGAGGTTTCCAGGAAATGTCGTCGCGATACGGCGCTGGATGCCATGTTCGTTTCTCCTTGCTGGGTGCCATCGGACTTAGCAGGTCACGTGGATCAGGGCGGCTTTGCGCGCGGAACAGGCGTTGTATGCCTCGGCGAACTGGGGCGTGGGCAGCAATTCCACCTTGATCAGCCGCCGGCTGAGAAATTGCCGGGCCTCTTCATCGAGGTGCAACTGGTTCGCGTGGCCGGTGCCCACGAAGACGACCTCGGGCCCTCCCCGGCAGAGCTTGCGGACCTCCACCGCGTCGAGAATGTGCGTCGTGCCGTGGCGCTGTTTCACCTGGGCTTGCTTGCGCTTCTTGACCTTGCCGTCGACGTGGATCGTGACATCCGTGGAGAAGGTCTTCTCGCCGACAACGAGTTCGCCGGGGGTGGCATCGCCGATCTGCGGGTATGCGGGCAGAATCGAGTTCCGCTGTTTGAAGGGATTGCGGCCGGCCTTGGTTGCCGCCAGCGCCGCGGCCCCGAGGACAACGGCGTCGTCCCCGAGCGCCGAGAGCGCGACATGCCCGCCGCTGCGCGCGCCGGCAAGCTGGTCGGATGCGAGGATTGCGTCGATGATCGGGAGCATGAAGCCGCCGCAGGCTTCGACCACGCCGCCGCCGAGCACAATCACTTCGGGGTCGAGCAGATGGCGGACCGAGAGGCAGGCGTAGCCGAGCACTTCGGAAGCCTTGTGCATGACTTCGGTCACCAGGGCGTCGTTGGCGTCGAGGGCGTCGCGGAGCATCTTGGAACGGATGATCGACAGCTCGCCGCCGACGAGTTCCGTCAGCACGGTGGCGCGCCCTTCGGCCACGGCCGCGCGGATCTCGCGCTCGATGGCCGATCGGCTGGCCAAAGCCTCGAGGCATCCGCAGTTGCCGCAGCCGCACTGCGGCCCGCCGATCTGGCTGACGATATGCCCGATCTCGCCGGCGGACTCCCGCGCGCCGGCCCAGAGCTTGCCTTTGCGGACAATCCCGCTGCCCACGCCGGTTCCGACGAGGATCGTGATCGAGCTGGTGGTGCCGCGCGCCGCGCCGAGCCAGGATTCGCCCAGGGCCCCCAGGTTGCAGTCGTTGCCGAGGGCGACGGGCACACGGAAGCGGTCCTCCAGGTAAGGCCCGATCCGGACGCCCGACAGACTCATGTTCGGGGTCACCACGACCAGCCCGCGCTGCGGGTCGACGACGCCGGGAATGGCGATTCCCAGGGCGGTCAGCCTCGCCGGCTCGAACGCATTGCCGCGCATCGTCTCTTCGGCCGCCGCCACGACGGCCGCCAGAACGCTGTCGGACTGGCCGTCGCGGGGCGTGGGGCCGCGGTGCCGCGACAAGACGGAACCCGACTGGGTGACCAGCGACGTTTGGATTTTCGTTCCCCCGACGTCGATGCCCAAATAGACGCCCGCAGCCGCCGCCCTGCCATCTCTTCCGTCCATCGCGAGTTTCTCCGAGGATTTTGTTTCCCGTCATTCTTGCCGACCCGCCCCGCCCCTGTAAAGTAGCGTACCGGCCGCGGGGATTCTTTTGCCGGCGGCCAGGTCCTGATATATTGGCTTTGTACCCTGGGGGGTCGGAGGGTTTGGACCAGCAGATACGGGTCTGGCCACGGAGAATCCCGTCATGCACGCCGTCTGTGTTTACGTACACGTCAAGCCAGAGAATCGGGCCGAGTTCCTTGCGGCCACTTTGGAAAACGCCCGGCTAACGCTGGCGGAGCCGGGCAACCTGCGGTTCGACGTGATCCAGCAGGCTGACGATCCGAACCGATTCGTTCTCTACGAGGTTTATCGCGACCCGGCTGGCATGCAAGCCCACAAGGAGACCGCCCATTACGCCCAATGGCGCGACGCGGTTGCCCCTTGGATGGCGGAGCCGCGCCGCGGAGTCGCGCACCGGGCCCTGTTTCCGGAGACGGCCGCGGGCTGGCGCAGCGGAGGCTGAGCCATGCGTTGCGGGGGACCAGCCCAGGCCACGATGAGAGCCGTTCTGCGATGAAACCCGAAACCGTTGGACGTGCCATGGAGGTGTTGCTGGTCGAGGACGACCTGGAGGACGCCGGCCTGGCGTTTGAGGCCCTCAGGCGGGGCGAGGTCCCCTGCCGGATCAGCCTGGTTCGCGACGGCGAGGAGGCGCTGGAATTCCTCCGCCGCGTCGGCCGTTACGCCCGCGTGCCGCGGCCGGACATCATCCTCTTGGACATCCAGCTTCCCAAACTCGACGGCCGCGGGGTCCTCGCCCAAGTCAAGGCCGATGAATCGCTGAAGACGATCCCCGTTGTGGTGATGACGGTCTCGCGGACCCACGAGGAGATCCTCAAGAGCGAGAACCTCCACGTCGAGAGCTATCTGACCAAGCCGTTCGACCTCCCGCAGTTTCTTGCCGTGGTCAAATCCCTCCGCCGCTACCTGCTCGACGACGTGATCTTGCCCCATGAGGCAAGCGGTCCGGGCGCGTAGCCGCGCGCGTCTATTGGCCGATCGCCTCGAGTGCCTCGGCGGCGGCCTTGCGCACGTCCTCATCCGGATCGTCAAGGGCCTTCTTGAGGGCCTCGCCCGCCCGCTTGTCGGTCTTTCCGAAGCAGCGCAGTCCGGACACCGCCTCCTTGCGGAAGCTGGCCTCCGAGTCGCCGAGGCCGGCGATCAGGACCGGCAGGGCTTTTGCACAGCAGGTGGGGCATTCGGGGTGGATGTACGCCAGCGCCCACGCGCTGATCAGCGCCAGGGCGTGGTCCTCGTTCTCCAGGAGGGCGAGCAGCGCCGGCTTGGCATCGATTGCGTCGCGGCCGATCCGCCCAAGCGCGTAGGCCGCGGCAAAGCGATCCCGGTCGGGGCTTTCCAGGGCCTCGGCAAGGGCGGGCACGGCGGCCTTGGCCGCCGGCCCGATCTCCGCCAGGGCCATCATCGCCTCGTGGCGGGCGGCCGGGTCTTTGTCCGCGAGCACCTTGACCAGCCCGTCGACCGCCGCCGCCGCCTCGGGGCCGAGGTGGCCCAGGATATAGCAGACATAAGGCCGGGCGGCCTCGATCTCCAGCGTGCCGACCAGCCGCGGGACGATCTGCGGTCCGAGCGTCGCGATCGCGTCGAGCATCGCGATCAGCGTCTTCTCGTCGGCTTTGTTCAGGGCTTCGAGGATGATCGGGCGGATGATCTGCGGCTCTCCGTCGAGAGACTCCAGGCCCTTGGCCGCGGCGAGCCTCACCCGGGGATCGTCGGATTGAAGCGAGGCGATCAGCAGGGTCACCGCCTTGCGGACATAGCGCTTGTCGCCGGGATGCAGCCTGGCCAGCGCCCAGGCGCTGACCGTCTTCTCCACCGGCCGGCCGCCCTCCGCCTTGGCGATCAGCTTCGACACGGCGCCCGAGGTGACCTTTCCGATCCTCCCCAGTGCGTAGATCGCGGCAGCCGAGTGGAGCGGATCGTCGATCATCGACTCCAGGCCGGGCAGGGCCGCGGTGGCCGCCTCGCCGATTGCCGCCAGCGCCAAGGCCGCCTCCCGCCGCATGGCGGGATCTTCGCTGTCGAGCAATTTCACCAGGGCGGGAACGGCCTCCGGGATTTGTGGCCCAAGTTCGCTGACTACCAGCGATGCCCAGTAGGCCGTCTCCTTGTTTTCGAGGGCGCTGAGCAACAGTTCCTTGGCTGCGATCCCCTGGTCGGCCACCGCGCCGAGGACGCGGGCGCGGACGGCCGGGTCGGGGTCCTTGAGCAGGCGGGCCAGGACCGGCAGCATGACTTTCGGTCCCGGGCGAATACTGGCCAGCGCCTCGATCGCCTCGCGGCGGACCATCGGATCGGCGTCCCCGCCCGCCAGTCCGGCGAGTTCCTCGGCCGCCGGCCTGGCGGAAGCCCCGATCGCCCCGAGGGTCTCGGCCGCATGGGCGCGAACATCGGCCGAAGCGGCCTTGAGCAGCCCGATCAGCGCGGGCACGGCGGCGGCCGCATCGGCCCCCTTGGCCTCAAGCGCCACGAGGGCCTCGATCTGAGAGGCGGTGTCGGCGGCCTGCAAGGACGCAATCAGATCAGCGACCGGCCGCTCGGCGGCGGGGCCCTGAGCGGCACAACACACTATCCCCATCATTAGAGCGATCAAGGTAGGCCGTTTCATGTTCTACTCCCATTCTGATTGGTGGCTTGGCAAGGCGCCCTGGACGCTTCCCGCCTCGAGCGCCCCCCGGGCGTCATCAAGGCCGGCGCTCCGCCGCGAAGAAGCGGACCCACGCTCGCGGTGAGCATTCCCCCACTTCCAACGCCGCGAATTGACATCCCGAGAATTGCCAACATTATAGCCCCTGGATCAGGCAGGGGAACCGCCACCTGGCCAGGAAATCAGCGGGAAGAAACCGCCCCTTGCCGGAAGTCGGAGCGAAACGGATACCCCACCTGTCGGTGGGGCATCTCGACGGGCCGTCGAAAATTCGTAGAATCGTGGCAAGCGACGCTGCTCTGCCGAAACCAGAGAGCGCGCGGCGGGAGTTTATACTTTGGAGTGAACCGGCGGGATGCCCCGGACAGTCAGGAGTTGACCTGTGATGAGAAAGATGGCAGTCGGAGGATTGTTGATTGTTGGCGTAGGAGCGTCGCTCGCCTTGGGCCAGTTCTACGGCGGCGCCTACTTCGACAGCAGAGCGTCAACCGTTGGTGAGAGCTACGCTCGGGGAATGGCGGATGTGGTCCGTTCACAAGGCGCCGCCAACCTGATGAATTCCCGGGCGGCGGTCAACATGACCGAAGCGGCGCGCCTCGACATGGAGAATCGGGAGCAGTGGACGGACACCTACTTCCAGATGCGCCAGAAAAACAAGGAGTACCGTGCGGCGGAGAAGCGCCCACGCTCGACCCGTGAGGATTGGGTCCGCTACGCCGCGGCGGGCAAGCCCCAGCCGCTCAGCCCCAGCCAGTTGGATTCCGTCACCGGCAAGATCAAGTGGCCACGGGTGCTGATGCGCCCCGAGTTCGAGGCGAGCCGCGCGGAACTCGATGCGCTGTTTGCGAAGCGCGCCGCTTACGGTGAAGGCACCTGGGACGAATACTCGCTGATCGCGGAGACGATCCGGGCGGCCGAGCAAGAACTGAAGGACATGATTTCCCAGGTGCCGCCGCAGGAATACATGGTGGCCAAGCGGTTTCTCGAGAGCCTGGCCTTCGAGAACCGCATGCCGGCGAGTTGAACGACCGCGGCGCCGCCTAGCGCTTTGAGAACTGGGTGCCGCGCCGCGCCCCGCGAAGACCGTACTTCTTACGCTCTTTCATGCGGGCGTCGCGGGTCAGCAGCCCCTCGGAGCGCAGGCACGGCTCCAGCTCGGGATCCATGACCTTCAGCGCCCGGGCGATTCCCAGCTTGCAGGCGTCCGCCTGGCCGGTCAAGCCGCCACCGTGGATGCGGATCACCACGTCGACCTGTCCGAGGACTCCCGTCGCCTTCAGCGGGGCGAGCGCCGCCTCGCGCTGCTGCTCGTTGCGGAAAAACTCGTCGAGCGGGCGCTCGTTGATCAGAATCTGTCCACCCCCGTGGCGAACCCTGACCCGGGCAACAGAACTCTTGCGACGCCCCGTTCCAAGGAAATCGTCCGTTCCCCTACGTTCGATCGTTGCTTCTGACATCGGTCTTGATCCCGTCTGGTTAGGGCCTATTTCGTGTCGCCGCCGAGCTCAATCGCCTCGGGCCTCTGCGCCTGATGCGGATGTTCCGGTCCGCAATACAGCTTGAGCTTTTCGAGCATGCAGCGGGCGAGCTTGTTCTTGGGCAGCATCCGGCGGACCGCATCGTGAAGGATCGCCTCGGGCTTCTTCTCAAATCGCTCCCGCGCCGTCTCGCTCCGCAGGCCCGTGTAGCCCGTATACCACGTATACCGCTTCGCGTCCCATTTGTTGCCGGTGAAGACCACCTTGTCGACGTTCAGGACGATTACGTAATCCCCCGTGTCGACATGGGGGGTGTACGTGGGGCGGTGCTTGCCCATGAGAATTACCGCAATCTCGGTTGCCAACCGCCCGACCGCCTTGCCGGCGGCATCCACGACCCACCACTTGGGCTCGACCTCGGCCGGCTTGGCCATATATGTCTTCTGCATTGCCATCTCTCGCCTGCGCCCGCCCGGGGCGCGCTCCAATCGGGGCTAACGATTTTCTTTCGCGTGCTGCCACGGAAAACGCCCCGCTTTCACGGCAAACACGCCTCTCAGGTCGTCCGGGGCGAAGGCTCGCGCGAAGCCGAGACACTTCTCGGCGACCGAGCACTCCCCTGGCCTTGCTGTTCGTGAAGATGCAAAACGCATAATTTACCTTCTTATCGGCTTGCGGACAAGGTGGCGCAAGCGGCGCGCCCAAGAAAGCCCCCGAATTCACGGCGTGCCACCCAGATGGGCTATTTTCGCTGATTCCGCCGGATGGATAATGGATGGTTCGCCATCGCGGGATCGCCCTGGCAAGAAGGCACGCCGCGCTGCGGAGGCCGGCCCGCGGGGGACCGTCCCCGATTTCGCCGCGCGGGCTTCGGGAGTCATCCAGGGGCGTGCGCCGGCCGCCAGGGGCGGCACGCTGCCGCGAGACGCTGGATGCTCGGATATCCCCAGGTTCTGGATCGTTGTGGGAAAATAGCATGATCGTTGGAGTCGCCAAAGAGGTTTTTCCCGGAGAACGCCGCGTTGCCCTGGTGCCGGCGATCCTTCCCAGCTTGACCAAGGCCGGCCTGGAGGTCGTGATCGAGGGCGGCGCGGGGGTGGAAGCCGGCTACTGGGACCAGGCTTACCAGGAAAAAGGAGCCCGGATCGCCGCCAGCCGCGACGAAGTGCTGGCCGCGGACATCCTCCTGCTGGTACGCATGGCCGGGGCCGCGGGCGAGCACGCGGGGTGGAATGGCGCCCGCCCGAAGCCCGGCGCGGTTGCGATCGGCACGGCCGACCCGCTCGGCAGTCCCGCGGCGGCGCTTGAGGCCGCGCAGTGCGGCGCGACGCTGTTTTCCCTCGAATTGCTCCCGCGGATCACCCGCGCGCAGAGCATGGACGTCCTTTCGTCGATGGCGACGATTGCCGGCTACCGCGCGGTTCTCCTGGCGGCCACCGCGCTTCCCAAGATGTTTCCAATGATGATGACCGCCGCCGGGACGATCCGGTCCGCCAGGGTGTTCGTGGTCGGCGCGGGCGTCGCCGGATTGCAGGCGATCGCCTCGGCGCGCCGGCTCGGCGCGATCGTCTCGGCCTACGACGTCCGCCCCGCCGTCAAGGAGCAGGTGCACAGTCTGGGCGGAAAATTCCTGGAAATCCAGATCGATGTCTCTCAGGCCGAGGGCCAGGGGGGATACGCCCGGCAACTCGACGAGGCCACGATCAAGAAACAGCAGGAACTGATGTTCGGCGCCGTCGCCGAGAGCGACGTGGTGATCACCACCGCCGCCGTGCCGGGCAAGAAGGCCCCGCTCCTGGTCACCGCGGAGATGGTCCGCAAGATGAGCCCCGGCTCGGTCGTTGTCGACCTGGCGGCCGAGCGCGGCGGCAACTGCGAGTTGACCCGGCCGGGAGAAACGGTCGTCGACCATGGCGTGACGATCCTCGGACCAACCAATCTGCCCGCCGAAATCCCCTACCACGCCAGCCAGATGTACGCCAAGAACATCGCCACGTTCCTCCTGAACATGGTCGACCAGGGGCAGTTGAAGCTCGACATGGACGACGAGATCATCCGCGAAACGCTCGTCGCCCGCGACGGCAAGATCGTCCATCCCCGCGTCCTCGAGGCGCTCGAAATGCGGCAGCGGGCAGGGGCGTAGCAGCGGCCCGCCGGGGCAGCCATGTCTCCCATACCGGCGGATTGCCCGGAGCATCGCCCGGCCGTTCTCCGGCTCGACGCCGCGGTGAATCGTGTTGTCTGGGCGACCGATCCGACGACTCCCCACTTCCGCGCTTCTTCGCGCCTGGCCGGCCCGAATTGTGTGGGCCTGGCAAGCCGCAAATAACGGATCGGAAGATTCGAAAAAGCTGGCATAAGGCCCGGCCGCGCGGTAGGTTCAAGCGGGTTCCTGCCTTCCTGAGTCGGGAGACTTCCATGATCCGATCAACGAGAACCGTTCTCCTCCGGCACGCTGCCGCGCTCGTTGCGCTCGCCTTCGTCGCGAACGCGGCCGGCGCCGAAGTCGAGTGCAAGGCCAAAGACACGCTCACCGCCGTGGAGATGGAGCCCGGCGACCAGGTCCGCTTCCAACTCCGCGATGGCCGGCCGGTTACGCTTCTGTTGGAGGATACCGGCGCGGCGATCGTCGAGAAGGTCGTCCCCGGCGGGATCGTCTATCGTTTCTCGGCCAGCGTGCGGATCGACGGCCAGCCGATGACGCTCGAGCGATTTGTCTGCTCGCAGGAGTGTTTCTACGAGCCCTACGTCGTCAACGGCCTGCGGATCTGGCTGGACATCGTCAAGGATGTCTTTGACCTGATCCCGGTTCGCTACCCGCGCCAGGGCAACCTCCGGTGCCGGCCGCGCAAATCGGCCCGCCTGGCACTCCAGGACGCCTCCCTGCGGATTTGCCCGGAGGAAGTCAACCTCTGGATCGAACACGAGCCGAGCACGCTCGACGTGGGCCGGTGCTACAACGGCGACGACTGCTACCTGGGGCCCTACCTGGGCGAGGCCTGCCACGTCGGGATGGACATCAACCAGCCGAAAGGGAGCGTCCTGTTCACCCCGATCGCGCTGGATACCCAGGCCTATTTCAACAGCCTGGCGATGGGACACAACAATAACCGCTGGCGGGGGATTCGCCGCTGGGACAACGGCGACGTGTGGGCCCTGCAAAGCCACCACCTGATCAAGCTGCTCATCGACGAGAAAACGCCCTTGGCCTCCGGCACAAAATACGCAACAACCGCCGGCGTCCACGTGGGCAGCCATCAGCACACCCATTTTGAATTCAAAATCGGCCGGCCGCGCGCCGGCTCGGCTGGCGATCCGGCGTCGATCGCCACGCCGATCGATTTCGACGACGATTCCGCGCTCGCTCAACAGCAGCCCGAGGTTTTGCATCTCGATCCGTGGATTGTCTTCTGGCAGGCTTTCGAGGACCGGAAGACGCGGCGCGGCGCGCTGCGGGCGGCAATCAGGCCGTTCGGGCCAACGCGGGCGGGCCAGCCGGCGGCGTTCTCGGCCGAGGGTTCCCGCCCGGGGCCGGACGGCAGGCGATTGCAGTATTTTTGGACGTTTAGCGACGGAGGGTCAGCGCTCGGCGCTTCGGTGACCCACGTATTCCCGCGACCGGGCGTCTATTCCGTCTGGCTGACGGTTGACGACGGGGCGGGGCTCGACGCGGCACGCGGCTGGATCACGGTCCGTGGCGATCCGCTCAGCGGCGCGGCGCTGAGGCTCACGGCCGCGGACGAGCCGTCGTTTCGACCCTGGCCGGTTCGTGCCGCCGCCGTCTACGGCCCGCCGGTCAAGACCATCCCGCGCACGCTGCGGTTCCTCGCCCGGCCGTCGCGACCGGCGCCGCAAGGCAGGATCGTCCAGTTGGAGGGCCTTGGGGCTGCCCCGGGCGAGCAGTTGCGCGTTGAGATCGAAGAAGGGGCGGCTTCGTGGCTTCGCGTACAGCACAAACGGGAGGATCGCCGAGCGTGGCTGGATGTCCGCGCCGATTCCGGCAGACTGGCCAGCGGTGCATACCAGGCGCTTGTTCGCGTCTCCAACGAGACAAGTGGGACCAGCCCGGACTGGTTTCGCGTGGAACTGGTCGTCGCGGGCGACCAGCCGGCCGAGAGCGTGACGGTCGACGATCGCGATGCGGGATTCTACGCGACGCCCGATTTCTGGGTCGGGCACCGCTTCTGCCGCTGCCCGGAGAAGAAGCGCGGATACGGCGGATTCTATCTGACCAACGGCGGCCGAGCCGCTGCCGGTGAGTTCGTCCGCTTCACGCCCGACCTGCGCGCCGGGGCCTACGAGGTGGCGTTGAGCGATCAGACACCGTTTTCCGCGGGCGGCGAGTTTGATGTCCGCGTGCGGCATGCAGAGGGCGAGAAGGTGGTCCGCATGCGCCCCGCGGAGAGCCGGTCGATCGGCAGTTTCACGTTTGAGGAGGGGATGGACGGATTCGTGGAAATCCTCGCCGAGGGCTCGAAAGGGCTCGTGATCGCCGATGCCGTCACGTTTCGGCCGTCGCGGTGAAGCAGATGCGCCGCACGCCCGGCGCGCCGCCAATCGCCGTGGGATCAAATCAGAGCCCCGCGCGCCGCGAACGCGGGAGTCTCCGCCTCCCGCCTGTTCAGTCTAAGATTTCGGAGAACACCGAGGAAAACCGATGAAAAACGCATTCGTTTCCCTTGCGCTATTGTGTGGCCTTCTCTTCTTGGGGACGGCGCTGGCCGAAGAATCCCGAGTCGCAATCGATGGCGATTTTGCGGGCGGGAACATCAAGGTCGACTCGATCGAAGGGGATGTTGTCAACCTTCGCCCCGACCTGCGGGATACGCGGGGCGACTGGTTCTACTTCGCCTTCCGCGTCAGGCACGCCCAGGGGCGCACGCTCCAGTTCGTCTTCGATCACGACAACCGGGTGGGCGCTCGGGGGCCGGCCGTCAGCCTCGATGGGGGGAAGAGCTGGAAGTTTCTCTCCGACAAGCCGGGGTTCAATTCCCGCCAGTTCCGCTACGAGTTTGGGCCGGACGACAAGGACGTCCGATTTGCCACCAGCTTTGTCTATACCCAGGCCGACTGGGACCGGTTTCTGTCGAAACGGCCTCGTCTGAAAACGTCCGTGCTCTGCAAGTCCCGCAAAGGCCGCGACGTGGAGCTGCTCCGGCTGGGCAATGCCGAGGCCAGGTTCGGCTGCGTTCTGACCGCTCGTCACCACTGCTGCGAAATGATGGCCAACTTTGTCATCGAGGGCATTTTGGAGGAGGTCCTCTCTGGCAGCGGCGACGGCGCGTGGCTTGCCGAGAACGTGAGCCTTTTCGTCGTTCCGTTCGTTGACAAGGATGGAGTGGAGGAAGGAGACCAGGGGAAGAATCGGCGGCCGCATGATCACAATCGCGATTACCATCAGGCGATTTATCCCGAAATCCGGGCGATCAAGCAACAGGTTCCCGAGGCGATGCAGGCCAAGGATTACATCTTCCTTGATCTTCATTGTCCCTGGCTCCGCGGGGGCAGGTACAACGAGGCGCTGTATAGCCCGGGGCCGGAATCGCCGAAGATGATCGCGGCTCTGAAGCGTTTCAGCGACCTGTTGGAAGCCCGCCAGAAGGGCGCGATCATTCCGTACAAGGAGAGCAACAACCTGCCCTTTGGCCAAGGCTGGAACACGACGTCGAACTACAATCCAGCGCCCGGTGCCCAACCGCAGATGGCCTCCAAGACCTGGGCGGCCACGCAGGAGAACTGTCTCTGGGCGGGGACATTTGAGGTCCCATACGCCAACGCCGAAGGCGCTGTTGTTGACGACGTGAGCTGCCGCGAGCTGGGACGCAACATGGCGAAGTGCTTTCGCCAATTCTTGCGGCAACCTGGAAGGCCCCAGCCGGGCATGCCCGAAGAGGCGGACTTCTCTGCCGTGCAGGATCCGCCAGCCCGCAAGTGAAATCGCCGCGCTGCGCGGCGCGGGCCGTCTCCCGGTCCGTTGCATTCTTCAGCAGATTGGGCGACAATCAGGACTGGGTCGGTTGGGGAGCGGCCGGCCCCCGATGCCTCACCCGTTAAGGGGGGGCAATCGGGAATTCCCGGACAAAGACAGAGGCCAGGCTCCGAGCGCAGCGGACTGCCCATCAAGTCACCGTTTGGTTCGGGCCGTTCATGAGGGCTACCCGGAACGTGTCAGACGTATCTCTCCAGCCCATCCTGGTTCTGCTGAGCCAATCCGCCGGCGGAAACCCTTCCCAATACATGGTGGAGAAGAGCTTCGAACGCCATCAATTGGACTGGCGCTACCTCACGGTTGAAGTGGCCGCCGAGGCGATCGGTGACGCCGTCCGCGGCATCCGGGCGATGGGCTTCCTCGGCGGCAACTGCGCCCGGCCCCACAACCGGCTCGCCGGCCGGTTTCTCGATCGCCTCGGGCCCGTCGCGGAACGCTCCGGTTCGGTCAACGTGATTCTGCGTGACGAGGGGCGGCTGGTGGGCGAGAACACCGAAGGCAAGGGCATGCTCAAGTCGATCGAAGCCTGCCGCGGCGCCCCTCCGCAACGCGTCCTGCTGTTTGGCGCCGGCGACCTGGCCCGGGCGGCGGCCTGTGAACTGGCCGACGCCGGGGTCGAGCTGATCGTTGTCGTCAATCGCGATGCCACACGCGCCCAAGCCCTCTGCGAGATGCTCGGCGAAAGGCCCGGACTTTCCGCGCGTGTCTCCCCCTGGGAGGAATCGATCCAATTGCCCGAAGGATTCGACGTTCTGATCAACGCCACCCCGGTCGGCAGCCAACCCGACAACGGCCGTCTCCCCTTCGACTGGGAGTCGCTGGCGACTGGGGCGACCGCGGTCGACGCCAACCTTCAGGACACCCGTCCTCGGCTTCTGGTCGAGGCGTCCGAGCGCGGGCTTTCCCTGGTCAACGGGTTGGACATTTTCCTCGAACAGGCCGTGCTCAACTTCCGCCTCTGGACCGGCCTGGAGCCCGAGCGGACCGTGATGCGCGAGTCGGTCGAGGAATTCCTGGAACTCTAGAGCCGGCGGGCTCCGCGTCACGCGCCGTCGATCCGCTCGATTCGCGAGATCGCCCCCCCGTTTGCCAAGCGCGTGCGGATCCTCTCGCCCGGCGCCAGGGAGGATGCGTCGCGGACCACCTCGCCGCTCGGCAACCGCTCCGTGATGCTGTAGCCGCGGCCGAGGACGGCCAGCGGGCTGAGCGAGTCGAGCTGCGCGGCGGTCGCATCGAGCCGTCCCCGAGCGGTCCGCAGCAAGTTGGCCATCGCCCTGGTCTGCCGCGCTTCCAGTTCATCGACCCGCCGGGCCCGCTCGAAGACCATCTCCAAGGGGCGGCGAAAGACGCGCCGCCGCGCAAGATTCTCCAGCCGCGCTGCGGCGGCCGCCAGACGCGAACGGAGCGTCGCCGCAAGCCGCCTCTGGACTTGGCGCAAGCGGATCGCCAACTCCTCCGCCGCCGGAGCGACCCGCTCGGCGGCCTCGCTCGGCGTCAACGCGCGGACGTCGGCCACCAGGTCGGAAAGCGTCACGTCGATCTCGTGTCCCACGGCCGAAACCACCGGCACCCGCGAGGCGTGAATCGCCCGAACCACGACCTCCTCGTTGAACGCCCAAAGGTCCTCCAGGCTCCCGCCTCCGCGGGTCACCACCAGGCAGTCGGGCGGCTCCGCCAACCGGTTGACCTCGCCGATCGCGGCCGCGATCTCCGCTGCCGCCCCCTCCCCCTGCACGCGGACCGGAACGATCCACACGTCGGCCCCCCGCCAGCGGCGGCGGAGCACCTCCAGGAAGTCGCGGATTGCCGCCCCGGTCGGGCTCGTCACCACGGCGATCCGCCGGCAGTACGCCGGCAGCGGTTTCTTGAGCCGCGGATCGAAAAGCCCTTCCGTGGCCAACTTGTCGCGCAATTGCCGGAAGGCCAGCTCCAGGGCCCCGATCCCCTTGGGATGAATCTCGCGAATCACCAATTGATAACGGCCGCGGGGCGGATACACATCCAGATGCCCCAGGCAGACGACCTCCAGCCCATCGTGCGGGGCAAACGGCAGCCGCGCGGCCACGCTCCTCCAGATCACGCCGGCCAGTTGGGCCTCCTCGTCCTTGAGCGTCAGGTAGCAATGCCCCGAGCTGGGCCGGGAGAAGTTCGAGATCTCCCCCTCGACCCAGACATTGGGGAAGCTCCCCTCGAGAAGCCCCTTGATCTGGGCGGTCAGCTCTCCGACGGTCAGCGTTCGCGGTTCTTCTTCGCCATCCTGCCCCGAGAAGAGTTCAAGTTGGACCATCGCCCTGCTCCATCACTGTCCGCCGTTCAAGAAACCCGCAGCGGTGCGGGCAACGGCAGTCTCCCGCCGCCCGCACGGTCGGGCCAGTATTTTCGCCACTCCGATTCTACCCCCTTGTGCCGCTCACGCTGCCGCATCGGCGTCCAGCGCGGTTCGAGCCCGCCCCGGGCAGACCGCCGCCGCGCGGTACCACCGCATCGAATAGGGCTGGACAGGCCCCGGCCATGCGGCATATTGCCCCAGCTTGTGATTGCCGCGGCGGGCCCATTCCTCGGCCTCGCGCGTCAAGTGGTTCAGCAGATGCTCGATCCGCCCGCGAAAATGCTCCACCCCGGCCCGGCCCAGGCCGGCCGGCACCTGGATTTCCGGGCTGAGGATCGCCCGAGCCCGGCTTCCGGGACGCGGAATCGCAAACCGATCCCAGCTCTTCACGCGCCACGGCCGGTCGAATCCCATGCCCAGGGCGACCAGCGGCATTTGCAGCTTCGAAGCCAGGTAGACCGCCCCTTGAGCCAACCTGCGGCGCGGGCCGCGGGGGCCGTCCGGGGTGATCGCCAGATGCGTCAATTCGCCCTGGTCGAGCAACTGCCGCAGGGCGGATGCTCCGCCCCGCCGGGTCGAGCCGCGAACCACGCCGAACCCCCCCAGCCGCGCCGCCTCGTTGAGAATCCCGGCGTCACGATGCCGGCTCAGCAGCATCGCCAGTCGGCAGTGCCCGCGCATCTGAAACGGCAGCAGGATATATTCGTGCCAGAAGACGTAGATGCGACGCGTGCCGGCGGCGGGAAAGGCTGGGTCGGCCGCCGGATCGTAGTATGCCACCTGGGTGTCGAGCGTGTCCAACCAGGTCCGCACCGCCAGCCGGGCGAGCAGTCCTCCGTAGGCATAAATTAGCGGATGGTCGAGTTTCATGATGGCGGCCTCCCTGTCGCCGTAGTCAGAATGCATCCCGCGATCACGCTGCAAACCTCCTTCGGCCGGCGCGACGCCCCCGCGCCGCCGGCCCTGAAGTCAGGCTACGTGCCGTCGGGCCAATCGCCCGAAAACACCTCGACCGCCGGCCCGGTCATGTAAACATGATTGTCCCCGGCCCATTGCAGGCGGAGGTCCCCGCCGGGCAGGTGGGCGACGATCTCCCGCTCCGTTCGTCCCGAGAGGACTCCCGCCACGCAGACGGCGCTGGCGCCGGTCCCGCAGGCAAGGGTCTCGCCCGCCCCCCGTTCCCAAACCCGCATGCGGACCTCGCCGGGCGACAAGACGCGGACGAATTCGGCGTTCACGCGGTTGGGGAAATGCCGGTCGCGCTCGATCACCGGCCCGATGCCGAACACCAACTCGTCCGTCAATTCATCGACGAAGGTGACGCAGTGGGGGTTGCCCATCGAAACGCAGGTGACCCGGAACGTCCGCCCGGCAATCTCCAAGGGGGCATCCACGACGCGCTCTCCCGGCCAGGTTGTGGGAATCCTCTCCGGCTCCAGGATCGGCTCTCCCATGTCGACCCGCACCCGCTCGATCTTGCCGTTCTCTTCATCCAATTCCAGCGAGAGAACGCCCCTTCCGGTCTCGATCTTCAACTCCTTCTTGCGGGCGATCCCCTGCTCGTACACATACTTGGCCACGCAGCGAATCGCGTTGCCGCACATCTCGGCTTCCGACCCGTCGGCGTTGAACATCCTCATCCGGGCGTCGGCCGACTCCGCCGGGCAGATCAGCACCAGTCCATCGCCGCCGATCCCGAAATGGCGGTCTGAAACGCGCCGCGCCAACGCCCCCGGGTCGTCCGGCATTCTCTCGTGGAAACAGTCGACATAGACATAGTCGTTGCCTGCCCCGTGCATCTTGGTGAATCGCATCGTCGATTGGTCCAGGTCTGGTTTTCAGTTTTCAGTTGTCCGTCTTCCGCTTTCAAATTCTCTCAGCCGGTCAGATCGAGCTGGCTGCCGCTCTGGCCGGTCGGGTCCTTGCCGCTCGGGCTGTCCGCGGGCGGTCTCTGGTCCGCGGCGGTTTGCGGCCCTGGGCCGGACGTGTTCTCCCATAGACGGCGGCCGTCGGCATCGCGCTGGCCGGTATGGTGGTCTTCGCCGTCGGCCTGGCCGACCCCGGCGGCCATCTCCGCCTTCTGGTCGTTCTGCGTCTTCCGCCGCTGGGCGGAAGCCCCCTGCTGGACCTGATCCGGTTCCGACCCTTTCGTTTGCGCAATGGGCGTACCGGCTGCACTGGCGGCCAGCCCGCCGAGCGGACCGATGCTCATGCGGCACCTCCTCGTGTTGGGACCGCCGCGCTTCCGGCGGTCGGATGCCCCGCGGTTTGGTGTTTCGTCACGTGAAGCCCCAGCGCGCCCCTCCGGCCGCTCGATCGGCGTCTTTCGTCGTGTCCGCGCACTTGGAGGGAAGCCGCCTTCAATGTCTGCCCGGCGCGGTTCGCCGGTCCGCTTCCCAGGCGCGGAAATCCGGGAACGCTCCCGGCGTTTGCACGGGGATCTGTAGGTCCTTTTGGAGTTGTTCGATCATCCGGTTCATCGCCGGCAAGGGCTGGCGGACGATCTTCGGATTGGAGGCCGGCCCTTCCACGTGGATCACTACGATCTGGTCGCCGGCGTTTCCGAGCAGCTCCCGCAAGATGGGCAAGTTGCGGTCGCCGCGTCCGAGCCGCGTCCCGAACGTCAGGTTCAGGTTGCGGTTGAAGTCCATCTCCCCGGCGCCCTCCAGGCTGATCGCGTCGCCCTTGAAGTTGATCCGCGCCAGGTAGATGTGATCGCCTTCGATCACGAAATCGATGTCGCTCTCGCTGAACGCGCTTTTGTCCGGCTCGCGGATGCTGAGAATCTTCAGCAGCGAGATCATCAGCGGGAACTGGTAGATGTCCGCGTCGCGGAGGCGGATGTTGCCCCGCCCGGCGAGCGAGTTGAGGCTCCGCCCCTGGCCCCAGACCTCGACATTGGCGAAGACTTTTCCCCGCAAGGCCTGGCGGCCGGAAAGCAATTCCTGGGCCGTTCTTGCCAGGTCGGCTTCGGCAAGCCGCCCCATCAAGCGGTAACTCGGCACATCGCCCAGGCTCACCGAGCCATCGGCAAAGACCCGGCCACCGAAGATCAGGCCGCTCAGCGACCGCTGGCGATCCCCCTCTTGCGGGCTGACCGAAGCACCGAGCAATACCCGCTCGCCGTCGATCCAGATCGGTCCGGTGACCTGGGTGACCTGGATCTTGTTGCAGACCATCGAGTCTACGTCGAGCTCGCCGCGGCAAGCGAATCGCGCGCCGTCGGATGTTCCCACGAAATGCACGGCGCCGCTCATCTCCTCGAGCGTCGCGCCGCAGTCGATCCTCGCCCGGTGGAAGACCACGTTCGTGTCCCATTTGGCGACCAGCCGGTCGGGCGCCGCCGCGCTCCGCGCTACCTCCACGCGGCCCCGCAGATTGACCGGTCCTTTCGCATTCAGGCGGCCGGCCGCGGACCGGATCCGCGAGGGGAGAATCCGGATCAGTTCGTTGTCCAGCGGCAATTGCTCGACGGCCAGGTCCTCGAAGAAGAGTTGCCAGCTCTCATCCGGCAGAAACGCGCAGTGGACCCGCGCCGTCAGCCGCGCCTCTCCGTGCTGGCCGCTGAACCGGTCGATCGCCACCCGCCCATTGTCGTAGACCAGGATTCCCCGCAGCTTCTCCAGGCGATAGGGCAACTGCACCGATTCGATGGACGTCGTGTCCGGATCGGGGATCGCGCGGAAGCTGACCGACAGCTCCCTCGGCTCGGCGGAGTAGCGGACCGTGAGGTCTTCGATGTCGGCCGTGCCGCGGACCCGCAGCCCGCTCCACAGCCGCTGCATGTTCGGATGGCCGAGCGCGTCGCGCAACTCCTCATTCAGGGCGACATTCTCCCCCCGGAAACGGAGCAGAAGCTGTTTGCCCTGTTCCGCCTGGCCAAAGCTGCCGCCGCAAAACACGACGCCCGTTCCGTTGGTCGCTCGGAAGTCGCGGAACGTCCACTCGCCGTCGACCATTTCGATCTGCCCGCCGTGCACCTGGAGAGGGTACGGGAAGCGGTCGTAGCGAATCGACCCGCCCAGCACGTTGGCGACCAGGTGCTTCCGCGGTGGGCTGCCCGGCGTCTCGTTCCAGATCCGCAGGTAGAGGTTGACCTTGCCCTGCGGGCGGAGCGACTCGACGACCTCGCGGGGGCCGGGCTGCATCGCCTCGAACAGTTCATCGCTCAGGTCCAGCTCGTCTGCCCTGACGATCACCTCGCCCGACGGGACCCCGCCGAACTGGGCGACCGAACCGGAGATCTGCACCAACTGGTTGCCGCTGAAGGCCTCGATCCCGATCGCCAGCACGCCGCTCTGCAGCCTCAGATTGCCCCGCGCTCGGTACAGGCGGTAGGGGAACTTGTAGTAGCTGAAGGAGACGTCGACGCACTCGACCGTCATGCTCTGCGGGCGCCATTTCTGCCCGTCGAATTCCGCCACGCAGGCCGCAACGTTTACCCGCCCGCTGGGCAGGTACTTCGACCAGCGCTCCCTGTAGTCGTCGGGCAGCACGGCGAGCAAATCGCGATTCAACTCCAGAGACTGCACCTGGGCGTCGATCGACTTGCGGCTCGCCGCGTCGAAGCCCCATGTCCGCAGGGAATGGATCGCGAAGGCCGATTGCCCGACGCGGCCGGCGGCGCCCGTCACCGCCAGCCCCTCGTTGTCGACCTGAAATTCGGCCTCCAGTTCGCTGATCGGGCCGGGCAGCCGAACGTCTTCGATCCGGCCCTCGGCGAGCCGGCCCGAAACCTGAAACCGGCACGGAAAGCCCCCCGCTTCGCCGCCGGAGACCTTGTATTGAAATGCCAGTCGCGACTGGAACCTGCCGGGCAGCCGGCGCCCCTTGAGCCAATCGCTCGGCAGCGACCGCAACGACTCCTGCGTCAACTGGCAGCCCTCGACGAGCCCGGAGAGAGACCACCGCCGGGTGTGCGGATTGATCAACCCGTGGACCTCCGCCCTGCCGATGTGGTCCCCTTCGAGCGTGCCATCGATCCGCCGGGTGTGCGCGTCCTCTCCACCCGCCGCCGCGGCATCCGGGTCGCACAGCGTCAGGTTGACGTTTCTCAGTGCCAGGCTCGACGAGGGGTTCTTCGTCGGATCGAAAACCTCGATCGTCGCCCCTTCAATCCGCACCTTCGGCGGGCGCTTATCGAATCGCGGCAGCGGAAGCAAGCGCGAACCGCTCCAACTCCCGTCGTGCCGGCGGGTGATTCGCAAGACGGGCCGGCGGACGATGATCTCTTGGACATCCGGGCCGCCGGACAGCAATTCCTGCAGGTCTCCCCGGGCCAGGATGCGGATTTCCGGCACGTGGATCAGCTCGGCGCGCGGTCCCTTCGCACCCTTCTCGACAATCACCAGGTCGCGGACGTCGATCCCCTCGTCTTCGAGGAACTGGGCCGATCGAATCGACACCTCGAGCTCCGGATAGTGCTCCGAGAGCAACGATTCGATCCGCTGGCGGATCTCCGAGTCGAGCTGGTTATAGAAATAGGGCACGGCAACGACGACGCCGACCACTCCGATCAGCAGCCCCCATTTGAAGAAGCCCCAGCAGAGATTCACCATGCCTCGGACAATGACGACAAACCCTCCTTGGTCAGCCAGCCGGGAAGCAGCCGACCGGCACGCTCACATCCGCCGGCCCGCGGCCGCAAAACGGGGCGAGGTTCAGAATCCGACTGAGGTCCCGATTGCCGCGTCTGCTGATCTTGATCATGGGGCCGGCCTTGCCCAGTTTTGGCCATTGGGAATTGAACCTTGCCGAAAAACGGGCTCCAACGACCCCCAATCGCTCGCCCGCTGCGGCCTGCCGGGATGATTACGCGGCCGGCGGGCTGTGCGTTCGCCGCGCCGCCGTTCCGCGCCCCCGGACCAGCGGGAGCTTCTCGCACACAAACCTGGACACCATATAGTACTTCCGCCCAAACGCAGAGGTCAAGACGAGATGGCGGTAAGCTGGCAAACGGGGTGCACGCGGGGGGGCCGGCGCGGACATCGATCGCGGGAAAATCGGGGAATCTGCGAACCTTCGTGCTAGCCGTCAACTTGCCGTTCCATCCGGCCACCGCGTTTCTGGTCAGGCGGCACCGCCGCCCGACTTGCGAACCTCCGCTATTTGACCCCGAGGGGGCCGCAACAAACCAGCGTGAGGGGAACGCCCTGGGCACGGTATCCAGCACGGACCGACAGCCCTGAAAGGGCGGTACAATAGTGTCGCCCTCCCAAACATACCGTTTGTTCCATCTCCGGTCGCGTCATGTTCCGTGCGCCCGGCTTGTCTCGCCCTTTCAGGGCATGCGTCTGCATCCCTTCCCGAACCCAGCCACGGCGCTGCGCGGCTATCGTCGCTGCGCTCTGCCCTGGGCTGGGCTGTTCAACGCCCTGGCGCGCGGGAAATGGGATGGCAACCGCACACGCCCCCATTCGACATTCCCCAAATCGACATTCGACATTTCCCCTTTTGCGTCACTTGCACGGCGGCTGGCTACAGAGCCAGGCTTGCGCCTCGCGGACCCGGACGATCTGCTCCGGAGTGACGGAGAGGAAGCGGCAGTTTCCGTTTGCGGCCGGCGCGAACTCGGAATACCCGTCGGCGGCGATCGTGATCCGCCCCGCTTCGGAGAGCGTGAAGTACCCCCGATCGGGGCGGACGGCGTAGAGGACGCTTGTCAGGTCGTAGGTCGACTGGTCGTTCTCCAGCCCGCGATAGTAGGCATAGGCCTCGCGCAACGGGTGGTGGTCCACGTAGCCGTAGTCGCGCTGCATGCTGACCGCCGGATGCTGGATTGCGTTGCCGATCTCCCAGCCGCTGGCCACGATCGGGGTCGGCCATTGGGCGAACAGTCTTCGGGCGGCTTCCACGTCTTGGACTACGTTGTATTCCTTGCGGCGCTGGGCCTTCATTTCGTCGGAGAACGCGCCCGCCATCGTGGACAACAGGCGGACCTTCTTGGCGACCAGGTCGCGCCCGGCAAGCGGCGACGCGTCATCCGGTTTCGATTCGAGCAGCCGGGCGAGGTTCGTCGAGAAGCCGACCTGGACGATGACCACCGAGCCGTCGTCCGCGGCCGCGAGCGTTGAACGCAAGAGCGCCACGGCCTCCGGCGCCCGGCTCGCGTCCAGCAAGTCGTGCGGGTAGCGGGGGCGGCCGCCGTCTTCCGCCGTGGCCGTCTGGCGGATGTATCTGCCGTCCTCGGGCGTGACCCCTCCTCGCACCGTGCCGATCGGGATTCCGCCGCGCCCGAAAAAGGTGTTTACAAGATCGACGAATCGGGCCGCGTAGGGATTGTCCTTGGTCAGCGTGACGGCCAGCAGGCGGCATTCTCCGCGGCTCTCCAGCGCGTGGATCATGCACAGTGCCATGGCATCGTCGACGTCGTTGCCCATGTCGGTGTCGAAGATCAGCGGGACCGTCTCGGCCGCCGGGGCGGCCTGCCCGATCAGGCCGGTCAGGACCGCCGCGCAGAAGAGCGGGAAGACACAGGTGGACAGAACGCAGTGCAACGCGGAAGATTCAAATCGCATGGCGTGACTCCTGAAGAAAGCAAACCGGGGACTGCAAGAAATCAGCGTCAAGGTTGAGGGTCCGGGGTTCAGGGTTCAGTTTTTGCCTCCGACTCGCTCCCAAGTTCCGGCTTGGCAGCGCTGGCTTGTGGCCGTCGCCAGGCGGCGCCTGGAATGACGAACAACCATCGTTGGTCAGGTGGCTCTGGTTCCCAAGCTGGAACTGGGGAACCAGGAAAGCTGAGCTGGGGAACCAGGAGGTTGAACCTTGAACCTTCTCCCAGACGGGTCGGCTCACGGCTCTTGCCGCCTGACCATCTCGGCAAGGTGGACCTTGAGGCACTCTGCCAGGACCACCGGATCATATCCGCCTTCGAGCACGCTGACCACCCTGCCCGCCGCGTAAGTCGCGGCGACATCGAGGACCATGTTGGTCAATTCGCCGAAATCCTCGGTTTCCAGCGACAGCCCGGCGACTGGATCGGCGCGATGGTTGTCGAACCCGGCGCTGATGAAGATCATCTCGGGTCGGAGCCTGGCGGCAAAGCGGTCCAGTGCGTCGCCGAAGATATCGAGGTAGTCGGCCCGCGGGATGCCGAAGCGGACGGGCAGGTTGAGGGTTGTGCCGGCGCCCCGCCCGCCGCCCGTCTCATCCTCGTATCCGGTTCCCGGGAAGAAGGGGAAGCGGTGGATCGAGAGAAATCCGACGCGGGGGTCTTCCCAAAATGTGTGCTGGGTGCCGTTTCCGTGGTGTACGTCCCAGTCGACGATCAGCACCCGGTCGACCCCGAACTCGTCCACAGCGGTGATCGCGCCCAGGGCGACATTGTTGAACAGGCAGAACCCCATCGCGCGGTTGACCAGGGCGTGGTGTCCCGGCGGGCGGACCAGACAGAGCGCTTGCGTGTCTTCGCCCCGGACAACCCGTTCGGTTGCGTCGCAGACCGAGCCGGCCGCCAGCATGGCCACACCATACGAATCGGGGCTGACCACGGTGTCGGCATCGGCATCGCCGCCGCCCGATTTGGCCAATGCCCAGATCTCGTCGGCATAGGCGAGGGAATGGACGCGGGAGAGCCGCGACCGCGAGAGTTCCGATCCGGTCACTCGGCGGACCCGCTCGGCAAGACCGGCCTCGGCGAATTTCTCGCCCAGCCCGCGGATGCGTGCGCCGCGCTCGGGATGCGCGCCGGTCTCGTGGTTCAGAAAACGCCGGTCTTCGTAGAGCAACGTCATGGGCAGCCAATCTCGATCCACAAGGGAAGGCAAGGTTCAGAACCCATGGCGCAAGGTCCAAGTCGCAGTCGCCCGCTGCGCTCAGCCAAAGATTCGGTCTTGCCGCCCTTGGCCATTGGAAACGGAGCCCTGAACGTTGTACAACTGGAATCTCAGTGACGAAAAAAAGGCCTTACACGCTCGGCGATTGCCACCCGTCCCTTCCCAGACACCAGGATTCTGAAACTCGGCCAATCCGGGCGTTCCCTATCGTCATAACCGACACAATTGCCGCAACACTCCTGGTTGGCTGGCCCGATTCGCGTACCCCCGCCATCAGACCACTTTACGGCCACACCCTGGACCCTGTCAAACATCGCCTACAGGGGGGGCTGGCGCTTAAAAACTTGACATACTGGAAATCGCGCGGCTAGCATGGAAATTGTCCAAGTTGACAATGCCATTCGGCTTTGGAGCCCTTTGCCATGCGTGTCCCCCCACGTAGTCATGTTGCGCGCCGCGCGGCAGCCTGCACGGCTTTGTTGCCTGCCATGCTGGCACTAGTAGTGGTCTCGGGCGGCACGCTCGCCGCCGCCCAGGCACCGGCGGCCGCTGCGCCAGACGCCGCTTCGCCGGCGAAGGCGGCCGCGCCGGAACCTGCCGCGCCAGAACCTGCCGCGGCCGTTCCCAAGCCGTCCGCCGCGGAAGAAAAGCCCGCGGACGACGCTGCGGCAAAGCCCCCACTGCCCGACAAGCCGCGCATACTCCCCCCCTTCCGGCAGCTCCCGGTGGTCACCGAAGAGCAGGAGAAGGCATTCCGCGCGCAACGCTCGAACATCCAGAGGAGTCTCCGCAACGGCACGATCCCGCCCGACCAGGAGCAGGCCTTTCGCCAATACTACTATGGCTATGCGCTCGCGCGGTGGACTTATGTCGACCGCCAGCACGAGGTGGCGGGCTACCGGCGCGAGCTGCGGAACGAATTGAGTATGTCGTACAAGGCGGGGAGAGCGAATCAGGCGCACGACCATCTCGCGATGCTTGTGCTGAACTTCATGAAGAACGTGGTGCGGATGGATTTGAACTTCTCGCCGGCCGCCCGCTCCAACGCGATCCTGATGATCGGGGACCTGAACCAGGAAGAAGCCGGCACCGGCGCCCAGGCCCCGCTCCCCTTGGCCGAGGCGATGCCGTTTCTGGTCTCGGTGTTCCAGGACCCGGCCCAGACGGACGAAGTCAAGATTGGCGCGCTGAACGGCATTTGCCGGCATGTCGTGGCCCTGAAGAGCCGCAACAATCTCCAGGCGATCAGCCTTGAGGCGATCTCGACCTTGGTCGCCCTGGCCAAGATGCGGGATCCGGAGCGGGTGCGGAGCGACGAGGGGCACGCGTGGATGCGGACGCTGGCGGTGGAAGCCCTCGCCGAATGGGGTGGCGCCAGCAATCCGGCCGCCCTGGCCGACGTCTTCCGCAACATCGTTGCCGAGACGGAAAGTCCGCTGTTTCTCCGCTACGCGGCCGCCGAGGCTCTCGGAAAGGTGGCCTACCAGGGCAACGTGAGCCTCGACATGAACGCGTACTTGCACACCCTGGGCATGCTCGCGGTGAGCGTATGCGACATCGAGCGTGAGCGGCTGCACGACGAGCAGCTCTCGGCGAGTCAATCCGGCGCGCCCGGCGGCATGGGCTACGGGGCCGGCATGCCGCCAGGGGCGGAGGGGGGCATGGCCTCGTCCGCGTACGGCATGGACGCTGAATTCGGCATGGGGATGGGCTACGGCATGGCCGCGCCGGCAAGCACCGAGGAGACGCGGCGGATTGATCGATTGCGCCGCCGATTCAAAGAAGGGCTCAGCGCCGTGCTGATCGGACTTGGCAAGAAGTCGAAGACGCCCTCGCGAAATGAAGCGCCTTACGGACTGGAGGCAATCGCCGGGCAGCAGGCACAGAAGGACCTGATCGCCAGACTCTCCACACCGATCCACGACTGTTTCGCCGTGATCGACGAGAAGAAGGACAACAGGCCGATCTCGACCATCGATCTGGCGAAGGCGATCGAAGAGGCACGCGAGAAATTGGCCACCGCCGTGGCGTCGGTCGGCCCCGCGCCGCCCCCGGCGGTCGAGTACGAAATCATCCCCAGGGGCCCCGCAATGATGGGCGCAGGCGGGATGCCGGGCGGGATGCCGGGCGGGATGCCGTAGCGGCCATGCCCACCGGCTGCCATGCCAGCGGCGGGACGCCGCTGGTTGGCGTTTTCCCGGGCGTCCGCCCTTGGCGCGGGCAGCCGGCCACGCCCGCCCGGCCGCCCTACGGTCGAACGGCCGCCGACCGCCGCCCCCTCACGAAGACCAGAATCCCAAGGTCTTGCTGCACCAGCTGATAGCCCGCGGCCCGAGCCTCGCCGGCCAGGAACTGGATATCCTCGGGCGACTGGCAGAATTGTTCCCGGGTGTCCAAAACAACCCAATCGAACAGCTCGATCGGCGATCGCCCCGGCCCGACTTCCCGCCGGATCGCTTCCCAGCGCGAACGGGCGAATCCGGCCACCTCCAGCCGCTCGACTGTCAACAGGTGGGTCGCCAGTCGGCCCGTCGACAAGATGGCTGTTCCCTCGTCCCGAATCCGCGCCAGGAGGTCATTGACCAGCGAATTCTCGGCGGAACCCCGCTCGAGACGGCCTGCCAGCGGAGCTCCCCGATCGTCGACATAAGTCCCCGCGGCCGCCTCGACCAGCGTGGGCGTGCTCCAGGGCATGGCTCCCAATGGCAAGGAAGCGGTCAACGAGGCCGCCAGCGCGGCGGTTCCCCCAATCAACAGGCCGCGGTCCGTCCAGAACGCCCGGTCCGCGCTGTCGCCGGCCTGCTTGCGAGGGCCCTCCTTGGGGCATCGGCCCGCGTCCGGCTCGATGCCGGCAGCGCCCGCAATCGCCCCAAGCATCAGCAGCGGCACGATCAGCGTGTGATACTGGAAGGCGATGCTCGTCGCGGGAATGAAATCCCACGCCAGCAGCACGCCGAGCGGCAGGGCCGCGCCGAGTGCGAACGGCCAACCGCGAGCCACGTTCGCCAACCCCAAGGGGATCGTCAGCGCCAGCAGGAAGTACACGCAGCGGGGCCGAAACACGTTGCCCCAGAAGACGGCGGGGCGGAGGATCGGCGAGAGCAGGATTTCAGCGACCGAATCGCCCAGGGTCGCGAATCGACCCGTTTGAAAGCCGGCGAAGCCGGCATATTGGAAGACGAGCAGGAACCCCAGGGCCAGCACGCCGGCAACGGCCCACCAAACGAGCGCCGGCATGCACCGCGCAAGCCGGGCCGCCGGCGACGGCCCAGCCCGGCCCGCGGCCCGGCGCCGCTCCTCGGTCCAGGCCGCAACCCCCATCACGAACGCGAACCACCCGAGCGTGGCGAACACGTCCTCCTGGCAACCGCAGGCAACCAGCCCGGCTGCCGCGGCCCAGCGGCGGGAACCTCCCAGGAGCAGTGCAGCGGCCGCGAAGAACATCACCAGCGCCACGCTCGATGGATGCCAGCCGTAGGTGTAGTTCAGATTCAACTGCCCAATCGCCGGCAGCGCTAGGTAGGAGCACGACCAGGTTGCGGCCGTCCACGGCGTCCCGCCCCAGCGGCGAACGATCGCGTAGACCAGCAATCCGGGCGCCGCCAGGCACAGCGCCTGGATCAGGATAAACAGCCGCGCATCGGGCCAAACGCCCCAGAGCGGCGCAAACAGGATCAGGACCGGGTTGAAGTGGTCCCAAAACGGGCCCAGGCTCGGCGTCTCGCTCAACAGGCCGCGGCCGTCCCACGTGCTGGCGACGCGCCAGCCAAATTGGGCGAAATCGGCGAATCCGATCATGTAGTCCGCGTAGGCGCGGCAGCCTTGAATGTACCACCAGGCGCCCAGGCTGGCGGCGCACGCGGCGACAATCGCCCAATGCGGCAGCCGGTTCCACGCCGCTCGCCAGCGCGGCGGCATCTGAACATGCACCGCGATCTGGGCGGCCGCCGCGCCCGTCGCCCCCGCCAGCAACAGCGGCTCCCAGAATGGCCGCGGAATCGCCACGCCGCCAAGCCGCAGCACGTCGAACACGGGCACGAACCAGGCTACAAGCAGCCAGCCGGTCGCCGCAGGAAGTCTCTTGTTCAGCGTTTTGCCGACGCTCTGGCAGCCGAGGCCAAGCAGCACCGCCCCCGAGAAGGCGAGAACCAGGTGCAGGCGCGAAGTCGCCATCACGCCCCACGCCGGAGGGGCGCCCGCGATCGTCTCGTAGAAGAGGATCAAGTGCTGGCGGAGTGCCACGATCTGCACGGCCCAGAACCAGCCCGTCGCGGCAATCGCCGGCCAGAGCCAGGACGAGCGCGGCCCCCGGCCGCTGCCGGGCACCTCTGGATCGCGGCGTCTGGATTGCGGCATGGGACGTGAACGTGCCATCTCTCTTCGCGGCCAACGGGGGCGGCAGCCGGCAGCCCTCCGCCGGCTGATCGATCACTCCTCGTCGCTGCGGAGCCTGGCCAGGACGCTGAAGTCCTCCAGCGTCGAGGTGTCTCCGGCCGACTCGCGGCCCGCCGCGATGTCGCGTAGCAGCCGCCGCATGATCTTGCCGCTCCGCGTCTTCGGCAGGGCCGAGGTGAAACGGATATCGGCCGGAGCGGCGAATTTGCCGATCTCCTTGGCGACGTGGGCCTTGAGTTCCTTCTTCAGCGCATCGCTGGGGTCCGTTCCGCCGGTCAGCGTGACGAAGGCACACACGGCCTCGCCGGTCAGATCGTCGGGCCGCCCGACCGCGGCCGCTTCCGCCACGTCGTCGTGGCTGACCAGGGCCGATTCGATCTCGATCGTGCTCAGTCGGTGGCCGGAGACGTTCAACACGTCGTCGATCCGGCCCATGATCCAGTAGTAGCCGTCTTCGTCGCAGCGGGCGTTGTCGCCGCACAGGTACTTGCCCGGCACGTCCGTCCAGTACTGGGCCTTGTAACGCTCGTCATCGCCCCAGATGCCGCGAAGCATCCCCGGCCAGGGCTGGGTGATCGTCAGCCACCCACCGCTTCCGGGGGGAACCGGCTTGCCGTCTTCGCCGACCACTTCGGGCACGATTCCGGGCAGCGGCGTGCAGCAGCTCCCCGGCTTGGTTGGCGTGGCGCCGGGCAGCGGCGTCATCATGATCCCGCCGGTCTCGGTCTGCCACCAGGTGTCGACGATTGGGCATCGCTCGGCGCCGACCTTCCGATGGTACCACATCCAGGCCTCGGGGTTGATTCCCTCGCCAACGGTGCCGAGAAGCCGCAGGCTGGAGAGGTCGTGCTTGTCGACCCACCCGTCGCCCCACTTGATGAAGGCGCGGATCGCCGTGGGGGCCGTGTAGAAGACGTGGACGCGGTACTTTTCGATGATCTCCCAGAACCGGCCCTCGTCCGGCCAGTTGGGCGCCCCCTCGTAGATCAGGCTCGTCGCGCCGGCCGAGAGCGGCCCGTAGACGATGTAGCTGTGCCCGGTGATCCAGCCGATGTCGGCGGTGCACCAGAAAACGTCGTCCTCGCGATTGTCGAAGACCCATTCGAACGTCTTCTTCGCGTACAGGTTGTAGCCCGCGGTCGTGTGCCGGACACCCTTGGGCTTGCCGGTCGAACCGCTCGTGTAGAGGATGAACAGCGACGCTTCGGCGTCCATCGGCTCGGCCGGGCAGTCGGGCGAAGCCTTGGCCATCAGGTCGTGCCACCAGACATCGCGGCCTTCCTGCATCGAACACTCGGTGCCGGTCCGCTTCAGCACAATGCACTTCTGAACGCTCGGCGACTTCTCCAGGGCTTCATCGACAATCGTCTTCAGCGGCAGCACCTTGCCGCGGCGCCAACCGCCATTGGCCGTAATCTGCACCTTGGCCTGGGCGTCCTGGTTGCGGTCGGCGATCGCTTCCGATGAAAAGCCACCGAAGACGACCGAATGGATCGCGCCGATCCGGGCGCAAGCCAACATCGCGATCGCCAGTTCGGGCACCATCGGCAAGTAGATCGAAACCCGGTCGCCCTTGGTCACCCCCAGGCTTTTCAAGCAGTTGGCGAACTTGCACACCTCGCGGTGCAGCATCCGGTAGGTGAGCACGACGGTGTCACCTGGCTCCCCTTCCCAGATGATCGCCGCCTTGTTCGCCCGATGGGTATTCAGGTGGGCATCGAGGCAGTTGTACGACACATTCGTCAGGCCGCCGGCGAACCACCTGGCAAACGGGATATTCCACTCCAGTGCCTTGTCAAAAGGTTTGAACCAGTGGAGCTCCTCCTTTGCCATGTCGCCCCAGAACTTCCCGGGATCGGCCGCCGCCTCATCCCAGAGCTTCTGGTATTCCTCCATCGACCGGATCCGCGCCCGTTCGGAGAACTCCTGCGGCGGCGGGAAGAGACGTTCTTCTCTCATTACGTTGACAATGTGGCCTGATTTCGCTTCTGCCATTATCGAGCTTCCTCCAGGTCCGAGACACTAATAGTCAACCGGTTTGTGCCGACAGTATCCGTCATATGGACCGTGCATTCTATGGGTAGCCTAATGGGGTGTCAACGGTTAGCCCCCGCGGCTGGTAGCTGTCGCGCAATTCCTACCCGTCTCCGCGTTTGCCGGTCGGGAACGGCCGACACGTCCGGCGACAAGTCTGCTGCGCCATGCGTTTCGCCGTGGAATCGCCCGGCTCGTGCCCGTTGGAACCGCTCCAGGCTGCGGCCAGCAGCTTGCAGTCTACTCCAATTGCAGCGGGCGCTCGCCGACTTGCACGTCGAGTTCCAGGCGCGAATTGTTGCGGGCGACGACGATCGTGGCAATCGAGCCGACTTCCGTATCGGCAACCGCCCGGCTGAGGCCCGCCGCGGCCGTCACCGGCTGCCCGTTCCATTCGACAATCACGTCGTAGCGCCGCACACCGCCCTTGTCAGCGGGCGAACGGGGAATGACCTCCGTGACAAGCGCCCCGGAGCGCTCTTGCAGGTCGAATTGCCCCGCCACGGCCTCGTTGACGTCGAGCATCGCCACGCCGAGCCAGCCGCGGACGACGCGCCCATTCTTTCGCAAACCGTTGCAGACCTGTTTTGCGATCTGGCTGGGGATGGCGAAGCTGATGCCGAGGTTCTGCCGTCCGTAGATCGCCGTGTTGATTCCCACCACTTCGCCCTGCATGTTGACCAGCGGGCCGCCGCTGTTGCCGGGATTGATCGCGGCGTCGGTTTGCAGGAAATCCTGGTGAGCGAGCGGTGAGATTTGCGCTCGCCGCCCGGTGGCGCTGACAATCCCGGCCGTGACCGTGCGATCGAGGCCGAAGGGGTTGCCGACCGCCAGGACCGGGTCGCCGACCTCCAGCGTGCCGCTGTCGCCCCAGGGTGCGGGCAGGAACGGCCCGCCCTCCATCTTGAGCAACGCCAGGTCGGTCAGCGGGTCGCGCCCCACGACCTTGACATCGCGGATCTTCGAGCCGTCGCTCATCTTGACGGTGATTTGAGCCGCCTGGTCGATCACATGGTTGTTGGTCACCACGTAACCGGCCACGTCGACAATCACGCCCGAGCCCATCCCTTCCGTGCGGAGGCCGGGAACACCAAAAAGCAGTTCCCTCTCGTCGGTCGGCGACGGCGCGGAAAGCTGCGCCGTTTCAATGCCAACGACACTTGGAGCGATGCTTTTGGCAACATAGGCAAGGCGGGTTGTTGACTCGGGAAA